>Ga0256407_10000019_pt1 | contig 374695 bp, 349 predicted proteins | sample RumenRJG_04DNA_FD_193489 | JGI IMG/M metagenome (GOLD analysis project Ga0256407, IMG submission 193489) | Bovine rumen microbial communities from Lethbridge, Alberta, Canada - RJG_04 | ecosystem: Host-associated > Mammals > Digestive system > Stomach > Rumen | place: Canada: Alberta... | reverse complement strand
GCGCCCCGCACCGAGACACGGACGCATGCGCGCCCGTTGCCTTCTATATGCGTGCCGCATTCCCCGGTCGGCAGTCCCTCCTTCCAGGCGCGCGCCTCACAGGACGACGCTTCCCAAAAAGAAAGCTTCTGCCAGCCTTCCTTCAAGATTCGTACGGGAAGTCTTGGACAGACTTCTCCCGTACTGCCGAAAAGCGTACCCCATAAGGGTTTATCCTGTCAAACCGCGCCGATTTCTTCCCCGAAAATGAAAATTTAATGAAAGCGCCAAAATATGAGGGTTCGAGAATTTTATCCAATTTTGAATATTTTTCGGGATAATTATCCCATACATACAATTCATTGTTATATATGTGTTTATAACACAATTAATTTTATTCCAAAAAGGATTACAATAATATTTCATTTTAAAATATTTTTTATCCTGTTTTCATGGTTTCGCTTTCTTCTCCTGCGCACACAAAACGCCCCGCAAGAAAAATAAAAGAGAGGGCACCGCCCTCCCCTTTGAAAAGAAAATGTTTCACGTGATTAAAAACGCTTGAAAGCGTCAGCTTTTTAGCGTTTCTTATGCAGGCGAAGCCTGTAACAATCGAACATAACCTGAAAATTTGTTGAATAAATTTAGCCCAACTCCTCACGCACCACGTCGGCGATGCGCTGGCAAATCTCCTCCAGCTGTCCTTGCTCCGGTCCTTCCGCCATGACGCGGATCAAAGGCTCCGTGCCCGACGGGCGGACAAGGATGCGTCCGTTGTCTCCCAAGAGCGCGCTTTCATCGTCGATGGACTTTTGAATCCGCGCGTTTTCTTCCCAGCCGTCCTTCGTCTTGACCGTCACGTTGACAAGAAGCTGCGGATAGCTGGTCATCATGGCGGTCATCTCGGAAGCCGCGCAGCCCTTCTGTTTCAGCACGCGCAGCACCTGCAGCGCCGTCACGAGCCCGTCGCCCGTAGTGGCAATGTCCCCGAAAATGATATGCCCCGACTGCTCTCCTCCGAGCGCGTAGCCGTGCGCGCGCATTTCCTCCAGTACGTAACGGTCGCCGACTTTCGTGACCTCGACGCGCCCTCCGGCGGCTTTCACAGCCTTATGGAATCCGATATTGGCCATCACCGTCGTCACGATGGTATCGCCCGGCAAAGCGCCCTTTTCTTTCAGCGCGAGGCCGCAAATCACCAGCATGCGGTCACCGTCAAGGATATTTCCTTTTTCGTCAACGCAAAGGCAACGATCAGCGTCTCCGTCGTGCGCCACGCCGATATCCGCGCCCACTTCCTTGACCTTCCGAATCAAAGATTCCAAATGCGTGGAGCCGCAGGCGTCGTTGATGTTCAGACCGTTCGGCTCGTCATGGATCACCGTGAGATCCGCGCCCAACTGCCGCAAGATTTCCGGCATCGCCTCGTAAGCTGCGCCGTTTGCGCAATCAAGCACGATCTTCATGCCGTCGAGACGCGTGTCGGTGGTCGAAAGCACAAAGTCGATATATTCCTGCAGGAGCGCCTTGTTGTATTTCAGCGAGCCCACCGACGGACCGGACGGACGGTAAAAATCATCCTGTTTCTCGATCCGATGCACGATCGCCTCGATCTCGTCCTCGATTTCGTCGGGCAGCTTGTAGCCGTCGCCGCCGAAAAACTTGATGCCGTTGTCGCCGAAGGGATTGTGCGATGCGGAAACGACAATGCCAGCCGCCATCTTGTGCTTTTTCGTGAGGTAAGCCACAGCCGGCGTCGGGATGATGCCCGCAATGACCGCATGGCCGCCCGCAGAGCAGACGCCCGCCGCCAGCGCAGAGATGAACATCGCCCCGGAAATCCGGGTGTCCCTCCCGATCAGGATCTCGGGCCGCGCCTTTCCGTCCTTATTAAAATAAAGCGCCGCCGCGCGCCCCAGCCGATACGCAAGCTCCGGCGTAAGCTCCAAGTTGGCTTCCCCGCGCACGCCGTCCGTACCAAACATTCTCGCCATGTTCTGTGTTCCTCCTGCGGTTTATTTTCAGTTAAAATTATAAAATACTTCCCTATATTTTACCCATTTGCCGCAAAAAAGCAAGCGCCGCTTTCAGACCGTCCACCGCCGCGCTCATGATGCCGCCCGCGTAGCCGGCGCCCTCGCCCACGGGATAGAGACCCGGCGTCGACAGGGACGCAAAGCTTTCCCTGTCTCTCAATATGCGGCAGGGCGAAGACGAGCGCATCTCGACGCCCGTGAGCGGAACGTCTTCGGCGGCAAATCCTGCAATTTTCGCATCGAAAGCAGGCAGCGCATCCCGAAGCGTCCGCGCGACGAAAGCCGGCAGGCAATCGTCCAGACGACAGGGCGTGACGCCGGGGCGGTAGGTCGGCGTCACGCAAAAATCACGGCTGCCCGACGCACCGCGCAGGAAATCCCCGACGCTTTGGACCGGCGCGCGAAAATCGCCGCCAGCGATACGAAACGCCGCCGCCTCATACGCCCGCTGAAACGCGACGCCGCCCAGGACAGCGCCGCCAAAATCCTCCGGCCTCACCTGCACTAAAAGCGCCGCATTGGCCGCGCCGGAATCCCGCGCGTAAACGCTCATGCCGTTCGTCACAACGCGGCCCTGCTCTGAGGCCGCCGCCACCACCTGCCCGCCGGGACACATGCAGAATGAATACGCGCCCCGCCCCGTCGCCTCATCCTGAAACGTCAGCGCGTAATCCGCCGCGCCGAGGCGCGGATTTCCCGCTTCATCCCCATACTGCACGCGGTCGATCATCTCCTGCGGATGCTCGATGCGGATGCCCACGGCAAAGGCTTTCGCCTCCATGGCGACGCCGCTCTCATACAGCATTTGATACGTGTCCCGGGCCGAATGCCCGATGGCCAGGAATACCGCGTCCGCCGCTATCCGTTCGCCCCCCGCGAGAAGGACGCCCGATATTTCCCCCGCTTCCGTCTCTATGGCTTCCACCCGCGCCCCGAAACGGACTTCTCCGCCCAGCCGCAAAATCTCGGCGCGAATATTTTTCACGACCTCCCGCAGCCGGTCGGTGCCGATATGCGGCTTCGCAAAATAGCGGATCTCCTCCGGCGCGCCCGCGCGCACAAAAGCGTCAATGATATCCCGCTGCAGCGGGTCGCCGCCCCGGGCCGTCAATTTGCCGTCGGAAAACGTACCCGCGCCGCCCTCGCCGAACTGCACGTTCGTATTCTCATCCAGCGGCCCTCCCGACCAAAACCGTGCAATCGCCGCGTGACGCGCATCCACGTCCTGTCCGCGCTCGAAGACGAGGGGCGCGCAGCCCGCCGCCGAAAGCGCCAGCGCCGCGAACATACCGGCGGGACCGAACCCCACGACGACGGGCCTCCGGGTTGGCGCGGGGCATTGTTTTTCCGCGAGGCGCACGAAAACGGACGGCGCTTTTTCCGGCGCGGCGGAGATTCTTTTATCCCGCCGAAACCGCGCCAGCACACGTCCTTCATTTTCTTCCGTTTCCACATCCAGCACGCAGGAAAAGCAAACGGGCGTCCCATGCCGCCGCCGCGCGTCCACCGCACGCCGCACGAGTTCCGCACGGCGTACCGATTCGCGGCGAAGCGAGAGACGTTCCGCCGCAATCTCTTCCCAAGACCGTCCATCGGAAACGGGCACCGACAGCCCCTCAATCCGTATCATACGTCCTCCACTAACAAAAAACCTGACGCAGGCGCGGAGGAAACTTCCATCCCCCGCGCCCCGTCAGGCAAACCGTTTAATTCTTCTTTACTTCAATGCGCACGTTCACCATCTTATTCGTGACCGTCACGCCTTCCGGCAATACCAGGGAAACCGTCCGACTCGTCGATTCCGTCAAGTCGGCTGCGGAAATCGGCTCCGTTGAAAGCGTCGTCACCGCATCCAGCGCCGCGCCCGTTCCTGCCAGCTCGACGCGCGCCGGCTCCACGCGGATTTCCGAAATCGTATACCCGGGAGCAGCCGTGCCTTCCACCGTCGGCTTGACGTCGACGACCTTGCGCGCAAGGCTTCGGGCATACCGCACGCGCGCCGAGATGACCTTCGGCACGATGCGGACCGACTCAACGACTTCCCCGTCTTCGTCCACGGCCTGCAAAGACACCTCAAGATCCGCATCGCCTGCGGTCGCGTTGGAAACGACCACCGTACCCACGACTTCCGCAACCGTTGCGACAACGGACTGCGGCCCGACCACCGTCACCGTGCGTGTCTCCGGATCAATGCCGGCTACCGTCCAGCCCGCAGGGGCCTCGCCGGAACGGACAATCCGAACGCCCATCCGCTTCTGGACGATCGGATCGATGGTAAACTTCACCAAATCCGGCGTGACGGAAAGGACTTCGACGCCTTGGGGAATCACCGTCTGCACATGCATCGGATGCGTGCCCGGCTCCAAACCCGCCAGATCGACAAACGCCTTGATTTCGTCCGAGCTGATGACCGCGAAAATCGACCGCGGCGCGCGCAGCTTGATCTTCACCGTTTCCGCGTCCTGCGTTATCCGGGATTCTCCAGGGGGATTGAGCACCGTCAGCGGAACGGAAAAACTGCTTTCCATGGCTGGATTCTGGTCGTTCATCACAAAGGCCCAAAGAATGCAAGCCGCAAGCAGAGCGACAATCTTCACCGGCAGATTATGAAGAAAAAATCCCTTTAGGCTGTTCATTTCTTCTTATTCCTCCAGTTTTTGATCATTTCCTTCAGGCTGATTTTCTCCGGCTCGAATATGGGCTTCAGATACCGCCTGAGCCGCGCGGAATCAATCTTCCTGTGAATATGCCCGTTCTCCGCCACCGATATGATGCCCGTTTCCTCGCTGACGACGAGAATCAGCGCGTCGCACTGCTCCGAAAGCCCGATAGCCGCTCTGTGCCTCGTTCCCAATTCCGTGGAAAGCGTCCGGTTTTAGTCAGCGGCAGGAGACAGCCGGCCGCTATGACGCGTTTTCCACGAATGACAGCCGCGCCGTCGTGAAGCGGCGTATTCACGAAAAAGATATTCCGCAGGAATTCCTTCGACACAAGTCCGTCCACCTGCACGCCGGTCCGGCAGATATCGTTCAGTCCCATGTTCCGCTCGATGACGATCAGCGCGCCCGTCTTCACGGCCGACAGTTCCCGAAGTGCAGAGTCGATTTCCTGCATCACGTTCTCCGCGTCCTCATCGTTCAAAAACGACGAATGCGCAAGGAACCGCCCCTCGCCCAAATGCTCCAACGTCCGCCGCAGCTCCGGCTGGAATACGATGGGCAAAGCTACGAAGAGCAGCGTCACCGTCTTGGACAACAGCCAATAAATCGCGTGCAAGTTAAATATGTTGGAAAGGAGCGTAAGCGTCAGCAGGAAAATAATGCCCCGCACCAGTGTAATGGCGCGCGTATCTTCCAGCATCTCATACAATTTATAAAGAATAATGGCAACGAGAATAATGTCTAAAATATCCAGCGCGCTCAACGTGGAAAGCAAGCCGTGAAGCTGCCCCGACAAAGGCAGTAAGAAACCTTGTCCCGTGGAAGAGAAATAATCCACATACATATCCATCCTGTCCGATCCCCCCTTCCTTTCATTTTTTCTCATTATAAAATAACTCTATGAAAAGCATATAAAAAATATTCTCGTTCCGCATAAAAAAATCCTTCCACCCCGAAAATTTTTCGGACTGGAAGGATTTTCCCGTTTCATCAACAGATTCGCGGCACGAGACTTCCCGTCGGCATATCGACGACGCGGACGCCGCCCAGCGCCGTTCTCATCGCGACCTGCCCCGGCGCCTTGTCCGTCACGGCGCCGATGCGCCGCGCCTCTTTCCCATACGGGTGCGCGCGCATGACGGCAAGCAGCGTTTCCGTTTTTTCGGAGGGAACGAACGCGAGGAGCTTTCCTTCATTTGCCAGATATAGCGGTTCAAAGCCCAACAATTCACAGACGCCCTCAACCTCGGGACGGACGGGAAGCGATTCTTCGTCCAGCAGGATACCCGTCCCCGACTGCGCCGCCAGCTCGTTCAGCGTCGCCGCCGCGCCGCCCCGGGTCGGGTCTCGCAGACAAGCGACCTCCGGCACGGCGCGAAGCATTTCTTTGACAAGGCCGTTCAATGGGGCCGCGTCGCTCTTTATCGCGTCCGGCAGCTTCAGACCGTGGCGCGCCGCCGTAATCGTCGCCGCGTGGTCGCCGAGGAACCCCGACACGACGACGTCCATCCCCGGACGGATATTCTGCGGCGCGAGATCCGCGCCCTCGATGATTTCCCCGACGCCCGCCGTGTTGATATAGATTCCGTCACAGGCGCCGTGACCGACCACTTTCGTGTCGCCGGTGACGATCGAGACGCCCGCCTCGTCCGCCGCCGCGCGCACGTCCTGCAGGACGTGCTTCAGTTCCTCTACGGCAAATCCCTCTTCCAAAATCAACGAAAGGGAAAGATACTTTGCCTCCGCGCCGGTCATCGCCAGGTCGTTGACCGTCCCGCAGACCGCTATGCGCCCGATGCTGCCGCCGGGGAAAAAACGCGGCGCGACGACATAGCTGTCCGTAGTGAACGCGATTTTCCCGCCCATATCGAGAACCGCACCGTCATGCAGGCGGTCAAGAATCGGATTTCCAAGGATCGGGCGCAGGACTTTCTCCGTCAAGAGCGCGCTCATGCGCCCGCCCGCGCCGTGGGCCATCTGTATCGTTTCAGTCATATTGGAAGACGCCTCCCCCGTATTTGTGCCATGCCGCGCAAACACCCTCGGCGGATACCATGCAGGGCCCCGCCGCATGCTCCGGCATGCACGCCGTTCCGAACAGTCTGCATTCCTTCGGCAGGATCTTGCCCTGCAGCACCTCGCCGCAGCGACAGCCGCTTTTCTTCGGCGGCGCGGGCGGCAAATCGAGAGGACGCGCCGCCGAAAAATCGAAACGGCTATATTCGTCCCGAAGGCGAAGTCCCGAATCGGGGATTTCGCCCAAGCCGCGCCACTCCGCCGCGCAGGTTTCATAAATCCGATCCATCATCTTCTGCGCCGCCGGATTTCCCTCCGGGCGCACGACGCTCTTGTACTCGTTTTCGACGCGCGCCTCCCCCGCCGCCGCCTGCCGCACAAGACGGTAAATCCCGCGCAGGAGTTCCGTCGGTGAAAAACCCGCCACCACGCCCGGCAAATGGTATTCCTCCGCGAGAAAAGAAAATTTTTCGCTGCCCGTAACGACGGCCACGTGCCCCGGCAATAGGAAGCCGTCGATCCGCGCGTCCTCGTCGGAAAGCAATGCGCGAATCGCGGGCGGCACCAGTTTCTGCGCGGGAAGCAAAAAGAAATTGCCGACGTTTTCCCGCTCCGCCGTCAGCACGGCGGCGGCTGCCGTCGGCGCCGTCGTCTCAAATCCCACCGCTAAGAACACGACCTTCTTGCCGGGATTTTCCTTTGCGATCGCCAGCGCATCAAGGGGCGAATAGACGATCCGCACGTCGCCGCCCCGCGCCGCCGCCTCGGCAAGGCTCGACGACGAACCCGGCACCTTCAGCATATCGCCGAAAGTCGCGACGATGACGTCCTCCATCCCCGCGTAAGCGATGGCCGCGTCCATATAGCCGTCCGGCGTCACGCATACAGGACAGCCGGGGCCGGACACAAGCTCCACTTCCGGCGGCAAAAGTTGGCGAAGCCCCGCGCGAAAAATCGACACCGTATGGGTGCCGCAGACCTCCATCAGCCGCAGGGGATGTTCCCGCCCCGCAGTCATCTTCCTGATCTCGTCCAAAAGCCGCGCCGAAAGTTCCTTTTCTTTTGCCTGTGCCGTTTTTTTCTCCACGTTACACTCCTAATTTCAAAAGTCCAAGGGAAGCAATGAACAAGTCAAGTCGTGGCTCTGTCGAGGACTTTTTTCGTCAGACAAGGAAAAGCGCTCGAAGTCATAGCCAAGGCGCTACGTCGAGAGCACTTTGACGCCACATGACGGAAAAAGGACCGTCAGAGACCGGCGGGACTTGTTCAGTGCTTCCCTAAGTTCACCGTCCTCGGGCCTCCGTTCATTTCCGCCCAGAGCGCTTCCGTTTCCGCCAGATCCGTCTCCTCGATGACCTGCATCGCGAAACCAGCGTGAACCAGCACATAGTCGCCCACCTTCGCTTCAGGCAGCAGCATCAGGCTCGCTTCCCGCGTCACGCCGCGAAGCTCCACCGTCGCGAGGCTATCGCGGATGGCCACGATTTTCGCCGGCACCGCCAAGCACATACCGCCGCCCCCTTATTGCCGCACTACGACCGCGAAGAACTCGAAATCCTCCGGGCCGTCGTTTTTCAGGAAATGCCTGTGTCCTTTCGGGCAGTAATGGCAGTCGCCCGCCGCAAGGCGTTCCTCGACGCCGTCCGTCGTCGCCGTAGCCTCGCCGGACAGCGCAAAAATGATCTCGCTTCCATCCTCGTGCGCATGCTCGCCCACCGTCGCGCCCGCAATCAGCCGTGCGCGAATGATCTTGTTCTGCTCGTCGCTGAACATTTTAGCCAAGAGGCCCTTTTCGCCGCCCTTGAAATTTGCCATCCAATTCTCGTCTATCTTTGAAAAATTCAGCTTCATTTTGCTCCGTCCTTCCGTTTCAGTTCTACGCCCCAACGCGAGAGTTCTTCCGCCGCCATCGCCTCCGCCTCCGCGACGAGCGGCGCCATTTCCCTGGAAAGGGAAAGCCCCGCTTCGAGGCTTTTCGGCTCCGCGCCGATGACCACGACCTCGCCGATGGGCTTCCCCGTGACCTCCAAAAACGTCAGCACATCCTGCAAGCCGATCTCATGCGCCGACAGCTTTTCGCGGAAGTGCGCCCTGACCTCGTCGCCCGCGAGCCTGCGGCATCGTCCGTCGGCCCCGCCCTCCTTCAGCGCGTCGAGGATCAGCAGCTTTTCCGTCCCGGTCACGAAACGCAGAAGCTCCATGCCTAACACGCCGCCGTCCAGGACCTGCACGTCGTCGGGGAAATCATAGGCCGCGTCTAAAGCCTCCGCAGCGCGAACGCCGAACCCCTCGTCCGAGAGCAGCACATTCCCGACGCCTAACACCGTTATCTTCGGGGGCGCAAGAAAATCCGGCGCGTTCCCCTCGATCAGGCTGCCGCCCTTGCCCGATAAATCCGCCGCGCCGTTCATGCCGCGCCCTCTTTTTTCGCTTTGACTTTCTCCCGCAGCCAATCGAACCACGCTTCCATGCCGTCGCCTTTCGTCGCGGAAACGGCCAGCACTTCCGCGCCGGGATGAATCGTTTTTATATCCTCCGTCGCCTGCGGCAAATCAAAATTCGTGAACGGCAGGAGATCGGTCTTGTTGAGCAGCGCCACCGCCGACTCCTTGAACATCAGCGGGTATTTCATCGGCTTGTCGTCGCCCTCGGTCACCGACAGCACCACTGCCTTCGCGTCCTCGCCCAATGCGAACTCCGCCGGACAGACGAGATTGCCGACATTCTCGATCACGATTAAATCCAGATCGTCAAGCTTGAGGGACTGCAGCGCCTTTTCCACCATCGCCGCGTCGAGGTGACAGCCGCCCGCCGTATTGATCTGCACCACCTGTACGCCGCAGGCGCCGATGCGGTCCGCGTCCTTCGACGTAAAGAGGTCGCCCTCGATCACGGCCATCCGCAGCTCGTCCGCGAGCGCGCGCAGCGTCGCTTCCATCAGCGTCGTCTTGCCGGAACCGGGCGACCCCATCAGATTCAGCACAAAAATACGGCGCGCCGCGAAATCCGCTTTCATCGCGTCCGCCAGCGCGTCATTTTTCCCCAGGATATCCTGCATCACATTTACTTCCATACTATTACTCCATCTCCAAATACTCCACCCGAAGCTCGCGTCCGCTGACAAGCACAAGCCCGCCGCCGCAGGCCGGACAGATAAAATTGTATTTCTCGATCGGCTGCTCACGGCCGCATGCGCCGCACCGTCCGACCAGCGGCACACGTTTCACCGAAAGCTCCGCCTGCTCCGCAAAAGTTCCCTGCGCGAGCGACGAAAAACAAAACCGAAGAGCCTCCTCCTCGACGCCCGCCATCTCCCCGATCAGCAACCCGATTTTCAGGATACGGGCCGAGTTTTCCTTCGCCGCCTGTTCCTTCGCAATATTCAGGATTCCCTCGGCAATCGCCATTTCATGCATTGGAATTTCCCGCCCCGCCGATTATTTTCCGTTCCCATTATACCACGCCCCCCGCTTCCGGTCTATGCTCTTCGCCGGGTTCGATAGCGCCGCGCGAAAAAATATGCTATCATGGTGAAAAATCTTCATTATTATAGGAGGCGTCTTTTCCTATGTTCCAAGAACTTTTGGCGTTCATTGCCCAAGCGCCGTCACCCTGCCATACCGTACGCGCAGGCGAGGCGATGCTGACGGAAGCGGGCTTCTCTCCCCTCGCGTGGGGCAAACCCTGGCTCCTTGCGCCGGGCGGCCGGTATTACACAAAAGCCTTCGGCTCATCGCTCTTGGCCTTCACCGTCGGCTCGAACAGCCAGCGCGGGCTTCGCATCGCCGCCGCCCACACCGATTTTCCCGGATTCCGCGTAAAAACTTCGGCGGGACTCGCAAAGGACGGCTACGGCCTTGTGAACGTAGAACCTTACGGCGGATTGATGCTCTCGAGCTGGCTCGACCGTCCGCTGTCGCTGGCGGGGCAGATCGTCCTGCGGGGCAAAGACGCGTTCTCGCCGGAAGTCTGCCTGTTCGACTTCGCACGCCCTCTGCTGACCATTCCCCGGCTCGCCATTCACCTGGACCGAAAAGTAAACGAAGGAGAAAAGCTGGACCGTCAGAAATCCATGACGCCGCTCGCCTCCTTGCTGAAAGAAGAAATCGGCGGCGAATTCTTCCTTGAAAAGCTCGCCCGGGAAATCGGCCGTGCACCCGAAGACGTCCTCGCCTACGACTTGAACGTCTATCTCGCGGAGCCGGGTGCGCTCCTCGGCTTCGACGGCGAATTCATTTCCGCCCCGCGCCTCGACAATCTGACTTCCGTGCACGCCTGCCTTTCCGCTTTGACGGCGTCGTCCGCGGAAAACGGCATTCGCGTCGTTTCTCTCTTTGACCATGAGGAAGTGGGCAGCCGTACAAAGCAGGGCGCCGATTCCAGTCTGCTCCCGCACTTTTTGGAAGCCGTCTATCGCGGCCTCTCCCTGGACGCCGACGACCTCGCCGACGACCTCGCGCAGGGCTTCCTCCTCTCCGTGGACGCCGCCCACGGCCTGCACCCGAATTACGAGGACAAAGCCGATCCGACAAACCGCCCGCGCCTCGGGCAGGGGCTCGTCATAAAACGCGCCGCCAGCCAGTCTTACGCCGGTGACGCAACAGCCTCCGCCGTCGTCTCCGCTCTTTGCGAAGCCCACGAAATTCCTTTCCAATGCTTTGCGAACCGCTCCGACATTCCCGGCGGCTCCACGCTTGGCTCCTTGGTCTCCGCCCGACTCGGCGTCCGCGCGCAGGACGTCGGCGTACCGCTGCTCGCCATGCACTCCGCACGGGAACTGATGGCCGCCGCCGACCAGGACGCGCTGACCCGCCTCCTCTCCGCGTTCTTTGCCTGACAGAAATGTCGGAAACCACTTTTCCTTGACAAACTCTCCTCTAAGGCATTATAATTCTTTGGTCGAATGGGTTTAAAATGTTATCCGATATTTTGAGCCTTCCCTGCTTGCTCCCATGAGGGCAAGCCAATAGTCCAAAGAGGAGGTGATTTCGTGAGAAAGTACGAAGTCATATTTATCGTGAGGCCGCTGGAGGACGAGGCGACGGAAGCCGTCATCGAAAAGTTCTCCAAGCTGATTGCAAACAACGGCGGCACCATTGATAAAGAAGACCGTTGGGGCCGGCGCAAGCTCGCCTATCCGATCAAAGACTGCGCAGACGGCTACTACTGCCTGTTCTACGTGTCCTGCGAGCCGGATTGCGTAAAGGAATGCGACCGCGTCATGAAGATTACCGACGATGTGCTCAAGCACATGATCGTGAAGTCGGAAGGCGTCGAGGAAGAAGCCGCCAAAACCGAAGCCGCGCCTGAAACGACGGCGGAGGAAGAGTAAGAGAATGACAGTCAGGAAGGGGCATTTCCATGAATAAAGTGATTTTGATGGGCCGCCTCGCACGTGATCCCGAGCTTCGCACCACGCAATCGGGCCGCCAGATGGCGCGCATGACGATTGCCGTCGATCGCCGCATCAGCCGGGCGAATGCACAGCCCGGACAGCAGACAGCAGACTTCATCAGTTTGGTGGCTTGGGAACGCACGGCGGAATTTGCCGAGAAATACCTTAACAAAGGCAGCCAGATTCTGATAGAAGGCCGCATCCAGACGGGAAGCTATGAAGCGCAGGACGGAACGAAACGGTACACCACCGATGTGATTGTCGAGCGAATCGAATTCGCCGGCTCCCGTTCCCAAAGCGCCCCGGACGGCGGTTTCGCGCCAAGGAACCCCGCTCCCGCAGGTCCGTCCCCGGCTGCGCCCTCCTTTGACAATGCTCCGATTGCTGACGAGGATATTCCGTTTTAAAGGAGGAATGAACCGTGATCAGACGTGACAGAAGCCGTCGTCCCCGCAAGAAGGTCTGCTCTTTCTGCGTGGACAAGGTAGATCACATCGACTATAAGGACGCGGGCAAGCTCCGCCGCTTCATCACGGAGCGCGGAAAAATCCTGCCCCGCCGTATCTCGGGCAACTGCGCCAAGCATCAGCGCCAGGTAACGCTGGCTATCAAGCGCGCGCGCAACATCGCCCTGCTGCCGTTCACGGCAGAATAATCCCGATACAAAAAAGAGAGCCGCGAGGCTCTCTTTTTTTGCGTCATTTTGCTTTTTCTTCAGATTTTCCAATCCGCTGCGGTTTCCGGCGAAAGTTTTCTCAGATCGCCGATGACGACCACGCAGTCCGGACGAACCTTCTGCATCACGAAACGCATATCGGCCACAGGGATAGCGACGCACCCGCCCGTATACGGCTTGTACGGACCGAAGCAGTGAAGGAAGATGGCAGAGCCGAGGCCCGGCGTTCCGGCTTCATTGTAGCTGATATTCATGGCGTAGGTATAATGCGGATCGTAGTCCACGATGTGCTCGCTGGCCTCGGTATCAAGGCCGGGCAGTTCGCGGACGTCCGCCATTTGGTTGTACTTCATGCCTGGACGGTCATCGCCCGACCAGTAGATATTCTCGTCCACCTGCGTATAGGGAATGGCGCAGCCGGGGTCCTCCGCGATGCCGAAAGCGGCGTTGAATCGGAACGTCCCCACCGGCGTCATGCCGTCGCCCTCTTTCGTCTTTCCCAGCCCTCCCTTGCCGATGAATCCGGGGGTGGTCATCAGTACGTGCCACTCGCCTGCCTGATCCTTTTCGTGCAGGGAAATCCAAGCGGTGGTCTTGCCGACTCCGGCGACGACAAAAAGCTGGTTCGCGGTCTTCGCCTGCGGCAGTTTCGTCACCCACTCCGGCGACGCCGCCGACTCCGCGGCTCCGGCAACGCTGAACGCTGCCAAAACCAGCAGCGCACACAATACCGCAAAAATTTTCTTCATATTTCTGTCCCTCCTCGCAGAATCGCATTGCGTTTTCCCATTACACAGTGGATATATATCGTCCGGTTCTTATTCATACGACTATGACGAGAATATCCGCCTTGCAGGTTTTGCCGCCAGCTTCATAAAGCTTCGGCGGAAATAGGAATCGGAAAAGATTTTTCCATGAACACCGACTCCGAACAATGTTTCACATGATTCGAAACGCTTGGAAGCGTCAGCTTTTTAGCGTTTCTTATGCAGGCGAAGCCTGTAACAATCGAACACAACCCGAAATTTTGCCGAATTTATATACAACTTGTTATAAAAGAGGGGATGCCGGACGGCTCCCCTCTCTTTTCGCCTATTTCCCCTTAAACACCGGCGCGCGCTTTTCCGAGAACGCCTTGACGCCTTCTTTGAAGTCCTCGGTGCCCAAGAGCGCAGACATGGCCATCGCCTCGTAAGTCAGCGTATCGTCGAGGGAAGCGCCGTAGTTGTTGATTTCCTTCTTCATCATGGCGAGAGCCAGCGGCGCACCCGCGGCGATCTGCTTCGCGACGCCCATAACGCCCTCCCGGAGCGCCTCCTGCGTAAACACGCCGTTGACGAGGCCGATGGCCATCGCCTCATGCGCCTCCACCGGACGCGCGGTAAACATCAGCTCTTTGGCTTTCGCCAACCCCACGGTCTTCGCCAGGAAATAATAGCCGCCGCAGTCAGGCGCAAGGCCGACGCTGGCGAAGCTCTGGATAAATTTCACGCCCTCGGCGGCATAGCAAAGGTCGCAGGCAATGGCGATATTGAAGCCCGCGCCCGCCGCAACACCGTTCACCATCGCAATGACGGGCTTCGACATGGCGTGGATCAAGCGCACGATCATTCCGGCCTGCGCGACGAAACGGCGGCGCTCCTCCGTCGTCTTGAGGTTGTCCAGCGCGCCGAGGTCGCCGCCCGCGCAGAACGCGCGCCCTTCGCCCGTCAGCACGACAACGCGCACTTCCGGGTCGTGCTCCGCCTCGTGGAGTTTCGCGATCCACCCGTTGATGAGATCGAGGCTCATGGAGTTCAGGCTTTTCGGACGGTTCAGCGTGAGAACGGCGACGCCGCCTTCTTTTTCGTACTTGATAACTTCCTCCGGCATAAAATTTCACTCCTTTATTGATAATTGAAAATCAACTGTTACATTCATATTTCGACGCGACGCAAAAAAATCCTTTCAAGAATTGCAAAGAAGTATGTCGACGTATCGCGCTAACCAATTTTCATGGGATAGACTGACGACAACGACGCCTATGGAAATTTTGCAAGTGAGACACAAAAAACCCGAAGCCGAAGCTTCGGGTTTTTAAATTACAATTTGGTGACTCCTAGGGGATTCGAACCCCTGAACCCGCCGTGAGAGGGCGGTGTCTTAACCACTTGACGAAGGAGCCGTTCATTATATTACACGGCTTCCTCTAAAATGTCAAGATTTTTTTATCCGTCAGGAAAGTTTCGCCGCCGCCTTTTCAATGCGCGCCAAAGATTCCTCTCTGCCCAACAGATACAAGAGTTCTGTGACGCCGCCGGGGGTCACTTTCTGCCCCGACAGGGCGATACGGAGCGGCCACATGACCGTCCCCAGCTTATAGCCGCTTTCGTCGATATAGCCATGCAGCGCGGCGTCAATCGTCTCCGGCGTCCACTCCGAAACGGCCTGCAGCGCCTCCTTCGCGGCGGGCAGGATTTGGGCGGCCAGCTCCGGGGTGACTTTGTTCTTCTTGTTCGGGAAGAGGTCCACGCCGTATTCCGGCAGCGTGCGGAAAAAGGCAATCATGTCCGCGATCTCGCCGAAACGCGCGACCCGCGTCCGCAGGATCGCGGCGAGATACGGCCACTTCTTTTGGATCTCGTCCGTCAGTTCCCCCGCGAAGGGCAGCGCGGCGGCGGCAAATTTCTCGTCGCTCATGGCCTTGAAATATTCGCCGTTGAACCAGTCCAGCTTCGCATAGTCGAAAACAGCCGGCGACTTGCTCAGCCCTTCAAGCGAGAATACCTTCGCCATTTCCTCCATCGAAAAGATTTCCTGATCGGACTTCGGGCTCCAGCCCAGGAGCGCCACGTAATTCGTAATCGCCTCCGGCAGATAGCCCGCGGCGACGAGCTCGGCGAAGCTGGTGGCGCCGTGGCGCTTCGACAGTTTCGAGACAGAGCCGTCCTCGTTCTTGCCCATGACGGGCGCCAGATGCACGAAAACCGGCGGCTCCCATCCGAACGCTTCATAAAGCTGCACATGCTTCGGCGTGGAAGTGATAAACTCCGTGCCGCGAATGACATGGGAAATTCCCATCAAATGGTCGTCGATGACGTTGGCGAAGTTGTACGTCGGCATGCCGTCCCGCTTCAGGAGCACCTGATCCTCCAGCTCGCTGTTCTCGATGGAAATATTGCCGTGCACGACGTCAAAAAACGTAGTCGTCCCGGTCAGCGGCATTTTTTGGCGGATGACGTAGGGATCGCCGTTTTTCAGATGACGTTCGATCTCTTCCGGCGCGAGGTCGCGGCAGTGCCTGTCATAGCCGCCGAAGCTCTTTTCCCCATCCTTCGCCGCCCCCTCCTCATGAGAGCAGAAGCAGCGGTAAGCAAAGCCTTTCTCGATGAGCTCCTCCGCGTATTTCTTGTAAATCTCCATGCGCTCGCTCTGCACATAAGGGCCGCAGTCGCCGCCGACGTCCGGTCCCTCGTCGGGCACGATATGCGCCGCCGCCAGCGTGTCCTGGATGAATTTCACCGCGTCCGCGACATACCGCGCGCGGTCGGTGTCCTCGATGCGAAGCAGAAAATCGCCGCCCTGCGCCTTCGCGAAAAGATACGCGTAAAGCGCCGTGCGAAGATTGCCGATGTGCATATACCCCGTCGGGCTCGGGGCGAAACGAGTTCGTACTTTGGCCAAGATCAAAACCTCCATGAAGGAAGCGCCGACGAATGTACGGCTTCCTTGTAAAATCAATTCATATTATTTTACACCAAGGAAAGACGACAGACAAGACAAAAACGAGCCCCGGCGAAAATGCCGGAGCTCGTCCCTTTTACGCAGTCGTTGAATACGTCGAGGCGAAACCCTTTCACAAGCCGTCCGGCCGTTCCTCGTCAAATATCCTTCATTTCCGTGTCGCTGATGACGCGGCCGAGCCGCAGGCCGAACAGGAAATTCCAGAACCATTTATAGGCGACCGTCATATTCGTATACGTACCCGCGAGACGCATCAGATGCACGACCATCCATGCCACCCACGCAAAGAAGCCTTTCATCTTCGTGCTGCCCATGGCGACGACGGCGTGGCCGCGGCAAATCGTCGCCATCGCGCCCACGTCCTTGTACGTAAACTCGGCGAGCTTCGCGGCCGGGTCTTTGATCAGGCGTTTGAGATTCTCCACGCAGGTCTCCGCCTGCTGTGTCGCCACCGGCGCCACCGTCGCCAGCGGGCGGCCGTCCTGCACAAAATTCGCGCAGTCGCCGATAGCGAAAATCTCGGGAAAGCCTTTGACCTGAAGCGTTTTCTCCACCACGACGCGCCCCGCACGGTCGGTCTCCGCGCCAAGATTCTTGACGAAGGAAACGGCCTTGACGCCCGCCGCCCAAATGACGGTTTTCGTCGGGATGACGCTGCCGTCTTTCAGCTTCAGTTCCTCGCCGTCATAATCCATGACCTGCGTGGAAACTCGGACGTCAACTTTCCGAATATCCCGCAGCACGCGCATCGTCTCCTGCTGCAGCTCGTCGGGCATCATCGCCAGCACATGGTCCATCGCTTCCACCAAAACGACCTTCGTTTCGGAGAAATCAAGGTCGTGGTACTCGTGGGCCATGACGCCGTAAATCAGCTCGGACAGCGCGCCCGCGCACTCCACGCCCGTCGGGCCGCCGCCGACGCATACGAAGGTCAGCATACGGCGGCGCTCCGCTTCGTCTTCGCACTTCGTGGCCCGCTCGAACATCCGCAGGACGTGATTGCGGATCGCCACGGCCTCCTGCAGCGTCTTCATGCCGAAGGAATGTTTCGCGACGTTCTCCATGCCGAAGAAATTCGTCATCGCGCCCGCCGCCAGCACCAAATAATCGTACGGCACTTCTCCCTGGTCGGTAATCAGCACACGGTTCTCGGCGTCGAAATCCTCCGCGTGCGCCATGAAGAAACGGACGTTCTTCGTGTTGCGGAAAAACGCGCGAATCGGATATGCGATCTCATTCTCGTCCAGTTCCGACGTGGAAAGCTGGTACAACAGCGGCTGAAACACGTGGAAATTGTTCCTGTCGATAATCGTGACGTCCACCGGCAGCTTCGCCAGCTTCTGCGCCACCTTGACGCCGCCGAAGCCGGCGCCCACGACGACGATATGCGGTCTCTTGTTGTCTGTCATAAAAATCAGTCCCCTACTTGTCCAAAGAGCAATGTAATCACGCTCGCCGCCAAGGCGGCGAAAACTGTTGCTAAGTATATCATATTTATAAGAAAAAGCAAGCAACGCTTCGGAAAGCGCTTCGCCGCTATCCTGCCGCCGGCTGCTCGGCCTTCCGTTCCCATAAGGAGGAACGCAAAAAGCCCCGCGCGCAATCGCTCCCGCGCGGGACCATCCAACCGAAGGGATATATCTTTTAATGAAAGTATCTTTATTTTTCAATCATCGAGGCCGCCAGCGCCGCGCCGAGAGAAGCGCCGCCCGTGACCTGCCAGACCTGGACGTGCTCGGCGTCGTCGCCCAAGAGCTCCTTCAACGCTTCGTGAAGCGTCGCGCGCGCCATGGACATGTGCGTGAAAAAGGACCCTTCGACCGCGATATTCTTTCCTCCGGCGTCGCCGGCGCTGCCGACATGATGCAAAATGCCCGCGTACACGGCCGCTGCGATGCGCGCCGAACGCCGCACGATGGCTTCCGCCAGCGCGATGCTCTCCCGGATCTGTTCCTCTGTCAGGGAATCGTTCGCCATGCGCTGCAGCAGCCCCTGATCGTCGCCCCGGATAATATGATAAATATCCTCGCCCGTCACGGCAGGGAACGTCTCGCCCACGACGTCCCCCAACGCCTGCGAGAAAAGCGCGCCCACATAGCGTCCCGACACCATCTTTTCCAACAGCTGCGAGCCCGGCTTCTCCGACGCCTTATCCAAAGCCGCGTCGTACTCGTTTTGGTCGAACCAGCCGAAATTGCCTGCTTCCAGATTCATGACCATCGGCGGCTTCGCTCCGCCGAACTTCTCCAAATAACAGGCGTTGAACCCCGTCGCGTAGATCGAGCCGATCACCACGTCGTCCCATTGATACGCCGCCGACAGCATTACCGCCACCGTGTCGTTCAGTATCGCCGTCGGCCGCACATTGTCTATTCCGCGCGCCTGCATAGCCTCGTTCAGCCGCTCGTTGATCCAGTGCCCTTCCACGTCGGGCACTGACAATTCCTTCGTCCAGGAAAGCAGCCGGGCGTCCTTCGGCGACTCCTGGAAAGCGGGGAAAGAAAACGTATGCCCGAGCCGGTACGGCGTCTCACGGTCGCCGCCGATAACCGAATCGACAATCTCGGCGATGAAACCGAAAAGCCCTTTCGCCGTCTCCCCGCCGTTCGCGTGATTGTACCGTCCCGGAACGATCAGCGGACGCGCCACGCACGCCGACCGCTCGAACTTCCCGCCGCCAAACAGCCGCACGCGCTCCGCCCTTACGTTCGTTCCGCCGAAATCAAGGGCGATGAAATCCCCCTGCTCGTCTCCCGTCGGCAATCCCAAATAAGACGGCAGCGGGTTCAGCGTCGACGACTTGTCGCCCGCGATCCCTTTTTCCATCTCGCTGCGGAAAACTTCCGAAGCGGCAACGAGTTCCTCCGGCCCAAAGGAAAAAGCCTCAATGGCGTCTTTCGCTTTCCGTTCGTTCCACTTCACAGCCCCATCTCCTCTGCAAAACTGAATGTTTATTGCTGCTCCGCAATCGCCGCGTCATCGCCCGACGATTCTTCTTCCTCGCCGATCTCCTCATGCTCCTCCGCCAGCTCCTTGCTCAGCCGGATGAGGACCCGGGTGACGCGCACGCCTTCCACTTCCTCGACGAAGAACGCGTTGCCGTCCAGCCAGGCGAACTGCCCGACCATCGGCGGCGTCTCGCCCTGCGCATAGACCCAGCCGCCGATGGTATCGACGTTGTCCACGTCAAGGGAAAGCTCCAATATATCGTTGATCTCGTCGATAGGGAGTTTTGCGTCCACCGAATAAATCAGCGGACCGCGGCGCTCCACCACCGGACGCTCCTCGTCAAACTCGTCCTGAATATCGCCGACGATTTCCTCCACGATGTCCTCGACCGTCACCATGCCCGCCGTGCCGCCGTACTCATCGACGACGATGGCGAGCTGCGCGCGGTTCTTTTGCAGCGTCTTCAACAGCCGCGAGACGGCCATCGTCTCCGGCACGATGAACGCCTGCCGCGCCATCAGCCGCAGGTTCGGCGTCTTGCCGCGGCGAAGCGGCTCCATCAAATCCTTGATATGCAGGAACCCGATGATATGATCCTTGTCCTCGCGGCAGATCGGATAGCGCGTCATCTGCTCCCGAATCGCCAAATCGACGTTCTCCTGGATGCTCCGCTCCAAGTAGAGGCAGACCATGTCCGCCCGCGGGATCATGATATCCCGCACTTCCTTGTCCGAAAAATCGAAGACGTTGTCCACGAAGTCAAATTCCGTCTTGTCGATGTAGCCCTTTTTCCGGCTCTCTTCCATCAAGAGGCGGATTTCCGTCTCGGAATGAGCGTCGCCGCCCTCCATGGAAACGTCGATACCCATGAAGCGGTGGATAATCCAGTTGGCGAAATGATTCAGGAACCAGACGAACGGATACGTCAGCCGCTGAAACAGCAGGAGCGGCAGCGACGTCATCAGCAGCATATCCAGCGGGCGCACGATGGAAACGTTCTTCGGCACCAGCTCGCCGAGGATGATATGCGCCGCCGTGATCAAGGAAAAGGCCACGGCAAACGCCGCCGTATCGACACCCGCGCCGGTCACGCCCACGGCGGCCATCGGCGCCCGCAGAAGCTCCGCCAAAAACGGCTCGCCGATCCAGCCGAGAGCCAGCGACGCCAGCGTAATGCCGAGCTGCGTCACCGAAAGCGACACGTCCATCTGGTCGACGAGATGCTTCGCGTATTCCGCGCGCTTGTCCCCCTTCGCGATCAGCTCCTCCAGCTGCGAGAGACGCACCTTGACGATCGTGAACTCCGCCGAGACGAAAAAGCCGTTCAGCGCGATAAAGATGACAATCAACAAAAAGTTTACGACAACTGTAACGCCGTCCAAAAACAAAAACCCCCAAATATTCTGAGTGAGGAATCAGGAGAGAGGAATGAGGAGTTAATTGCATATTGAAAATATGTAACAACTCCTATCTCCTCACTCCTGACTCCTCATTTTAAGTCTTCTTTTTATTTTATAACGAACTCGGCTTTACGGCAAGACGGGCTTCCCGTTTGCGTCGTCGTACGTCGCCGTGCAGGAAGGATAATTCGAGCAGCCCCAGAAACCGCCGTTTTTCCCGCGAACGAAACGAAGAGAGCCTTCCTTGCAGTGCGGACAGAGGAACTTGCTCTTCCTCTCCGGCGTCCCCATGCGCTCCATCGGCGCGGCGGAATATTTCGGCTTGTCGCCCCACTTCGGACGCGCCTGCGGCGAAGCCGGCCGCCCCCCGTAAGAGCTGACGGAAAGGTTCGGCTGATACTCGGCGAGGAACGCCGCCATCTCCTCCTCGCTGAGTCCCGGCGCGCTGCTTTGCCAATCGCTTTGCGAAACGCTTTTCCGGGGATTCGGCGCGGACGGCGCGCGAAAATCGTCGGACGACACCGTGCGCGGCGCGCCCGCCCGGACCGAAACCCGGGACAGATCCGGGTTCCCTTCCCGATCCGGCGCGGTCATCCGGCAGCTTGGAAAATTCGTGCACCCCCAGAACGCGCCGTTTTTCCCCTGCTTCTTCGTCAGCACGCCCCGTCCGCAGCGCGGGCATTTCGTCTCTTCTTCAGCCGCCGGAAGCACGGCCTTTGCCGCCGCGCCGCAAAGAGCGCGGGTGAATGCGATCTGCTCGTCCAGGAACGCGTCGAGCGTTCCCTCGCCCTCCGCCATCGCGTGGAGCGCGTCCTCCCACACGGCGGTCTTGTCGGGATACGTCATATCCTCCGGCAGCGAATCGACGAGAAACTCCGCCGCCGCCGTCGGCGTCAGCACCTTTTTCTTCCCCGCCGCCTGCAAAAACCGCCGCCGGATCAAATCGTCGATAATCGTCGCCCGCGTCGCCTCGGTGCCGATGCCCGACACCGCGCGCAGCGTCTTTTTCGCCGCCTCGTCCCGCACGAATTTGTGGATATCCTTCATCGCCGCCAACAGCGTGGAGGGCGTAAACCGCTGGGGCGGCTTCGTCTCCTTCTCCGCAAGTTTTCCCGACTGCCACGCCGCCGCGTCCTTTTTCTTCATCGCTGGAAGCTCTCCGCTTTCCTCGTTCTCCTCTCCCTCGGGCTTCTCGGCGTTCTTGCCCGCGTAAAGCGCTTTCCATCCCGCATCGCGCACCACGCGGCCGCTGGCCGTGAACCGCTCCCCGGCGAAAGAAAGCTCCACTTTCGTCTGATCGTAAACGTGCACGGGATAAAACTGGGCAAGATACGCCTGCGCGATCAGGAAATAAATATTCCGCTGCATCGGCGTCAGCGTATCCAGCTTCACCTTCACCGTCGTCGGGATGATTGCGTGGTGCGCGGTGATCTTCTTGTCGTTCCACGCACGGCTCTTGACCTTCGCGTCCGCGCCGTCCGCCCATGCCGCCAGCTGTTCATCGCCCGTCTGCGCCAGATTGGCGAGAATCGTCCCCGCCGCGCGGAACTGGTTCGTCGGCAAATACTCGCAGTCCGAACGCGGATAGGTCGTCAGCTTCCGCTCGTAAAGCTGCTGCGCCGTGTCGAGGACCTGCTGCGGCTCGTAGCCGAACCGTTTGCCCGCCAGGACCTGAAGCGTCGAGAGCGCGAACGGGAGCCGCTGGGGCTCTTCTTTTTTTGCTTTCTTGTAATCGACGACGACGCCCTGCTCTCCCGCATCCTTCGCCGCAGAAAACGCCGCCAGTTTTTCCTCCGCCGCGTCCCTGTCCACGAGCCGCCCTTCGCTGTCGAGGCCGCGCTGCTCCTCCGAGGGCTTCCACGCCGCCGCGAAGTTTCCGTTTTTATGCGCAAACTCCGCCTTGATCGAATAATGCTTGACAGGGTGGAAATCCTTGATTTCCCGCTCCCGCCGCACCACGAGGGCCAGCGTCGGCGTCTTGACCCGCCCGATGGGCAGCACCGTTTTCCTTCCCGCACGCCGCGCCGCCAACGTATAAGCGCGGGAGAGGTTCATGCCGATCAGCCAATCCGCCCGGGCGCGGGCCAGCGCCGACATTTTCAGCGGCGCGAAATCCCGGTTGTCTCGCAGGTCGGCCAGGGCCTCCTTCACGCTCTTCTCGTCGAGCGCGTTCAGAAGCAGCCGCTTCACCGGCTTTTTGTTGCCGACGAAGTCCAGCACCTCGTCCACCAAGAGCTGCCCCTCCCGATCCGGGTCGCCCGCGTGGACGATCTCGTCGGCCTTCGCGATCAGATTCTTCACGATCCCAAACTGCTGCGCGCTGGATTCGGAAATAATCAGCTTCCACGTCTCCGGCACGATAGGCAGCACGTTTTCCGTCCATTTTTTATAGGCCGCGTCGTACTCCTCCGGCTCCGCCTGCCGCAGGATATGGCCGTAGCACCAGGTCACGACGCCTTCCGCCGTCTCGATGAAGCCGTTGCCGCTCCGCGCCGGCCCCTTCAGGCATTTCGCGATCTCGCGGCCCACGCTCGGCTTCTCCGCTATATATAAACGCATTGTCTCACCATCCCTAAGGAAACATGACCACGTCAAGCCATGCCCCTGCCAAGGTTTTTTCAGTGTTTCCCTAAGATTATACCATGCAACGCAAACAAAAAACTACCATTCCAAAAAGAAGCAAAGAGATTCCTTAATGATTTCTTTACAAATCGCCGCCAAACGGATAAAATTTTCATATAGATGAAGCAGGCAGGAGCGTGAGAAAGATGGCGGAAGATAAAAAGGAACTCCTCATCGTGGACGACGACGAGTCGTACCTGAAGCTGATCAAGAAATGGATGAGCGACGCTTACAAAGCGACGGCGGTGAAGTCCGGCGTCCAGGCTTTGAAATTCCTCGAAGGTCACAGGCCGGACCTCGTCCTGCTGGATTTCGAGATGCCGGAGCTTAACGGCGGCGACGTCCTGCAAAAGATGCGGGAAAAGCCGGAGACGGCGGACATTCCCGTATTCTTCCTGACGGGCAACGCCGACCCCGAGTTCCTCGGGAAAATCGCAGAGCTGAACCCCGACGGCTATCTTTTGAAAACCATGCGGCGGAGCGAGATTACCGCCGCCGTGGATGTGTTTTTCGCGGAAAAACCGTGATTCCGTAATCGTATGAGTTGCTTTTGTCCGCAAAGGAAGTGATCCGTGTGCGAAAAATCTTTTTCTTAGCGCTCGCCTGCCTGCTGTTGGCCGCGGCACGGCCCGTCTTTGCCGAAACGCCCCCGGCGCCCGTCAAGGTCGGCTATTTCGAAAACGAGATATTTCAGGAGGGCGCCGAGAAGGGCGCTATCCGTCGCGGCTACGCCTATGAATATTACCGCAAGCTTTCCGAGTACACGGGCTGGGAGTACGAATATGTCTACGGCAGCTTTGCCGAACTGTACCAAATGCTTCTGGACGGAAAAGTCGACCTCCTGGCGGGACTGGCGAAGACGGAGGAGCGGCAGGGCGTCATCGGCTACCCCGAGGCTCCGATGGGCAGCGAAACCTACAATATGGTGAAACACCGCGCCGACGACAGTATCACCACGACGTTTTCCACCCTTTCCGGGAAAAAGATCGGCGTACTGGACAGCGCGATGGTGGGCGCGCTCCAACGGTTCCTTGCGCAGCAGGCCATTTCCGCCGAAGTCGTGACCTATCCGACCCATCAGGACATGCTGGACGATTTCGACGAAAACAAAATCGACGCGCTGGTGGCGGAAAGCGACGGGACCTACGACAGGCCAAACGCGGCTCTCCTTTACGCATTCGGCTCTTCGGATTATTACCTTTGCGTCAATTCGCGCCGTCCTGACCTTTTGGCGGCGCTCAATCAGGCGCAGAATCAGCTCGCGGTGGAGGAGCCGAACTATATCAATTCCCTGCGGATCAAGTATTACGCGTCCAGCATCGCCAGCCGCGCGCTGTCCGACGCGGAAAAAGAATGGCTCCAGGATCACCGCGTCCTTCGTATGGGCTATCTGAACCATTACCTGCCTTACAGCGACACGGACGCTAACGGCGCCGTCACGGGGCTTGTCCAAGCCCTCGTTCCCCAAATTCTGGAAGAGCTCGGCGTCAGTTCGTTGGATATTTCCTATCAGGGCTATGACAGCTACACTGCCATGATCGCCGACGTGGACGGCGGGAAAATCGACGCGGCCTTCCCCGTGGGCGGCGGGCTGTTTTTCTCGGAGGAAAGCGGCATCTGCCCTTCGAATCCCGTGGTCTCTTCCGCTACGGACCTGATTTTCAAAGGGGACTACAGCGACAAAACCCTTGCGGCGTTTGCGGTGAACGAGAACAACCGCATGCAGTATTACTACGTCAAAACACACTTCCCCAACGCCAGGATTCTCTTCTTCCCTTCCATCGAGGACTGTCTGGACGCCGTGCTGGAGGGGAAAGCCTCCTGCGTCACGCTGAACGGCCTGCGTGCGAACGACATTCTGAAAAACCGCCGGTTTCGCGGCCTTTCCCTCAAACAAAGCAATCGGCCCGACGACCGCTCCTTTGGCGTGCGCATCGGCAACGAGGGCCTTTTGAAGCTCCTGAACCGGGGCGTGAACATCATCGGCAAGGATCGCATGGAAAGCCTCGCCTATTGGTACGTCGACGGGCTTCATACACAGTCCATGTTTGACGTGCTGATGGACAACCTCTGGCTTTTAGCTTTGGCGGCGGCGGTGGTATCCCTCCTGGTGGCGGCGTTTCTGGCGCGTGAGTCCGCCCAGGCGAAGCGCCATAAGGAAGAGCTCATCGTCTCCAACGAGAGGCTCGCCGCAGCCGCACGGGAGGCGGAAAGCGCCAACCAGGCGAAAACGTATTTCCTCTCCACCATGTCTCACGACATCCGCACGCCCATGAACTCCATCCTCAGCATGAACGAGATGGTGCTGCGGGAAAGCGACAACGAGGACATCCTGCGTTACTCCCAGTATATCCGCTCGTCGGGCAACACGCTTTTGGGCCTCATCAACGACATCCTGGACTTTTCCAAGATGGAGGCGGGCAAGCTCGACATCATTCCCGTGGACTACGAGATTTCCTCCGTGCTCAACGATCTCGTGAACATGACGAAGACGAAAGCGGACGAGAAGGGACTGCAGCTTCGGCTGAACATCGACAGCGATATGCCGAACTCCCTCCGGGGCGACGAGATCCGCATCAAGCAGGCCGTGACCAACATCCTGACCAACGCGGTGAAGTACACGAAAGAGGGCACGGTCACATTCAGCATCGGCTATGACAAAATCCCGGAGGAGCCGGACGCCATCCTGCTGAAAATCAGCGTTGCGGACACCGGCGTCGGCATCAAGCAGGAAGACATCGGAAAAATGTTCGACGCGTTCCAGCGGATCGACGAAACGAACAACCACAACATCGAGGGAACGGGCCTCGGCATCACCATCACGCAGAGCCTGCTTCAACTGATGGGGAGCCGCTTGGAGGTGGAAAGCGAGTACGGGAAAGGCTCGGTCTTCCGCTTCGCCGTTCGCCAACAGGTGGTGAAATGGGACAAGGTCGGCGATTACGAAGCCGCGTTCCGGCGGTCCATCGCGGAACGGAAACGGTACGCGCAAAAATTCACCGCGCCGGACGCCCACATCCTCGTGGTGGACGACACGCCCGTGAACCTGATCGTGTTCAAGAGCCTCCTGAAACACACGAAGGTCCAGATCGACACTGCAGACAGCGCGGACGAATGCATCGCCCTCTCCTCGCGGCAGAAGTACGACGTCATATTCCTTGACCACATGATGCCTTACAAGGACGGCATCGAGGCCATGCAGGAACTGAAATCCGCAAAGGGCAACCCCAATACGTCGACGCCGATGGTCTGCCTGACCGCCAACGCCATTTCCGGCATGCGGGAAACTTACCTGACGGCCGGATTCGACGATTACCTGACGAAACCCATCGACCCGGACAGTCTGGAAGAGACCATCATCCGCTACCTGCCCAGGGAAAAGCTCATGTCCGCCGAGGAAAGCGATAGGGAACCGGAAGGAACCCTCCCCCCGTTCCTCTATGGCATTGACGGACTCGACGTCTCGAAAGGGCTGGAGCACATCGGAAGTGCCGAAGCCTATCTGGAAACGGCGACGTCCTATGCGGAGACGGCGGCGCACACGGCGGACGAGATCGAGCGTTACTGGACGGCCGGCGATTTGGAAAACACCACCATCAAAGTCCACGGGCTGAAATCCAGCTCCAAAGTCATCGGCGCCATGGAGCTCGGTCTTTTGGCCGAATCCTTGGAAAAAGCGGGCCGCGCGGGGGACACGGAAACCCTGCGGGCAAATATCGACCGCCTCCTGGCGGACTACCGCAGGCTTGGGAAGGAACTCTCGCCGCTGCTCCATCCGAAAGAGGACGCTACGGAGGAAAAGCCCCCCATGTCCGAGGAAAAGCTGCGGGAGATATACCAATCGCTGAAGGACTACGCGGAAGCCTTCGACTACGACAAAATGGAGGAAGCGGGAAACCTTTTGGGCGAGTATAGCGTCCCCGACCCGGAACAGGAGCGCGTCGCCGCCATCCGAAAAGCCATCGCGGATTTCGACTACGACGACGTCCCGAAGCTGTTGGAAGGAAGTCCGCTTTTGGCGTAGCGGAAGAGCAAAAAACCATAAAAATCGCCCGACGAGAACAAATTGTTTTCGTCGGGCGATTCGTTTTTATTTTTCAGCCGCCGTCTGGTATGCCGCCGCTGCCGCCGTCAGGCTCACCGCCTTGACAGCCTCCGAGCGTTGACGGATTTGGGGAGCGTCGAGACGCTTCGCCGCCTGCAGCTCGTCCTCGGGCATTTCCTTATACTGCTCGGACTTCATGAAATCCCGCCACTCCGCCTGCAAGTGACGAAGCACAAGCAGAATCAGCGGATCGTCGAATTCCGTGTCTTGGCTTGTCTGCTGGAGGGTCGCCGTCGCGTCCTTGTTCTCCTGCGCGACGTCCGCTTCCATCTCACAGCCTGCGTCCGCTTCATTGCCCACAGCATCCGCCGCCGTACTTTCCGTTCCCGCTGTCGCGTCTGCCGCCCCGGCTGAAACGTGTTCCGCAGAAACATTCTCTGTCCCCGCGGCGACTCCGGCGTCCAATGCCGCTGCACTGCCCTCAGCGTTCACAGCCGCGTCCGCAGTCGCACCGCTCGCATCCCCCGCGCCGAACGCCTCTCCTCCGCCGGAGGAACCGCCGGCGGCTCCGCCTCCGCCGCCAATATTGCCGGTCAGCGACGCCGCCGCGTTCGCGTAGGCAATCGCCACCGCGCGCTGCGCCTCCGCCTTCGTCTTCGCCGACTTCAGCGCGCGCGCCAGTTTCTCGCGCTCCTCCATCGTCGTTTTTGCTTTTTCGTAAAGCTCTTCATCGTGCCGGCGCAGATATTCCAATTCCTGCGGCGAAAGCTTCTTGCCGCGCCGGAGCTTTTGCTTGATGCCGCTCTTCTTCGTCGCCGCCGTCCGGTCGTCGTCCTTTTTCGACTTTTCCAGCGAAAGCTCGACGAAAGACTTCGACGCGGTCCGGCGCGGCTCCTGCGCTTTCACAAAGGAACTTCTCGCGTCCTTCCAGTCGAAAGACTGACCTGTCGTGACCTTCTGCTTCGCAGACTTCTTGAGCTGATACTGCTTCGTATAGGAATGCAGCGTCCCGATGGCCTCAAACATGGCAACAACCTCCCTGTTCCCTGATCCTACAAATCTGTCCGTAGTCCTTCCTTATTATATTATAACACGCCTGCGTTCCTTTGCAAAGAAACACTTGTGTATACAGCGAAAACGGATCATAACTCGGCGGATATATTCCGCCCCGCTGCGGCGCGAAGCCACTCCTGTAAGGAAATGCCGCAAAGGAGAGTTTGTCTTTGACAAACTCTGAATAAAGGCATTATAATACTTTTGTTTTGGAATCCATAGCAAAAATATTATAGGAGGCTCATCATGCCAAAGAAAGTATTTCCTGTCTCCCAAGACAAGTTAGAAGAAATCATCCGGCGCTATCCGACGCCGTTCCATATCTACGACGAGGCGGCCATCCGCAAGAACCTCCGCCGGCTTTTCAAGGCCTTCTCCTGGGCGCCGTCCTTCCGCGAGCATTTCGCGGTCAAAGCCACGCCGAACCCGTATATCCTGCGGCTGCTCGCCGAGGAAGGCGCGGGCGCGGACTGCAGCTCCCTCGCCGAGCTTTTGCTTGCCGAAATGGCGGGCATCCGCGGCGAGAAAATCATGCTGACTTCCAACGACACCCCCGCCGACGAATTCCAAAAGGCGCGGGAACTCGGCGCCATAGTCAACCTGGACGACATCACCCATATCGACTACCTCGAAAAATGCGCGGGCTTCCCCGACTGCCTCTCTTTCCGCTATAATCCCGGCAGCCTCGTCACGGGCAACGACATCATCGGCAAGCCGGAGGAAGCGAAATACGGCCTGACCCACGACCAGCTCATCGAAGCGTACCGCATCGCAAAGGAGCGCGGCGTCAAGCGGTTCGGCCTGCACTGCATGATCATCTCCAACGAGCTGAACGCCAACTCCTTCATTGAAACGGCGAAGCTGATGTTCCACACCGCCGTGGAAATCAAGGAAAAATTGGGCGTCAGCCTCGAATTCGTCAACCTCGGCGGCGGCGTCGGCATCCCCTACCGCCCGGAGGAAGAACCGGTCGACTTGGAATATGTCGGCGAAGGCATCCGTAAAGCCTATCAGGAAATCATCGTCCCGGCGGGCCTCGACGGTCTCGCCATCGCCATGGAGCTGGGCCGCGCCATCACCGGCCCCTACGGCTGGCTCGTCGCCACCGCCATCCATGAGAAAAAGACCTACAAGGACTACATCGGCCTCGACGCCTGCATGGCGAACCTGATGCGTCCCGCCATGTACGGCGCCTACCATCATATCGTCGTCGTCGGCAAGGAGGACGCCTTCTGCGACCACGTCTATGACGTCACCGGATCGCTCTGCGAGAACAACGACAAATTCGCCATCGACCGCAAGCTCCCGGAAATCGAAATCGGCGACCGCCTCGTCATCTTCGACGCCGGCGCCCACGGCCACGCCATGGGATTCAACTACAACGGCAAGCTTCGCAGCGCGGAACTCCTGCTGAAGGAAAACGGCGACGTGCAGCTCATCCGCCGCGCCGAAACCCTCGACGATTACTTCGCCACGCTGAACTTCGACGGCTCCGAATTTGGAAAGAAATAAAACGCGATTTATTACTTCGGCCATTAAAATTCATGAAATCTTGCCTTCCCCTTTGAGGGGAAGGTATGTTGTGGCGATATTTAATGGCAGGAGTACAGGACGCATTAAAAGAGAAACTCGGGCTGGCATGAACATTTCGACTGATTTTAGCCATACAAAAAACCGTTGTCTCCCATGATCGGGAGGCAGCGGTTTTTTCGCGCTGTTCTTCATCCGATTTTTCTTTTACTTCGCAAAAATATGCGGAATCATTTTATGAAATTTCGGAAGGAAATGCCGGAATCACGCGGAAAATCAAAAATTGTCGCAATATTTGATACTGAAAATTTTGTTCCTAATCGTATAAAATTTTCAGTGTAGTGAAAATTTTGTTCAAAGCTGTAAAAAATTTTCAGTAGGATTTTTTCTCAATAAGCCGAATCGAGGATGCGGAACCGTTTGAAAACACAGCGTTTTCTCCATCTCCCCCCAATCAAAAAAATGAAATAGATACGAAAATTCGGCGACAGATTTCATCGCTTTCAAAACCATATAATAATCCGCTGCTTCCCTCTGCTGGGAGGCAGCGGGGTGTATTGTCCGCCTTGACAATCCCCGCCCTACGTTTCATAATGAAATATATCAAGCATTACCTATAATTTTCCGAGACTGAGGGGAGGCAGCAGCCATGAAAAACTTTTATTCCGAAATCGACGAAATCACGCTGACCTTCAGCGATATACACTCCACTCCCGACGGCATGGAATATATCCGCATCTACTTTGAACGCCCGACGGAAAACGGCTTCGACTTCTTAGAATCGAGCATTCCCGCATTGAATATTAAGAAATATTCCGGGTTCAGCGACGCGGAAGTCGAAAAACTCCTTCATTACGCACAGGCAAACGCTTTCCTGATGTGGGACATCGCCCGGGAACACGCCGAAGGAGGCGAGCTGCTTGCCGCAGGTATGTAAAATTCTCGGTTATCTCATATTCTTTTGGTCCCGCGAGGAAAACGAGCCTCCGCACGTCCATATTTGCAAAGGAAAACCTCATAAGGACGCGACAAAAATTTGGATAGAAGAACTACCTCGACTCGAACACAACAAAAGCGAAATCCCTGCGCACGACTTAAATCGCATTATGCAATGGCTGACAATCAATCGCGATTTTGTCATTGCAAAATGGAATGAACACTTCGACTGATTTTAGCCATACAAAAACCGTTGTCTCCCACGATCGGGAGACAACGGCTTTTTCATTTTCAAACTGCTTGATTTTATTATGTTTAGCGAGGTGCAAAATTTTTGAGGGAAGAAATTCTGATTTTCCGATTTTCTGACTTCAAAATTTTTGATGTCTCTGATTACGTGCCCGTTGTTGCGCATATTCAAAGGCGACCTGGTTTTGTATTCGCTCCTTTGCTTCCTCCGATAGCGTCTGGTATTTCAGCATCAGGCTTTCAGCGTCGGCATTAAGTCCCTTTTTCTTCAAACGCTCTTGATCCTCGGTACAGCCAAGAAGATAGTCGGTAGATACGCGTAGCGCGTTTGCAAGCAGGACGAGCGTTTCAAAATCCGGTTCGCGGGCGCTGGATTCGTATTTTGCGAGAGCGTGATATTGAAGGTTGGTTCTTTTTGCCAATTTGTCTCTTGTCAGTCCGATTCGTTCACGAGCGGAACGAATCCTTGCCCCAAAGTCCAAAACGTTATCCTCCTTCTTGCAACACATAAACATCGAAAATGCTGACAACTAATTTTGGACGAAATGGCAAATAGAAATTGACTTTAGGCAATTCGTCTAATATACTATTTTTGCTAATAGCGTATTTATTGGCGTTTTACTTATCTTTTACGCATATATATTTTAGACAAATTGTCCGACAATTTGTATCAATGATTAAGCAAACTTGCTCATACAGTCAACTTCTTTGTAAAGCGAGGTTTTTCCTATGGCAAGAAGTATCGAGGAACAAATCGAGGACATCGCAAAAGAGCAATTAAAAGCAATTAAGGTCAAATACTATGCAAAGACGGAGAGCATAAATTCAGAAATTGACGAAGCGCTGAAAAAATCTATCTCAAAGTCCGGCGGCAAGGGCGGAAACTATCCCGATATACGGGTAATGCTTACCATGCCGAACAACAAGGCAATTCCTGTTATGATTGAAGTCAAGGGAACGAAAGGTAAGCTGATAAAAACAAACGAAAATGGCGAAATAGCGAATCTCACCGAAAAGGGAGAGGTAAGCTTTTCCAATATTAAAAGCTTTGCCGTGAACGGCGCGGTACATTACGCGGAGTCCATCATAAACTACACAAAAACCTATCGTGACGCCATAGCCATTGGCATTAACGGCTATGAGGATTCATCGAAAGACGTAAAAATGGAACTGGGCGCTTATTTTGTTTCCAGCGACAAATTCCTCATTCCTAAGAAAATCGCGGACTACACCGACCTTTCCTTTTTGAAAAAGGAAAATCTGAAAAGGTTGCAAACCGCTATTGAAGAAATTTCCATTACCGAAGAGGAAAAAGAACAGCGTTCCCGCGATTTTGAAAACCAGATTGAAACCACGCTGCAAAAACTGAACCAAAACATGAACGACAATCTGAACATCAAGGCAGAAAACCGCGTTCAGCTCGTTTGCGGCATGATTATGGCCGCACTGGGCGCGGAGGGAATTGCACCACTTGAAATATCAGACTTAAAAGGGAATACGGACGAGGAATCAAACGACGGAAAAACGATTCTCACGCAGATAAAAGCATTTCTCAGCAGGAAGAAATTGCCAAAAGAAAAAATTGACACCATAAACTCTCTTTTCTTTCAAATACTTCAAGATAAGAACTACTATACGCCTATCAACGGTGAAAGCCCGATAAAGACAGTCTATATTGTTATCAAAGACGATATAATGCCCATTTTCAAGTCGGCACAACACCTTGACTTTACGGGCAGACTTTTCAATGTTCTCAACTCATGGATTAAGCTCCGACCGGGCGACGACAAAAACGACGTCGTTCTTACGCCGCGATATGTGACAGAGCTGATGGCGAGACTGTGCCGTGTGGACAAGGACAGCTATGTATGGGACTATGCGGCAGGGTCAGGCGGATTTTTGATTTCGGCGATGAAGCTGATGATTGCCGACGCGGAAGCTAAAATCAAAAGCGAGGAAGAACTGAAAAATAAAATCAACCACATCAAGCTCTATCAACTCCTTGGCCTTGAGATTCGTCCCGAAATCTATATACTCGCGGTGTTAAATATGATTCTCATGGGCGATGGGTCAAGCCATATACTGAACAAAAATTCTCTCAAAGACTACGAGGGGAAATATGAGCAAAGCGTCAAAGATGAGAAAGACAAGTTTTTTCCCGCTGACGTATTCCTGCTAAACCCACCATATTCCGCAGAAGGCAAAGGATTTATCTTTGTCGAAAAGGCGCTGTCGAAGATGAGAAACGGCTATGCCGCGATACTGATACAGGAAAACGCGGGCAACGGTCAGGGCTTTCCCTATACAAAAAATCTCCTTGAAAACAACACGCTCCTTGCGTCGATAAAAATGCCGGATAAGCTATTCATAGGCAAGTCGAGCGTGCAGACGGCAATCTATCTCTTTGAAGTCGGGCGGCCTCACGATCCGGACAATCTCGTCAAGTTTATTAACTTTACAGAGGACGGTTATTCGCGCCAAAACAGGAAGAAAAGCAGCCTGAACGTGAACCTGCGGGACACCGACCACGCCAAAGAGCGATATGCCGAGCTATGCGACATCGTGCTTGGCAAAAAGAAAAAATCGCATTACTTCGATGACTGCGTCGTAGAGGAAACCATCAGCACGGACGGGGACAAATGTGGAAAAGATTGGACCTACGGCCAGCATCGTAAGACAGATACGGTGCCAACGGGGGCAGATTTCAAAAAGACGGTCACCGACTATTTAAGCTGGAAAATCTCCACACTGTTGAAGGCAGAGACGCAGGATTTTCACTAAGCCCTCGGCTGACGGAGCTTGAAGAAACTTTCAAGGCAGGCGGGGGCACATTTGAGGAATATAAAATTGGGAATTTGTTCAATATTGTAAAAGGAAAACGCTTAACCAAAGCGGATATGAAATCGGGTAATATAAATTTCTTAGGGGCAATATCAACAAATAACGGAATACGTGAGAAAATAGCAACTGATTCGCCGTATAAGGCAAATTGCATATCGGTAAATTACAATGGCAGTGTCGGATACTCATTTTATCAAGAAGAACCGTTCTGGGCTTCCGATGATGTAAACATTTGTTATGCAAATGGATGGGAAATGAACCGGGAGCGTGCATTATATTTATGCAGCGCTCTGCAAAAGCATTCTCAACAGTACAGCTATACACAAAAATGGACTGTGGAACGCATGAAAAATTCATTTATCTTACTGCCCTTTACGCAAAAAAAAGAAATTGCATTCGGTTACATGGAGCGCGTTATACGCGAACTCGAAGAGGAGCGTATACGCGAACTGACCGCTTACCTAAAGGCAAGCGGTCTGGAAAGCACCGAACTGACGGAAACCGAAAAGTCGGCTGTCCAAAGGCTTCGTAATGGCGAAATAAAATGGAACGAGTTTAAAATATGTGGAGACGATGGTATTTTTGAAATTAACAATACTCATAATATATTGAAGAGTCAAATCGACTCTTATTGTGGAGACTACCCATACTGTACTGCCAGGGAGGGGAATAACTCTATAGTTGCCTATGTTGATTATGACAAATCTCAAATCGAAAAAGGAAACTCTATTTTTATTGGGGGAAAATCGCTTGTTATTACATATCAAGAAAGTGATTATTTTTCAAATGATAGTCATAATATTGCTTGCTATGTGAAGGACAAAAATGGTACTTCAAGAAATGCACAATTATTTATGGTGTCTGCGATGTATAAAAGTTTAAAGCCGTTATATACATGGAATGATTCAATATCGAAAGAAAAAATTCAAAAGGATAAATTCAATCTTCCCGTTACACCGTCGGGTTCTATTGATTGGGACTTCATGGAATCGCTTATTATCGCCGAAACACGCCTTGCCATTCGTAGCGTGATTGAATGGAAAGATAAAGTGATTACAAAAACAAGGAAAATTGTGACGGCATAAAACAGCCACCCAAAAAACCGCTGCCTCCCCCAATCGGGACGCAGCGGTTTTTTCGCATCTCTTTATAAAATTCCCGCTTTCTCTGCCAAGGCGATTTTACGCTGTGACGGACACCACGCGACGCTCCAAAAGCTCAAGCAATCGGCTGGAAGGTCCATTGGGGACGTTTCGGTTTGCCTCCCACGCTTCAATGGTTTTCTTGCTGACGCAAAGATATGCCGCCAACAAAGACTGTGTAAGCCCGTTTGCCCGGCGAATTGCCTTGACGTCTTTTCCCGTATATTTTTTTGCGGGAACGATATGCACGGATACCCTTTCTTGCCGCAAATTTGCGCCGCCCGTTGCCTCCATGTCCACAATCAGTTCCTGCAGCGAATCCGCTATTTTTTCGTACGTCTTGCTCATTTTTTAGCACCCCCATTCTTTTTATGCAAAGAAGCTTCAAGTCGAACGATCAAACTCTTGACGTCATTCCTTGGCGTATGAACAAAATGCCGAGTAATCTGCATTCCACAACTCCTCTTACTCCAAGCATACCCTATACAATAGGGTATGTCAATCAATCTCCCCCCAAAGAAATCTCCCAAAATCGACGAGCTTTTTCTATGGGTATATTTTCCCTTTAGACTCCGCTTTCATTTTGTTGTATAATCAATTTACAAAGAAAACTTGGAATTTGACGAGGAGGAATCAAAATGGCGGCGACAGCGGCATTAGGACGAAAAATTGTCAGCATATCGTCCAAGCGGCAAATCACGATCCCGCAAAAATTCTTTCACGCGCTTCGTTTCGATTCGGAGGCGGAATGCATTTTGAAAAATGGGGAGCTTGTGTTGCGCCCCTCCCGCCCCGCACCTGCAGAGGATTTTTCCGAAGAGATTCTTGCAGAATTAGTCGCACAAGGATTGTCCGGAGAAAAATTGCTTGCCGCGTTTCGCGAAAAACGCGCGAAGGTTCGTTCCGCAGTTCAGACCATGCGCAACGATGCGGCGAAGGCTGCCAAGGGTGAAGGCAAATATGCCACAATGGCCGACGTGTTCGAGAAGAGGTAAATCAGATTACTCTTAACACTTGCCTTCCCATTGAGGGGAGAAACGTGTCAGTGGCACGTTTTGCAGTCCAAGGGACTGTTGCTTGGCAGCTCGCAGGGCTGACGGATGGATGTAACAGGCAACGTTGAACACAAACGTGACGCTCTTCCACCTCACCCACCGCCTCCGGCGGTCCCCCGAAACAATCCAGCGGATTGTTTCGCAGTCCACTGGACTATCGCGTCCCTCAAGGGGAGGGCCTGTGTTCGGTAAAATCTAAGCTTGCAATAAGATGTGGAAAGGATGACGTATCATGCATATTCTCGGCGTTATTTTAGGCGTTCTGCTTTTGATCGGCGGCTCGTGCATCGGCACCTACAATTCGCTGAAAACCGCGTACATCGAGGTGGGCGCGCAGTACGGCCAGGTGGAGAACCAAATCCAGCGGCGGGCCGACCTGATTCCGAATCTGGTCAACACGGTCAAGGGCTATATGAAATATGAAGAAAACGTGCTGAAGGAAGTCACCGACGCGCGCACGCGGGTCATGGGCGCGAAGACCCCGGAAGAAATGGCCGCGGCGAACGACCAGCTTTCCGGCGCGCTCGGCCGGTTGATCGCGGTGGCGGAGAACTATCCGAACCTGAAAGCGGACGCGCACTTCACGGAGCTGATGCGCGAGATTGCAGGAACGGAAAACCGTATCGCGGTGGCAAGGCGGGATTACAATGAAGCCATCAAGCGATACAACGTGAAAATAGAGACCTTCCCCGGCAATCTGTTCGCGGGAATGTTGGGCTACGCGCCGATGAAGCAGTTTGCCGCGGAGGAATCGGCCCACGCCGTGCCGAAGGTTCAGTTTTAGGACGAGCGGGTCTTATGGAAGACACGTTGACGGACGTTCTGGCGTACCTTGTCTTCATCGCGGGCGTCGTCCTTATCCTGCTCTTGTTCCGCTTGATTGCCTGCACGATCGCCAACCTGATTCTTCTCGTGGTCTGGTGGTGCCTGTACCTCCTGACCTCCGGCGCTGTCGACTGGCGGGATGACTTGGTGGGCGGCAGCTTCTTCGGCCCTTGGATCGACGTTTTCTCCAACGGCTGGCGGGGGCTGTTGAAAGGCTTGTTTTACGGCGGCGGCAGCGGCGGCTCGTCGGGCAAAGGTTCCGGCGGCGGCAGCTCCGGAGGGGGCGGTTCGTCCGGCGGATGGTGATTGTAAGAGTGGAGTGTTGAGAGTGAAGAGTGGAATGAAAAAAGCGTTCTCGTTTTTGATATTCCTGTTTGCATGGCTGATGCTTTTGCCCTCCTGCCTTGCCGAGTGGCCGGTCCCTCCCCCGCCGACACAGGATATTTATCTTGTGGACGACGCAAACATGGTGGAGCCCGAAGACCGGGAGAAAATCCTCGCCATGGGCCGAGACCTTGACCGCACGACGAAGGCGCAGGTCGTCGTGGTGACGATGACTTCCCTCGGGTCGGACAGCATCGAGAATTACGCGAACCGGCTGTTCCGCAAATGGGGCATCGGCGACAGGACGAAAAACAACGGCGTGCTGCTTCTGATCGCGAAAGAGGACCGCAAGTTCCGCATCGAGGTTGGCTACGGGTTGGAGGGCGCGATTACCGACGGCTATGCCGGCTCTGTGCTGGACGGCATGAAATCGGATTTCCGCAGCGGCAAATATTCGCCCGCCATCGTCGCCGCTTACGGCAAGCTGACGCAAAAGGCATACGAGGCGGAAAACATGGCCGCGCCGGAGAACGTGGGCACCGCCACCGCCGCGACAAACGCCGCGCCGTCTTCCTCGGAGGAGGATGAAGAGTGGACCTGGCCGGAGCTTTTGCTCGGCGTTCCTATCGGTCTCCTTCTGATCGGCGCGCTGTTTTGGTGCCTCTGGCAAATGCTTCGCCTGGTCTTCATGCTGTTCGCGCTTTTGCTGTTCCTCCTGACTTCCGGCGCCGTCGATTTGACCGATCTCATCCACATCAGCGGCGGCGGCGGAGGCGGCGGTTTCTCCGGCGGCGGAGGCGGTTTCTCCGGCGGCGGGGGCGGCGGAGGTTTCGGCGGCGGAAGCTCCGGAGGCGGCGGCTCGTCCAGCGGTTGGTGACGCCCTTGCCGGAATGGTTTCCGCAATGCCGCGTCTGACGAAACACAGGAAATCATGTAAAAGCTATGGAAGATTTTCACTTCCATAGCTTTTTTGATATACTTGCTATTCACTTTTTTATATCCTTGTGTTATAATCACATACAGAATTTACGGAATTGTATTAGGAGGAATGGTTATGAAAAAAACATGCTTCGGAAAACTCGCATCGATTTGCGCGCTCCTCATGATTGCGACGATGGTTCTCGTCGGCTGCGGCGGAGGCGGCGGCGAAAAGAAGAGCGACAGCAAGAAGTTCCTCAATATCGCCACGGGCGGCACGGCGGGCACGTATTACCCGATCGGCGGCGCGATGGCGGAAATCCTGAACAAGTCCATCCCCGGCATGAACGCCAGCGCGCAGTCCACGGGCGCATCGGTGGCGAACATCAATATGCTGAAAGACGGCTCCGTCGATCTCGCCATTGTGCAGAATGACCTCACCTATTACGCGTCGAACGGCACCGAAATGTTCAAGGATAAGAAGATGGACAATCTGCGCGGTATCGCGACGCTGTATCCCGAGACCTGCCAGATCGTGACGCTTCAGGACAGCGGCATCGAGACGGTAGCTGATTTCCGCGGCCGCCGCGTAGCAGTCGGCGCTGCGGGCAGCGGCACCGAGGCGAACGCCCGTCAGATCATGGAGGCCTATGGCGTGGCCTATGCCGACATCACGGTGCAGTACCTCTCCTTCGGCGAGGCTGCCAGCGCGCTGAAGGACGGGAACGTGGACGTGGCTTTCGTCACTGCCGGTTATCCGACGGCGGCCATCCAGGACATCGCTTCCCAGCGCAAGGTTCGTCTGATTCCGGTGGACGCCGCCACGGCGGACCGCCTGATTGCGAAATATCCGTTCTACACGAAGACGAAAATCCCCTCGGGCACTTACGCAGGCTTTGACCAGGACGTCTCCGCCGTATCCGTCATGGCGATGCTCGTCACCACGGACAAGATGGACGACGCTCTCGGCGGCGAAATCGCGAAAGCGCTCTTCTCGAATCTCGATCGCCTGAAAGCCGCGCACTCCGTCGGCAAACTGATTACGAAGGAAGGCGCGATGAACGGCATGTCCGTTAAGATGAACGGCGGCGCGGAGCAGTTCTTCAAGAAATGAGACGCAAAGCAACAGCGGAAGGAAAAAGACGGGCGTTTTTCAACGCCCGTTTCTTCTTGCTTGTCGCCGTCATCGCGCTCGCATTGCTGTGGACGGCGACGCGCCCCCGTCTGGCCGTGATCGCAGAAGACGGCCTTCTGGCCTCCTGCCCAGCCGACGCGGGCACGGAGTTTTCGACACGCTTTATTCATTCGGTACAGAAAACGCCGGTTGAGGAATTTTTCGCGGTAAACGACGGGCGGGACGGATTTGTCCTGCTGCGGACGCGCTACCGTTCCTTCGGCGTGGGGCTTCCCTTCCTGCCTACGGACGGATCTTTCCGGCGCGAGGGCGACGCCTTCGTCATGGACGGCATGAACCGTCCCCTGCCGGAAATCCAGTTCCGGCCCGGCCTGTCCACCGATCTGAAAATCACGCTGCCGGATGAGGAAATCCTGCTCGCCGACCGCGTTCCCATCGGCAGTCTCGTCCGCGTGGCCATCCTGCCGCGCTGGCGGCTCTGGACGAATCTTTGGTAACCGAAACTACCCGGAAAGGGCTGAATTTGTATGACGACCGACAACCATCATCAACAATTGGCGGATGACGCGCTGAAAAAATACGATAAGGAATCGAACGCCTTTGAGCATACGGGCTTCATGGCGAAATTCGTTTCCGCGCTGGCCATCTGCTTTTCCGTATTCCAGCTCTACACGGCGGTCTTCGGCGTGCTTGACGCCCAGCTGCAGCGGGCCGTGCATTTAGGGTTCGGCCTTGCGCTGGTGTTTTTGCTGTACCCCACTTTCTCAAAAGCCAAAGAAAAAGGGCTGCACATTCTCGACTATGTGCTGGCATTCTTGGGCGCGGCGGCGCCCGCCTATCTGGTCATCGAATACAAGGAGCTGGTGCTGCGCGCCGGAACGGTGACGGACACGGACTTTTTCGTGGGGCTCGTCGGCGTGCTGCTTGTCATCGAGGCCACGCGGCGCGTAGTCGGCATCCCGATGGTCTGCGTCGTGCTGCTGTTTCTCACTTACGCCTTTCTCGGCCCGGACATGCCCAGCATGCTCGCCCATCGCGGTCTGACGCCCCAGCAGTTGGTGGGGCATCTGTTCTACACCACCGAGGGCATTTTCGGCATCCCCTTGGGCGTTTCCTCGACATTCATCTTCCTTTTCATCCTGTTCGGCGCGTATCTTGAATCCACGGGCCTCGGGAAATTCTTCATCGACCTGGCGAACGCGATCGCGGGCTGGGCCAGCGGCGGCCCGGCGAAAGTGGCCGTGCTTTCCAGCGGGCTCATGGGCACCGTCTCCGGCAGCTCCGTCGCGAACGTGGCGGGCACGGGCAGCTTCACGATCCCGATGATGAAAAAGCTGGGCTACGACAAGGAATTCGCAGGCGCGGTGGAAGCGGCGGCCTCCACCGGCGGGCAGCTGATGCCCCCGGTCATGGGCGCGGCGGCTTTCCTCATGGCGGAGTTCGTCGGCGTTCCCTATGTGGAGATAGTGAAGGCCGCGGTCATTCCCGCCGCCCTTTATTTCACCGGCGTTTGGCTCGGCGTCCATTTCGAGGCGAAGCGCAAGAATCTGAAAGGCATGCCCCGCGAGGAGCTGCCCAAGGCTTGGGACATTTTCCGCGAACGCGGCCATTTGGCGCTGCCGCTGGTCGTCATCGTTTACCTGCTGGTATCCGGCTATACGCCGATGCGCGCGGCGCTGTTTGCCATCGTTCTCTCGATTTTGGCGTCCAGCCTGCGGAAGTCCACGCGCATGCGGCCCATCGACGTCGTCATCGGGCTGGAAAAAGGCGCGAAGGCCGTCCTCGGCGTGCTGGTGGCCTGCGCCTCGGCGGGCATCATTATCGGCGTCGTCACGAAAACGGGTGTCGGCCTGAAGCTCGCCTCCGCGCTGCTTTCCTTCGCGGGCGGCATGATGCTCCCGACCATGTTCTTCACGATGATCACGGCGCTGCTCCTCGGCATGGGCGTCCCCACTACGGCAAACTACGTCATCACCTCGACGATTGCCTCTCCGGCGCTGGTGCAAATGGGCATCCCGGTACTCGCGGCCCACATGTTCGTCTTTTACTTCGGCATCATCGCCGACGTCACGCCGCCTGTCGCTCTTGCCGCATACGCAGGCGCGGCCATCAGCGGCGGCAACGCGCTGAAGACCGGCGTGAACGCATCGAAGCTGGCAATCGCCGCGTTCATCATCCCGTATATCTTCGTACTATCCCCGGTCATCCTGATGATCGACGCGACGCCCTTGGCGCTCGCCACGACCCTCGTCACCGCGATGATCGGCATGATTGCTCTCTCGTCGTCGCTGATCGGGCATCTGGTCACGGACATGAACCTCGTGGAGCGCGTCGTGCTGTTCGCCGGGGGACTGCTGATGATTATTCCCGGCATGGTCACGGACCTCGGCGGCTTCGCCGTTTTCGCTCTCTCCATTCTTGTGCAGAAACGGCGGCAGAAAACCAACGCATAACCAAAACCGCGCCCCTGACACGGCGGCGCGGTTCTTTTTCCCACTTTGTAAAGGCTGATGATTCATTTGAAAAAAACTTGGCTCGCCGTCCTGCTGACGGCGATATTCACCGCGCTTTTCACGGCGGCTGCGCTCTCTGCAGGAGCGGCATACGTTGCCGGCTGCTTTTTCATCGACCTCGCGCTGAAGCGCGGGACCGCGTCCAACCCTGATGCGCCGCCCGCCATTTTCCGCAGCGCCATCGAGGGCAACGGCAGATCCATCCGCCCTGCGCCGAAGCCGAACTTCGACGCGGAAAGCTGGACGCTCCGCTCCTTCGACGGCCTCACGCTCCGCGCCACGCATTTCGAGCCGGAGCAGGACAGCCGCCGCTGGGTGTTGCTGCTCCACGGCTACGGACTAACGCAGGCGCATGTATGGAGCTACGCGGCCGCGTACCTCGCCCACGGCTACCATGTCCTGACGCCCGACCTCCGCGCCTCGGGCGCGAGCGATGGCGTCTATACCACCATGGGGGCTTTGGAGTCCCGCGACGCCGCAGACTGGGCGCGACGCATCGTCTCCGCCGACCCGGACGCGCGCATCGTGCTGCACGGGGTTTCCATGGGCGCGGCGGCGGTCATGCTCGCGGCGGGGGAAAAGGATCTCCCCGCGAACGTCTCCGCCGTCGTCGAGGACAGCGGCTACGCCAACATCTACGACCTTTTCGCCCTCGAGCTCGACAAGCTCCTCTCCCTGCCCGCCTATCCGCTGCTCGACGCCGCCGACCTCGTCTGCGAGCGCCGCGCGGGCTTCTCTTTCCGAAAGGCTGCGCCCGTCGAAGCCGTCCGGCGTTCCCGTCTGCCGATCCTCTTCATTCATGGAACAGCCGACCGCCTCGTCCCCTTTTCCATGATGCAGACGCTCTACGAAGCCTCCCCTTCCCCGAAGAAGGAAACGCTCGTCATCGACAAGATTGGCCACGGCGCGCTCTATCAGGCGAAAAATTATTTTCCCACAGTATTCCGTTTTACGGATAAATGGACGGACTGAACAAGAATTAGTCAATTACGATTTGGCAAATCATAATTGACTATTTTTTCGCTTCCCCCCCGCCTTTCCGGTTGTCGCGAGATTCCCCTGCGTCTCGCTCTGCGCCGTCTCTTTAAGGAACGGCGGCTGCGCGTTTTCCTTTCGCCTCCGGAAACCGCCGATCAAAAAAAATTTGCCTATGGCAAAATCGGAACAATTGCGTTATAATACTTCAAAGCAAGGCGGAAGGCCCGAATCTGTCGCAAAATCGCTTTTTTGCACAGATTCATTCTGACGCCGAGCGCGGGAAAAATGCACACCCAAACTCCCTGCGACGCCTTGCGGGGGGTTTTTATTTTTTCACGCAACGATATATGGGGGGATTCATTATGGAAAACAGAGTGGCCTTGATCGGCATCATCGTCAGCAACCGTTCCGCGGCGGAGAAGATGAACGCGATCCTGCACGAGTACGGGGACTACATCATCGGGCGCATGGGCGTGCCGTACAAGAAGCGCGGCATTTCCGTCATCAGCGTCGCGCTGGACGCTCCGGCGGACGTGGTCAGCGCCCTGTCCGGCAAGCTCGGCGCGCTGAAAGACGTCAGCACGAAGACGGTCTATACGAAGACCTCCGACGAGGAGGAGTGACTGCCATGGAAAACTGGAAATACGATCCGAAATCCCCGCACGCCGAGGAATTCATTCATCACGGCGAGATCACGGACACCCTCGCCTACGCCGAAGAAAATAAGTCGAACCGCGAACTGATCGAGGGGCTTTTGAACCGCGCCGCTGACTGCAAGGGACTGACCCACCGCGAGGCGGCGGTACTTCTCGCCTGCGATCAGCCCGATCTGAACGAGAAAATGTTCTCGCTGGCGAAAAAAATCAAAGAAGAGCTGTACGGGCAGCGCATCGTTCTGTTCGCGCCGCTGTACCTGTCGAATTACTGCATCAACAGCTGCGTCTATTGCCCGTATCACGCGAAGAACAAGAACATTCGCCGCAAGAAGCTGACGCAGGAGGAAATCCGCCGCGAGGTCATCGCGCTCCAGGACATGGGACATAAGCGTCTCGCGCTGGAGACCGGCGAGGACCCGGTGAACAATCCGATCGAGTATGTGCTGGAAAGCATCAAGACCATTTACAGCATCAAGCACAAAAACGGCGCGATCCGCCGCGTGAACGTCAATATCGCCGCGACGACGGTGGAGAATTACCGTCGGCTGAAAGAAGCGGGCATCGGCACATACATCCTCTTTCAGGAGACGTACCACAAGGAGAACTACGAGAAGCTGCATCCGGCGGGACCGAAACACGACTACGCATGGCACACGGAGGCGATGGACCGCGCCATGGAGGGCGGTATCGACGACGTGGGCTGCGGCGTGCTGTTCGGGCTGAACCTGTACCGCTATGATTTCGTCGGGCTCCTGATGCACGCCGAGCATTTGGAGGCTGTGCACGGCGTCGGGCCGCACACCATCAGCGTGCCGCGCATCCGCCCCGCCGACGACATCGATCCTTCCGCGTTTTCCAACGCCATCGACGACGACACCTTCGCGAAGCTCGTCGCGGTCATCCGCATCGCCGTGCCGTACACGGGCATGATCGTCTCGACGCGGGAATCGCAGGAGAGCCGCGAGCGCGTCCTCGACCTCGGCATCTCGCAGATCTCCGGCGCGTCCTGCACCAGCGTCGGCGGCTACGAGAAGAAGGAGCGCCCGGAGGAAAATTCCGCCCAGTTCGACGTGAACGACACGCGGACGCTGGACGAGGTCGTCCAGTGGCTCCTCGATCTCGGCTATGTGCCGAGCTTCTGCACGGCCTGCTACCGCGCGGGACGCACCGGAGACCGTTTCATGGCGCTCTGCAAGAGCGGGCAGATCAAGAACTGCTGCCTGCCCAACGCATTGATGACGCTGAAGGAATATCTGGAGGACTACGCCAGCGAGGAAACCCAGAAGAAGGGCGAGGCGGTCATCAAGGCGCAGATGGAGGAAATCCCCAACCCGGCAGTCCGCGCGAAAGCGGCGGAATACCTGAAAGAGCTGCACGACGGCATGAGAGATTTCCGGTTCTGACATTTCCTGAGGCAAGACGGCGAGCCACGCTTACGGTCCTGCCTCAGTTTTTCTTTCCGGACAAAGGAAAAAAGAAGGTGTTTTTTTGACCGTCGAGGAATATACCGAGATCTGCCTGCGCTTCGCCGAGGACACGAAAAACGACGGCGCCCTCGACGACGGACGCTTTTTCGTCACCTACCGCGGCGGCTGGACGTCAAGCTGCGACAACGCCCACGGCGGCGTCGGCGTGGGATGGGCCTTCGGCAAAAGCGAGGCGGAGATTCGCCGGCTCGCGCCGCAAAAATTCGAAGAATTTGCGAAAATGACAAAAGCGCGCCCCGCTCCATGAGCCGGGCGCATTTTTTGTCCGCCAAAAATCCCTATTAACTTTTCCCGAAAATGATTCGATATATAAATGAATGCATATATCGAAAGAGAGGGAATAGCCATGACCGATACATCCCTGCGGACGCAGAACAGGATGCCCGACGCGGCTTCTTTGTCCGAGACCGCGCCCCGCGCCGCACGGCAGGAAAAGAAGAGCGACGTCACGAAGACCTACGCGGAAATCCTCGCCGGAAAGCTGGCTTCCGTCAAGGACGACTTGAAACGCATGGAGAAAGAACGCGAAGATATCGAAGACATCGACACACTGCGCCGCGACGCAGAGGAACGCGGCACGCTCCGACCCGCCGCCGAAACGCCGGAAACGATCCGGCGCGTGATGGGCGACGGCACGATTCTCGTCATGACAACGGAAAACGGCAAGATCGTCGATCAATACCGCAAGAAGCCGCGCCTCGTCCCCGTTTCCAACGCCGCCGCGCCTCCGGACGCGCCGACCTCGGAAAAAGTCAAAATGGAACCGGCGCAAAATCTTCTCGATATGTTAAACTTCGCATAAACGCAGATGGAGGCGGCACCCGCCGCAGTATGCATATAAATGCGGTATGCCGCTGTGTTTTTCAGTGTCTTTTCAGGTTATGTTCGATTGTTACAGGCTTCGCCTTCATAAGAAACGCTAAAAAGCTGATGCTTTCAAGCGTTTCTAATCACGTGAAACATTTTGAGATTGGTTTTATTTTTTTGCGAAAGGTTATGACAGTGGCTTATACGACTATTTATCATTGTTTAATTGATTTGGCGGGGCTTCGCCCCTCCAAACCTCCCCACAAAGGGGCCTACGTCCCCTTTTGAAACCCCTGAAAGGCCCTGCGGGGCCAGGATTCCGCGGTGAAAGCTCAGAAAATCTTTTAGGTTCGTTTATCCCGCGATTCAGCCTCTTGATGACTTATGCTTTAGCCCATTTTGCGGATTCGGGTTTTCGCAGAACCAAAAATAGCCTTCCCCTTGAGGAGAGCAACAGTCCAGTGGACTGTTGCTTGGCAGCCCGAAGGGCTGACGGATGAGGTGTATGGCTAAACTTTAAGTCGCCAAGTGGCTTAGTCGCGGGATGAACTATCCGATAAGCTGTTTTGAGCTTTCACCGCGGAATCTCGGGCCCCGTAACAGTCCAGTGGACTGTTACGGCCCTTCTGGGGAGCCGCGAGGGCTCTCCCTCGCGTGGGAGAGGATGCAAAGGGGAGGGCGACGCCCTCCCCTTTGAAAAGGAAATGTTTCACGTGAAACATTTTGCAAATGAAGAAAAATAAACAACAGACAACAAACGTCCCGTCGGGAAGAAACGCTCTCCCGACGGGATGTTTGTTGTTAGTCCCGATACATCTTTCCCAACGGATTGTCCTTGAACAGCGTCCCCTGCTCGATGTACCGGTGTACCATTTTTTCCGATTTATGCCGCGTTTGGCGCATGATGTCGAGGACGCCGATGTCATGCTGGGCGGCGCTTGTCGCGAAGCCCCGGCGAAGGCTGTGGCCTGCGAACTGCGCTTCGTCGAAGCCCGCCATTTTCGCGTATTTTTTCACAATCAGCGCGACGGATTTGTCGGAAAGCGGCGCGTCGCGAAGCTCCCCATTCCGTTTGAAGGCGCGGAACAGCGGCCCCGTTTTCAGCCCCGCGCAGCTCACCCAGTCCCGCACGGCGCGGGCAGCGCAGATGGAGGCTTCCGGTGCGAAGGGAATCGCGACGCTGCTGCCTTTTCCCGTTTGGTCGCCCTTCGCTCTCGGGATGAAAACGACAAGGCCCTGCGGGGAAAACGTCAGGTTCTCCACCTGCACGGCGACGAGCTCCGAGCGGCGGAACGCGCCGGCGAAGCCCAAAAGAATCAGCGCGCGGTCGCGGAGCGTCGGCAGGCTGTCCCCCTGAAAGCAGTCCGCCAGGAGGGGCAGCGTCTCCAAAAGGATCGGCGACTTGCCCTGCTGGAACGTTCCCTTCTCGCGCCGGATAGAGGCCACCGCCGCCCGCACGACGCCGTTCTTTGCCGGATTCTTTTCCCCATCATAGCCCGCCGCGATATGGTTTTCCGAAATGGCGGTCACGCGGCGCGCGACGGTATTCGCCCGCGCGTTGTCCGCAAGGTCGCTGACGTAGTTCACGATCGTCTCCGGCTCGGCGGGCAGCGGCGTTTTTTCATGCGCCGCGCACCAGTCCATGAAGTCGCGCCAGTCGGCGTCATACGCCTTGACCGTGTTCTCCGCCTTCGACCGGTTCAGCCGCCGCTTACTCTTCTCCGAAAGCGCCTCGTTTTGTTCGATTGCCTGATTGTCCCGCAGGAAAAAATCTTCGCCCTTTTCCATCTGTTCCTCCGTGCATGCGTTCTTTTTCGACCATTATATATACCGCATGCGAATTAATCAATATACATAAAAAAATGAATAGAAAAGAAGGATTTTCTTCATCTATGTCAAAATAATAAATAAGTATGATTTCGTTTTCCGGCAGTTTCGCATAGCATCGTCTATGCACGCCGAAATTTCCGAGAATCCAAACGACATGGCACAAGGGGGAAGCGCTGTGGAAAAACGGGAAAGCTTATGGGAAGCCTACCTCCGGCGGGGATTGAGCCGCCGCAGCTTCATCAAAGGGTGCGTCGCATTGACGAGCTTGATGGGGCTTTCGACAGACATGGTCTCGAAAGTTGTGGAGGCGGCGGAAAAGAAGCCGCTTCCGGTCGTGATTTGGCTGCACGGCCATGAATGCACGGGCTGCGACGAAGCTTTTATCCGCTCCGCATCGCCGCTGGCGTCCGACCTTGTGCTTTCGAGCATCGCGCTCGAGTACGATCATCTTTTGAGCGCGGCCTGCGGCGAGCCCTTTGAGCGTCATTTGGAGGAAACGATAAAGAAATATTGGGGCAATTACATTTTAGCGGTGGAGGGCGCGGTCTCGACGACGGACAACGGCGTTTACTGCATGTCCGGCGGCAAGCCCTTCGTCGATACGTTCCAGCGCGTCGCCAAGGGCGCGATGGCGATCATCGCTTACGGCACCTGCGCGGTGTCCGGCGGCATCCAGGGCGCGAAGCCGAACCCGACCGGCTCCAGCGGCGTCGGCCATTACACCGGCACGAAGCCCATCGTGAACGTTCCGGGCTGCCCGCCGATTCCCGAGGTCATGACCGGCGTGGTCATGCACGTGGCCCTGTTCGGCAAGCTGCCGCCGCTTGACAGCGAGAACCGCCCGAAGCAGTTCTTCGGCAACCGCATCCACGACACCTGCTACCGCCGCCCGTTCTTCGACGCGGGTATGTTCGCGGACCGTTACGACGACGCGGGCGCGAAGGCGGGCTGGTGCCTGTACCGCCTCGGCTGCCGGGGGCCGGAGACTTATGCCTCCTGCGGCAACCTGCGCTGGTATCAGGGCATGAGTTATCCGATTCAGTCGGGCGCGGCCTGCATCGGCTGCGCGAACAGCAATTTCTGGGATTCCGGCGCGTCCTTCTCGGAGCGTCTGCCGAAATACGGCCCGCTGGGCGACGTGGATACCATCGGCGCGGGCCTCGCTATCGCCTCGACGGCGGGCGTCGCTCTCCACGGCGCGATGAGCGTCATCCAAAAACAAAAGCGCGCAGCCGAAGAAGCCGAAGCAGAGGGAGGAGCGCATAAATGAAACACGTAACGATTGATCCGGTCACGCGCATCGAGGGACATCTGCGCGTGGAAATGACGGTGGACGAAGGCAGCGGCAAGGTCACGGACGCGCTTTCCAGCGGCACGGCCTGGCGCGGCCTCGAACTCATCATGAACGGACGCGACCCACGGGACGCCTGGGCGTATATCCAGCGCATCTGCGGCGTCTGCACGACGGCCCACGCGCTGGCGTCGGTGCGTGCCGTCGAGGACGCGCTCGGCATCAAGATTCCGAAGAACGCCAATTATATCCGCAATATCATGGCGGCATCGCTGACGGTGCAGGACCATATCGTCCATTTCTATCATCTGCACGCCCTCGACTGGGTCAGCCCCGTCGAGGCCCTGAAGGCCGACCCCGCGGCGACGGCGAACCTGCAAAACACGGTGCTGAACACCTACCAGCTCCCCTTCCGCGCGCCGAACACCTCAGACACCGAGGCATACCCGAAAGCGTTCCCGGAAGCGACGCCCGCCTATTTCAAGGCCATCAAGGACAAGGTGCAGGCAATCGTCCAGAGCGGGCAGCTCGGCATCTTCGCCGCCCAATGGTGGGACCATCCCGACTATCAGCTTTTGCCGCCTGAGGTTCACTTGATGGCTGTGGCGCATTACCTGGAAATGCTCGACAAGCAGCGCGAGCTCGTCACGCCCCACGTCGTTTTCGGCGGCAAGAACCCGCATCCGCACTACATCGTCGGCGGCATGCCCTGCTCGATTTCCCTCGAGGACGGCAACGCCCCGGTCAACACGGCGCGCCTCGCCATCGTCGACCGGGCGATCAATCTTGCCCGCACCCTTTCCAACACCTTCTATCTCCCCGACCTGCTCGCCATCGGTCATCTGTATGTCCAAAAGGGCATGACGGACGGCGGCGGTCTCGCGAAGACGCGGGTGCTGGGCTTCGGCGCGTACCCGATGGACGCGTACTCCGGCACGGCGAACGGCGATTTCTTCCGTCAGTGCCTGATCCGCTGCAACGGCGTCGTCGAGAATTTCGGCGCGGGCGCGGCGCAGGCGAAATTCACCGCGCTGACGGCGGAAGACCTCAGCAACCCCGAAGCCTTCAACGAAGGCGTTGCGCACGCCTGGTACGAATATCCGGGAGCGAAAGCGGACAAGGCGCTCCATCCCTGGGACGGCGTCACCGAAGCGAAATTCACCGCGCCGAAGGTCGGCACGCCCACCGACTGGAAGGAACTCGACGAGAAGGGCAAGTATTCGTGGCTCAAGACGCCGAAATGGCACGGCAAGCTCTGCGAAGTCGGGCCGCTGGCGCGCTATATCATCATCTACACCCGCGCCCAGCAAGGCATGCTGCCCGACCCGACATGGGCGGAAAAAATGATGATCGACCAAATCGACGCCGTGTCGAAGGTGCTGAACCTGCCGCCTCACGTTTGGCTGCCGACGATGGTGGGCCGTACGGCGGCCCGCGCGCTCGACGCGCAGCTCAACGCGGAAATCGCGAAATTCTTCTTCGACCAGCTCATCGCCAACCTCAAAGCCGGCGACACGCAGGTCGCGAACATGGCGAAATGGGAACCTTCCGAATGGCCGAAAATGGCGAAGGGCGTCGGCCTCTACGAAGCGCCGCGCGGCGCGCTCAGCCACTGGGTAAACATTGAGAGCGGCTCCATCACGAATTACCAGTGCATCGTGCCGACGACGTGGAACGCCTGCCCGCGCGACGACAAGGCGGGGCATGGCGCTTACGAGGCGGCGATGATGGACACCCGGGTCAAGGTGCCCGACAAGCCGCTGGAAATCGCCAAGGTAGTCCGCTCCTTCGACCCGTGCATGGCGTGCGCGACGCACATTTACAACCCTGAGGGCGAAAAGCTCCGGGTCGTCACCACCGATCCCTACACGGGAACCCGCGTCGAATCGTGAGGAGGGATTCGCATGCAACATGACAACATGAAGATCCAAAAACGACGGGAATATTACCTGTTCAGCCCGTGGCTCCGCATCTTCCACTGGGTCATGGTGGACTCGATCATCGTGCTTTTCGTGACGGGCATCCTGATTGGCAAGCCGCTCGAGATCATGGCTTTGGAGCCGACGCAGACCAGCATGCTGATGAACTGGGTGCGAAACATCCACTTCCTCGCGGCCTACGCGTTTTGCGCATCCTTTATCCTGCGCATCTACGGCTTCATCACCAACAAGGGCGACCGCCTTTTCCCGCGCTTTTGGGAAGGACGCTTCTACGCGGACACCATCGACGTCGCGCTCCACTATATGCTGCTGAAGCGGTTTCACCGTTCGTACCTGAGAAATCCCTTGGCGCGCATGTCTTACGCCGGGCTTTATGTGCTGGTCGCCATCGAGGTTTTGACCGGCTTCGCGATGTACTACATGACGAACCCCGACGGAATCGGCGCGTCGCTCTTCGGCTGGGTGAACGTCTGGCTCGGCGGCGAGATGATGACGCACCTCGTCCATCATTACACCGCATGGGCAATCGTCCTGTTCACCTCCGGCCACCTTTACATGGTCACGAGAGCGGAGTTTATGGAGGGCGAGAGCGAAGTCTCCAGTATGTTCTCCGGCTCGAAGCTGTTGGAGCACGTTCCGGTGGATGCCTCCGACGTCGACAGTACAGAAAAAGTATGACACGGCAAAGACGCCTCCCGAAAAATCGCGGAGGCGTTTTTTCTTTTCTATTTCCTTTCTGTCCCATTCCTGCTATTATATAGGGGTAATACATTCCCTATATCGAAAGGACGATACCCTATGCCAGATTCCCTATACGGCGGGCGCAGGCCGCAGCTCTTAGCTGTAGACGACGACAACATGAACCTGATGATGATTTCACGGGCGTTCAAAGACGAAGCGGACGTGGCGACCGCTCCCTCCGGCCCGGAAGCCATCTCGTGGCTGGCTTCCAATGAAGCCGACCTCATCATGCTTGATTTTCGCATGCCCGTCATGGATGGGTTCGACGTACTGCGCGTATTGAAAAACAACCCGAAGACCGCCGACATTCCGGTCATCATGCTGACCGGCGACATCAGCGTAGAGTTGGAAGCGAAGGGCTTCATCGCGGGCGCCACCGATTTCGTGCGCAAGCCGTTCATCCCCGACGTCATGCGCCAGCGCGTGCGGCGCGTGCTCCGTTACGAATATCTGCAGGACCATCTGGAACACGAAGTCCAGCGACAGACCGCTCTCGCGGAAAAACGGCTGGAAGACAGCCAGGAACTGTTCAGGGAAATGGCCGTCGCCCTCGCCAAGACCATCGACGCCAAGGACGCCTACACCCACGGCCATTCCGAGCGCGTCGCGACTTACGCGCGCATGCTCGCGAAACAGGCTGGGGACGATGAAGAGGCGCAGGAACGTATCTATTACATGGGCCTTCTGCACGACATCGGAAAGATCGGCGTCGCCGGAACCATCATCAACAAGACCAGCCGACTGGACGACGATGAATTCCATTCCATCCAGTCCCATACCATTATCGGCTCCGAGATCCTGAGCACGATCAGCCAATTCCCGGACCTCTCCATCGGCGCCCGCTCCCACCACGAGCGTTACGACGGCAAAGGCTACCCGGACAAGCTGGCTGGCGAGGCGATTCCCCGCCCGGCTCGGATTATCGCCGTCGCCGACACTTACGACGCCATGACCTCCAGCCGCAGCTACCGAAAGGGACTGCCGCAGGACGTCGCCCGCGCCGAGATCGAGAAAGGGAAAGGCACGCAGTTCGATCCCGAATTTGCAGACCTGATGATCACGCTGATCGACAACGACAAGGATTTCACCATGCGCAGCCATGAAGAATAGAAAGGAGCTTTCCCATGCCTACGAACGAGGAACGGCAACGCGCCATCTTTTCTTTTGAAATCTTCCCGCCGAAACGGGACATGCCCATCGACACCGTCTATCGCACCCTCGACGAGCTGACGGACCTCGCGCCGGACTTCATCAGCGTCACCTGCGGCGCGGGCGGCTCCGCGGACGGCTCGAACAACCGGACCATCGAGGTCGCCTCGGCCATCCAGAACAAATACCACCGCGAAGGCATCGCACATCTGCCCTGCATCCATTTCAGCCGCGCCGACGTGATAGCCATGTTGGACAAGCTGGAAGAGAACGGCGTGCGGAAAATCCTCGCGCTGCGCGGCGACCGTGTGGAAGGGCTGACGCCGAAAGAGGACTTTCACCACGCCAGCGACCTCGTCGCCTTCATCCGCGCCCTCACAAAGGACCGCTTCCAGATTTTTGCCGCCTGCTACCCCGAGGGACACACCGAAGCGCCCGACCTCGACACGGACATCCGCAACCTGCGCAAGAAAGTGGACGCGGGCGTTGACCGCTTGATTTCCCAGCTCTTCTTTGACAACGAATTCTTTTATGAATTCCTGGACAAGGCGCGAGCCGCCGGAATCACCGTCCCCATCGAAGCGGGCATCATGCCCATCACGAACAAGAAGCAGATCGAGCGCATGGTGACGCTCTGCGGCGCGACGCTGCCGCGAAAATTCCAGCGCGTGCTGGCGAAATACGAATCCCAGCCGGAAGCCCTGCGGGACGCGGGCATCGCCTTCGCCACCGAGCAGATCGTAGACCTCCTCGCCCACGGCGTGGACGGCATCCATCTCTACACCATGAACAATCCCTACATCGCCCGAAAAATCAGCGAGACCGTCCGCACGTTGCTGTAATCCCAGACATACGAAAAGCGCACGACCTTTTACAGATCGTGCGCTTTTTCTATGCCGTTATACGCCGAGACCGCTTACCCAATCGGCCAGCTCCTTCGCCGACGGATTGCCGTTCAGGATCTTGCCCTCGCGGATTTCAGCTTTCGGCGCGCAAGCCTTCAGTTGCTCCACCGCCTTGCCGAATCCGCTGCCGCCCGACGTCGCGAACAGGATGACTTTCTTGCCCGCGAAATCATAGCTTTCCATGAACGTGCGGATAATCGCCGGCGCCGTGTACCACCAAATCGGGAACCCGACAAATACCACGTCGTGCCCCGCCACGTCCGCGTCCTTGTCCGCCAAAGCGGGACGCGAATCCGTACTCTGCATCTCGACGCTGCTCCGCGACGTTTTGTCCTTCCAGTTCAGAGCGGCGTCCGTGTAAAGCGTCTCCGGACGAATCTCGTAAAGGTCGGCCCCCGCCGCCCCGGCGAGATTCTTAGCGACCTTCGCGGTCACGCCGCTGGCGGAAAAATACGCGACAAGCTTCTTGCTCATAAACATTCCTCCCCGTAAATGATGTTCGCTTGCACTATCATACCACACATACGCTCCGCAATCCAGCGTTCAGACGCCGCCCCTGATTTCTCCCGCCGCGCAGCAGAAGAGGAACGCCGCCGCGTCCATGGCCACGACGGTCGCCCCGACGGGCGTCCCCGCCAGGACGGAAAGCAGGATGCCGGAAAGCGCGCAGAGGACGGAGAGGACCGCCGAACAGACGGTGACGGAGAAAAAGGTGTGGAAGAGCCGCATGGACGAAAGCGCGGGAAAGATGACGAACGCGGAAATCAGGAGCGAGCCGACAAGATTCATCGCCAGCACGATGATGACGGCGACGACGACGGCGATGATCAGGTTGTACCGCCCCGCGTTGGTGCCGACGGCCCGGGCGAAGTCCTCGTCAAAGGTGACGGCGAAAATCTTTTGGTAAAACAAGACGAAAATCAGCAGGATGACGACGGACAGCGCGACGGAAAGCCATACCTCCTGCTTCGTCAGCGTGAGAATGGAAGTGGAGCCGAACAGGGTGCTGCACACGTCGCCGGAGACGTTGGCCGAGGCGGAAAAGAGGTTCATCAATAGATAGCCGAAGGCCAGCGAGGTGACGGAGATCATCGCGATGGCGGCGTCGCCTTTGATTTTCGCTTCTTTCCCCGCGCGAAGCAGGAGCACGGCGGCGACGAGGGTAATCGGCAGCACGACGGTCATCCGGTTCGTCATGCCGAGGACAGCGGCGACGGAAAGCGCGCCGAAGGCCACGTGGGAAAGGCCGTCCCCGATGAAGGAAAACCGTTTCAGCACCAGCGTCACACCCAAGAGCGACGAGCAAAGGGCGATGAGCACGCCCACGATCACCGCGTACCGCACGAACGGGAACTCCATATACATCGCAAGCTTCGCGAATATTTCGTTCATCGCGTCTCCTCCTTTCCGTCCAGGGCAAACGCGCTCTGCCTGTCGCGCAGATATTCGTCCCGCGTGCCGAAGAAGCGCCGCCGCCCCAAATGCAGGATATGGGTCGCGTAGGGCAGCGCCTCCGTAACGTCGTGGGTAATCATCAGGATCGTGACGCCGGACTGATGCAGTTCTTCGATAACGCGGTACATATCGGCGGTGACGACGGGGTCGAGGCCGGAGACCGGCTCGTCGAGGAGCAGCAGCTTTTGCGTGGCGCAGAGAGCGCGCGCCAGCAGGACGCGCTGCTGCTGCCCGCCGGAAAGGTCGCGGTAGCAGCGGTCGGCAAGGTCTGCGACGCCCATGCGCTCCATATTGCGCGCCGCCAATTCCTTTTCCTCCCGATGATAGAAAGGCCAAAGCCCCATGCGCCCCTGACAGCCGGACAGGACGATTTCCCGCACGGAGGCAGGAAAATCCCGCTGCACGTCGGTTTGCTGGGAAAGGTAGCCGATTTCCCGCTGCCGCAGGCCGTCGCCGAACGCCACGCGTCCGGAAAGGGGCGTATGAAGTCCCAAAATCGTCTTCATCAGCGTGGACTTGCCCGCGCCGTTCTCGCCGACGACGCAGAGATACATCCCGGCGTCCACGGAGAAGGTCAGGCCTTCGACGATTGTTTCGCCCCCATAGCCGAGGGTCAGGTTTTCGCAGACTATTTGCGGCATTTATTTCAGCGCTTCCTTCAATACGTCCAGATTCTTCCGCATGACGTCGAGATAGTTTTCTCCGGTGGCAGGCTTCTCCCCTTTCGTGGACTGCATGGAGTCGAGGGCGAGAATTTTCCGGTCGTGCTTTGCCGTATTGTAGAGAATCGTCTCCGCGACTTTACGGGAGCCGCCCTCGATGGTGAGAATGGCGGGAAGATTCAGCTCGTCCAGCTTCGCCGCCAGAAACGCGATGGTCTCAAAACTCGCTTCGGTCTCGGCGGAGCATCCGGGGAACGCGGCGTAATATTTCAGGCCGTAATCGTCGACAAGGTAGCGGAACGGGAACCTGTCGCCGAACAGCAGCGTCTTTTTCGGGGAGGCGGCGACGGCCAGCTCGTATTCTTTGTCGACGGCGGCCAGCTTCCCGCGGTACGCTTCGGCGTTCGCCCTGTACGCTTCCGCGTGGGAGGCGTCGGCGCGGACCAGCGCGTCGGCGATGGCGTTCACGCAGAGCGCGGCGTTTTTCAGCGAGAGCCAGATATGTTCGTCGTATTCTTCGTGATGTTTATGATTGTCGTGTTTATGCTCGTCGTGTTTATGGTCTTCATGCTTATGCTCGTCGTGTTTGTGGTCGTCATGCTTATGGTCGTCCTTGTCATGGTCATCGTGCTTGTGGCCGTCCTTGTCGTGGTCATGGCGATGATGCGCCTCCATGCCCTCCACGGCTTCCTCGCGCTTCGCGCGGTCGCCGAGCACGTCCATCAAACGGACGGCGACCATATTCTTATTGACGGCCGCTTTGCGGGCGTCCTCCACCCAGGCGTCGGATTCGCCGCCCACATAAATCAGCACGTCGCAGGAGGAGAGCTTCATGATGTCCTCCGCCGTGGGCTGATAACTGTGCATATCCACGCCGTTCCGCAGGAGCAGCGTCAGCTCGGTATTCTTCACCTCGCCGCCCAGAATTTCCTTCGTCCAATCGTAAAGCGGGTAAATCGTCGTGACAATCTTCAATTTCTTGGTCTCGTCCTTTTTCTCCGGCGCGTTCGCGGTTTTGGAACCGCAGCCGCCTAAAAACGCCGCCAGCACCAGCGCGCAAAGCAGCAGGGAAATCAGTTTCTTCATCATAAGACCTCCGTATGGTTATTTACAATCCGCACACAGCCCGTAAAGCACCGTCCGTCTCGGATCGACGGTGAAATCGTGCTCTCCGGAAATATGCTTCTGCATATCCTCGAACTGACCGCAGCGGATATGCAGGAGCCGCCCGCACCGCTCGCATTTGCAGTGGACGAACGGCGCGTCCGTCGGCTGGTCGCCCACGTACTCAAAGCAGGCGGCGCTGTTTTCATCGACGATGTATTTGCGCAGTACGCCCTCGCGTACCAGCGCGTCCACCTGACGGTAAAGCGTCGTCGTCCCGATGGGCTCCCCCTGCCCTTCGAAATGCGCGCGAATTTCCGCCACCGTGATATGCTTGCCGCGCCGTGTCTCCAAATACTCCATCAGCGCTTCTTTGTGTTTTGTTTTGTATTTCATCGCAACGCTCCTTAAAAAAAGAAAATGGAAACCGTTTTCTATTTTAGCAGGCAAATTTTTTCCTGTCAATGAATATGGAAACGATTTCCAAATTTCCCGCGCAAAAAAAATGCCCCGTCCTGTTCTTCGCCAGGACGGAGCTGAGTTTCGTAAGTTATTCCGCTTTGAACAACGGCATGGACGCCAGGAAGATGATGTCCGTCCGTTTGGCGGCGTCGCCCTCCGCCACGGCGGCGGCCTGACCGACGACGGTGCCGCCCGCTTTTTCCGCCAGATTCCGCAGCGCCTTCATGGAGCCGCCCAAGCTGATGACGTCGTCCAGCAGCAGCACGCGTTTCCCCTTGATGAGGGCGGCGTCCTCCTGCATCAGATACAGCCGCTGCTTGCCCAATGTCGTAATGGACTCATCCTCCACGAACAGGGGATCCTCCATATACGCCTTGACGGATTTGCGCGCCGTCACATACCGGCTGTGCCCCATCAGGCGGGCCAGTTCTTCCGCCAGCGGGATGCCCTTCGTCTCGGCGGTCATAATGATTTCCGTGTCCTTCGGAACTTTCTCCAGCAGCGCCTCCGCGCATTTCTCCGCCAGCTCCACATCCCCCAGTACTACAAAGGCCGCGATTGCCTTCGTGTCCGAAAGATTCAAGATCGGGAGCTGCCGTGTGCAGCCCGCGATGTGCAATTCATGAAACCGTTTCGCCATAAACCTTTCCCCCTGTTCCTATCTGCCTTCGGCATACCGCAAGGCCATATATGCGCGCTTCGCGCCCGCTAACCGCGCTGCCCGTAATAGGCGTTCCGGCCGTGTTTCCTCTTATAATGCTTATCTAAAATATATTGGGGCATCTCGGCTTCAGGATTCAGCCGCAGCGTCTTCAGCGCCATTTCGGCCACAGCCTCCATCACCACGGCATGGTAAACGGAAGCCGCGGCGTCTTTCCCCCAGGCAAACGGGCCGTGGTTCCTGACCAGCACGCCGGGAACCGCCACCGGGTCCAGCTTCCGCTCCGCGAAACATTCCACGATGACCTCGCCGGTGTTCCGCTCGTAGGCTTCCTCCACCTCCGCTTCCGTCAGCTCCCTGGTACAGGGAACCTCGCCGTAAAAATAATCGGCGTGGGTGGTGCCCAACGCGGGAATGTCCATGCCCGCCTGCGCGAACGCGACGGCGCTGACGGAATGGGTATGCGTGACGCCGCCGAGAGCGGGAAACGCCCGGTAAAGCTCCAAGTGCGTCGGCGTATCCGAGGACGGGCTGTATCTTCCTTCCACCCTGTCGCCGGTCTCGAGGTCTACCACCACCATGTCTTCCGGCTTCATGCCGTCGTACGGCACGCCGGAAGGCTTGATCACCATCAGGTTCTCCTTCCGGTCGGCGCCGCTGACGTTGCCCCAGGTGTAAATCACGACGCCCCGCCGCACCAGTTCCAGATTCGCTTCGCAAACCTGTTCCTTCAATGTCTCCAGCATCGCGTTTTCACTCTCCGCTTTCCGTAATGACGTGGGTCCTGTCGGCGCGGAAATACATCCAGACTTTGCCCTCGAAAATCCGTCGGCCGGGATCGAAGATGTCGGCGAGCCATTCGCGGCCGGTGGCGTCTTTCAGGAAGTAGCGTACCTTTTCCCCGAGGAACATGCTGTACGACACCTCCACGGGCAGGACGTTCTCCGCCTCCGCTTCGTCCTCGGTGTCGGCCAGCCGGATGGACTCGGGACGGACGGAAAGCGTGACGGTACCCGCAGGACATACGGCGTCCGCCATCAGCGTCGTGTCGCCGTAAGACACGATGAGGGCGTCGTTCCCCTCCACCTCCACAAGATTCGTGGTGCCGATGAAGTCCGCCACGAAGGGCGTGCGGGGCGCAAAATAGATTTCATGGGGCGTCCCCTGCTGATGCAGATGCCCTTTCTGCATGATGATGACGGAATCGGACATGGAAAGGGCTTCCTGCTGGTCGTGGGTGACGTAGATCGTCGTCAGCCCCATATCCCGCTGGATGGCCCGAAGCTCCACCCGCACGGATTCGCGCAGCTTCGCGTCCAAGTTGGAAAGCGGCTCGTCCAAGAGCAGCACGTCCGGCTTCATGACGAGCGCGCGGGCCACGGCCACGCGCTGCTGCTGGCCGCCGGACATCTGGTTCGGATAGCGGTCGCCCATGCCTTTCAGCTGCATGAGCTTCAGCGCGTCCTCCACCCTTTTTTTCACCTCGGACTCGTCCAGATGGCGGACATGAAGACCGTAGGCGACGTTTTCATAAACGGTCATATGGGGAAAGAGCGCGTACTCCTGAAAGACCATGGCGGTATTTCGCGCATAGGGCGGGATATGCTCGATCTGCCGTCCCGCGAGCGTGATGGAGCCGCCATCCGGCTCGTAGAAACCCGCAATCATGCGCAGGATCGTGGTCTTGCCGCAGCCCGACGGGCCCAGCAGCGTGACGAAATCCCCCTTCTTCACCTGAAAGCTCACGTCGTGAATTACCTGGGTGCTGCCGAAAAACTTGTTGATATTTTTCAATTCCATTACAATTTCAGCCATCGTCGTTCCTCCTCATGGCATATCGTTTCATTAAGATTTTGCGCCGTAGCGAGCGTATACATCATACGCCTATAAATCGAAAATATTGATCTGGTCGCGCAGGATGAGCTTTGCGAGGCCAAAGGTCAGGAAGATCGTGAGCATCATGCCGACAGCGGTAGCGCTGGCGACGGTCAAAAAGCCCTGATTGGCGAGGCTCATGATGTTGATGGAAGCCAGATTCCATTCGGGCGAGATGAGAAAGATGACGGTGCTGAGCGTATTCATCGACCGCATGAAGGAATAGACGAAACTCACGGAAAGCGAGTTCTTCAGCATCGGAACGATAATCTTCCAAAAGGTGGTCAGGCTGTCCGCGCCGAGATTCGTGGACGCCTGCTCCAGGGATTTCTCGATCTGGGAGAGACCCGAGACCGCCTGCCGGTAGCCTACCGGGAGCTGACGCAGCGTCATGCCGACGACAACGATGACCAGCGTTCCGGTCATTTCCAGCGGGCCGGAATTGAAGGCCATGATCAGAGCGAGACCGATGAAGGTACCCGGCAGCGACACCGGCAGCATAGCGAGGAAATCCATGACCGCCCGCCCCGGGAACCGGCGGCGCAGCGTGAGGAAGGCCAGCGCGATGCCGAGGAGCGTAGTGAATACGGCGGTCGTCATGGAAGCCATCCAGCTGTTCTTCAGCGAGGAGGACTGCAGAACGCCCTCGATGAAGTAGTCCATGGTAAATGTGTAGTCAAAGCCGAACGTCCGCGTAAACGCGAAGAGGCAGACGACGCCGATGATCAGCAGGATAGAAAGGGAGATGAAGCAGCAGAACGCAAACAGCATCCAACGCACCGCGGGGCTCACCGTGACCCGGGTAAGGCCGGCAACCGGCTTGCCGGTGACGGTAACGTAGGAATTCTTTTCCAGATAATAGCGCTGAATGAAGAAGACGATCAGCGTCGGAATGACGAGGAAGACGGAAAGCACGGCACCCATGGGGAGATTCCATGCCCCCACCACCTGCGCGTAGGCCTCCGTCGCCAATACGTGATAATTCGCCCCGACAAGCATCGGATTGCCGAAGTCGGCGAGGCTGTTGATGGCGACCAGCAGGAAGGCGCTGGCGAGACCCGGCGTCGCCAGCCGCAGTGTGACCGTGCGGAAGAGATAGAAGCCCTTGGCGCCCAAATTTTGCGCCGCCAACTCCAAATTCGGGCTGATGGATTTCAGGACGCCCGAGATCGTGATATAGGCCAGCGGGAAAAAGGCGATGGTCTGTACCACCCAAAGGCCGAACCAGCCGTAAAGGTCGACTTTCAAATCCAAAAGGTTGTAAGTGATGAAGCCGCGCCTCCCGAACAGCATGATAAAGGCAAGGCCCGAAACCACCGTGGGCGCCATGGAGGGCAGCAGCGCAACGACCTGGAAGAACCGCCGTCCCGGCAGGTCGGTGTAATTCATCGCGTAGGCATAGAGGAATCCCAGGACCATCGCGGACGCCGTCGATAAAAGGGAAGAAAAGAGCGTATGGGCAAAAGCCTCCTGGAATTCCTTGCCCGTGATGGCCAACGCCCAATCCAGCGCCGACGGCACCAGGATGAGCTTGATAAACGGATAAATGATAAAGACCGCAAACATCAAAAAGAGCAGTCCGATGGCCAGCAGAAGCTGCGGCTCGCGGCGGAGCGCACGAATCTCCGACGCCCAGCCCGTCTGCTCACGGCCGGCAGAAGCTGCCTGCATAGTATCACCTCATATAGGAACCGCTGCACAAGTCACGCCCGAAACAGTCCTCCGGACGGTTTCACCTTTGCCGGATCTGTTGCCGCCATGCTGCGCCCAAGCGCCCGCGACGAAGCGCTGCTGCGCTTGCCTGACGAAAACTCCCCCGGCAGGATTCCGGCCTGACTTGTCCATCGTTTCCCAAAGAATAAGAGTGAAGCGGAGGGGAAAGTCCAGAGACGACGCTTCCGCCATTTCTCCGTACTCTTCACTCCCCACGCTTCACTCTGTCAGTTTCTTTTCGAGATTTTTATGGAACCACGATTCCGCTTAGAGCCCCGCGAACTTCGCCGTGAGAGCGTCCTTCTCCTTGCCGGCCTTCGCGAAATCATAATCCTTGTAAAGCGGCAGCTCGTTCAGCGGCTTGCTGCCCGCCGGCGTAATGGACTTCGGGTTGCAGGCGATGCCGTTCGCCGTCTTGACCATCGCGTCACCGGCTTCCTTCGACATCATGTAGTCGATGAAAGCGTTCGCGGCAGCGTCATGCGGCGCGCCCTTCAGCTTCGAGACGCCGCAGAGCGTCCAGCCCGCGTTCGGGAACACCGTGCTGATAATCTTCTGTCCCTTGTTGCTGACGTTCATCTGGTCGGACAGGAAATTCACCGTGATCAGGAACTCGCCCGCGCCGCACTTCTGCGCCGGCGTGAACCCGGACGGCGTAAGCTGCGCCACGTTCGCCTTGATGCCCTTCAGGAGCTCCAGACCTTTTTCTTCGCCCATGCACTGCACGACGGAAGTGAGGAAGGTGCTGCCCGTTCCGGATTTCGCCGGATCCGGCATGATGATCTCGCCCTTGAACGCCGGATTCAGGAGATCCTCCAGCTTCGTGGGCATCTCCACCTTACCCTTGAACTCTTTGTTGAAACGCGCCTCGTTCACGCCGATGGCCAGCGTCTCCAGATACGTGCCTTTCCAGAAGCCGTCTTTATCCACATAGGCGGCCGGCAGATTCTTCTCGTCCGGCGACGTGTACTTCGTCGTGATGCCCTCGGCCTTCATCTTCTCATGAGCGTCAATGGTGCCGCCCAGCCAGACATCGGCTTTCGGCGCATCCTTCTCCGCGATCAGGCGCGCAACGGCCTCGCCGGTCGGCAGGCGGATGAATTTCACTTCGCAGCCCGTCTTCTCTTTGAAGCCCTTCGCCAGCTCCTTCGTCGTGTCCTCATGGAAAGAGACGTACAAGACGACTTCTTTTCCCTTGAGAGACTGCTCCGCCTTGGCATCCTTCGGCTTCTCTCCCCCGCCGCCGCCTCCGCAGCCAATCGCGGTCAGCATGCAGGCACCTGTCAGGAACGCCGCTGCCATCTTCTTGAAATTCATTTCATCCATCTCCCCTTTCAGATAATTCTTACAATCACCTGCCTTCATTATATCATCTGCCCGTCAGAAAACAAGAGGGATTTCCGCCCACGCTTCGGAGAAAATTGACCCGAAATTCCTGCGCCGCGCCGTAAACCGCCGTCCCTGCGGACGCATGCCACGATGCGCCGGTAAATCACAATTTCATCCTCCGGCCAGGAATTGTCCTCGGAAGAAATACAAAAATCATCGTTTTCCTGCATTTTTTTATGCGCTTTGAAAGGATAAATCTGTGCGGTGCAGAATATATAGGTAAGGTTTGCATTGATCGCAACAGGAGATGATTTCTGTGAAATCCACGGGGCGGAAAGAATTCATGAAGGAAGCTGTCATCGGCTGCGTCATTGTCGCCGCCATTCTTTTATTCGGTACCATCATCGCGGGCAGGAACGCCAGCGAGGACACGGAATCCGCCGTCCACACGGTGAGCCTGATGTATCTCGACGAGCTGGCGGAACGCCGCGCGCAGGTCGTTTCCTCTACGCTGGCGGGCTATGCCGCCAACATGGACGCCGCCGTCGGGCTGCTCACATCCGACGACTTGGCCAGCGTGGCAAAACTGCAGGCGTACCAGGCGCGCATGAAGCAGCTCTACGGGCTAGAGAAATTCGCTTTCGTGGACAGCGACGGCCTGATCTACACCTCCCGGGGCACGCGGACGGATATCCAGCTTTACAAGTTCGACTACAACCATATCGCGGGACCGGAAGTCTCCCTGAAAAACACGGACGGCGCAAAAAAAGCCGTCATCGCCATGCCGGTGGACCGTCTGTCGCTGGAAGGGAAAACGCTGGTCGCCTGCTTCATGGAGATCGACATGGGGCGTATGCTTCGGAGTCTTTCCCTGCAAACGGACAACAACAACACCACATTCTGCAACATATACACCCGTAAGGGCTCGGCGCTGTCGGACATGGTGCTCGGCGGCCTCGCCAGCGAGGACAATCTCCTGGAAGCGCTGGGGCACGCGGAGTTCAAGAAGGGACATTCCTTCCATTCGGTGGCGGCGGACTTCGAGGACGGCAGGGCCGGCGTGGTGTCCTTTACTTACGGCACTATCCGGGAGACGCTTTGCTATGTGCCAATCAAGGGAACGGATTGGATGCTCACCTATCTTGTGCGGGACAGCGTCATCAACGAACAGATCAGTCCGATTGCCGACGGGATTGCCCGTCGCAGTCTCGCACAGTCCGCGCTGACGGCAGTCGCGCTCTTAGCGGTGTTCGCCGTTCTCTACATGCAATCCCGAAGAGCCGCCCAGATGACGCTGGAGAAGGAGGTCTCCGAAGCCGAGAACCGGGGCAAGCAGCAGGAACTGGAGGAACAGCTTGCGCTGCAGGAGGAGCTTTTGGCGCAGGAACAAAACAAGGCGCAGCAGGAAAACGTCATCAATTCCCTTGCCGCCAATTACCGCAGCGTCTACTATGTCGACCTCGACACTGACGACGCGGTATGTTACCGCGCGGACGATCCCTTGGAGGACGCTCCGGGTCTTGGCGAACACTTCCCGTATCATCAGACATTCACATCCTATGGCGAACGCTTTGTCAATCCGGAATATCAGGGCGAATTCTTCCGCTTCATCGAGCCGGGGGAGATTCGTCGTCATCTGGCTGAGGAGCCGGTTTTCAACTATCGTTATCTGGCGAAGCATCACGGCGAGGAGCGCTATGAGCAGCTTCGGATTTCCGCCGCGAATACCGTAGCAAACGAAACGGGCATGGTCGTCCATGCCGTCTGTATGGGATTCGCAGACGTCGACGCGGAGATGCGCCGCGACCTGCAGAGAAAACAAGAGCTGGAGAATGCGGTGCAGGCTGCCAGGGAATCCGGTGAAGCGGCGGAGGCGGCGAACCAAGCGAAGTCGGCGTTCCTTTCGATGATGAGCCACGAGATACGGACGCCGATCAACGCCGTCATCGGCATGAACGAGATGATCCTGCGGGAGAGCGCCGAAGAAAACGTGCTGACCTATGCGGAAAACGCCCGGGCCGCTTCCATGAGCCTGCTTTCCATCATCAACGATATTCTCGATTTCTCCAAGATCGAGGCGGGCAAGATGGACATCCTCCCGACGGAATACGCGCTGCCCTCCCTTGTGAACGACCTCGTCAATCTCGTGCGCCTGCGGGCGGAAGAACACGGTCTTGCCCTTTACGTCAAGGTCGATCCGGACACGCCCAACACTCTCTTCGGCGACGAGATCCGGGTCAAGCAGATCATCACCAACATCCTGACCAACGCGGTGAAATACACGGAAAAAGGTTCCGTGTCCTTCTCTATCGGGTTCCATCAGACGGCGCCGGACGAAATCGCCCTCGACGTCTCCGTCACCGACACCGGCCGCGGCATCAAGGCAGAAGACATCGAGAAGCTTTTCGCCGCCTTCAACCGGCTGGACGCGGAAAAGACGCGAAATATCGAAGGCACCGGTCTCGGCCTCAACATCACGCAGCAGCTTCTGGATTTGATGGGAAGCCGCCTCGAGGTGCGGAGCGTGCTCGGCAAGGGCTCGACCTTCTCGTTCTCCCTGCCGCAGAAAGTAGTGGACTGGGAAGGCGTCGGCGATCTTTCCGCAGCGCTGAAACGGATGGAGGCCAAGCGCGTTCGCCGGCACGCGGGCTTTGTTGCGCCGAACGCGCGAATCCTCGTGGTGGACGACGCGCCGATGAACATCGCGGTCATCTCGGGGCTCCTGCGGCGCACGAGAATCTTTGTGGACACGGCCTCCAGCGGCGAGGAATGCATCGAGAAATTCGGAGCGAATCAATACGACCTTGTCTTCCTCGACCATCGGATGCCGGGCATGGACGGCATGGAAACGCTGGGCGAGCTGCGGCGCCTCTACCCAGGCAAAGCCAAGGACACGCCGATTATCTCCCTGACGGCGAACGCGGTTTTCGGCGCGAAGGAGGAATATCTCGCCGCCGGATTCGCGGACTATCTCTCCAAGCCCGTCATGCCCGACGCACTGGACGAGATGATCCTGAAACACCTGCCTGCCGATAAGCTCGTTTTCACAGGGGCGGGCGAGGAGGCGGAGGATACGCCGCTTCCGGATTGGCTCAGCGATATCCCGCTGATCTCCACCCGCCGGGGCGTCGAGTTCTGCGGCGGCAATCAGGAATACCTCGACGCGCTCAAGATTTTTGCCGCTTCCATCGAAGAACGCGCCGACGAACTGGAGCGACTCTACAAGAGCCACGACTACAAAGAGTACACGGTAAAAGTCCACGCCCTCAAGAGCATGGCGAAATCCATCGGCGCCGCGGAACTTTCCGAGCTGGCGGCGGAAATGGAGGAAGCAGGCAAGAATCGCGATATTGCCGCGCTCACCGCGGGCGCGGAAGTTCTGCTGTCGCTGTATCGCAGCCTCAATGAACCGCTGAAACGGCTGACGGAAGAAACACCGAAGCAAGCCGACGGCGCGGAGGCGGAAAAAACGCTCGTCACCGACCGGCGGCATACGCTGCTCTTGGTGGACGACGACGAGGACTTCCTCGCGCTGGTAACGCGATGGCTCAAAAAGGACTACGCGGTGACGGCGGTCAATTCCGGCAGTAAGGCCTTGAAATATTTGGAGAAAGAGCGGCCCGACCTCGTGCTGCTCGATTACGAGATGCCTGAAATGAACGGCGCCGACGTGCTGGAGCAAATCCGTGAAACGCAAAGGCTTCATGATTTGCCGGTGGTGTTCCTGACCGGAACGGAAGACAAGGAAAATATCAGGAAAGCCGAGCATTTGCATCCTGACGGCTTCCTGCCAAAGTCGATGGGAAAGAAAGGGCTTCTGATGGGAATCGCCACGTTCTTTGACCGATGAGCTTCCCCACCCCGCATTGAATTCCTTTTCCCCATCGAATGATGCAAGGCAAATCGCCATGAGAAGGTTGTGATTCCATGCTGCAAAAAACGCTGATTACGAACAACGCCGACGAGCTCGCGGCCTATATCGAGGAAATCAAGGGCCTGCCCGAGTATGCGCGCAAAGGGGACAAACTGCTGCTCTTCAGCAGCCCCGACGCCGATCGTGAAACGCTTGCCGCGCGGGTTGAGACAGTGCGGCGTGCGCTGCCCGGAATCAAGATCGTCGGCATGACCACGCACAGGAACGAAGTGGAAAACGGCTTCGCACTGGAGGGCGAGGATTATTCGTTCCTGCTGATGGAGCAGGCGAAGGCGGAGCTTCTCTATTATGACTGCCGAAAGATTTCCATAAAGGACGCGGGGCAGAAGTTCCAGGACGCGGTCCGGGGCCGGAAACACATTGCGGCCATCCTGCTGTTCACGGCGGGCATGGAGTTTGAGATCGACCAGTTCCTGACCTTCCTCCTGAATGAGCATGGAGGCTACGAAATCCCGATCCTCGGCGCGCAATCCGGCGCGCAGCATCCCTATATCTGCGGCACGTTCCGGGACGGGGAGCCGGACGACCGGGGCATCGTCGCCGTCGTCCTCTACGGGAAAGGTCTTTCCGTCTATTACAATTACGATATGGGCTGGACGCCCATCGGCAAGGAGATGAAAATCACCGGCACCGACGGGCGGACCCGTGTCACGTCTATCGACAGCCGCCCGCCGGTGGACATTTACCGCGAATATCTCGGCGTGGAGCCGGACGAGTATTTTGTTGAAAACGTGCGGGAATTCCCTTTCATCTGCCGACGGGGAGAACATCTGGTCGTCCGCACGCCGTCGGGTTACGACGAGGAAGGCGGCATATCGTTTATCGCGCGGGTCAACCAGGGGGACACCGTGCAGCTTTCCTACGGCAATCCGCGCCGTCTGCTGGAAAAAACGCGTGTCTACGCGGAGTCCATGCAGGCCTTCGGGCCGCAGGCGCTTTTCCTCGTGGTCTGCGAGAACCGCGTCCGCTTCCTCGCCTCCCAGGCCGCTTCCGACGTCGCCGCGTATCGCGCGATCATGCCCCAGTCCTCATGGATGCGCGGCTATACCGCCATCATGCTGGACAAGAAAGGCGGCGGCCTTGTGAACGCCGCCATCGTATCCGTCGGAATGCGCGAGGGCGCTCAGAGCAAAGAAGACGTTTCACGCCCCGTCGTCCTCCCGGCGGAAACGCAGGCTGCGGGCGCCATCCCCAGAGAGCAGCGGCTTGCGATGTTCCTTGAGAAGACCACGCAGGAGCTGGAAAACATGGCGGTGGAGGCGAACGCCGCCAACCGCGCGAAATCCGAGTTCCTCTCGATGATGTCCCACGAGATCCGCACGCCGATCAACGCCGTGCTCGGCATGAACGAAATGGTTTTGCGCGAATGCGACGACGAGAACGTGATGACATACGCGGAAAACGCTCACGCGGCGGGGCTCTCGCTACTCGGCATCATCAATGAGATTCTCGATTTCTCGAAAATCGAGGCGGGCAAGATGGAGATCGTACCGCAGGAGTACGAGCTGGCCTCCCTCATCAGCGACCTTGTGAACCTGATCCGCATGAAGGCGGAGGAACGCGGCCTGTCCCTCTATGTGAAGGTCGCGCCGGAAACGCCGTCCCGCCTCATCGGCGACGAGCTGCGCATCAAGCAGATCATCACGAACCTGCTGACAAACGCGGTAAAATACACGGAAAAAGGATCGGTGACGCTTTCGGTGAACTATCGGCGCGTCGGAGACGGTGAAATGATGCTCGACGTCTCGGTCGAGGATACGGGCGTCGGCATCCGGGAAGAGAATATCCAGAAGCTGTTCCACGCCTTTGACCGCATCGACGCAGAGCGCACGCGAAAAATCGAGGGCACGGGGCTCGGCATCAACATCACCCAGCGGCTCCTGAAGCTGATGGGCAGCGGTCTTGACGTCAAGAGCACGTTCGGCGTAGGCTCGGTCTTCTCCTTTGCAGTGCCGCAGAAAGTCGTCAGCTGGAAGGGCATCGGCGATATCACCAAGGCGCTGAAGAAGGTCAACGACAAGCGGGCCAAGCGCAAGACGCGTTTCACGGCGCCGAACGTACGGATTTTGGTGGTGGACGATGCGCCGATGAATATCGCCGTAATCTCCGGCTTGCTGAAGCGGACGAAAATCCAGGTGGACACCGCCGAGAGCGGCGAGGAATGCATCGAGAAATTCGCGGTCAAGTCCTACGATCTCGTGTTCCTTGACCACCGGATGCCGGGCATGGACGGCCCGGAGACGCTGGGGCAGCTCCAGAGGCGTTTCGCGGCGAAATTTGCGGAGACGCCGGTGGTTTCCCTGACGGCCAACGCCATGTCCGGCGCGCGGGAAGAGTATATCGCGCTGGGCTTCAGGGACTACCTGTCAAAGCCCGTCATGGCGGAGGAATTGGAAGCGCTGCTGCTGCGTGTGCTGCCGCCGGAGAAGATCGTCGTGAAGGACGAAACGGAAGAAATCCAGGAACTGTCGGATGACACGCCGCTGCCCGACTGGCTGATTGAATCGCCGTTCTTCAATACGAAAAAGGGCGTGCTGTTTTGCGGCGGCAACGCCGAATATCTGGAAACCCTTGCGCTGTTCGGGCGGTCGATTCATTTCCAGTCGTCTGAAATCGAGCGTTTTTGGAAGGAGAAGGACTACGACGCCTATACGATTAAGGTCCATTCGCTGAAAAGCATGGCCAAGGCCGTCGGCGCGATGAAGCTTTCCCGTCTGGCGGCGGAGCTGGAGGAGGCGGGGAAAGAGGGCGATATCAGTTCCATCGAGAACGGGACGGAGGCGCTGCTCACCCTCTATCGGAATCTGAGCAAGCCTTTGTCGCGGCTGAACGAGGAGGCCGCGACGCTGTCCCCCGCCCCAAAGAAGGAGCAGGCCGACGCGGTGACGACGAAGCGCCACACAATCCTCCTGGTGGACGACGACGACGATTTCCTGGCGCTGACGAGCCGCTGGCTGAAAAAGGACTATGCGGTCACGGCAGTCAATTCCGGGAAAAAGGCGCTGGCGGCGCTGGAAAAGGAAATCCCCGAGCTGCTCCTGCTCGACTACGAGATGCCGGACATGAACGGCGCGGAAGTGTTGCGGCAGATTCGCGCCAACTCGAAACTCAAACGTCTTTCCGTGGTCTTCCTGACCGGCACCGAGGACAAGGAAAACGTCAGGAACGCCGAAAGCCTGCACCCGGAAGGCTTCCTGCTGAAAACGATGGGAAAATCGGGGCTCCTGATGGGAATCGCGGCGTTTTTCGACTGACCGCTGCCTCTGCCGGAAGGACGCAAGCACAGGCTGCGATCGGACCCTATCGTATCGTCGTTTTGCCGCAGACATGAAAAATTTCCGGCGCAGGAAGGACGCATCTTCCTGAACCGGAAATTTTTTTCATCTAGAAATTTTCAGCGAATTTTGCAATCCCTTGCCTTGCAATCGATTGCACGCAGTTCGTTTTCGTCAAAAAAGCTGAGGTAAGAAATTCTCACCTCAGCTTTTTTCATGTGCTTCAAACCCACGGTATCACTTCATGTTTTTTACGCCATGCGATAATGGAAAATGCTCATCACGAAGAAGCGGTTCAGCGCGTCCAAGAGCTCCGACTTCCGGCAGGTTTTCAAAAGGTAGCCGTCGGGGCGATGCTGGACGATGCGCATGACGCTCTCCCGGTCGTTGACGCCGGTGAGGAAGATGATCGGGATGTCCGCTGTTTGCGGCGTAGCGTGCAGCCATTGCATCACGTCGTAACCGTCGAGATCAGGCATCTCGTAATCCAGCAGGATCAAATCGGGCAGCGGATGATGCTGGAGATAGTTCACGGCTTCGACGCCGGAGGTCACGCCGACGACGTCGTAATAGGTATGCAGCCAGTAGTTCATGATCATCAGGAAATCACTGTCGTCGTCCACGACGAGAAGCGTCTTCCGGCGCCGGAACTCATCGTGGGCGTCCGCCAGCTCTGTGAGGTCGTCGGCGACGTCGTTCATGTCCAGCGGGCGTACATAGATATGCGCCGCCCATTGAGAGCTGCCCATCTTCTTGACCTGCGCGCGGGTCGCGTTGTCCACGATCAGGCACATGGATTTGTGCTCGTCGCGGCAAAGGTCGGCCAGATAGTGCATGACGATTTCCGTCTTCGGGCTGGTGTAATCGAGGTAGCAAAGGAAAATATCGGTGTTGTGACGATTCTTGTTGATTGCGTCGATGTCCGACGGAATCGCGATGACGCGGAAGCCCGCCTCGGTCAGCCGGTTTTCCACCGCCTGCGTTACGATATGCTTCTCCTGCCCGATGTAGATCATCGTGCGTTCGGGCGTCTTCATGATTCGCCCTCCGCGTCCTCGGACAACGGCGAGAGATGGTCGGCGTAAGCGCGATATGCCGAAAGGAGCTTCGGCGTCTTTTCCCGGATGACGTCAAAATCGCTGTTTTTTCCGGCCGCCTCCATCTCGGCGGCGGCTTCCGAAAGGCTCAATGCGCCGACGAGGCGCGCCATGCTTTTCAGGGAATGCACTTTCAGCGTATAGCGGCTGAAATCCTCCTCCGCGAGCAGCCGCTCGATTTCGTCGGCTTTATCCGTGACGGACGCGGCAAAGACGGCCAGCGCGTCCACATAGTCGTCCGCAGTTTCGCAGTTCCCCATGCCGCAGGCGAGGTCGAGCCCCGGCACGCCGGAAAGCCAGCGGGGGAGCTTCGCCAGCTCCACCTTCAGCTTCGCTTCCTCGTCCTCACGGTTCCGATGACTTTCGACGCTGCCCTCGGGCAGGTATTCCATCAGCACGTCCGAGAGGCGCTGGGGCTGAATGGGTTTGATCAGCACGTCAGCAAAGCCCGCCGCTTTGTAGAGGTTGATATTGTCCTTCGCCGCTTCCACCGTATGGCAGACCACCGGCACCTCGCGCCCCTGCTCCTTGAAGATCTCCTTGAGCTGCACGAAAGTGTCCACGCCGTCGATGCCCGGCATCCTGTGATCGAGCAGGATCAGGTCGTACTTATTCTCACGGCAAAGCTGCAGGCATTCCTCGCCGCTCGACGCAAGATCGGACAATACGCCGTTTGACGCCAAGAGCGACGAGAGAATCATGCGGTTGACCCGCATATCGTCCACGATCAGCACACGGGACTGCGGTTTTGTTTCCATAGGGATTCAACCTTCTTTCCAAATGGTCTGCGTACATAAAAAGTATAGCATAAGAAGCCGGCGGCGAAAATGATTTTCCAATATACATAGGATTTATATTCAACGCAGACGGCGACTTTCCCTGCCTCTCCCTGGAATGTTTTGAAAAAATGCGTCTGTCTAATCATTTCCAAGAGCAAAAATCATACAAAAAGACCTCCGGGATTCCCCGGAGACCTCGATCTCTTTATGTCTTTTTTCATATTTAGTATTTCATTATGATATTATATCACGATTCTCGCTAAACCGCATTTTCGCACTGGAAAAGCCTGCCCCATAAGGCGCAAGTAAGGCGCATTGGGGCCCAAAAGATACAAAAAGACTTCGGGGCGATGTGCCTCGAAGCCTTGATTTTCCTATGGAGCTAGCTATAGGACTTGAACCTACGACCTGCTCATTACGAATGAGCTGCTCTACCAACTGAGCTAAGCTAGCATGACTGACAAGAAATAGTATAACGTAGATATCGCTTGTCTGTCAATAGGTTTGCGAAATTTCTTTGGCAACCCCCTCCGCGCCCGTCCGGCGAAGATGTTTCCATTTCTCCCGCTTTCTGCTATACTGTATAGCGTGTTATGCGAATCCGCATCCAGCCGCCTGCGGCGCTTTTGCCGCCGGCGCCAACGAATCACCGGAAAGGAAGAGTCCCATGAAGGAAAAAGAACAGGATGTGTCGCTGCCCCACGGCGAGGACCAGATCATCAAGATGGACATCCTCGGCATGATCCACAGCGCGGAAAATCCCTTCGATATTATCTACCACGTCGCGAATTATCTGGAAGACAAGTCCAAGGAAGCCGGCTACGCCCAAATCGTGCTGGAAAACATGCGGACGGTTTACGGCGTCGTGCTCGGCGAGCAGAAGCTCCTGACCGACGAGCTGCACGACGTGGAGAAGCGCCTGCAGCATATCGAGGAAGTGCTGAAGACCACGGAGCTGACCGAGGAGGAATCCATCCGCGCCGATTTCGCGGTGACGCTGCACAAGAAGAACATCGAGCGGCTCAAACTGCGCATCCACGAGCTGAAAGCAAACGGCGAATCCCTGTACTTCGTGAAAAAATGACCCAAGACGCAGAAAAGCGGAAGTCGATAGTGACTTCCGCTTTTTTATTTCCCTTTTATTCTTCCCGCGCTTTTTCCCGCAGATACTCGCTCATGGCTTCTGCCACGTGCCGTGCGCTCTTCACGGCCTGCACTACGTTAAACGGGCCGAGGGTCACGTCGCCGCCCGCAAATACGCCCAGGCGCGTCGTCCTGCCGCTCTCGTCCACTTCCAACAGGCCCCTCTCATTGCTGTCAAGGCCAATGGTGGTGCTGGAGAGCTTGTCCTTCGCCCGCTGGCTGACGGCGATGATCGTGCTGTCCGCCGCCGAGATGGCCGGCTCGCTGCGGGAAACGATCTCACCCGCGTCATTATAAGTACGATGCACGAAAAGCGGCCCCTCGTCGGTGATGGCGAGGGTTTCCACGCCGTAGGCGATCTCCACGCCGTCCGCCAGCGTATACTCCACTTCCCGTTTGCTGGCGGTCACTTTGTTGTCCCGGGAATAAATGGTAACGTAGCGGCTGCCGTGCCGGATGACCGTGCGCGCCACGTCCATCGCGGAGTTGCCCGCGCCGATGATTGCCACCGTATCGCCCAGCTCGTAGGCGTCGGGATTTTGCAGATAATCGACGGCATAATGGACGTTTCCGAGGCTCTCCCCCTTGACGCCGAGCCTGCGCGCCCGCCAGGTGCCGACGCCGATGAACACCGCGTCGAAGCCGTCGTCGAAAAGGTCGTCGATGCGGAGCGCGCCGCCGATAGTGGTATTCGGACGAATGTGGACGCCCAGCGCCCGGAGTTTCTTCTCATAGCGATCCAGGATTTTCTTCGGCAGGCGGAACTCGGGAATGCCATAGCGGAGCATGCCGCCGATCTTGTCCTTCCGCTCAAAGACGGTGACGTTGTAACCCTCCCGTGCAAGACGAACCGCCACGGTCAGCCCCGCGGGGCCACTGCCGATGACGGCGACCTTCTGCCCCTTGTCCGGCTCCCGCGTCGCCACGAGGCGGTCAAGGTACGCGTCGGAAATGTAATGCTCAATGCTGGAGATCTGTACCGGGCTGTCCGATTCCTTCCCCTGGATGCAATGCCCTTCGCACTGCCCTTCATGATCGCAGACCAGCGAGCAAAAAACGCTCATCGGGTTATTGTCGAAAAGCATCGTGCCGGCCTCGTTCAGATTGCCTTCGAGAAACAGCTTGATCATTTCGGGAATATTCGTCTTCACCGGGCAGCCGTCCTCGCGGCAGGTCGGCTCGCTGCATTGCAGGCAGCGCCGAGCTTCGCGGATAACATGGATCGCCATTTCCTCACCTCATCGTGAATATTGGATTTTAACTCTTTTAGTGTACCACAACTACGCTTACTTTTCCATTCGAAAATCCCCATGCGCGATACAAATCGGCATGGGGATCAAAAAGACAGGAGCTGTCTACACAACCTCGGTCTTCCAATATTGAGTATCGTGAATTGCCGCAAGCCGCAAATGCTTTTCCGCCGCCTCGGCCGCTATCCGGTGCGCCGCCTCACGTCTTTCCCGTTTTTTCGCCTGTTCCCGTTCAATCTGGCGCAGTGTGTGTTCGTCCGGCCCGATCATCCCGCCGCCGCTCGTCACGCAGGCATGTTCGACCTCGCCTTCTTCATTCAGCACGATCACCGAGCCATACGTTCTCGTACCGTAGAATTTTGTCCCCGGCATCGGAAGGAACGGCTGCGGTCGGTGAAACGAATAGACGCGTTCGACTGCATTCGCCGCTTTACGCGCAAGCGCCGGATCGTGCCTCATCTTCTCGTCCAGTTCCGGCGGCACGAAAATCGCATGTCTTCCGAGCGTCGCCTGCGTTTTCGCCTGCACCTCCGCATCGAGCTGCGATGGATTTGCCCGCGACGGACGCCAGGAAAGAACGCTTGCATCCGGCTCCTCCCGCATCAGCCTGTCAAAAGGGAAATCGTTGTGCTGCCACTCCGCGCCGGGAATACCGGACGCGTCCGTCACATGATAAAACCACTGCCCCGCGCCCTGCGGGAAATATTTCCCGTACGCGGCTTTCCACATATCCGCGAAGCTTTCCTCCGACTGTGACGCCGTTTGCAAAACATCCGCAAAAGCTGCGCCGTCTGACGGAAGCGGCCGCGCCGGACCGCCGTTTTTCGCTGCCGCCGTTTCCCACAATGCCAAAGAACGCACGGAATCCATCTGCATAACCCAAATCCCCTTACGGCTTCCATGCTTTCGTTTCATTCTCGTTCTCTGCCTATATATCGTCATTTTCCCGCAAAACTTAATGGTCGGGCGCGAAAGACGTATTTCCCGGCGTGAAATCCTTCCCCCTTTTTCCAAGAAAAAAACCGCAAGTCCGACGAAGATTCGCCGCAGCTTGCGGTTGTTTATCGTGTTACTGCACGGCCAGCGCGGCCTTGATGAAGTCGCGGAACAGCGGATGCGGTTTGTTCGGTCTGGATTTCAGCTCGGGATGGAACTGGGAGCCGACAAACCACGGGTGATCTTTCACCTCGACGACCTCCACGAGGCTGTCGTCGGGCAGCGTGCCCGCGATGATGAGCCCCGCCTTCGTCAGCTGGTCCCGATAGGCATTGTTGAACTCGAAACGGTGCCGGTGACGCTCCTGCACTTCCTCTTCGCCGTAAGCGGCCATCGTATTCGTGCCCGCGCGCAGCTTGCAGGGATAAGCGCCGAGGCGCATGGTACCGCCCTTCTCGACAATCCCCTGCTGGGAATCCATCAGCGCGATAACCGGGTTCTTCGTCTCCGCGTTGAACTCGGTGCTGTGGGCGTCGGCAAGATTGCAGACGTCCCGCGCGAACTCGATGACCGCGCACTGCATGCCGAGGCAGAGCCCGAGGAACGGAATCTTGTTTTCCCGTGCGTAGCGGATGGCGCGTATCTTGCCTTCGACGCCCCGGTCGCCAAACCCGCCGGGAACGAGGATGCCCTTGCACCCGTCGAAGATCTCGTCCAGCGCGGCGTCTTCCTTTTCCAGCGACTCGGAATTCACCCACTGGATGCGGATTTCTGCGTCGTTGGCGATACCCGCGTGATGAAGCGCCTCGGTGACGGACATATAGGCGTCCGGCAGCGCGACATACTTTCCGACCACGGCGACCTTGACTTTATGGGTCGGATGCTGGATCTTGTAGACCATCTTTTCCCATTCTTCCATGTTCGCCGGAGAAACGTCCATATTCAGCTTTTCGAGGACGATGCGGTCGAGGCCCTCTTTCTGCATCATCAGCGGCACTTCGTAAATCGTGGAGGCCGTGCGGTTCTCAATGACCGCGTTCACGTCCACGTCGCAGAACAGCGCCAGCTTCTCCTTCATATCCTTCGACAGCGGCTTTTCCGTGCGGCAGACGAGGATATCCGGCTGGATGCCGATGCCGCGGAGCTCCTTGACGCTGTGCTGGGTCGGCTTCGTCTTCAGCTCGCCCGCAGCGGAAATATACGGTACCAGCGTCACATGGATATAGAGGACGTCGTTCTTGCCGACTTCCTTCTTCACCTGACGGATTGCCTCGATGAACGGCAGGCTCTCGATATCGCCCACGGTGCCGCCAATCTCGGTGATGACCACGTCCGCCTCGTCCGCTTTCGCCACGTCGTAAACGCGCTGCTTGATCTCGTTCGTGATATGCGGGATGACCTGCACCGTCGAGCCGAGATAGTCGCCCTTGCGCTCCTTGTTCAGCACCGACCAATACACCTTTCCGGCGGTGATGTTCGACATTTTCGTCAGGCTGATGTCGATAAAGCGCTCATAGTGTCCGAGATCGAGGTCCGTCTCCGCGCCGTCGTCCGTCACGAAAACCTCGCCGTGCTGATACGGGCTCATGGTACCGGGATCGATATTGATATACGGGTCGAATTTTTGGATCGTGACCTTGACGCCGCGATTTTTCAGAAGCCGCCCCAGTGAAGCCGCCGTAATGCCCTTGCCCAGCGACGATACGACGCCGCCCGTAACGAAAATATACTTTGCCATAATGACCTCCTGTTTCCGTCGGGTACGCGAAAAGATTTCCTAACCTTGCACTTTATTCCTGAATGCTCTCCAACAGCTTCTCCCGGCGGCGGCTCGACTTCGAAGCGGAAGACGACGTTCCCGCGGCCGAACTGGACCGCTTGGTTTCCGGCGGATTCCATTCGGTCAGCCCCCACATGCTCTTTCCCACATGATGGAAGCGGCTGTCCATATTGATCTGCGTATAGACCTCCGCGATAGCCCTGGAAAGGGACTGCACCGGCTTCGCCTTCTTCTTGATGACCTCCGTGACGAGGTCCTTGTAATAGATCGGCTCGCCCTTCTTGGAGAGAATGTAATACGCGACGTCCGTCTCCGAACTTTTTGCATAATTCATGATACCGAAAACTCCTCCTTACCGTCCTTACATTTTTTCGGGCGCGCTGACGCCCAATATATGAAGCGCATGGCGAATCACCTGCGCCGTCTTCCCTGCCAACGCGAGACGCGCTCCCGCCAGCTCCGGCTCCACGCCCATGATGCGGCAGCGGCTGTAAAAACTGTGGAACGCGCTCGCCATTTCATGCGCCGCTCGGGCGATACGCTGGGGCGCGAGGTCGGCGGCCGCCTTCTCCACCTCTCTCGGGTATTCCTCGATCTTCTTGATGAGGTCGAGCTCCGACTCATCCGTCAGAAGCGCGAACGCATCGCTTTCTTTGAGCCCCGTCTCCGCCGCCTGCCGGAACACGCTGGCAATGCGCGCGTGGGCGTACTGGACGTAATAGACCGGATTCTCGCTGGACTGGGACTTCGCCAGGTCGATATCGAAATCCAGCTGGCTGTCCGGCGAACGCATCACGAAGAAATACCGCGCCGCGTCCGTGCCGACCTCCTCGATCAACTCGGCCAGCGTCACGCTCTCGCCGGTACGCTTCGACATCTTCACGGCCTCGCCGCCGCGCAGGAGGCTCACCATCTGCAGAAGCATCACCGTCAGCTTCTCCGGGTCGCCGCCCATCGCCTGGATGGCCGCCTTCACGCGGCAGATATAGCCGTGATGGTCCGCGCCCCAAAGATTGATGACCCGCCCGAAGCCGCGCTCAAACTTGTCCTTGTGATAGGCGATGTCCGCCGCCAGATATGTCGGCTCGCCGCCCGCGCGGATAACCACGCGGTCCTTGTCGTCGCCGTAATCCGTCGAGCGCAGCCAGAGAGCGCCGTCCTTCTCGTAAATATTCCCGTTGGCGCGGAGCTTCTCCACCGCCGCGTTCACCTTGTCCGGGTGCAGCGTCCGCTCGCTGAACCAGACGTCGTACTGCACGTTGAACGCCGCCAAATCCTCTTTCAGGGCCGCGAGCTTTTCCGCCAGCGCGCGCTCCTTGAAAATCGCCAGCCGTTCCGCCTCGGGCATCGAAAGGTATTTGTCCCCGTCCTTCTCCCGGATGCGCCGCGCCGTCTCCACGATATCCTGTCCGCGGTAGCCGTCCTCCGGCACCTCCACGTCCTGCCCGCAAAGCTGCAAATACCGCGCGTTCACAGACTCAGCCAAATGGTCGATCTGGTTGCCCGCGTCGTTGATGTAATACTCCGCTTCCACGTCATAGCCTGCCGCGCGCAGGAGGTTCACCAGCGCGCTGCCCACTGCCGCGCCGCGCCCGTGACCCACGTGAAGCGGCCCCGTCGGGTTCGCGCTGACATACTCGACCTGTACCTTCGGCAGATTCTTGTTCGGAAGATTCCCGTAGGCCTCCCCCGCCTCTATCGCCTTACGGAGGCCGTCATAGATCACGTCCTTCGTCAGGTAGAAATTGATGAATCCCGGCCCCGCAATCTCCGCCCGGTCGATCCCGTCCCTGGCAATCCGCGCAATCAGTTCTTCCGCGATCTGGCGCGGGCTCTTATGAAACGCTTTTGCCGACTTCATCGCGAAATTCGTCGCGAAATCGCCCATTTCCTTCTTCGGCGGGACTTCCAGCTCCACCGCCGCCAGCTCCGCCTCCGGGAACACGCCGTCGGCGATTCCCTGCTCCGCCGCCGCGCGAATGGCCGCGGCGAGCTTCTCCTTCATATCCATTCCATTCCCTCTCTTATCAATTCAGCCGCCCGACCTCGCTTGCGTCCGGGCTGATCTCGATGGAAAGCGTATTGTCGCTCTGCCATGTGCCGTTGATTGCCATCGCGTAGTCCACGCGGATTTCCCCCGACACCGTGCCGTAGGAAATCTCCATGTTCCGCGTCCTGACCGACAGCGTCAAACTGCCCAGCGGCGTCACATATTCGCTGGTGCTTTCCATGCCGTTCGCGAAATGCTGCTCCTGCGTGACCGCGCCGCTGCGGGTAAGATGGAGCCGATCCGGTTCAATCTTCAGCATCGTGGAAATCGACTCGTCCGCCATATGATCGTCATACAACACGTAATGCATGCCGTTCTTGAAATAATGGCGGCCTTCCGCCACCACCTCGACGGCATTCGTCTCGCCGTCCGCACCCGTCTGCTCTCCGCGCACCTTAACAATGACCCGGTCCATCTTCTCACCTCGTTCCGCAGTTCCTAAAACATACTTTAATATTATAGCCCACGCCGTCCGTTCCGTCTATGGGAAAATTTTCGCCCCTAAACAAAAAACGGCAGAAAGTGATAACTTAAACAGTAGTTATCCCGCGATTAAGGTTATAGCAACTTAAAATTTATCCATACACCTCATCCGTCAGCCCTTCGGGCTGCCAAGCAACAGTCCAATAGACTGTTGCTCTCCTCAAGGGGAAGGCTATTTTTTGGTTCTGCGAAAACCCGAACCCACAAAAATGGGCTAAAGCATAAGTCTTCAAGAGGCCGAATCGCGGGATAAACGAACCGAAAAGATTTTCTGAGCTTTCACCGCGGAATCCCGGCCCCGCAGGGCCTTTCAGGGGTTTCAAAAGGGGACGTAGGCCCCTTTGTGGGGAGGCTTGGAGGGGCGACGCCCCGCCAAATCAATTAAACAATGATAAATAGTCGTACAAGCCACTAATATAATGTTTACCTAAAGAGTATTATTATAAGCAATACGTAAAACGAAAGTTTCTTAATAACACCTCATCCGGCGGCTACGCCGCCACCTTCCCCTCAGGGGGAAGGCAAGGAACGACAATAAACAACATCGCCGTGCAGGCATAAAAAAAGCGAGGCATGCGCCTCGCTTTTTCACGCCTGTACGGCGATATTCAGTTCCATGATTTGTCCGCCGAGATCCATATCCACCACGAGATAATTCTCGTTGCTGATCTTGATCTGGAAATCCTGCCCCACCGTCAGGCTCGGCGTGGAAATATCCACGGTATACCCCATGGCCGCCAGGTTTGTCGCCGCGTTGGCGGTGAGCATATTGCTCATCTCCGACAGCGCGCTCTGCGCCATTTCATCCAGCGCCTCGACGGGCATCCCCATCATCATCTTGGACGCGATGAATTTTGCGGCGTCCTCCGACAGATTGTAAACAACGTTGCCACGCAGTCCCTTCGTGAATCCGACGATAATGGAAACGCCGAGGCTCGCGCAGGTCTGGCTCTTCACGCTCATCTTCGTGCGTTTCGGCACGTCAAAACCCATCTGCGGCATAACGGCGACGAGGGCGTCGATAAACGGATTGACTAATTTTGCATCCATGCCGTTATTCCCCCTCTGCGAATCCTACATTCATACAGACTTTCCCAAAACGGGTCTTTGCTTCGACATAGTAGGAAGAAATCTTGAAATTCGCGATGCGGATATTCTTGCCTACGATAGTGCCCGGCGGCGAAATACGCATATCGACGTCCTTCAGGTCGTTGATGACGGACGCGCAGCGCCCGACGATGATATTGGCCGCTTCCTCGATGACATCCCCGGCCTCCTCGGCGGTCATCTTATCGTCGTCTTCCTTCATCAAAATAGCTTTCGCCATGGCGAACATCGTCTCCGTGTCCATATAGACAATGGCGCGCCCCATGGGCGATCCGGTCAGGCCCACGATGACGGCGATACCGGAAGGGATATCGAGATACGAGCCTTCCGCGCGCTCCATCGACATTTCGCTATGAACGCCCACAAGGCTGAAAAGGCTCTGCCGCAGCACTTTGGAAAAAGACTGGATATAAAGGTCGCGAATACTGGTATTGCGCTTGATATCGTCGGAAACGATGCAGGAAAGCGCGTCAATCAGCTCGTACGGGCTGACCGGCTTCTGCAGGAAGGAAGTGATGCCCACCTCGCGGCCGCGCTCCATAAGGCTCGCGTCCTTCATGGCGCTGATCATGACGATGCGGGCGTCCGGGTCGATCTCCCGGATGCGGCGGCTGCACTCGATGCCGTCGGCGTCGGGCAGATTCATGTCCATCGTGACCGCCATCGGACGGAGCGACTCATATTTCAAAACGGCGTCCGCACAGTTGGAAGCCATGCCGCAAACCTCGAAATTCGTCTTTGCCATCATATTGGAAAGCATCGCGCAGCTAACGCGCGAATCGTCCACGACCAAAACCTTGATTCTTTCCATGCAGTTTCCCCACCTTATCTGTGAGCATTGTTGTAATATTCGACGCCGAAAAATGAAATCCCTGCCTGTCTGAGAAAAAGGACACAAAAAACTTTCGGGAATTTCGGCGCGTCATCTTATAACCTATAGTATATAGAAAAAATAGCACGCGCACAAGGGGCGGCAAAACAATTTTACTCACCCCATGCGGGACAGTATCGTCCGCGCCACATAGACGCCGCTGGCCCCTGCCTGGGACAGTCCTCTCGTGACGCCCGCGCCGTCTCCCGCCGCGAAAATATTTTTCAGCGGCATCTCCAGCTCCTTCGTCAGCGTGATGCGGGAGCTGTAGAACTTGACCTCCACGCCGTAAAGCAGCGTGTCGTCGTTCGTCATGCCCGGCGCGATGTTGTTCAGCGCCTGGATCATTTCGAGGATATTGTCTAAATGGCGTTTCGGCAGTACCAGCGAAAGATCGCCCGGCGTCGCCTGCAGCGTCGGCTTCGTGAAGCTCTTGGACAGACGGTCCATGTCGGTGCGCCGCCCCTTGAAGAGGTCGCCGTACCGCTGCAGAAGCGCGCCTCCCGCCAGCATATTCGAGAAGGAGGCAATGCGCTTACCGTATTTGTACGGCTCCTTGAAAGGCTCCGTGAACCGGTTCGACACTAGGAGCGCGAAATTCGTGTTATGGCTTTGGAGCTTCGGATCGCTGTAGGAATGGCCGTTCACCGTAATCACGCCGTCGGTGTTTTCCATGACGACGTGGCCGTGGGGATTCATGCAGAACGTCCGCACAAGGTCGCCGTAGCGCTTCGTGCGGTAAACCAGCTTCGCCTCGTACACCTTCGAGGTAATATGGTCCCAGACCTCGTCGGGCACCTCCACGCGCACGCCCACGTCCACCTGGTTGTTCAAAAGCTCCACGCCGAGGCTGCGGCATTCGTCGCTGAACCACTCCGCCCCCGCGCGGCCCGGCGCGATAATCAGGTATTCCGCCTCGATGCGCTCGCCGTCATCCATGACAAGCGCGTGCGTGCCTTTGCCGTCGGCCTCGATGTGCGCCACCGGCGAAAGGAAACGGAACTCCGCCTTTTCCCGCAAACCGGCATACATCTTCTGCAGCATCTTCAGATTGTTCTCGGTGCCGAGGTGACGCACGCTGGCGTCCAGGAGATGCAGGTCGTATGCCAGCGCGAACTTCTTGATCTCGCTGCCCTCGGTGGTGAAAACCTTCGACGGCGCGCCGTTCTTCTGGTTGATCTCATCCACATAGTAGATGAGCCGCATGACTTCCTCATCGTCGAGGTATTCGTTGAGCCAGCCGCCGAACTGCGTCGTGAAATTGTACTTGCCGTCTGAAAACGCGCCCGCGCCGCCGAAGCCCCGCATGATGCTGCACGGCGTGCACCCGATGCACCGCTTCGATTTTCCCTGCGCGATGGGGCAGCTACGCTGATTGATATCCTTGCCGCTTTCCAACACTATGACGGACAGCCCCGGCTTTTTCTCGAGCAGCTCATAAGCCGCGAAAGAACCGGCCGGCCCCGCGCCTACAATAGCAACGTCGTATTGCTTCCTACCCATTCGTTTCCTCTCCTCATAATCACACTCACTTCCTATAATATACCATATTTTTCTTTCGCTTCCAATGCTTGCCTTTTTCCCTGCTTTTTTTGTATAATGTGTTGAAAATTGCACGATTAGGAGGCCTTTCCCTTGTCCCAGAACACTTCCGTCGTCGCCGCTTTCATCATCTATCTTTCCGTGATGATGGTCATCGGCGTCTATTTTTACCGCCGGACACAGAACATGTCCGACTATATCCTCGGCAGCCGCAGGCTCGGCGCCTGGGTCATTTCCATGAGCGCCGAAGCCTCCGACATGAGCGGCTGGATGCTGATGGGGCTCCCGGGGTACGCCTACCTCGCCGGACTGAACGCGGGCTGGATTGCCCTCGGCCTCGGCCTCGGCACGCTGGCAAACTGGAAATTCGTCGCCCAGCGCCTCCGCAAATACACGGAGCTGGCGAACAACTCCCTGACGCTGCCGGATTTTCTGCTGAACCGCTACGATGACAAAAGCAATCTCCTGCGTATCGTCCCCGCCGTCTTCATCTTGATTTTCTTCATCATTTATACCTCGTCGAGCTTCGTCGCTGGCGGCAAGCTCTTTGAGACGGTCTTCGGGCTTCCGTACATTTGGGCGCTGCTCTTGGGCGCCTCCGTCGTCATCTTCTACACCAGCGTCGGCGGATTCTTGGCCGTGGTCTGGACCGACTTCATCCAGGGCATCATGATGTTCTGCGCGATTTTCCTCGTGCCCGCCATGGCTGCCTACGCTCTCGGCGGCGTCGCCGCGACGGAAGCCGCCGTCCGCGCCGTCAATCCCGCGTTTTTTGAGCCGCTGACGAAACCCGACGGCTCCGCTATGACTTTTGTGGAGCTGATTTCCCTGCTGGGCTGGGGCCTCGGCTACTTCGGCCAGCCGCACATCTTAGTGCGCTTCATGGCCATCCGTACCTCCGGCGAAATCCGGCGCGCCACCCGCATCGCCATGATCTGGGTCGTCGTCTCCCTCGCCGCCGCCGTACTCGTCGGCATGGTGGGCCGCCCGTTCCTCAAAGGCGAGCTTCACGGCGCCGGCTCCGAGACCGTCTTCCTGCTGATGACGAACGAACTCTTCTCTCCGTTCTTCGCCGGCATCATCCTCTCCGCCGTGCTGGCGGCCATCATGAGCACCGTGTCCTCCCAGCTTCTCGTCGCCTCCTCCGCCTTCGCGCAGGACCTTTACCACACCCTGCTGCGGAAAGACGCGGGTGAAAACGAACTGGTCTGGGTAAACCGCATTTCCACCTTCGTCATCGCCGCTATCGCCATGGCGCTGGCGCTGAATCCCGACAGCTTCATCCTTGACATCGTGGCCTACGCGTGGGCGGGCTTCGGCGCGGCCTTCGGCCCGGCGATCCTGGCCTCCCTCTTCTGGCGGCGCGCCACAAGAAACGGCGTCCTCGCCGGCATCATAGTCGGCGGCTTGACCGTCTTGATCTGGAAGCAGCTCGCGTTGTTCGGCCTGTACGAAATCATCCCCGGCTTCTTCCTCTCCGCCCTCGCGATCTACGTCGTGAGCCTTCTTGACGCCCCGCCGTCGGAGGAAATCACCGCCGTCTTCGACGAAGTGGAAAACAGCGGGATATAGGAAAATACATTGATAAAAAAAACGGAACCGATATATAATGAGCATAGAAAAAGGCGCTGCCGGTAAACGGTCAGCCCTCGTTAGTAGTCAGAATGACCGCCAAGTTTGAGGGACTCGGGCGGTCATTTCTGTTTTTTTGCATGGGTTTGTCCCAGCATATAGCCAAGGACGCAAAAATGGCAGAACCGCAATGCGGCTCTGCCATTTTGTTTTCTTATCCTCTCGCGCCCACTGCCGAGGGCCCGCCGTTTACCTCGTCCTTCGGCTTGCCTCTGGCGATCAGGTACAGCGGACGTCCTTTCGTTTCCTCGAAGATGCGCCCGATATATTCTCCCATGATGCCGAGGATGATGAGCTGGAACCCGCCGAAGAACAGGATGCAGCCAAGGATCGTCGCCCAGCCGGGCACGGCGTCGTTCTCCACGTACTTGACGAAAAGCACGTGCAGGAACAGGCAGAAGCTGACGAAGCCGCACAATACGCCGCCGTAAAGGGCAAACCGCAGCGGCAGCGTCGAATAGGCGAGAATGCCGTCCAACGCGAAATGCAGCATCTTCCGCGGGGAGAATTTCGACACGCCGGCGAAACGCGGCGGCGCGACGAACTCGATCTTTTTCTGCCGGTATCCCATAGCGCCCACCATGCCGCGGATGAACCGCGCGTGCTCGCGATAGCGTCGGAAGGCCCGCACCGCGACGCCGTCCATCAAGCGGAAATCAGAGCCGCCGGGCTGGATCGGCACGGTGGAAATCATGTTCAGCAGCTTGTAATAAAGATTGGACGTCGCTTTCTTGATGAACGAGACGCCCTCCGTGGTCTTGCGTATCGTCTGTACGACCTCGTAGCCGTTTTCCCATTCCGCAAGGAGCGTCGGGATCATTTCCGGCGGATGCTGCATATCGCCGTCCATCATGATGACCGCGTCGCCGTCGGCGTAATCGAGGCCGCAGGTCAGCGCCAGCTGATGGCCGGAGTTCCGCGCGAGGAAGATCGGCTGCACCCGCTCGTCCTCCTTTTCCAGCGCGTGCAGAATCTCCCGGCTGGAATCCGTCGAGCCGTCGTCCACGAAGATCAGCTCAAACGTATAGGGCAACGGCTCCATCACTTCCCGGATTGCTTCATAGAAATGACGGATATTCACTTCCTCGTTGTAAACGGGCACAACAATCGAAATCAGTTTCAAAGAATCCCCTTCTTTATCCTATCTCACAATATCATCTATAATACCACATTCGCCGTGCAAGGTCTACGCCCCGCATAGAAAAACCGCCGCGTGAACATTCTCACGCGGCGGCCGTATTTGCATGCTCAGTCTTCCTTTTTCTTCTTGACGCCGAAAATCAGGTCGTCCAAGAGGCCGATCAGCTGATTGATCTCCGGCTTCGCAATCTGGCCGTTCGCGCCGAGCTCGTCGCCCTTGCGGCGCATCTCCTCGTTGATCAGCGAGGAGAACAGCACGACAGGAACGTCATGCAGGCGATCGTTGGCCCGGATCAGCTTCAGCAGGCGATGGCCGTCCATCTGCGGCATCTCGATATCGGTGACGACGAGCCGGACAAGGCTCTCGATCGGCGCGTCCTTCGCGGCGAGCGCTTCGAGATAGTCCCAAGCCTCTTTACCGTTGGAGTACGGCTTGACGTAATTGTAGCCGGATTCATGCAGCGTCGTGGTCAGGAGGTCGCGGAGCATCGGCGAATCCTCGGCGACGACGATATGCTCCTTGGAGCGGCGCTCCTTGAGGTCCGCTTCCGCTTCCTCGAAGGTGGTCAGCTTCGCGTTGATTTCCGGATTGACCTCCGCGATGATCGTCTCAAAGTCGAGCAGCAGCACGATCTTCTCGCCGAACTTCACGATGCCGACGACGCGGGACTGGTCGCCCACCTCCGGAGCCGGTTCCATGTCCTTCCATGAAACGCGGTGAATGCGGGAAACATTGTCCACCAGGAAGCCGATATAGTATGCGTTGATTTCCGTGACGATGATGTTCTTCGCGCGGTCGGAGCCCGGCACATTCAAGCAGCGCGGCAGATTGACGAGCGGCATGGAACGCCCGCGCAGCGTGAACAGGCCGTCAATATACGGGTGAGCCTGCGGCATTTCCGTAACAGGAAAATCCGACGCCGTGATAACTTCGCGCACCTTGGCGACATTGATGCCGTAATTGACGTCTCCGATCCCAAACTCGACGATCTCAAACTCATTCGTACCTGTTTCAAGAAGGATTCCCTTTTTATCCTCTGCCATGCCAATCGCCCCCAAAATCTCCTCCGCCGCAAGCCCGGCAAAGGTTTTCATTTTAGTTATTCGCCGCGCGCGGAAAAATTCCTTCTTTCCCGCAAAAAAAGCTCCGACGCACAGCTTCCATTGTATTATATCATAGCTGTCAGAAATTTTACAACGCTTTCTTCGTTTCTTTTAAGATTCTTTTGCATTTTCTTCGCAAACGCCCGCGCGCAGATACGTCCAGCCGTCCCGCTGCTCGATCTTCCCTTCTTTCAGGAGACGCCCCAGCGCCCGCTTGAAGGCGGCCTTGCTGACGCCGAACTTGTCCCGGATGATTTCCGGCGAAGTGGCGTCGCTGTACGGCATCTTCCCCTTCCGTTCCCGAAGCAGCGCAAGGATTTCCTCGCCGTCCGAGACCATCGCCTTCTCCTTGATCTCACGGAGCGAGGCGTTGAGCCGTCCGTCCTCGCGAACGAACGTCACGCGGGCCGTGACCGTCTCCCCCACCCTCGGGCGGACCTTCATTTCCTTGTTGTCGATGAAGACGATGTACCGCTCCCTGGAAAACAGGAACGCGCCCGAATCCGTGTAATTGTAAATCTCCCCGGTCACGCTGTCGCCGACCTTCACGCCCTCGGCGGGCTTCGAGGCGCGGCGCATCTCGTCCTCCACCTCCATCGTCACGGCGAGGCGGCCCGATTTGTCAGTGTAGAGCTTCGCCCAGACCCGCTCGCCGATCCGGGGCCGCCCGCGCATACCGGCAAAAGGCATGAAAATCCCGCGTTCCGCGCCGACGTCCAGGAACGCCCCGTCCTTGCTGACGTTGACTACCTTCATGCGCGCGATCTGCCCTTCCTTCATCTTCGGCACGCGCATGCTGGCGGTCAGGCGACGCTTCGGGTCCCGGTACAGGAACACCTCCACCTCGTCGCCCACGGCGACGGGAGCCGTCTGCTGCTGGCTGTGCAGCAATACGTCGTCGGAAGTATTCCCCGTCTCCGCGTCGAGGAACGTGCCCATTTCGCCGAGGCGCACGACGCGCATGACGGCGACCATACCCTCGTGGACGCTCCGCCGTTTGCGGACGGGCGTCTCCGGCGCTGTTTCCGGCTCTTTTCCTTCCGGTCCGTTCATCTGTCAGTCCTCATAGGGCGTCAGCTCCGCGTCGCCCCAAAGCTGCTCCAGCGCATAATATTCGCGGCTGTCGCGGGTGAAGACGTGCAGCACGCAGTCGCCGTAATCCATCAGGATCCATTCGCCCTCGCGATAGCCCTCCTTGTGGCTGAAATCCACGCCGGCCTCCGCCAGCTTCTCTTCGACCTCGTCCGCGATGGCACGGGTCTGGGTCGCGGTGTTCGCCGAGCAGACGACGAAATAGTCCGTCGCGACGGTCAGCCCCTCCATCTTCATCAAAACGATGTCGTGCGCTTTCTTGTTGCTCGCCGCCTCGGCAATCGCCAAAGCCAGCTCTTTCGATGACTGAAACAACCAGTTTCCTCCTTTCGGCCGCGAACGCGGCCCCTCCGCGCCTTCCGGCGCCGTCATGTATCGGCGTTCCCCTCCGCTTTCGGGAACAAATGCTTCATCTTTTGCTTGGCCTGCTCGCGGTCGGGGAGCCAGATGCTTTCATCCCCGGCGTACGGACGGCCGGGCAGCATGAACGTCTCCGGCGCTTCCTGCGAAAGCCCCTTCAGGACCTCCGCCAGCTGCGCGCTGTCCCAGACCTCCACGTTGGTGTTCACCTGCTCCTGCAGGACCTTGGCCAGCGCCGGCAGGCGTCCCAGCGTCTCCACATGCAGGATGCGGTCATACAAAGCCTTCAGAAAACGATGATGCCGCTGCACGCGCCCCACGTCGCCCAGCTCGCCGCTCCGGAAGCGCAGATACTTCTGGGCGACGTCGCCGTTCATGTGCTGGAACCCTTGAGGGATATGGATGGACAGCCCCAATTCGGGATCGTCGTAATCCATGCGCATTTCCACATAGACGTCGATGCCGCCCAGCGCGTCGATCAGGCTTCCCGCCGCCTGCGCGTCCACCACCACGTAATAATCCACGGGAACCCCCAGCAGGTTCCGCACCGCCTCGGTCATGCCGGAAACGCCGACCGCCGAGAATTTTTCCCCGATGCGCTCCCACGTGGCGCCGTCCGGCGCCACCAGGACCGTGCCCCGGGGGATGGAAATGACGCGCACCTTGCCCGACGCATTGTCAAGGCTCAAAAGCAGGATCGTGTCCGCATGGCGGCCGTCGAAATCCCCAGCCTTGTCCGTGCCCAGCACGAGGACGTTCATGTAGGCCTCGAACTTCTCGTCTGTCGGCGACCGGCGGGCTTCCTTCCGTTCCTTGTACGCGTTGTAATACGTCTCGTACTTCTGATAGACCGCCGCACCCCGGCGAAGCTCCTGCCACGACGCCCAGCAGACGCCGAACAGGACGGCGACGAACAGCATCAGCTTGAAAATGCCGAGAATCCCCCGCAGCAGCCGCCTTCGGCGCTTCGCCCGAATATTGTTTTTCGTCGTACTCTTGTGTTCCGTCATCGCGCCTCCCCCGATGCGCCCCGGGACGCTTTCCCTGCCAGCAGCAGTTCGTTCCGGGCCAGCACCGTATCGGGATGGATCAGATGCCCTTTCTCCAGGACGAAAGCGATGGAGCGCGTCAGCCCCGCCAGCGTCATCTCGTCCAAGTCCGCTTCCCGCGCAAGGCGACGAAGCTCCTCCACCCCCGGATACGCCCGCGTCGGTTCGACCATATCGGCGAAATAGACGATCTTATCCAAAGCCGTCATGGCCGCGCCGCCCACCGTATGGCGCGCGATGGCACGCAGCACGGCCTCGTCGTCGGCGCCGTATTTCTCCCGGGCGAGCAGCGCGCCCAGCGGCGCGTGCAAAAGCAGCGGCATCGACGCCTCCACCGCGCCGTAGGATACGCCGCGCGCGTCCGCTTCCGCCCGCATCGCCTCGTTGGGGAACTCCCGCGCGCAGTCGTGCAGGAGCCCCGCCGTCCGCGCCCGCGCCTCGTCCTCGCCGAACCGCCGCGCCAAAAACGCCGCCGTGTCCGCGACGCCCAGCGAATGCTCGTAGCGGCTCCGCTTCAGGCGGCGGGAAAGCGCATCCTTCATTTCCTCGTAATCCATCAACGATACAGACCCTTTTTATAAATGTAATGTTCCACTTCGGACGGAACGATATACTTGATCGACCGGCCCGCGGCGACGCGCTCGCGGATATCCGTCGACGAGATCTCCAGCTCCGGCGTATTGAGCAGATGAATTTGCCGCACGCCCAAATCGCCCAGCAGGTTCCGCGTCCGTTCCACGTCGGGACGGCAACCGGGCCGGGACGCCGCGATAAACGGACAGATGGCCAGCAGCTCCTCGATCCGCTCCCAGGTGTGGATCTCCCGGATGACGTCGGTCCCCGCGATAAAGAAGAACTCCGAATCGCCGCCGGTGGCCCGGAGCAGCGCCTGCACCGTATCGATGCTGTAGGACGGCCCCTCCCGGCGCATCTCGATATCCGAGACCTCAAAGGCGGGATTCATGCAGGTCGCCAGCACCGTCATCATATAACGGTCCTCCGCCGGCGAGATCTTATGGCCCCGCTTGTGCGGCGGCTGCGCAGCGGGAATGAACAGCACCTTTTCCATCTCGTACTCGTCGCGCACCGCCTCCGCCATCATCAAATGGCCGTTATGGATCGGGTCGAACGTGCCGCCCAAAATGCCGACGCGATGTTTTATTTCCGCCATATTCGCACCCCGTTCCAAGGAATCACTGAATAAGTCAATTTATGGTCTTGCCGAGGGATTATTTCGTCAGGCAAGAAAGATGGCGCGAAGGCGTAGCATCGCTACGTCGAACGACATCTGACGCAGCATGACGGGAAAAGACCCGGCAAGGACGTGAAGGGACTTGTTCAGTGGTTCCTTAACTTAACAGACAATACGCCGCCGCCGTCGCGGCCGCCATCGTCGCCGCCACGATCAGCACGGCCCGCGCCGCGTCGATCATATCGTACCGGTTTTTCGGGTCGCGCCACGCGCTCTGAAAAGACGAGATGTAATCTGAAAAACTCATGCGCGAATCTGTCCTTCCCCGAAAATCAGATACTTCGTGCTGGTCAGCTCGTTCAGCCCCATGGGGCCGCGGGCGTGGAGCTTCTGCGTGCTGATGCCGATCTCCGCGCCGAAGCCGAACTCAAACCCGTCGGTGAACCGCGTGGACGCGTTCACATAGACCGCCGCCGCGTCCACCTCGCGCTGGAAGCGGTGGGCGCGGTTCAGGTCGTTTGTCACGATCGTCTCCGAATGGCCCGTATTGTAACGGTTGATATGGGCGATCGCCTCGTCAATGTTCTTTACGATCTTGACCGAAAGGATCAGGTCGTCGTACTCCGTCGCCCAGTCCTCCTCCGTCGCCACCGCCATATCGGGAACGACCGCCCGCGCCGCTTCGTCGCCGCGCAGCTCCACGTCCTTTTCCCGCATTGCCTTCGCCATCTTCGGCAGGAACTCCTTCGCGACGCCCTCATGCACCAGGATCGTCTCCATCGCGTTGCAGACGGCGGGCCGGGACGTCTTCGCGTTCAGCGCGATGCGAAGCGCCATGTCGAGATCCGCGCCCTCGTCCACAAACGTATGGCAAATGCCCGCGCCGGTCTCGATCACCGGCACGGCGCTTTCCGTGACCACGCGGCGGATCAGCCCCGCGCCGCCCCGGGGGATAATCACGTCCAGGAGCCCCGTCAGATTCATCATCACGCCCACCGCGTCGCGGCTCGCGCTGTCGATGAACTGCAGCGCGCCCTTCGGCATCCCCGCTTTCTCTGCGGCCTCCACCAGGACCCGGCTGACGGCGCGGTTCGACTGCAGCGCCTCCGAGCCGCCGCGCAAAAGGACGGCGTTCCCCGATTTCAGGCAAAGGGCCGCGGCGTCCGCCGTCACGTTCGGCCGCGCCTCGTAAATGATGCCGATGACGCCGATGGGCACCTTCACACGGCGGATCTCCAGCCCGTTCGGGCGGATTGTCTCCATCTCGCCCTCGCCGATGGGATCGGGCAGCATCGCCGTCTGCCGGAGCCCGTCCGCCATGCCGTGTATCCGCTTCTCATCCAGCATCAGACGGTCGAGCATCGCCCGGGGCGTTCCCTTTTCCCGCGCCGCCGCCATATCCCCGGCGTTCGCCTCCAATATCTTCGCCGCGTTCTCTTCCAGCGCCTCCGCCATCGCGCGGAGCGCGGCGTCCTTCACCGCCGACGACGTCACCGCCAGCCGCCGGGAAGCCTCCTTCGCCGCCCGCGCCTGTTCGCGGACGATTTCTTCTATATTATTATTCATGCAAAATCCCTCCGAAAACCAAAAAGGAAAACAGCGTCAACTGTTTTCCTTATTATTGCACACCGCGCACGCTTCGTCAATTTTTTCGCGCGGCGGGCGCGGTTCCCGTTCCCGTCCGACAAAAATCCCCGCCGGCAGGTACATACCGGCGGGGACTATTTAATAAGGAAGGAAATATGAAATTCAGGGGTAAGGACTTCCTGCTTCCGGAAGCCTGTTCCGCAGCTTCTTACTGGAGCGACGCAGTGCCGTCGTTGTTCAGCGTGACCTGATACGTGGAGAGCAGGTCGATGTTATACCAAGCGATGCTGCTGCCATCCTCGAAGATCGCCTGGATATCCCAGTACTGCTGGTTGCCGACGCCGAAAGTGACATGGACGGACGAGCCGTTCGGCAGGATGTCGGAACCGAGGATATCCTCTTCCCAGCTGTTGGTGCTGGCGGCGCTGACGTTAACCTTGTAGATCGGATAACCGGTGTTGTTCACCAGCGTGAAATCCTGAGCGCCCGCGAAAGCGACGCTGGACAGCGCCATGACGAAAAGAGCGGCGAGGAAGAACACTTTGAGGGATTTGATTTTCTGCATTGTAGATACGCCTCCTGAAAAATAATCAAATTTCGACCGGATCGACGTGTACCCGTCTCCCAATTCGGAAAAAGTATATCATCGTCTGTTTCCAAAATCAAGATTTAGGGAGTAGACAGTAAATTTATGCCGTGAATGAGAAAAAAAAGCTCATTCACGGCATAAATTTACCATTCACTCCCTAAATATTGACAATCGAAAAAAATGGTATAATCTGAAATGAAGGAATAATGAAACTGGAGGCTTCCGTCATGAAACGAAAACTCATCAAAAAGCTCGCGTCCGTAGCCGCCGCCACGCTTTTATTCATCACGGGCTGCGGCTCGGAGCCCGGCTCCGCGTCCCAGTCCCACGTCAGGATGGCCGCGGACTTTTCCGACGCTTACAGCGCGTCCGACACCTGGGTCGTCTATTGGTATCTCTGCGGCACCGACCTCGAATCGCAAAACGGCGCGGCCTCCGATGATTTGGCGGAACTCCGGCGCGTCAGCCTGCCGCCCAACGTCAAGGTCGTGATCCAGGCCGGAGGCGCCAATGAATGGCAGACCAGCGGCATTCCAGCCCGCGGCACGGCGCGGCTCCTCTACGACGCCGACGGCCTGCACGACCTCGGCCCGACGCCCAACGCAGACATGGGCACGGGCGCGGCGCTTCAGGACTTCCTGCGCTTCGGCAAGGAAAACTTTTCCGCCGACCACAGCGTCTTCGTCTTCTGGGACCACGGCGGCGGCAGCGCGGGCGGTATCTGCCTCGACGAACGCACCGACAACATCATGAGCCTCGACGAAGTCCGCGCCGCCTTTGATACGGTCTATGGCGCGAATCCCGAAAACCCTCCCTTCGAACTCATCGGCTTCGACGCCTGCCTGATGGCCACCGTCGATACCCTCGGCTCGATTCACGGCTTTTCCCGCTACATGGTGGCCTCGCAGGAAATCGAGCCGGGCTGCGGCTGGAACTACAGCGGCTGGGTCGGCGCGCTGGCCAGGAACCCCGCCATGGGCGGCGCGGCTCTCGGTAAGACGATCTGCGACACCTATATGGAAGGCTGCAAAGAATACGACGTGGAAGAAATGGCGACGCTGTCCCTCTCCGACGTCTCGAAAGCCCCCGCGCTGACGGCCGCTTACGGCGCGTACGGCGTCGAGGCGCTCCAGGCCGCCGCCTCGAATCCGCGCCAGCTTTTCTCCACCCTCGCCCGGGGCGCGGACGCCTCGGAAAATTACGGCGGCAACACCCGCGAGCAGGGCTACTACGACATGGTGGACCTCGGCGAACTGGTGAAGAACACGCAAAGCGCCATGCCCGCGACCTCGGCGCCCGTGCTCTCCGCCCTCGACGACTGCGTCCTCTATCATGTGAACGGCTCCTATCGTCCCAACGGCCTCGGCCTCTCCTGCTACCATCCCTACGACGCCGACGCCGAAGTTTGGCGCGCCTACGCCCAGCTTTCCGTGGCGCCCACGCCCATCAAATGCCTTTACTACTACCTGATTTTCGGCTCCATGCCCGACGCGGCGCAGGAATATCTGTCCGGCGCCCCCGCCTACACCCCGGAACCCTCCGGCGCGGCCTCTCCCCTCTCCCCGGCTGCCATACAGAGCGCCGCCGTCCCAGCCCATGGCTCCCACCCGATTTACAACGTGGCGGCCCTCGAAGATACCCCCGTGGACGTCGACCACGAAGGCAGCGCCTTCGTCCAGCTCTCGCCCTCGGCCATAGATCTTCTCTCCGCCGTCCATTGCCAGCTCATCTATATGGACGAGAAGCAGGACGTCCTGCTCGTCCTCGGCTCCGACACGAACATCATCGCCGACTGGGATACGGGCCTGTTCAAGGACAACTTCTTCGGCAAATGGCCGATGCTTGACGGTCATCCCGTCTATATCGAGATCACCTACGAAAACGAAGACTTCAACCTCTACTCGATTCCCATCAAACTGAACGGCGTCCCCTGCAACCTGCAGGTCGTCTATGACTACAAGACCGAGAAATACCGGATTCTCGGCGCGCGCAAAGACGAGAAGGAAGGCATCGCCAGCCTCGTGGCCAGCCGCGAACTGATCCAGCTCAAACCCGGCGACCGCGTCACCACCCTCCACTACGCCATGAAGCTTTCCGCGCCGGACGACGAACTCTCCGAGGTCGAAGTGGACACCTTCACCATCGGCGAGAATTTCACCGTCAAAGACGAAGACGTGGGCGACGGCACCTACGGCTACTTCTTCGAATTCATCGACCCGCTGAACAACTCCGCCCTGTCGAACATGGTCACCTACACCATCCAGAACGGGCAGATCACCACCACCGTCGACAACTCCATGACCGGCGCCACGGGCGCCCAGGGCGGCTTCGCCGAAACGGGCTACGGCGCCGACCCGGGACTCCTGCAAACGAGCGGCGGAGGAAATTCCGGCGGCAGCATCGCCGACCAGCTCTCCGGCGGCAATGACGGCAATTATGGCGGCAACGGCGGCACCGGCGGCATCGGCGGCGGCAGCATCGCCGAATCACTGACGAAATAAGCCCTCCCCTCTGGGGAGGGGGGACCGGCGAAGCCGGTGGGTGAGGTCCTTGCGACGTTGCCTTTGTGTTAGTCGTTACGTTACAAACACCTCATCCGTCAGCCCTTCGGGCTGCCAAGCAACAGTCCAGTGGACTGTTGCTCCTCAGAGAGGGAGGCAGTGTCGCCCGAAACGAACTCAAGCCCTCCCCATAGGGGAGGGCTAACACTCCAAAAAAGTTATGATCAGAAAATCAGATTTTCCGAAATTCTGATTTTCTGATTTTCCTACTATCTTACCTCAACAATTTTACCCATCACAAAATCAACCGAAGCAAATGAAGGAGGAACTATCAGAATGGCGGAAGAAATCGAGAAAGAGGAATCCACGGAGCCCGAGGCTCCGAAGGAGAAGGAATTTTCCAAGCGGGTGACGCAGCTCATCGCCCTTTCGGCGCTGGTGCTCGCCATCTGCGCGACCTTCTCCTCCCTGAAAGCGGGCGCGTTCAGCAGCAAGGCCATCCTCGCACAGAACGCCGCTTCCAACGGCTGGGCCTACTACCAGTCGAAGAGCCTGAAGGAAAACACCTACAAGGTGCAGCTCGACCAGATGAGAATGAACGGCGCCCTCGACCCCGCGGAGAAGGAAAAGGTCATGAAGAAGTATCAGGAGACCGTGGACCGCTACAAGGCCGAGGAAAAGGAAATCATGGCGGACGCACGGGCCGCCGAGGCGACGCGGGACAAGTCGCTGGAGCTGAACAAGGGCTTCGCCGGCGCGCTGACCTTCCTGCAGATCGCGATCCTGATGGTCTCCCTGGCCGGTCTCGTCAAGCAGATCTGGTTTTGGTACGCGGGCCTCGCCGTGGGCGCGGTGGGTATCTTCCAGTTCGCCACGATGATGATGCAGACGTTATAATAAAAAAGGGCAGACGCAATGTCCGCCCTTTTGCCGTATTTGTTAATCTTACGTTTTCTCTATACCGCTCCAGTACATCAGCAGGCGCACCCAGCCGTCCCTCTGCTCGAAAATCACTTCCGCGCCGTATTTCTGGCTGAAGTTCCGCAGGGAGACCATGCCGGTGCCGTGGCCACGTTCCGTCGTTGTCGGCAGGCCGTCGTCGCCGAAGGCGACGGGCGCGTCATAGCGGTTTTCCACGACCAGCGCGTATTCCCGCTCGGTGCAGGCCAGCGAGACGCGGATTTCCCGCTCCCCTACCGGCTGCTTGCGGCTGGCGATGACGGCGTTCTCAATGACGTTGGACAGGAGGATCGCCAGGTCGTTGTCCCCGCTTCGGGAACCGCCCGTCTCGATGTCCACTTCGCAGGAGGTCCGGATTCCTTCTTTTTTCGCGAGCTGCATATAGACGGTCAGCGCCGCGTTCAGAATCGGGCTTTCGCAATACGCGGCGATGGGCCGCGCCAAAAGTTCCCTGTCCTGGGCCTCGATCAGCGCCCGCGCTTTTTCGACCTCGCCCGCGTCGAGCAGGGACGCCAGGAGGCGATTGTAATGGCGCAGGTCGTGCCGGGCGCGCTGGACGTCTTCCGCCCGCGACTGGAGCATCGTGGCGTGGGATTCCAGCGCCTGCAGCTGCTGCGACAGGAGCTCGTTCGTGTGCCGCCCGCTTTGGATCTGCGCCGCGCGTTCCCCGGCGTACAACGTGTATTTGTAGAGGATCAATCCCCATAGGAAGCGGATGAAGTGCAGCATCATGTCCGTCGTCGTATTCATCATCGGCCTGTCGAGCAGCAGGACAAAGGGCGTGACGCAAATCCCTATGGGCAGGATTGCGAAGCACCATGCCGCCAACCTGCTGCCAGTGAAAAGATAGGGCGGCAGCAGGTTTCGGAAAAATCTCTGCTCCAGCGGCAGCAGCAGGAAGAAGCAGCAGATATACACGATCGGCTGCGACAGAATCCGGTTGTCGCCTGCGCCCAGCGTCGGCGGGAGCAGCACCAGGATCAGCACGCTGCTGATCGTATGCAGCATGAATAACCAGAGCGTCTGCATCCCCAGCACGAAGACGTGACGCATGGCCCCGTGCCGGATGACGACGAGGGAGAACAGGAAGAACGGAATCCAGCCGACGTACTGGACGCGCTTGAAGGTAATGACGTCGCATCCCGCATGGTAAAAATATGCGGCGTAAATCGTGAAGGCGACCGGCGCCCAAGACAGGATGTATCTCCAAAGACGACCGCGTTCCTCCGGCAGGAGCCTCGCCTCAAAAGGCAGATAACGAAGATACGCGCCGATGAGCTGGATCAGCGTGATGCTCGCCGCCGTACCAAAAGTGAGAATCATAGAGAATCCCTTCATTTCTTTACTCGAATGTGTGCGCTTCGAAATCCTTTCACGCAAAAACCATCAATCCACAGGCAGGCTCCGGATGTTTTTCTTCGAGCCGCCTTATGATACAATTATACTATAAAATAGGAAGAAGATGAATACCATGCGAATCGCCATCGTGGAGGACGAAAAAAAGGATATGCTCCAGCTCACAGGCGTCCTCACCGCGTATGCCGAAAATCACGGGCTGACCATCGCCATCGACACGTTTTCCTCCGGCGAAAGTTTCCTGCGCGCCTTCGAGCCGGAAAAATACAAGCTGGTCTTTTTCGACAATTATATCGGGAACGGGCTGGGCATCGACCTGGCGCGCAAGGCGCGGACGCTGGATGCGGAGGTGGAGTTCGTCTTCGTCAGCATGAGCATGGAGTTCGCGCTTTCGGGGTACGAAGTGCGCGCGCTGCATTATCTGATCAAGCCCGCCACGCCGGACGAGATCGAGAAGGTGTTCGAGCGCCTGCTGAAGCGCACGCCGAAACCCCAGGAGGCTACGGTCGAGGTGATTTGCGATTATCATCCGGTCCTGATTCCCATCAAGTCCATCCGCTATATCGAGGCCGTCAACAAGGCGTGCGTCATCTACGGCGAGGAAGAGTTCAAGACTTATATGCGGCTCGTGAACCTGATGGAGCTTTTGCCGCCGGAGGAATTCATCCGCACGCACCGAAGCTACGTCGTGCATCTTCCCTCCATCCAGTCGATGAACAAGGACGATTTTACCCTGAAGGACGGCAGGACCGTCCCCATCAGCCAGTCGTATCACAACGACTGTGCGCGCGCCTATATCGAGTACCGCACGCACGGCAAGAACCGCCGCAGCCCCGCCGCAAAGCCGAAATCATGACCCGACATACAAAAAGCCGCCGTACGCAACAGCGTACAGCGGCTTTTTTATGGTCTTCGTTAAATGATCATCACCAAATCGTCCCGGTGGATGACTTCGTCGTGGGCCGCGCCGGGAAGCAGCTTTGCGATTTCCTTCGTGCTTTTGCCCGCGATGCGGCGCAAGTCCTCCGCGCCGTAGTTCACGATGCCCCGCGCGATCTCGCGCCCGTCGGGGCCGAGCACGCGCACCGTGCTTTTCTCCGAAAAGTCGCCGTCCACCGTCACGACGCCCGCCGCCAGGAGGCTCGCGCCGCCGCGCATGGCCTCGACGCAGCCCTCGTCCACGGTCAGGTTGCCTTCGATATGGCGGCCGAAGGCGAGCCACGCTTTGCGCGCCCGCAGGTGCGCTTCCCTGGCGTGGAATACGGTGCCGACAGGCTCGCCCGACAGCACTTCGCGCATGACGCCGATGCGGTCGCCCCGCGCGATGACCATGGTGACGCCCGCGCTCATGGCGATTTTCGCCGCCGCCAGCTTCGTGACCATGCCGCCGGTGCCGCCCGCCGTTCCGGCTCCGCCCGCGAGGCCTTCGATTTCCGGCGTGATCTCATGCACCTCGGAAATCAGCTTCGCGTCGGGATTCTCCTGCGGGTTCGCGGTGAAGAGGCCGTCCACGTCGGACAGGATGATCAGCGCGTCGGCGTCCACCAGCGACGCCACCGTCGCCGAAAGGGTGTCGTTGTCGCCGATTTTCAGCTCGTCCACGGAAACCGCGTCGTTTTCGTTGACCACGGGCACGACGCCCATGTCCAGCAGGGCGAGCAGCGCGTTGCGGGAATTCGTGTACTGGTTGTGACGCAGGGAATTCTCCTTCGTCAAGAGCACCTGCCCCGCCGTCTGCCCGTAAGAGGCGAACATCGTTTCATAGAGGTGCATCAGGACGCCCTGCCCGACCGCCGCCAGCGCCTGTCGTTCGGGCACGCCCTTCGGACGGACGGAGAGCCCCATGCGGTTCATGCCGGCCGCAATCGCGCCCGACGTGACCAGCACCATTTCCCGCCCTTCGTCTTTCAGGCCGACGATCTCGCGCACGATCTCCTCCATGCGCGCGAGATTCGACGCGCCGGTCTCCCGGGTGATGGTGCTGGTGCCGACTTTGACGACGACGCGCTCCGCTTTTGTCAATGCGTCTCTGACGTTCATGCTCTCCGCCTTCTTTCAGAAAATGTGACGAAAGACGAGTCTTCCCTTAAAGAGTGGATTCTACTCCCCCCTGTCAGCTTCGCTGACGTCCCCCCCTCACGGAGGAGGGCTTATCTCGCCGCTCCTATAGAGAAGGGCGAGGAGCCCGAAAGAAGCTCCTACTCCGGGAACTCGATCTGCGGCTTCTTGAAATTGCGCTTGAACAGCAGGCCGTTCCGCCCGATGACCTGCACGAGGTCGGCGTCCACGCGCGTCGTCAGCCGCTCGATGGCGTCCTTCGGCTCCTCCGGGGCGTTCTGCAGCACGCGCACCTTGATCAGCTCGCGCTTCGTGATGGCGTCCTTGGCCGACTCCACCACCGTCGGCGTCACGCCTTCCTTGCCGACGTTCACCACCGGGTCGAGCTCCGTGCCCATCGCGCGCAGGAACCGCTTCTGCTTGCTCGTCAATGTATTCCGAATCAAAATATATCCTCCCAAAAAAGCAAAGAGAGAGCGTTATTCAACTCCACTCTTCACTCTCCACTCTTCATTCTTCCTTACGCGTGGTATTCAAACTCCATCGCGCCGATGCGCACGGTGTCGCCTTCCTTGATGCCGCGCTTCAAAAGCCGCGCGTCGAGGCCCTTCATCCGCCAGATGTACTGGAAGCGGCGGATCGCCTCGTCGTTGGCGAAGTTCGTCATGGCGACGAGTTTTTCTATTGCCTTACCGCTGACGACAAAGGCGCCGTCGTCGGCCCGCTTGATCTCGACCCGCTCCGGGTCTTCGTCTTTGGACGCGTCGTAAACCTTTACGCCGTCCTCATGCTCCGGCTCTTCCACATAGGCGTCGAGCGCCTCCGCCGTGCGCTCCACCAGCGTGCGAAGCCCTTCCTGCGTCGCCGCCGAAATCGCCAGCATCGGGATATGCTCCTCCGCCGCCAGTTTTTCCAGTCGGGGCAGGTTTTCCTCCGCCCCCGGCAGGTCGATCTTGTTCGCGACGAGGATTTGCGGACGCCGCGCCAGTTTCTCGCTGTACCGTTTCAGCTCGTGGTTGATGCGGCGGTAATCTTCCACCGGGTCGCGCCCCTCGATGCCCGACGCGTCCACCACGTGCAGGATGACCTTCGTGCGCTCGATATGGCGCAGGAATTCATGGCCGAGCCCCGCGCCGTCCGCCGCGCCTTCGATCAGGCCGGGAATGTCCGCCATCACGAAGTTCTTTTCCTCGTCCACAGCCACCACGCCCAGTACCGGCGTGATCGTCGTAAAATGGTACTCGGCGATCTCGGGCCGCGCCGACGAGACGCAGGAAATGATGCTGGACTTGCCGACGCTGGGATACCCGACGAGGCCCACGTCCGCCAGGAGCTTCATTTCCAAGAGGAGCTCCTTCTGCTCCCCCGGCTCGCCCAGCTCGGCAAAGGTCGGCGCTTTGTTGCGGCTCGATGCGAATTTCGCGTTGCCGCGTCCGCCGCGCCCGCCCCGGGCGATGACCTCCCGCTGGCCGTTCTCGGTCATGTCCGCCAAAACCTCGCCCGTTTTCGCGTCCTTGACAATCGTGCCCGGCGGCACCTTGACGATGCAGGGCGGCGCGCAGGCGCCGAACTGGTTCTTGATGTCGCCGTTCTCGCCGTTCTGTCCGAGGAATTTCCGATGGTAGCGGAACTCCAGCAGCGTATTCATGTTGTTGTCCACGACGAAAACGACGTCCGCGCCGCGCCCGCCGTCGCCTCCCGACGGTCCGCCCTTCGGCACGAATTTTTCCCGACGGAACGCGGACTTGCCGTTGCCGCCGTCGCCGCCCTTCACCGTGATGGTTGTTCTGTCAATAAATTGCATAAAGAATCATCGTTTCCTTAAAAAAATACCTGCGCCGCGAAGCGCAGGTATCTCCAATGCTTTTCCTTGCGGACGGATTACACCGTCGCAGTCTCCTCCACCGGGTATACGCTTACCTGGCGGTTATAGCGGCCCTTGCGCTCGAAAGCGACCCTGCCGGCGACCTTCGCAAACAGCGTGTCGTCCTTGCCCCGGCCGACGTTCGTGCCCGGATGGAAATGCGTGCCGCGCTGGCGAACGAGGACGCTGCCCGCGGTCACCACCGTATTCGCCTGCTCCTTGACGCCGAGACGCTTGGAATGGCTGTCACGGCCGTTGCGCGTGCTCGAAACGCCCTTCTTATGCGCGAAAAGCTGCAAATCAAACGTAAAATTCATACCCTTCACCTCCCGGATATTCCGTTCAGAACCCGTGTGCGAACGGCGTCGGGATAGAGCTTCTCGATCTCCTCGATTCCCATACGCATCGTTCGCAATATTGTCTCCGTAAAATCATCAGGCGCATCCTTGAGCTCCATGTGAAGGTCCCCGCTCGGGTCGATATGGTAATCTATTTCCCGATGCAAATGCCTTCCCAGGCCCAAAAGAGCGGTCTGCGCCAACGTGGAAACGCCCGCGCAGACGATATCCCGGCCCTTCGGCGCGAGGCCGCTGTGCCCGTGCACAGAAAAGGCGGATATCCTGCCGTCTTTCTCTTCGTAAATCTCGATCTCGATCATGCGGGCTTACGCCTCGATCTTTTCGATGGAGACCTTCGTATAGGGCTGACGATGGCCCTGACGACGACGATAGTTGGACTTGGCCTTGTACTTGAAGACGAGGATTTTCTTTTCCTTGCCCTGCTGAAGAACCTTGCCCGTGACCTTCGCGCCGTCAACGAGCGGCTTGCCGACTTTGACGCCGCCGTCCGTGACAACCGTGAGCACCTGATCAAACGTGACGGCGTCGTCCACGGCCGCCTCCAGCTTCTCGACATAAATCGTGTCGCCTTCGGCCACCTTGTACTGCTTGCCGCCGGTCTTGATAATCGCGTACATCTTTCTTACACCTCCCTGATGGTTTACTCGCCGACTACGGTAGCGTCCGCTTTCGCGAACCGCATTTCAAAAACCTCGCCGCGCGGTTGGGGAAACGCGCCAAGGTGCGCTTAACCGTCGATATGATACCACAAGGACGATGGCTTGTCAAACAATAATATGACGGCCGTATCACGCTTCGATCCGGACGCGGCTTCCCTGCTCCCGCGCCTTCGTCACGACGAGCTTCCTGTCGATCCGTTCCTTCAGCGCGTCCACGTGGGAAATGACGCCGACGAGGCGGCGGCCTTCGGAAAGAGAGGCCAGCGCGCGCATGGCCTGCTCCAGCGATTCGTCGTCGAGGGAGCCGAAGCCTTCATCGACGAACATGGTATCCAGCTCCATGCCCCCCGCCGAGGACTGGATCTCGTCGGCGAGGCCGAGGGCCAGCGACAGCGAAGCCTTGAAGGATTCGCCGCCGGACAGTGTCTCGACGCCCCGGATCGAGCCGTTGTAATGGTCCACGACGTCAAGGTCGAGACCGCTCTGCCCTTTGTTCGTGGTCGCCGAGGCGCGGCGGCGCAGCTCGTACTGGCCGCCGGACATGACGAGCAGCCGCAGGTTCGCCCGCGAGACGATGCGCTCGAAATAACGCATCTGCACATAGGTCTCCAGCATGATTTTTTCCCGGGCGCCGATCTTTCCCATCACCGTATCGGCCAGGGCCTTGAGCCACTGGTACCGCGCTTCCGCTTCCGCCAGACGCGCCGCCTCTTTGCCGAGGGCGTCGAGGGTTTCCCGGTTTTTCGCGAGACGCACCCGCAGGCTGTTTTGACGTTCCTGCAGTCCGCGCCGTTCGGCGGCCCTCGCCGTGTTTTCCTCGCGCAGCTTGGCGACGTCTTCTTCCGGCGCCTCGGCGATGCTTTTCTCCAGCGTCTCTATGCGTCCCGCCAATTCCTGCAAATTTTTTTCTTCCGCTCGGACGGCTTCTTCCGCCCGCTGTTTCTCGCTCTGCCGCTTCTCGCGTTCGCCGCGCAGCGCCTTGATCCGCGCCTCCGCCTCTTTTTTCGTGGGGAAGCGCAGCTTCGCGGCAAGCTCTTTCAAGGCGTTCTCTTCTGCGGCGCGGGCCGTTTCCGCCGCCGCCCGCTTCGCGCCCGCGTCCGCGATCCGCGCGTCGGCCTCCGCCGTCGCTTTCTCGTCCTGCGGGATTCCCGCCTCCAGCTCGGCTTTCCGCTTCGCTTCTTTCTCCTTGGCCCGCAGCCGTTTCTCGAGGTCGGACAATTCTCCCTCGATCTCGGAAAGGACCGCCGGCAATTTCTCCTTCGCTTCCCGATTATTGAAATCGCCTAAATGCTCCTTCACGGACGCCTGCAGCGACGCCTTGCGCTCGTCCAGTACGCCTTTCCCCTGCTCGAAGCGCCCGCGGAGCTGCATCGCCTCCGCCTGCGCCGCGTTCCGGTCCTCCTGGAGCGTGCGCACCTTCGCCTCGTCCGGGGCGTTCTCCGGCAGCTCGGCCGCCTTGGGATGGTCGGTGGAGCCGCAGACGGGGCAGGGCGTCCCCGGCCGGAGCGTCTGCGCGATATGGCCCGCCTGCGCGGCGAGGAACGTCCCTTCCGCCGCGAGATACGCCGTTTCTTTTTGGTGCCACGCTTCGGTCGCCGCGGTCAGTTTTTGATATACGCCGTTGACTTCCTGATACAGCGCCTCGTACTTCTTCATTTCCTCCGCCAGCGCGGCGATCTGCTCCCGCCGCCGCAGGACGTCTTTCTTTTGGGAGGAAAGCTTTTCCCGTTCCGCGCCCACGTCGCCCATGCGGGAAAGCTCCTGCTTCTCTTCCTCCAGCCGCTTGCCCGCCGCCGCTTTTGCCTCTTTGGCCCCGCGTTCTTCCTCCACCGCGGTTTTCAGCGCCGCCGAAAGGCGCGAGACCTCCTTCCGCTTTGCCTCCGCCGCCTCATAGTCGGGCAGTTCCTTTTCGATCTGCGCTTCCTCCCGTGCAAAGGCCTCCGCGTCTTTCGCCCGCTCCGCCGCTTTTTCCGCCGCTTCCTTCGCCGCCGCCAGCGCCGGTTTCCGGCGCGTCTCCTCCGCCTTGGCCAGCCGCAGCTCTTCCCGGTTCTTCTGGATTTCCCCCGCGCGTCCGATGCGGGTGTTGAGGACGCCGATGGCCTCTTCTAATTTTTGGAGCGCGTTCTGCGCCTCCTCCGTCGCCGCCTCGTCGCTTTCAATCAGCGCGCGGAGCAGCCTGTCCGCGTCCTCCGGTAGCAGCTCGCCCGCTTTCGCCTTTTCCGCTTCCGCCGCTCCCGGATGGTCCGCCGGGCAGTCCACCGCCGCCGTCAAATCCAGCGCCTTGTCGCGCGTACGCTCCCATGCCCGCTCCGCGTCGTTGGCGTCGCGGTTCACCGCCGCCGCCAGCCGTTCAAACCGCTCCGTATGAAAGATGCTGCGGAAGATCTTCTGCCGTTCCTCCGTCTTCGCCAGCAGGAGCCGCAGGAACTGCCCCTGCGCGATCATCGCGATCTGCATGAACTGCGTCGCGTTCAGTCCCAAAAGCTCCTCCACGCGCTTCGTGACGTCCTGGGCCTTCGTCACCACGCTGCCGTCCGGCAGGCGAAGCTCCGCGGCGGCAGTCTTCTTCGTCGTGCCCGTGCCGCGCAGCTTCGGACGCTCGTATTCGGGATTCCGCTTCACGACGTATTCCTTGCCCCGCAGCCAAAAGCGAAGCTCCGTCTCCGTGGGCGTGTCCGCCGCCGCGTATTTCGAGCGGAGCATCGCGGCCGTCCGCGTGCCGCCGCTGGTCACGCCGTACAGCGCGAACACGATGGCGTCGAAGATCGTCGTCTTGCCCGCGCCCGTGTCGCCCGTGATCAAATACAGCCCCCGGTCGCCCAGCCGGGAAAAATCAATGGTCTCGCTCTCCGCGTACGGGCCGAAGCCCGTCACTGTCAACGTCAGCGGTCTCATGCCTCGTCCTCCCATACCGTCCCGATCATCCGCCGCAAATATTCGGTCTGCGCGCCGCTCATGGGCCGCCCGTTTTGCAGCGCGTAAAATTCCTCCGCCAGCGCCAGCGGCGACTTCTCCTCCGTCTCCGGCGCGGCCTCCACGACGGCTCCGCTCCTCGTCCGGACGTTGTCGTAATCGAGGCGCAGGACGTTCGGATAGACGGTCTTCAGCTTTCGCATGGCGTCCGGCACGTCCTCCTCGTCCGTCAATACGATATGAAGGTAATCCTCCGTCGCCGTCCCCTCGTAGTTTTCTTTTTTCATCAGCTCTTCGTAAGTCCCCTTGAGTTCCCGCAGATCGCGCTTCGGCGTCAGGGGAACCGTGCGGAGGCTGACCTCCCCTTTCCCGTCCAGCTCGGCCATCGTGACCGACTTCTCGTCCCCCGCCTCGGAAAACGAATATTTAAGCGGCGTGCCGGAGTAGCGGACCCGCGGCGAACCGATATTCTGCGGGCGGTGGATATGGCCGAGGGCGACGTAGGAAAAAGGCGCGAACACGGCGGCGTCCACATTGTCCAGCCCGCCGACGGAGACCTCCTCCGAATCCGAGCGCACCGCGCCCGTCACGAACTGGTGGGTGACCAATACGCTGCGCCGCCTCGGATCGATAGGCATTTTCTCCACAGCGACGCGCAGCGCGTCCGTGTAGCTCTCGATTTTCTCGTCGGGGAAGGCCAGCGACACATGCACTGGCTTGATGAACGGCAGCAGATAGATATCCACGGGGCCGTGCCCGTCCGTCAGCGTCACGGGGCGCACGCCGCCCTCATAAGCGGGCGCGGAAAGATGCACGCCGCTCCGCTCCATGATGCGCCCGCCGTAAGCCACCCGCGCCGCCGAGTCGTGATTGCCGCTGATGACGAAAACAGATTGCCCGTCCGACGCGAGCCCCGAAAGGAATTCGTCGAACAGCCGCACCGCTTCCGCCGACGGCGCGCTCTTGTCGTAGATATCCCCGGCGATCAGCACCGCGTCCGGCCTCTCGTCCCGCAGGATCTTTCGTATCTCTTCCAGGATATAGGCCTGATCTTCCAAAAGCGAAACCTCGTGCAGCCGCTTTCCTATATGCAGATCGGAAATATGCGCGAATCTCATCGGCAATCCTCCCTAAACGATAGTCTTGTTTTATTATAACGCAGGCAGTAGGAAAATACTATGGCGCTCCGCCCCCACGGAAGAGGCGCAAAACAGCGGCAAATGACACGACAGCGGCGTCGCTCGAAATGTGTGCAAAAAAAATCTGAGGGAAGAAAGTAAGAATTTCTTGCCTCAGATTTTTTGACGCCTTCAAAACCGCGCCGCGACGCATGGAAAAAATCGGACTGCCCAAAAAGGGAAAACGGCCTTCCGATTCGCTGTCGTTACGCCGTTTCCAGCCCCGCCACGGCGTACGCCGACATGCCTTCGCCGCTGCCGGTGAAGCCGAGCCGTTCTTCCGTGGTCGCCTTGACGTTCACGCAGTCGAGGGAAACGTCCAGCACCCGCGCGATATTTTCCGTCATTTTTCCGATGTGCGGCGCGAGCTTCGGCGCCTGCGCCACGATGGTCGCGTCCACGTTGCCGACGCAGAAGCCTTTTTTCCGGACCAGCCGCACGACCTCCGCCAAGAGCTTCATGCTGTCCGCCCCCGCAAATTTCTCGTCCGTGTCGGGAAAATGCCGTCCGATGTCCCCGAGGGCAGCCGCGCCGAGCAGGGCGTCCGCGACGGCGTGCAGCAGCACGTCCGCGTCCGAATGGCCGAGCAGCCCTTTCTCCCAAGGAATCTCCACGCCGCCGAGGATCAGCTTTCGCCCCTCGACGAGACGGTGCACGTCATAGCCCATGCCGAACCGCGTCATTTCTTTTCCCCCTTGCCCCGATACGCCTGCAATTTCTCTCTGACCGTGGCGGCCAGCTTGTCCGCGAAATCGTCGAGCCCGCTCAGCGCCGCCTCGATGTCCTCGCCGGCGCTTTCCATTTTCGCCTTCACCGTGCCGATGACGTCGCGCTCCATGAAGGTCTCCACCACCCAAAGGTCCTCCGGCGTCGTGACTTTGATATTCCGATAACTGCCCTCGACCACGCGCACGGGAAGACCCATGCGCTCCACCAGTCCCGCGTCGTCCGTGCCGAGGAATCCGTCCGTTTCCGCGCGCCGATACGCCGCCTCGAGGATGTCTCGCCGGAACCCCTGCGGCGTCTGCACTTCCCAAAGATTGGCGCGTTCCGGCGTGCTTTCCACCACGCCGTCGCCCCGCACTACCTTGATGGTGTTCTTCGCCCGCACGGCGGCAATGGCCGCGCCCGAGCGCCAAGCCTCCGCCGTCACCGCCTCGATGGTTTTCACAGAAACGAGCGGCCGGGCCGCGTCATGCACCAGCACCACGTCCGCGTCCGGGTGCAGCGCCGCGATGCCGTTTCGCACGCTGTACTGACGCTCCGAGCCGCCCGCTACCACGCGGAAGGGCTTCAGGCCGCCCACCTTCTGCAGTTCCCGCTCTACGAGCTCCACGTCTTCCTCGCCCACCACGACGATAAAATCATCCACCGCCGGGCACTCCGAGAAGCGCAGCAGCGTCCGGACGAGGATCGGCTTTCCCATCAATTCCAAAAGCACCTTGTTTTTTCCCGCGTTCATGCGCCGGCCCTCGCCCGCGGCGGGGAAAATCACAGAAACCATTTTCCTTCTCCCTTCCAATAAAAAAGGAGCGAGACAAAGCATCGGGAAAACGCCTCGTCTTCACTCCTTCTCCATTCAGTTTTTCGCGTAACGCCGCGGCTTCGCGAAAATCATGCGTCCCGCCGCCGTCTGCAGCGCGGACGTCACTTCCACGTCGATGTCCTGGTTCAGATGGCGGTGCCCGCCCTCAATGACGATCATCGTGCCGTCGTCGAGATAGGCCACGCCCTGCCCCTGCTCCTTGCCGTCCTTCACCACCGTCACGTGCATGGATTCGCCGGGTACCACCACCGGCTTCACCGCGTTCGCCAGTTCGTTGACGTTGAGCACGGAAACGCCCTGCAGCTCCGAGACCTTGTTCAGATTGTAATCGTTGGTGACGATCTTTCCTCCGACCATGCGCCCCAACCGCACCAGCTTGGAGTCCACCTCCGCGATGTCGTCGAAATCCCGGCTGTCGATTTCCACCGGCAGCTTTTCCTCCGAGCGTATCTTTTGGAGGATGTCCAGACCGCGCCGTCCGCGCACCCGCTTCAAGGCGTCCGCCGAATCCGCGATCCGCTGCAGCTCCTCCAGCACGAAAACGGGAATCAGCAGCGTGCCTTCGAGGAATCCGCTGTCGATCACGTCCGCGATGCGGCCGTCGATAATGGCGCTGGTGTCGAGCAGCTTGTACCGCTTGTCCCCGTCTGCGACTTCCTCCTTCGGCGCGGGCAGCGCCTCAGGCTGCGCAGGCAGCGGTTCCGGCTTCGTCTCGCGCGCCCGCAGGACGTCCTTGAAAAAGCGCGGAATGAAATTGAACATCTCCGCGATCTCCTCGCGCTTCGTCATCGTGATGCGAATGCCCAGATAGCCGAATACGATGGCAAACACCACCGGGATATAATTGCCCACGATGGGAATCCGGGAAAACGCGGCGCCTAATAATGTAGCAAGTATAAGTCCTAAAGAAAGCCCCGCCACGCCCGCGATCACATCGTGAATCGGCATCTTGTTGAGCTGCGTTTCCACCCACGCCGAAAACCGTTTCAGCACGGAAATGAAGTACGACGCCGTCACCATGCCGATCAGCGCGCCGATCGCGCCGCCCACGAGGATGCAGAGCAGTCCCGCCAGCGTCATGCGCAGGAAGCCCATGTCCGTCTTCAATATCTCCGTTCCGATGAACTGCGTCAAAGAAGGACTGGCCAGCTGCATCAGCGCGGCTCCGGCCGCCGCCAAGAGCGCGGCAATGAAGAAACGCAAAACTTTGTCCAGCATCTTGCTCACCTCCTTTCTTAAATTAAATGGTAAAGAAAAAAGCGGATAAATTCATAATACTCAATTCATCCGCTTTTGTCAAAAATTGATTCTCATTTTATCCGTCAAAACCGTTCTTTTCCAGAATCCCGTCCATCCATGCGGCGACCTCTTCCGGCTCTTTGCCGCAGGCATAGACGAGCTCGCTGACCAATATCTGCTTGGCCAGATCCAGCAGCCGACGCTCCCCGCTGGAAATCTTGCGGACCCGATCCTGCAGGATCAGATTGCGGGCCACCGCCGCCACGTCGCAGATGTCCCCGGACTTCATCCGCGCCAGCGTCGCGTGAAAGCGTTTGTTCCAACTTCCAACCGCGCGTTCCGGGGTATCCGCCAGCACTTCCGCCACTTTCTTGACGCCCTTTTTCGAAATTACGTCGCGCAGTCCGATATTTTCCACATTGTCCGTGGGTATCATCACTTTCATACTGCCGATGGGCATTTTCAGGACGTAATAGGACTTCACCTCGCCCATGACTTCGCACTGCTCGATGTCCGCGATTACGCCCGCGCCGTGCATCGGATACACGACCTGGTCTCCAACCTGAAGCAAACGCTCACCTCCTTTTGCCGCTTTATTATTATAGCACAAAAATTTCCTCCGTGTAAAAATTTTTTAGTATATCACGCTTTATATATGCTGTCAAATTTTATCGAAAATCGCGAAAAAACGGGACGAAAAGCGCATTCTTCTTTCGCTTTTTCGCCCCGCGTATCAGTTCTGCGCAGTCGTTTCCAACCGCGCAGTCTCACCCATATGCACTTTTTAGCAGTCATGACACGCCGTCGCAAGCGGCCGCCGAAAATTACAGGATCACCATCCATATCCCGCTGAACAGCCCCAGCAGGAACTGGGCGATAGGAATCAAGATATAGCCCAGGATCGGCGTCGCGATGAAAATGAGGAAGATGATCATGCTGTACCGCTCCAGCCCCGCGTAACGATACTGCATCTCATAGGGCAGAACGGCCATCAGGATCCGGGAGCCGTCCAGCGGCGGCAGCGGAATCAGGTTGAAGACGCCGAAGTTGATATTGTAAACGACGATGAGCCAGAGCACCGAGCGCAGACCGTAGCTCAGCTCCATGTGCATCTTGCACGTGAGGATAAGCAGCACGCCGACAGCGAGAAATGCCAGCAGGAAATTCATGGCGGGCCCCGCCAGCGCCACGAGGATCTCGCCTTTCTTCCGGTCCCGGAAGTTATGCGGATTGATGACGACGGGCTTCGCCCAGCCGAACCGCGCGATCAGGAGCATCGCGAGACCGATGGGGTCGATATGCGCCAACGGGTTCAGCGTGAGCCGTCCCATCATGCGCGGCGTAAAGTCCCCCATCGCCACCGCCGCCCGCGCGTGCGCGTACTCGTGCAGCGCCAGCGCCATAATCAGCCCCGGCAGTCCCGCCACCATTTCCATCAGATTAAAGCCGAACATATCAAATCTCCTTTTTCCTTCGCGCCGCATACAGCAAAAGCGCGGTGACGGTCTTGCCGTCAACGATCGTGTTGTCGCTCACCTTTTCCAGCGCCTCCGCGAGCGGCATGCGGACGGTATGGATGAACTCGTCCTCGTCCGGGCAATCCGCCCCCGCCGTCAGCCCTTCCGCCAGATAGATGTGGATCCATTCGTCGGAGAATCCCACCGTCGTCGCCAGGGAAAACAATTTCTCATAGCGCTCGGCGGCATACCCCGTTTCCTCTTTCAATTCCCGTTTCGCACATTCCAACGTGTCTTCTCCCGGCACGTCCAGCTTGCCCGCCGGGATTTCCAGCGTCACGCGCCCGACGGGATAGCGATACTGCCGCACCAGGATTACGCTGCCGTCGTCCAGGACCGGCAGCACCGCCGAGGCGCCGGGATGCTTTACCCACTCCCGTATGGTTTCATGGCCGTTCGGCAAGAGCACCGTGTCGCGCCGCACATGGAGCAGTTTCCCGTCGAAGACGCTCTCGCCCGCGATTCGCTTTTCGATCAAATCCTCGTCCATTTCGCGCCTCCTATGGCTTCCGCAATTTCTTTTTCGTCTCGGCGGCCCGGGCGATCATTTCCTTCGCGTTCGTCAGGGACGCCTCCGTGGCGTCCGCTCCCGACGCCATGCGCGCGATCTCTTTCGCACGCTCCTTCGGCGGCAGGGCGCGCACGTCCGTGGACGTCTTTCCGTCCTTCGCCGTCTTTTCCAGATAATAGTGGACGTCCGCCATGCAGGCGATCTGCGGCAAATGCGTGATGCAAAGCACCTGCCTCCGCGCGGCCACGCGGGCGATGCGCTCGGCGACCATTTGCGCGGTGCGCCCTCCGATGCCCGTGTCGATCTCGTCGAACACCATGCTCTGCGCCACGGAATCCCCCGCCGCCGCCACGGTCTTCACTGCCAGCGCGATGCGCGAGAGCTCACCGCCGGACGCCACCTTCGAGAGCGGTTTTTCCGGCTCCCCCGCGTTGGCAGAAAACATCATCTCGATCTCGTCCGCCCCCCGCGCCGACAGCTCCGCGGGGAGCAGGGAGACGTCCAGCTTCGCGTCGGGCATCCCCAGCGCAACCAGCTGTTCCACGATGGCGGCGGACAGCTTTTGCGCCGCCTCTTTCCGCGCCGCCGTCAGGAGCTCCGCCCGGCGCTCGGCCTCCGCCAACGTTTCCGCGCGTTTCTTTTCCAGCGCGGCGACGATCTCGTCGTAATTCTCGAAGCTCTCGATCTCGTTCTCTATCTTTTCCCGGTAGGCGAGGACCGCCTCAATGGAATCCCCGTATTTTTTCTCTAATTTCTCTATAACGTCCATGCGGGCCTGCAGCTCGTCGAGTCGTTCCGGGTCGAACTCCAGGCCGTCCCGATAGCCCTGCACGGTATAGAATACTTCCTTCAGCTGGCAGGCCGCGTCTTCCAGCATCGGCGCCGTCTCGTCAAAGGTCTTGTCGAACTGCCGCAGCGCCTCGATCCTGCGCTGCAGCGCGCCCACGTCGGCCAGTATGCCCTCGCTCTCCGCGCCGCCTTCCAAGAGCGCGGCGGCTTCGCCCACGTTCTCCGTAATGCGTTCGGCGTTGGAAAGTCGGTTGATTTCCGCCTCCAGCTCCTCGTCCTCATGGAGGCGGAGATTGGCGTCGGCGATTTCCTTCGCCTGCCATTTGAGCATATCCATTCGGTCGGCGGACGTCTCCGCCGAGGATTTTTTCTCCGCCAGCGCCTCGTCCGCGGCTTTCCACGCGCGAAACGCCGCCGCGTAGTCCTCGCGGAGCTTCGGGATGCCGTCGTCGCTGCCGTCCAGCAATGCGAATTGATTTTCCGCGCGGACGAGGGCCAGATTCTCATGCTGGCCGTGAATATCCACCAGGAACTCCCCGATGGCGCGGAGCGTCCCCACGGTCACATGGCAGCCGTTGACGAGGATGACGTTTTTCCCTTTCGTGGTAATCTGCCGCGTGATGATCAGGGAATCGTCCTCGTCGTCGATGGCCTGGTCCGCCAGCAGCGCATGCAGGCGCTTTTCCCCCGCAATATCAAAAATCGCCTCGACGCGCAGCCAGTCGCAGTCCGTGCGGATCGTGTCGGCGGAAAGCCGGTGCCCGAGCACCGCGCCGAGGGCGTCGATCAGGATGGACTTGCCCGCGCCCGTCTCGCCCGTCAGAATATTGAGCCCCGCGTCGAAATCGATCTCGACGTGCTCCAAGAGCGCAAAATTCCAAACGGTCAGCGTTTTCAGCATTACGCGTTCCTCCCCAGCATGCCTTTCATGCGTCTCGCGACGGCGTCCACGGCTGTTTCCGGCTTCACGGCGGCAAAGATCGTATCGTCGCCCGCCACCGTCCCCAAGATTTCCGGCCACTGCGCCGTGTCAAGGGCGGAAGCGACGGCATTCGCCATACCCGGAAGCGTTCGCAGGACGACAAGATTTCCGGAAGCGTCGACGCCCGTGACGGCGTCCGCGAACAGGCCTTCCAGCCGGCTTTCCCTGCGCCCGCCGGCTTCCGCTGCGGGGAACGCATAGCGGGAACGCCCGCCGCCCGTCGGCATCGGCACTTTGACCAGCATCAATTCCTTTATATCGCGGGAAACCGTCGCCTGCGTGACCGCAAAACCCTCCCGCCGAAGACGCTCCGCCAAATCCGACTGCGTCTCCACGATATGATTCTCCACGATTTCCCGTATCTTTTCCTGCCGAAGCGCTTTCATGCGCTCATCTTTCTTCATTAAAAACGCCGCCTTCACGCACTGTAGAGGAGCTTCGTCCGGATGGTCTGATAATAGTTCTTGTCGTCGAATTTGACGATCTTCGCCGGTAGCGGCGCGCGCCGCACGATGATCACGTCCCCCGGCAGGATGTGGAAGCTGTCCTGCCCGTCGAACGTCACCATGATGTCCCGATGCAGCGCGGCGACGTCGATCTTGATCTCGTCGTCCTCATCCATGACGATGGGCCGCGCGTTGAACGTATGCGGACAAATCGGCGTCAGGAGCAGCGCTTTGATCTTCGGGTTGACCAGCGGGCCGCCCGCCGAAAGGGAATAGGCCGTGGAACCGGTCGCCGTCGAGACGATCAGCCCGTCCGCCTTGTAATCCATCACATGGAAGCCGTTGACCGTGAGACCGAGCTGGAGCATGCGCGCCGCGCCGCCCTTGGTCACGACCACGTCGTTGACCGCGTTGCCCAAGAACCGTTCCTTCTGTCCTTCGCTCTGCACAAAGCCAGAAATGACCATGCGCTCTTCCAGATGATATTCGCCGCGCAGGATCTTTTCCAGCTTCGCCTCCAGCTCCGTCAGCTCGATATCCGCCAGGAAGCCGAAGGTGCCGATATTCACGCCGCAGACCGGGGCGTTTTTCTCGTAGACGCGGCGGCACACGCCGAGCAGCGTGCCGTCGCCGCCGACGGAAAGCGCCATGTCCATCGGTTCCCCGTCGATATCGGGAACGCCGTATTCCTCGCAATGGAAAAACGCCGCGTCCTCTTGCGACGTCATCAGGCGCACGTCCTTGTCCCGAAAGAAACGGAAAATGCGCGCCAGGACGTTCGGCGCGTCTTCCTTGTCCCTGTTTGGAAACACCGCGATCCGCATCATCGTTCGTCCCTTTCCCTGTCGAGGGTCCTGTGGGCCTCGGCCACGACCCCGTCGATTTTCTCCTCTGTCGCCGCGTCCGGTCCGATTTCCGACTGGGCAAGACGCACAAGGTACTCGATATTCCCCTCCGGCCCTTTGACGGGGGAAAACGTCAGCCCCGCCGTCCAGAATCCAATGTCACGGCTGTAGGCCGCGACCGCCCGGATGACCTTCCGGTGCACCTCGGGGTCGCGCACCACGCCTTTCTTCCCGACGTTGCCGCGCCCCGCCTCGAACTGCGGCTTGATCAGCGCCACGATCTCTCCCGCGTCTTTCAGCAGATGCTTCGCCGGCTCCAGAACCTTCTCCAGGGATATGAACGCCACGTCGATCGAGGCGAAGTCCAGCAGTTCCCCAATATCCTCGGGGCGGACGTAGCGGATATTCGTCCGCTCCATATTCACCACCCGCGGGTCGTTCCTGAGCTTCCACGCGAGCTGCCCGTATCCGACGTCGATGGCATAGACCTTCGACGCGCCGTTTTGGAGCGCGCAGTCCGTGAAGCCGCCCGTGGATGCGCCGATGTCGGCCATGACCCTGCCCGCAAGGGAAATCCCGAAGACCTCCAGCGCCTTTTCGAGCTTCAGCCCGCCCCGGCTCACATAGGGAAGCGCGTTGCCCAGAATACGGAGCTCCGCATCCTCCTTCACCATCGTCCCGGCCTTGTCAATCTTTTGCCCGTCCACCAGGACGAGGCCCGCCATCAGCGTCGTCTTCGCCTTCTCGCGGCTCTCGACGAGCCCGCGCTTTACCAGCAATACGTCCAACCGTTCTTTTGCCATCTTACGAGAGCCCCGCCCATTTCTCCATGATCTTGTCCGCCATCTGCTCCGGCAGGAATCCGCAGGATTCCAGGAGCTTCTTTCTCGCGCCCTGCGGAACGAACCGGTCGGGGATGCCGATGCGAAGCACGGGCGTCCTATAGCCCGCGTCCGCCAGATACTCCGTCACCGCCGTGCCGAACCCGCCCGCCAGGGCGTTTTCTTCCATCGTCACCAGCAGTCCCGCGCTGCCGGCAAAGCGATCGACGACCCCCGTATCCAACGGTTTCACAAAGCGCATGTTGACCACCGAAGCACGGACGCCTTTTTCCGCAAGGAGCGCCGCCGTTTTCCGGGCAGCGTCCACCATCGTTCCGACAGCTAAGAGCGCTATATCGCCGCCTTCGGAAAGCACTTCCGCCTTGCCGACCTCGATTTCCCGAAAGCCCTCGGAAAGCTCGACGCCAAGCCCCGCACCGCGCGGATAGCGAATCGCCGTCGGCGAATCCATGTGGACCGCCGTATAGAGCATATCCCGCAGCTCGTTTTCGTCCTTCGGCACGAAGACCGTCATACCCGGCATCGTCCTGAGATACGAGAGGTCGAAAACGCCGTGATGGGTCGGCCCGTCCTCCCCGACAATCCCGGCCCGGTCCAGGCAAAGGGTGACGGGAAGATTTTGCAGGCAGACGTCATGCATCAGCTGGTCGTAAGCGCGCTGAGCAAAGGTCGAGTAAATCGCCGCCACGGGATGAAGCCCCGCAGCCGCCATGCCCGCCGCCAGCGTCACCGCATGCTCCTCGGCGATTCCCACGTCGAAGAAGCGCTTCGGATAGCGCTCGGCAAACTTTTTCAGTCCCGTGCCGCCGGGCATCGCCGCCGTGATCGCCGTCAGCCTCGGCATCTCCTGCGCCAGCTCGATCAGCGCATCGCCGAACACCGACGTGTAGGACGCCGGAGCGGCGGGGTCTTTATACACGGCGCCCGTCGCCGCGTCAAACTTGCCGACGCCATGGAACTTGTCCGGCTCCATTTCCGCCGGCAGATACCCGCAGCCTTTTTTCGTCCGCACATGGACGAGGATCGGGCCGTCCAGCATGCAGGCCTCCGAGAACACGTCGCGCATCAGGCGGATATTGTGGCCGTCGATGGGGCCGATATAGGTGAAGCCCATTTCCTCAAAGAGGCCGCCCGGCACCAATACGGACTTGACCCCTTCCTTGATGTATTCCGCCGTCTTGACCACCGTATCGCCGATATGGGGGATGCTGCGGAGGAAATCCTTGAGGTCCTCCTTCGCGCGGTTGTACTGCGGAGCGACCCGGATGCGCGACAGATATTCGCTCATGGCGCCCACGTTGGAGGCAATGCTCATGCCGTTGTCGTTCAAGACGACGATCAGGTTCGTCCCCAGGTCGCCCGCATGGTTCAGCGCCTCGAACGCCTCGCCGCCCGTCATCGCGCCGTCGCCGATGACCGCGACGATATGATCGCCGCGCCCCTGGATGTCGCGGGCGATCGCCATGCCCAGCGCCGCCGAGACGGAAGTGCTGGCATGGCCGACGCCGAACGCGTCGTACTCCGACTCCGCCCGTGAGGGAAAGCCCGTGATGCCCTGCCACTGGCGAAGCTCCTGAAACCGTTCCCGCCGTCCCGTCAATATTTTATGGGCGTACGCCTGATGGCCGACGTCCCAGACCACCTTGTCCGTCGGCAAATGCAGCACGCTGTAAAGCGCCAGCGTCAGCTCCACCGCGCCGAGACTCGGCGCCAGATGACCGCCCGTCCGCGAGACCGTCTGCACAAGAAGCTCGCGAAGCTCGCCCGCCAGCGCGCCCAATTCTTCCAATGTCAAATCATGGAGCTGTTCCGGATCGTCGATCCGCTCCAAAAGATTGCCCATATCTTCTTTCATCCAATCCCGTTTTTATCTGTCTCTCGTCACAAGATATTCCGCAAGCTCGTCGAGGAACGCCGCTTTTCCGCCCAGCGGCGCAAGCGCTTCGTGGGCCCTTTCCGCCGCTTCCCGTGCGAGACGTTTGGCCTCCTCCAGCGAAGTCAGCGTCACATACGTCGATTTATGGTTGCGCTCGTCGCTGCCCACCGGCTTCCCGATGGCCGCCGCGTCCCCCGTCACGTCGAGGATATCGTCGGTGATTTGGAAAGCCAACCCGAAGGCTTCCGCATACTCGGTCAAAGCCGCAAGCTGCGCTTCATCCGCCCCGCCGAGAATCGCGCCGCTGCGCACCGACGCACGGAACAGGGCGCCGGTCTTCGCCATGTGCATACGACGCAGCGTGTCCATATCAATGCGTTTCCCCTCCGAGGCTAAATCAAGAGCCTGTCCGCCCACCATGCCGTTCGCACCCACCGCCTCGGAAATCTCGCGCACCACGCGGAGCATCGTCTCCGCCGGAACACCCTGCTGCCGCGCCAGCAGCTCGAAGGCCATCGTCAAGAGCGCGTCGCCCGCCAGCGTCGCCAGTCCCGCGCCGTAAACCTTGTGATTCGTCAGCTTGCCCCGGCGGTAATCGTCGTCGTCCATCGCCGGCAGGTCGTCGTGGATCAGCGAATATGTATGAATCATCTCAACGGCGCAGGCGGAGGTCAGATAGTCCTCTCCGCGTCCGCCCGCCGCGTCCGCCGCCGCCATCAGAAGGATCGGGCGCAGCCGCTTTCCGCCTGCCGTCAGGCTGTACTCCATCGATTCCATCAGACGCGCGTCAAACGCCTCGTCCGTCCGAAGCTCGCGCACAAGCCCTTCTTCCACCAGCGCGCGCCGTTTTTCCCATTCCGCCTTCAGCATCTCATTCTCCCTCAATCTTGAGCTCCAACGCCTCCGTCTCGCCAGTTTTCTCCTTTACGAGCAAATCCATGGCTTTCTCCGCGCGTTCCAAAGCCTTCATGCATTTCTGCGAAAGCCGGATGCCCCGGCTGTAATTCTCCATCAAGTCGGCAAGACTCGGCTCGCCGTTTTCCATCTGCGCCACGATTGCTTCCAGCTCCGCCAGCGATTCCTCGAAGGACGCCTCCTTCGCTCCCGTCGTTTCTTTCCTCGCCGCCATCAGATTTTCCCTCCCCGTTCCACTTCGGTCACATTCGCCCGCACGCGCCCGTCCGCAAGGATCACCGTCAGACGGTCTCCCGTCTTCGTCCCCGCCGCCGAACGGACCAGCTTTCCTTTCTCATCTTCCACGATTCCGTAACCGCGCCGCAGTAAACGAATCGGGTTCAATAGCTCCAATTGGTCCAGCGTCTGGTCCAGCCGCTGCTGTTTTTCATGGAAACGCTGCCAGACGCCTGTGGAAAGCGCCTTGGCCGCGCTCTCCAGCCGCGCCCGCTTCGTGTCCGTGATGCGCGTCGGCGTCGCCATCGCCTTTCGCCGCAGGCACATCAAGAGCTTCATGCGTTTCGCGTTCATCCAGCGGCTCCGCGCCCCCGAAAGGCGCGCCGAAAGACTGGAAATGCGGGACAGGAGCTCCCGCGCGTCAGGCACCGCCAACTCCGCCGCCTGGGACGGAGTCGCCGCCCGGACGTCCGCCGCCATATCGGAAAGCGTGTAGTCCGTCTCATGCCCCACCGCGGAAATCACGGGAATCCGCGACGCGTAGATCGCGCGGACGACCTCTTCCGTGTTGAAGGACCAAAGGTCCTCCGCCGAGCCGCCGCCCCGTCCTACGATCAGGACGTCAACGGGATGCCGCTCGTTGAAATAGCGGACGCCTGCCGCCACCTCCGCCGCCGACGTCTCCCCCTGCACCTGCACCGGGTACAGGACGAGCTGCACGGAGGGGAACCGGCGCTTCGACACCCGGTAAATATCCCGGAGCACCGCCCCGGAAAGAGAGGTCACCACGCCGATTTTCGCGGGGAACTTCGGCAGCGGCTTCTTGTGCGCCTCGTCAAACAATCCTTCCGCCGCAAGACGTTCCTTGATCTGCTGGAACGCCAGCGCCAAATCTCCCGTTCCCTCGGGGACCATCGTTTCCACATAGAGCTGGTAAACGCCGCCCGCCTCGTAAACGCGAATTCCGCCGCCGGCGATGACCTGCATGCCGTCCTTCGGCTGGAACCGAAGGCCCTTGTCCCGCCAGGAGAACATCACGCATTTCAGGCAGGCGTCCTTGTCCTTCAGCGTAAAATACGCGTGCCCCGACCGGTACGCGTTGAAATTGGAAATCTCTCCGCGCACCATGACATTGCGCAGGATCGGATCGCCCGCGATCAGATTCCGTATCCATTTCGTCACTTCTCCGACGCTGTGAACGGCTCCCATACGCTCCTCCAAGCTTTCCATAAGAAAAAAGCCAGACCCGTGTAGCGGCCCGGCTGATTTCATTACTTCTCCTCCCGCATCATCGATCCCAAGACGCCGTTGACGAACCGGCCCGAATCGTCCGTGCCGAACTTTTTCGCCAACTCCACCGCCTCGTTGATGACGATGCCCGGCGTCACGTCCGCATTGTTCCGAAGCTCGTACACGGCCAGCCGCAAAACGCTGCGGTCGATGCCCGCCATGCGGGGCACCTTCCACTCCTTCGACAGCCTGGTCAGCGTCTCGTCAATCGAGGCAAGGCTCTCGCACGTCCCGGAAAGCAACGTCCAGGCGTACGCGTAATCGGCCTCCCGGCGTTTCTCATTTGCCTGCTCCGTCGCGCCGTCTTCCCACGCCGCATCCAGCGCCCGTTTCCATTCTTCCCTTCCGCCCTCCGGCGGCGGATTCATGTCGAGCTGAAAAAGCGCCTGCATAGCCGCTTCACGCGCCCGTCTCCGACTCATAGTCTCCCTCTTTTTTGACGAATCTGTGCCAGCAAGTCGCCGACGCCGTTTTCCTGAAATTCCTGCAGCCAGCCGTCGTCGGCCTTGTCAATCCGGTTTCCCAGCCAAAGACCGAACGCCACGCAGATTCCGATGAACAGTATTCTCCAAAAGCCGAACAAAAGAATCAGGATCGCGATCAGCGCGCCCAATACGGCGCCCAACAAGCAGCCCCGATGATTCTCCCAGGCTTCCTGGAAAAGCCTCGCGCATTCTTCCTTCATATTGCCGCCCACCATCCGTCAGGACACCCGCGACTTTTTCGCCGCGTCCATGCCCGCAAACTCGGCAATCGAAATATCAATCGAATAATCCGCAAGGCCGAGCACGTTGTCCATCTGCTCCGACACCGCCGCGCGGATCGCGTCCGAAGCCTGCGCGACATTCTGTCCCGCGGCAAGAGCCACCTCAAGACCGATCGCAACCTTCGACGACGGCACGCCGTCCTCGCCCGTGACGCGGCGGGCCTCCACCTTCGCATCGACATTCTCGACGCCGTAAACCTTCGACGCGCTCTTTTCCGCCATGTTCGACACTGCGGGGATCGCGACGCGCACTTCGCCGCTCGCGCCGCGCACGACGACGGCCTCCGGCTCCTTCTTCTCCTTTTGCTCACCGCTCCGCGAGCCGCAGGTCAAGCTGCAGGCCACCAAATGAACGCTGATGAGGAAAACAAGGGCCGCGCCCGCAATCGTCTCCCAACGGGACAGCAAAAACGCCGTCTCGTTCAGGATCGCGGGAACGGGGAACACCGGAAGACACAGCACGATCACGCCCAGCGCCGCCAAAGCGACTGCCAGCGCATACAGGAACAGCAAAAACCGATTGATATATCCCATACTATGCCTTCCTCACATCAGCGAACGCGAGCGGCTTCCTCTTCCTTCGGCTCCTCCTCGGGAACGCCGACGCCCTGCACATGAATATTGACCTCGACCACGGTCAGGCCCGTCATCGTCTCGATGGCCTGCTTGACATTCTCCTGCACAGCCAGCGCGACCTCAGGAATACGAACGCCATACTTCACGATGATATAAAGATCTACGGCGGCTTCCGTCTCTCCGACCTCGACCTTCACGCCCTTCGCGAAATTCTTCTTGCCAAGGATCTCAGCGATGCCGCCGGCAATGCCGCCGCTCATGCCCTCGATGCCCTTGACTTCCGTAGCCGCAAGACCGGCGATGATGCTGACGACTTCGTCCGCAATCCGAACCGCGCCCAGCGCGCCTTTCTTGTTCAAAGCCTCCGTCGATTTGTTGTCTGCCATGAAAATTACCTCCCATTATGTTTTATACTGCCATTCGGCAGGGCAATCCATGATTTCTCCCCGCGCAGGGGTCGTATTGCTCTGTCTATTATAACAGACATTGAAGCAACAAACAATCAAGAGAATTTGTTTTTTGTGTTCCGAAAGCGCGTTATTTTCTTTTCAGCTTCTTTATGTTTTGCATTTTTTCAAATACAAAGCTTGGAAGTCCTTTATTTTCGAGGATTCGGTGAATTATGAAAAGGTTTTCAGGGTATGTTCGATTGTTGCAGGCTTCGCCTGCATAAGAAACGCTAAAAAGCTGACGCTTCCAAGCGTTTCTAATCACGTGAAACATTTTTTCAGTTTTGCTTCTCTTTTGCGAAAATTTTTTGGCAGCGGCTTGTACAGTTTTTACTTTTTTTATGAAAGTTTTTGGCAATGGCTTGTACGACTACACTGGTCCATCAGTGTTGAATTGTCTTGGCGGGGCTTCGCCCCTCCAACCCTCCCCACCAGCAGGGACTACGTCCCCGCTGGACACCCCTGAGGGGCCTGTGGGCCCAAGATTCCGCGGTGAAAGCTCAGAATAACTTATTGGATAGTTCATCCCGCGATTTAGCTTTTTGACGAGTTTAACTTTAGCCCATTTTTGCGGGTTGAGGATGTAGCGGCGCAAACGTAATTCGAATTATGTAACATGGGTTATAGTAAAAGTTATTATAACCGTGAGCGCGGGATAAACGATTCCTAAAGTTATTCTTTCCTTTTACCGCGGAATCTCCGGCCCCGCAGGGCCTTTCAGGGGAGCCACGAGGGTCTCCCTCGTGTGGGAGAGGATGCAAAGGGGAGGGCACCGCCCTCCCCTTTGACTGTCACACAATGACGAACAATCGTACAATCCAAGGCCAAAATCTTTCCCATAAACAAAACCAACCAAATATAAATACGACGCAAAAAAGCCGCCGCTTTCGCGACGGCTTTCCATTCCGTATTTTATGCGCGCTCGATGTACGCGCCGGTGCGCGTGTCCACACGAAGCTTATCTCCCTCGTTGACGAAAAGCGGCACGCGGACCTCGTAGCCCGTTTCCACCTTCGCCATCTTCGTCGCGCCCGTGGCGGTGTTGCCCTTGACGCTGGGCTCGCACTCGACGACCTCCAGCACGACGGCGTTCGGAAGCGTGATGCCGATGATGCGGCCCTTGAAGGACTGCACGACAACTTCCATTTCTTCTTTCAGATAATTCAGCGCATCGCCGAGCTGTTCCTTCGTCAGCTCCGTCTGCTCGAAGCTCTCCGTGTCCATGAAGGTATATTGGCCGTCGGACTCATAGAGGTACTGCATCTTGCGGTTATCGAGATGCGCCGGCGGCATTTTCTCGTTCGGATTGAAGGTGCGCTCGATGACGGCTCCCGTCTCTACGTTTTTGATCTTCGTGCGGACGAAGGCTGCGCCCTTGCCCGGCTTCACATGCTGGAACTCCACGACCTGCCACGCGCCGCCGTCAATCTCGATGGTCAGTCCCGTCCTAAAATCTGTGCTTGAAATCATTTGTTTCTCTCCCTTTTATAAAATTTCAATCAGCTTTTTGCTGCTTGTCGTCAATATCTCTCCGCCCGTTTCCGTCACCAGCACGGTATCCTCGATGCGAAGCCCGCCCTTTCCCGGCAGATAAACGCCCGGCTCTACTGTGACGAACATGCCCGGAATCAGGTGCTCGCAGGCGCTTTGTTTCGACAATCGCGGTTCCTCATGGATTTCGAGGCCGAGGCTATGCCCGAGGCCGTGCCCGAAATATTCGCCGTATCCTGCGTTCGTCAGCCGCTGGCGAACCGCCCCGTCAATCGCCTTGCCCGACGCTCCCGGCTTCACCAGCGAAACGCCGAACTCCTGCGCGTCGAGTACGGTCTGATATAAAGAGCGCTGCTCTTCGCTCGCTCGCCCTACGCAAACGGTGCGCGTCATGTCCGAATGATAACCTTCGTACACCGCGCCGTAGTCCATTGTAACAAATTCTCCCGAAACAATCAACTTTTCCGTCGCGACGCCGTGGGGAAGGCTTCCGCGGACGCCGGAGGCAACGATCGTCGTGAAGGCGGGGCGCTCAGAACCGAGGGCGCGCATCGTCGTTTCCAGCCGCGCCGCGACTTCCCGCTCCGAAATTCCGGGACGGATAAATTTTACAATATCGGAAAACGCCTCGTCCCCGATGGCGGCGGCTTTTTTCATACGGGCGATTTCCTCCGCGTCCTTGACCTGGCGAAGCTCGTCGAGGTGGACGGGCACGTCGAGGGCCGCCTCCGCGCCCAAGAGCTCGCCCAGCTTCGCAAAGGAATCATACAGCATCGCGTTTCCTTCGAAAGCGAGTTTTTCCCAGCCCCGCGCCTTGACGCATTCCACCGCCTGCGCAAAAAGGCCTTTCTTCTGCTCGACAACCTCGAAAAGCGGCGCCTGCTCCGCCGCCTGCTCCGTGTAACGGGAATCCGTCACCAAAAGCGCGTCCGCCTGCGAAACCAGCAGCAGCGTGTCGTCTCCGCGAAAGCCGCTGAAATAGTGCAGATTGACTTCCTTATTGACGACGACGGCGTCCGCTTTTTTTTCGCGCAAAAAATCCCGCAGCCGGGAAAGGCGGTCGGCTATCATTTCTTCGTCCCCGAAAGCCGTCGAATGACGACCTCCAACGCCGCCATGTAGCTGTCAGCGCCGAATCCGGCAATCTGCCCCATCACCACGGGGGAAATCACCGAATGATGACGGAACTCCTCCCGCTGATGGATATTGGAAAGATGCACCTCGATGACCGGAACGGCAATCGCCGCAATCGCATCGCGAATGGCGACGCTGTAATGGGTAAACGCCGCCGCGTTCAGAATCACGAAAGCGTACCCTTTTTTTGACGCGTTCTGAAGCGCGTCCACCAGGACGCCCTCATGATTCGACTGCAAAAAGTCCGCTTTGATTCCCGCTTCCTTCGCCCTCGCCGCGATCATCTTGTTGATATCGTCCAGCGTCGTGCGCCCGTAAATCTCCGGCTCCCGCGTCCCCAAAAGATTCAGATTCGGCCCGTGCAGGACCAATATTTTTTTCATGCCGCATCTCCCCCGTTCCGTCATTGTACCGCGCTTTCAGCCCCCGGCAAAAGTACCGCTTCGCGCAACATTTACAAAATCCGTCTGCTATTATATAATAACGAAGATAGGTCCGCAACCATGACGATATGCGGACGCATCAAACGAACGTATCTCCGTGGAATTTCCTGTCCGTCGGAAGCGTCGGGCAGCAGGCGGGAATATGCTCCTCGCAAGAGGCGCGTATTCCCACATTTCATTTTACAAGAGGACCTGAGAGAACATGGAAAAAATTCATCTTTTTACGAGCGCAAACGAGAAAGGCCTGTCGCTGAAAAAGCTTAATTACATCATGGTGATTGCCGCCCTGATTATTTCGGCGGTGCTTTTCTTCGCCATGCGCCAGACCAACTCGATGTACGATAAGGCTCACTCGGCCACGCTGCAACTCCATCAATACGAGGAAACGTCCGCCAATCTGCGATACGCTTCCGATTATCTCACCGAGCAGATCCGGTTGTTTGCCATCACCGGCGACAAAGGGTATCTCGACGAATACTTCCGGGAAGCCAACGTCGCAAAGCGCCGCGACAAGGCGCTGAAATTGCTCAAAACCCAACACGGGGATTCGGTGGCCTATGCGGAGTTGCAATCCGCGATGAACGGCTCCCTCTACCTGATGAATATGGAGTATCACGCAGCCCGCCTCGCCGTGGACGCCTACGGTTACAATCTCGCCGACTACCCGGAGGAGGTCCAGCGCGTCCATCTGTTCCAGCACGAAGAGGCGCTCTCTCCCCAAGAAAAGGGCGAGCAGGCGAAATCCATGCTCTTCAACGAAGAATACAGGCGGCAAAAGAGATATATCATTGGCCATACGGAGAACTGCCTGAAAGCGCTCGAAAAGGAGATCTGGGACTCACAAGTGGTGGTAGCCGAAGACCTCAAAAGACAGATGCTCGTCGAGCACGCTTTGACGCTGCTCCTGATCGCGGTCTTACTCGGCATCGTGTATCTGACCTCGCGGCTGGTGATCTTCCCGCTGCAGAACTGCGTGCAGCTGATACGCAAGGACGCGGAAATCCCCGTCAAGGGCGCTGCGGAAATACGCTTCCTGGCGAAAACTTACAACCAGATACGGGAGTCGAATCTCCGCCGCCGCAAACAGCTCACTTACGACGCGACCCACGACAAGCTGACGACCTTATACAACCGCCGGGGATTCGACGCCCTGCTGGACGAGCTGGATCTCAGTGACGCCGCGCTCCTGATCGTTGACCTTGACAATTTCAAAGGCATCAACGACGCCTACGGTCACGACGCGGGCGACAGAGTGCTGATACATGTGGCCGATACGCTTATCGAGTACTTTGGAGACGAAGGGTATGTTTGCCGGCTCGGCGGAGACGAATTCGCGGTCATCATGGAAAACGCGACGCCATCCATGCAGAATTATCTGACCGCAAAGATACACGCCATCAACGAAAAGCTCAAATCCCCGGAAGACGACATCCCCGCCGTCACGATCAGCGTAGGCGTCTCGTTCTGCAACGGCCACATGGACGTCAAGGATCTCCTGAAATCCGCCGACACTTCACTTTACGACGTGAAAGAACACGGCAAGAGCGACGTGCACTTCAGCACCGAAGAGGAAACCGGAACCGCGTAACAATTACAAAATAAATACCCCAAAAGCCAATGCAGCTTTTGGGGTATTTTTGTGCCCTTGTCACCGTCGAATCTCGAAACCCGTTTCTCCTTCGACGTTCTTGCAGAACTCGAAGGTCATGTGCTCGACTTTGCAGAAGCCGTTGCCCTCCTGGATGCGCGATTTCAACTCGCCGAACCGCGCCTCGTCGCCCTGCGCCTCCATGACCACCGAGCCGTCCGCCATGTTTTTCACCCAGCCCGTGAAGCCAAGCTCCTGCGCGACGTTCTGCACGAAGACGCGGAAGCCCACGCCCTGCACCCTGCCCATAAAGCGTCCCCCGTGACGAACCGTTTTCATTGTCTATTCCCCCTTTATCGAAACTGTATCTCTTCGCAGTATCGCAAACTGTTCAATCGGCCGCTCCATGCGGATATGCACATGCTGCTGCGGATGCGGCGCCGCCTCGATGGCCGCGCCGTCCTCGTCCGTCATCTCCGCCAGCGTCTGCCGCCAGCCCTCGCCCTTCGGCTGGAAAATCTCGATCTCCTCGCCGACGCGCATATGGTTCCGCTGTTCGACCAGCGCGAAGCCCGACGCCGCGTCGTAGTCCAGCACGAGCCCCACGAAATCCGAGGTCTGCGTATAGGACGAGCTGCCGTAAATCTGCGCGGACGCCTGCGCCCTGCCGTGGAAGAATCCGTCCGTATAGGCGCGGTGCGAAACCTTGTCCAGCTCTTCGAGCCACGCCGGAGCCGCCGCAAAGGTTTCCGGCGCGTCAAAATACGCGTCGAGCGCTATGCGGTACGCCTTCGTGACGCTGGCGACGTAATGGACGCTCTTCATGCGCCCCTCGATTTTCAGGCTGTCCACGCCGCACTCGACGACCTCCGCCAGATACGGCAGCAGGCAGAGATCCTTCGAGTTGAAAATGTAAGTGCCCCGCCCGTCCTCTTCGACGGGAAAATACTGTCCCGGCCGCGTCTCTTCCATCAGCGCGTACTTCCAGCGGCACGCCTGCGCGCAGTCGCCCCGGTTCGCATCGCGGCCCGTGAAATAATTGCTCATCAGGCAGCGGCCGGAATAGGAAACGCACATCGCGCCGTGCACGAACATTTCCAGCTCCACGCCGCAGCGCGCGCGAATCTCCCGTATCTCATCCACGGAAAGCTCCCGCGCCAGCACCACGCGCTCCGCGCCGAGCCGCGCCCACGCCTCCGCCGCCGCGTAATTCACCGTATTCGCCTGCGTGCTGATATGCACGGGCAAATCCGGCACGGCTTCCCGCGCCGCGGAAAACACGCCGAGATCGGAAACCAGGATCGCGTCCGCGCCGATGGACTGCAAATACCGAAGATACGCAGGCAGCGCGGAAAACTCCTCATTGTGCGGATAGACGTTGACCGTCACATAGATCCTCTTGCCGCGTTCATGGGCAAACCGCGCCGCCTCCGCCAGTTCCTCCCGGGAGAAATTGCCGCCCTGCGCCCGAAGCCCGTACGCCTCGCCGCCTAAATAGACGGCGTCCGCGCCGTAAAGGAACGCCATTTTCAATTTTTCCATGTTTCCGGCGGGAGCCAAGAGCTCCGGCTTTTTTTGTTTCATGCGTCCCTCCGCGATACGGCCATGCCGTCGCCCTCCGGGAAAATCTCGGTCCGAAAGCCCGGCGCAGCGCGGACGATCCGCAAATACTCACGAAGCCGAAGCACCATCGTCCGATACGAATGCTTCGGCCATACCTCGCTGCCCTCGCCCTCGACGAGCCCGCGAAACAGCACGTTGTCCGCCGCGACGACGGCCCGGGGCGTCAAAAGCGGCTGCACGCCGAGCCAGAAATCGGGATAGCGCGACTTCGCCGCGTCGATGAAGACGAAATCAAACGCGCCCGAAAGGGTAGGCAGCAGCTTTTCCGCCTCGCCGACAAGCACCGTGGCCCGCGCTACGTAATCCTCCCCCGCACGGCGAAGGAATCCGCGCGCCGTCTCCGCCGTCTCCGCGTCCCGTTCGATCGTCACGATTTCCGCCTCCGGTGCTTCCCGCAGCGCCAAAAGCGCCGAATAGCCGATGGCCGTACCAAGCTCCAGTATCCGGCGCGGCGCCGCCGCCCGCACCGTCCGCAAAAACACGGGGCGCGCCGCCTCCGTCAAAATCGGCACCTGGCGCGCCCGCGCATACGCTTCCATCTCCTGAAGCAGATTCTCTATCGTCTCCGCCATCACCGCACGCGATTGACGATTTCCAAATGCTCGCTGTAACTCTTCGAGTAATGGTTATGTCCGCCCCGGTCCGCCACGAAATACAGGTAATCGGTGTCGGCAGGTTCCAGCACCGCCTTGATGGACGCGATGCCCGGATTCGCGATCGGTCCCGGCGGCAGTCCGTAATGCTGATACGTATTGTACGGCGACTCGATCTCCGTGTCCTTGTAAGTCACGTCCTCCTTCGGCGCGTCCAGCAGATACTGAATGGTCGTATCCGACTGCAGCGGCATATTGAGTTCCAGCCGCTTCAAAAACACCTGGGCTATCTTCGGGCGGTCCTCCTCGAACCGCGCCTCCTTTTCCACCAAGGACGCCAGCGTGATCAGCTCGTAAATGGTAAGGTCCTGTTTTCTCGCCTGTTCGCGCATCTCATCCGTCAGGCGTTCGTCAAAGTTGTGGGCCATCATCTGCATAATCGCTTCGGGCGCCGTCCCCGGCTCCACCTCGTACGTGTCCGGGAACAGGAAGCCCTCCGCGCGGTAGATTGCCTGGCGATGCGCCTGCATATAACGGTACGGGCCGAAGGTTTTCGCTTTTTCCAGGAATTCCTTTCCGGACACGATGCCCTCGCTTTCCAGCCGCGCGGCAATCTCCCGTACAGAAAAGCCCTCGGGAATCGTGAACCGCATCATCGAGGCCTCTCCGCCGACCAGCACGTCCAACGCCTCCCGGATCGGCATATTGACATACATGTGATATGTTCCCGCCTTGAACTGCCCCTCCGAGCCGCCCAGCTTCGCAATCAGCCAAAACTTCTGCCGGCTGCCGATGACGCCGCGCTCCTCCAACATTTTCCCGATGTCGGTGGCCGTCATTCCGGGCTGAACGTTGACATACACGCTCAGCCGTTCTCCCGACGCGACCGTCCCGCCCCGGTCTCCGAAAAGCGCGTAGGTCAATATCCCTGAAATGGTCAACAAGATAGCAATCAAAAGAAACAAGAACTTACGCGTCACCGAAGTGTCCGGCAAATCCATTTTCTGCAGTTTATCGATGCACGCATCCAAAAAATCGCTCAGCCATTGAGACATTCCCATCTCTCCTTGCTCGCATATTCCTTTCTATTATACGAAAAAGAAGCGAAGAATACAAGACAAGAAGAAACCGCCGAACAAGCCGCTCCCGACTTATTCGGCGGTCTCTCCCAACCCTGCCAGAATCTTCTCCGCTTCCTCTTTCATCACGAGGATTTCTCTCGGCTTGCTGCCGACGTTCGGGCCGACGATGCCCAGTTCTTCCATCGTGTCGATGAGACGCCCCGCCCGCGTATAGCCGATGCGGAAACGCCGCTGGATGCTCGACGTGGAGGCCTGCCCCGTCGCCAGCACGAGTTCGACGGCCTTCTCCAAAAGCTCGTCCTGCTGCGACGCTTTTCCTTTGGATTTCTCCTTGTCGTCCGCGCTCTCCTCCGCCGCCTCCGTAAAGCGGATGATTTCCTCGTCCGGCTCCGGCTCCTCTCCCTGCGACCGGACAAATTCCAGGAGCCGCTCGATCTCCTCGTCGCTGATGAAAGCGCCCTGCACGCGCATGGGCTTCGCCGCGCCGATAGGATAAAAGAGCATGTCGCCTTTGCCGAGGAGCTTTTCCGCGCCGCCCGTGTCGAGGATCGTCCGCGAGTCGATCTGCGACGAGACGGCAAAGGAAATGCGGGACGGGATATTCGTCTTGATGGTGCCCGTGATGACGTCCACCGACGGTCTTTGCGTCGCCAGCACCAAATGGATGCCCGCGGCACGCGCCTTCTGCGCGAGGCGGAAAATCGCTTCCTCCACGTCCTTCGGCGCCACCATCATGAGATCCGCCAGCTCGTCGATAATAATGACGATGGCGGGCATCTTCTCTTCCGGCACGGCGGCGTTGTAATCCGCCATTTTCTTGACGCTGAGCTCGGCGAACTTCGCGTACCGCTTTTCCATTTCCTGCACGGCCCAGTTCAGCACCGACGCCGCTTTTTTCGAATCCGTGACCACGGGGACCATCAGATGCGGGATGCCGTTGTAGTTGGAAAGCTCGACCATCTTCGGGTCGATCATGATGAACTTGACTTCGTCGGGCCGCGCCTTGAACAGAATGCTCGTAATCAGCGTGTTGACGCAGACCGACTTACCCGATCCCGTCGCGCCCGCGATCAAAAGATGCGGCATCGCCCCGAGGTCGGCGAAGATTGCCTGTCCCGCGATGTCGATACCGAGGCCGACGGTCAGCGGGGATTCCGCCCGCATGAAGCCTTCGTCTTCGAGGACGTCGCGCAGCGTCACGCCCTCCAGCGTCCTGTTCGGCACTTCGACGCCGATAGCCGCCTTGCCCGGTACCGGCTCGATGCGCACGGAAAAGGCCGCCAGCGCCAGCGCCAGATCGTCGGCGAGATTCTCGATCTTCGAGACCTTCACGCCCGGCGCTGGCTTCAGTTCGTACCGCGTAACCGCTGGGCCGTGGCAGGCGTTGATGATGTCCGCCTTCACGCGGAAATCCTCCAGCGTCTTGGCCAATACCCGCGCATTCTCGCTGATTTCCCGTTCCAATTCGCCATCCCGCTCCGCCGGACGCTTTTCCAGTATCTCGGAGATTTTCGGAAGCCGGTACTCTTTCTCGCCCTCGTCCTCCGCGTCCTCCGCTTCATCCAAGAAGTCCTCGTGCCCCAGCGCGCGGCTCATGGCCCTCGCCAGCGCGTCCCGCTCCTCCTCCGGGGAAAGCCGTTCCGCTTCGGGAGCAGTCTCTTCCGGCTTCGCTTCCCGGCTGTATTCGATAGAAAATCCGGCCGTCGGCGCTTCCTCAGAATCTGCAGCGTCCGCCGTCTCGGTTTCGACCGGCGCGGATTCTGCCTCCTCAACGGCTTCGCCTGGCGTCTCCGTTTCCGCAAGCGGAGCATCCTGTCCGTCCGCCGCCCCGTTTTCATCGTCGGAAGGACTCTCCACGGTTATAGCATCTCCCGCGTCCGCCGCCGTTCCCTCCTCCGGCACGACAGACGCCGCACCTTCCGCTCCCGACTGGACGACGGCCTCCTCTGGAGCATGCTCTATATTTTCCTGCGGTTCCTCCGTCGGCTGGTTTTCTTCCGGTTTCATCGCCGCCATGCGGGTCCGCGCCTCCGACCGCCGCCGCAGCCGCGCCAAAAAGCCTTCCCGTGCGGGCGTTCCCTGTTTCGGACGCGCCACGACCATGGACGCCTTCGGCTCCGCGGGGGTCTCTCCTCCGGCGACCGGCGACGCGCTCTCCTCGGTGAAATGATCGTCTAAATTCTGATCGTAAACGACGCCCTTTCGAGCGTCCGCCGCAATTTCCGCCAGGGCCGGAACGGGAGCCGTCGTTTTTTCCTGTTTCTCTTCCGCGGCGCGGCGCGCTTCCTCTTCCGCCCGCCGCCGTTCCCTCCGCTCTTCGATGCGTTCCCGTGCCGACACTAAAGCCGTCCGCGCCGTGTCCCGCGTTTTCAAGATTCCGGAAGACAGCGACCATTTCGTCGTCCAAAGGAACGACCCCAATAGTCCCGCAAGCACCACCACCAGCCCGCCGCTGACGCCGACGAACTTGCGGAGCAGGAACAACAGCCCGCCTCCCAAGAGTCCGCCCCCCGTCGGGAGGCTCTCCGGCAAGATCTCCGCGCCGGGCTGCACCGCGAAATGGTGATAAAACGCCAGCGCGAACGCCATCAGCCCCACAAAGCCGAAAATGCCGGAGGCATATTTCGCCTCCTGATGCTTCATGACGCAGACGCCGCCGAACCACAGCAGCGCCAGGACGAAAATCCAGCTCCCGACGCCGAAGCAATAGCGGAAGAACCGCGCCAGCCACAGTCCGACAAATCCGGCGTTGAAGCCCAAAAGACCGCACAACGAAAGGACCGCCACCGCCGCGAGGGCGATGCCGATCAATTCGTATCTGCGCCGTATGGTCGCTTCGTCAACCTTCGTCCGCAGCGACTTTTTTCCGGTCTTCTTTTTCTTCAACGCAAAATCACCTGAATTGTCTTATTTCGCGGAAATCCGTTCCGCGCAGCGGTTCGCCTCGAACAGCACCCGCTCCTCGTCCAGCGTCAGCAGCCGCTTCTTCTCCATCAGCAGCCTGCCTGCGACCATCACCGTATCCACGTCGGCGCTGCTCGCCGCGTACACCAGCAGCGAAACGAGGTCGAACTTCGGCGTCCATGCCGCGCCGCCCATGTCGAACAGCACGACGTCCGCCTGGCAGCCAGCCTCGATTTTGCCGAGGTTCTTGAGCCCCACGGCCTTCGCGCCGTATTCTGTCCCCATGCGGACCGCCTCCAGCGCCGGAACGGCCAGCGGGTCGAGGGTATCCACCTTGTGCAGCAGCGCCGCGAGACGGATTTCCTCGAGCATATCGAGATTGTTGTTGCTGGACGTGCCGTCGGTGCCGAGGCCGACGCAGACGCCCGCTTTCAAGAGCTTCGGTACCGGCGCGATGCCGCTGGCCAGCTTCATATTGCTGCCCGGGTTGTGCGCGGCACGGGTATTATACTTTTTCATCAATGCGATGTCTTCATCCGACAGATGCACGCAATGGGCGCCGAGAACGCCGCAGTCGAGAATCCCCGTCTCCTCCATCAGAGCGATTGGCGTTTTCCCGTAATCCTTCAGGCAGTTTTCCACCTCGCCCTTCGTCTCGGCCAGATGGATATGCACTTCGGCCTTGCGCTCCTTCGCGATTTTCGCAACCCGGCGCAGGAAATCCGGCGGGCAGGTGTAAGGCGCGTGGGGACCGAACATCACCGTGATACGGCCGTTGCCCGCGCCGTGGTAGTCGTCGAACAGCTTTAGGTTCTCCTCCAGCGCAGCCTCGCCGTTCGGCGCGGAGCCGATGATGCCCCGCGACAGCACGGCGCGAAGGCCGGAATCTATCGCTACCTCGGCTACCTTTTCCATATCGCCGTACATATCGGCAAAGGTCGTAGTGCCGGTGCGGATCATCTCCACCGCCGCCAGCATCGCGCCCCAATAGATATCGTCCTTCTTCATCTTCGCCTCGATGGGCCAGATCTTGTTTTGCAGCCAGTCCATCAGGTTCATGTCGTCGGCGTAGCTGCGGAGCAGCGTCATCGATGCGTGGGTGTGGGCGTTGACAAATCCCGGCACGGCAAACTTGCCCTTGCCGTCGATTACCGTATCGGCGGCAAAGTCTTTCGCGTCGCCGACCTTCGCGATTTTCGCGCCGTCAATCGCGATATCCGTTTCCTTCACTTTCCCGTCCGGCAAAAGCACGGAGGCGTTCTTGATGAGTGTTTTCATGTTTTTCTCCTTAGTACTACATCATAGCTAATCAAACGAACTTGCCTTCCCCTTGCGGGGAAGGTGTCAGCCGAAGGCTGACGGATGAGGTGTTAAGCAGGCCGGGGGGAGCACACAAACGTTTATTCCAGCACACCCACTGCCTACAACGGTCCTCATGACAATCCAGCAGACTGTCACGCCCCTCAAGTGAAGGCTATTTTAAGCTAACCCTAAATACGCCTTCTGCTCCTCCGTCAGCGCATCAATCTCGATACCCATGGACGCCAGCTTCATGCGCGCGATCCTGTCGTTGATCTCGTTCGGCATCAGATAGACCTTCTTCTCCATTTCCTTGTGGTGGTTCAGCAGATGAAGCGCCGAGAAGAACTGCACCGCGAAGGAAAGGTCCATGACCTCCGCCGGATGACCGTCGCCCGCCGCCAAATTGACGAGCCGCCCTTCCGCCAGCAGATAAATCTTGCGCCCGTCCTTCTGCACATATTCCTCGATATTCGGCTTGACCGTCCGATGGGAAACGGAGGCCGCTTCCAGCTCGGGAATGTTGATTTCCACGTCGAAATGCCCGGCGTTTGCCAACAGCGCGCCGTTCTTCATCACTTCGTAATGGCGGCCGCGCACCACGTCCTTGTCGCCGGTCAGCGTCAGGAACACGTCGCCGATCTTCGCGGCCTCGTCCATCGGCATGACGCGGAAACCGTCAAATACCGCCTCGATGGCCTTGATCGGGTCCACCTCTGTGATGATGACGTTGGCGCCCATGCCCTTCGCGCGCATGGCGCCGCCTTTGCCGCACCAGCCGTAGCCTGCGATGACCACGTTCTTGCCCGCCACGATCAAGTTCGTCGCCCGCATGATGCCTTCCCACGTGGACTGGCCCGTGCCGTACCGGTTGTCGAAAAGATACTTGCAATAAGCGTCGTTCGCCGCGATCATCGGGAAATCGAGCTCGCCTTTCGCCTCCAAAGCGTGGAGCCGCAAAACGCCCGTCGTCGTCTCCTCCGAGCCGCCGAGCAGCCCGTCGAGGAGCTCGCGGTGCTTGGTGCGGATCATCGCCACGAGATCGCCGCCGTCGTCCACAACGATGTTCGGCTTCGTCTCCGTCAGCGCCTTCTCCAGGAAGTCGTCGTATTCCTCCGCCGTGCAGGCATGGGTCGCAAAGACGTTCACGCCGTCCTCGACCAGCGCCGCCGCCACGTCGTCCTGGGTCGAGAGCGGGTTGCTGCCCGTCACCGTAACCTCCGCGCCGGCGTTTTTCAACACCTCGGCCAGATACGCGGTCTTCGCCTCCAGATGAATCGTCAGCACCATGCGGCAGCCCTTGAAAGGCTTCGTCTTTGCATATTCTTCCTCAATCTTGTTCAGCACCGGCATGAAATTCCTGACCCAAGCGATCTTGTCATGCCCCGACGGCGCCAGCTTCATATCCCGAACGATAGATTTCATGTTGTTTCCTCCTGTTCTCCGCTGCGGCCCGGCCTTTTCCCGCACATCGCCGCATACTCTTCACTCATATTTTATCATTATATAAAAAAACGCGCGACTCGGCAAGCCAAAATCACGCGTTGGCGTTTCTGCACAGACGCCGCGCATTCTTTTACACAATTCTCTTCTTTTCGTGCAAAAAAACACACAATGAAAACAAGACACCTCTTGATTCCCTGCGTTTTGTGCAATATTGTCTTCACTCCGCCAGCCGCCCCGAAAACCGCGAAGAAACGCCCCGCGCCCGAAGCGCCGAAATATCCGTCATATCCGCCGTCAGAGGGGTCAGCGTGACAAATCCTTCTCCCGCGAGGCGGATGTCCGAATGTTCGTCGCAGTCCCAGTCGTACGGCTCCCCGCCGATATGATAATAGAGATTCCCGTCTCGCTCGATCCGCTCAAAGGCGTTTTTGTAATCGCGGTGGCCAAGGGAAGCCCAAACGAACTCCGGCGGATTCTGCCGAAGGCGCTTGGGGAAATTCACATTGAACAGGAAGTAATCCCCGCCCTGTTCGCAAAGCCACGTCAACTTTTCCGCGAACATCGCCGCCGCCTCGTCGAAAGCGAGCGACGAATGGAGATCCAGCGAAAGGGCGACGGCGGGGATCCCGTGCATATACCCCTCCAGCGCGCCGCCCACAGTACCGGAATACAGCACGTCCGTGCCGAGGTTCGCTCCTTTGTTGACGCCGGAAATCAAAAGCTCAGGCCACTGCTCCCGCGCCGCCATCGCTTCCAGATAAACCTTTACGCAGTCCGTCGGCGTGCCGTCGATGCCCCAGGCCTCGACGCCTTCCACCCCGAAGTCCTGTACGGCGCGCACCTCGATATCCCGATGCACGGTCATGGCGTGGGCCATGCCGCTTTGCTCCACAGCGGGCGCCGCCACGACCACCTCGTGCTCCTCCGACAGAGCCCTCGCCAACGCCGCGATTCCCGGCGCGCCGACGCCGTCGTCATTTGTCAAAAGAATCCGCATACATTCCTCCAAGAACGCAATCAATAAGGCAATATCGATTAAATCAAGCCGTTCCCCTGCCGAGGTATTTCTCCGTCAGGCAAGGAAGATGGCACGAAGTCGCAGTAAGGCACTACGTCAAGTGCCATCTGACACAACATGGCGGAAAAAGAACCGGCAGGGTCAATCCGATATGATCATCCGCATACACTTCCGCACAACATTCTCCGGCATGTCCGTCACGGCTCTGACGCGTCCGATCCCTTCCATCAAAATCCACTTCACGTTCCCGTCGATCGTCTTCTTGTCGTGGAAAATCGCCGCCATCATGCCGTCCTCGGTGCAGCCCTCCGCCTGTATCGGCAGGGAAAACCGCAAGAGCAGCTCGCGGAGCCGCGTCACTTCCGCGTCCCCGACCAGTCCCAGCTCCCGGCTCAAATAGGCTGCGCCCATCATGCCGACGGCGACCGCCTCGCCGTGATTGTACCGCACATAGTGCGTTTCCTTCTCGATGGCGTGGCCCATCGTATGGCCGAAATTGAGGATCGCCCGAAGGCCCGCCTCCTTTTCGTCCTGCGTCACCACTTCCGCCTTGATCTCGCAGGACCGGACGACGAGGTGCTCCATCGGCTCGGGCTGAACCGCAAGGATCGAATCGCAATGCGTCTCCAGATAGGAGAAAAAGGCCTCGTCGGAAATCACGCCGTATTTCACGATCTCGCCGAGCCCCGTGGAAAGCTCCCGCTTCGGCAGCGTAGCCAGACAGGAAAGGTCGATGAAAACGCGCTTCGGCTGGTAAAAGGCGCCGATCAGGTTCTTGCCGAGGCGATGGTTGACCGCCACTTTCCCGCCGACGCTGGAATCCACCTGCGCCAAGAGGCTGGTAGGCATCTGCACAAACGGAACGCCGCGCATATACGTCGCGGCGATGAAGCCCGCCAAATCTCCGACCACGCCGCCGCCCAGCGCGACGATCGCCGATTTGCGGTCAAGTCCCGCGCTGATGGCCTTCGTATAAACGTGCTCCGCTTCCTCCATGGATTTAGAGTTTTCCCCCGCCGGAACGAGGTGAAGGGACGGCTGCTTCCCCGCCCGCCGGAGAAGTTCCGCGGCTTTCTCCCCATAGACCTTTCCCACGTTCGTATCGGAAATCACCAGGACGCGGGACGAAAAATCCGCGTCCGTGAAAAAAGAAACGGCCGCTTCTTCTATGCCTGTCCCGATCAAAATGTCGTAGCCGTTCCCCGGCAGATCGACTCTCACTTCACGCACGAATAAAGCCCCCCACCCGTAAAAAATCCACGATCTCGTCCGCCACCTGCATCGGCGACCTCCGACTCGTGTCGACGGTAAAATCGGCGCCGGCGTAAATCTCCCGACGGCTCTCCAAAAGCTCTTCCACCGCCTTGCGCCGGTCCTCGCTCCTGTCGAGCATCGGGCGCTCGCCCCGCCGCTCCGTCCGCTGGAGAATCGTGTCCACGTCGGCGGTCAGGCAGACGAGCACGCCCCGTTCCTTCAGTATCCGAAGGTTCTCCTCGTCCTTCACCGTTCCGCCGCCCGTAGCGATCACCGCAAATTTTCTCTGCACGACCTCCCGGACCGCTTCCCGCTCCTTCGCACGGAAATACGGCTCGCCCTCCGCTGCGAAGATTTCCGGAATGCTTCTTCCTTCCTTCGCTTCGATATACTTATCCAAATCGACCAGCCCGCAGCCCAGCCGGGTCGCCAGCGTGCGCCCGCAGCTCGTCTTGCCCGTCCCCATGAAACCGATTAAAACAACGTGCTTCGCCATATCGCTTTCCCTCTGTTTTCTTAACATCGTTCACCGATTGTTTATTCTATACTACTTGCCCCTTTCGGGCAATGATTTTTTCTATACGCCGCAAGGAACGAACCGTCCAAAATCTCTTTTTTGTCACTGCCCGATTTTTTCTATACGTCGCGCAAGGGATGGAACCCCTCAAAAAAGTTGAGGCAAGAAATTCTCACTTTCTTACTTCAACTTTTTTGCCCTGCTGATTTTACAGCCTGCAAAAAACCGCGCCGTCTGCATTTTTTTGCAAACAGCGCGGCTTGTCTTCCGTAAAGCAATATGCCGTTATCCTTTCAGCGCCACGATAAATTTCGTCCCTTCGCCGACCTCGCTTTCCACGCTGATCGTCCCGCCGTGCAGGCTCACGATTTCCTGCGCGATGGCAAGGCCGAGGCCGTTGCCGCCCATTTCGCGGGAACGCGCTTTGTCCACACGGAAAAACCGGTCGAAGATGCGTTCCATATCCGCCTCGGAAATACCGATGCCCGTATCCTCAACCTCAATACGGATTTTCTTTGCCGCGGGGGACATGACGCGCACGGTGACTTTTCCGCCCTCCGGCGTATATTTGACCGCGTTGTCCACTAAGATCAGCAGGAGCTGCTTCATCTTCTGCTCGTCCAGCTTCGCCGACAGCGACGCCTCGCCTTCCCGGACGAGCGTGATGTTCTTCTTGTCCGCCAACGGCTGCATAAGCCGTACGGTCTGATCGGCGGCAGCGGCAAGATCGGTCTTCGACAGCTTCAGCTTCAGCGCCTGGTTGTCGCTCCGCGCCACAAAAAGCAAGTCGCTGACGAGCTTCGTCATCTTCTTGACTTCGTCCCGCACGTCGCCGATGACCTGCTTCAAAAACGGCGACGTGATGGAGGGGTCTCCCTCCAAAAGGTCCGCCGACGCCATGACGACGGAAAGCGGCGTCCGCAGCTCATGGGACGCGTCCGCGGCGAACTGCCGCTGTTTCTCGTATGCCTCGACCAGCGGCACGATGGCCTTTCCCGCCAGGAAATGGCCGACGCCCGCCGCCACCGCCAGCGCCAGCACCGCCAGCCCGGCCAACGAGTACGTCGCTTTCTCAAGGCCGTTATACATCGCGGTGACGTCCTTGCCGACGTAAACGGTGGCAATCTGCTCGCCGTCCTCCATCATCGGCTGGGCGGTCATCATCACACGCACATGGCGCCGCTTGCCCCGGTCGGTCTTCACGGCGACCTCGCCCGCCTCCTTGTCCCAACGGCTGATGAGGTCTATCGCAAAAGGCTCCAGCTGCTCGGAAGCGCGGGAAAAATTGATGGGCGTCCCTTCCATGTCAAACACATAGAAAAACAGCCGATCGCTGCTCGTGCGCCAATCTTCCGTGTCTTCCGCCAGTTCCGGATGCTGCAGCAGATGTTCCTGCCCGCCCGCGATGAACTCCGCCGTCTCGACCAGCTCCCGCGCCTGCTCGGACTTCATCGACCATTCCATGCTCTGATGCACGACGACGATCAGCACGATCAGGAACGCCGCCATAATCAGCGAATAATACAGCGTGAGCTGGCGGCGGCTTTGCTGAAATACGTTCATGGCAAGCGATCACTCCGCTTCCAGCTTGTACCCGACGCCGCGAATCGTATGGATCATCGTCTTGCCGTCGCCCAGGTCCAGTTTCTTTCGGATCAGTTTCACATACGAATCGATGTTGTTGGAGCTGACCTCTGATTCCAGGCCCCAAATGCGGTCGAGAATGATTTCCCGCGGCACCACGATGCCAAGGTTCTGCGCCAGAAGGTCGAAGATCTGGAACTCCCTCGGAGAGAGCTGGATGACCTGATCCTTTTTCTTCAGCACTTTCGCGGTGCGGTTCAGAGTGAAGTCGCCCACCTTCACCACGTCCTGCTGAATCTTTTGGCTGCTGCGCCGTCCCAGCGCCCGAAGCCGCGCCAAGAGCTCCGCGAACTCAAAGGGCTTCACGAGATAATCGTCGGCCCCCGCGTCGAGGCCCGTCACCCGGTCGGTCACGTCGTCCCGGGCGGTCAGGATCAGGATCGCTTTCTCATAGCCGTTTTCCCGGAGCCGCTTACAGGCGTCCACGCCGCTCTCCCCCGGCATCATCCAGTCCAGCACCAGCACGTCGTAATCGTCGTAGTTCGCGTATTCCACAATCTCGTCGCCGCGTTTCACCCATTCCACCTGAATGCCGTTCTGCTCCATCATATATTTCGTCAGCTTGCCGAGCCGCGCGTCGTCCTCCGCCAAAAGCACCCGCATAATAAAACCTCCTTCGCTTTTCTATAATATCATTATCAATGATATTTATGAAAAAAGGCGGGGCAAATCAAGCCTGCCGCCGTTTCGCTTCAGCGCTCCGCCCGCAAAGCCGGATTACCGCGTGTTCCAAAAGCTCCGGCCCCGCCTGGCCGGTTTTCAGCAAATAATCGGCGTCCGCAAGTTCGAGGAAAGCCGCTTTGAGCGTCCCCTCGTCGAAGCCCTGCGCCGCACGCCCCAATTTTTCCGCGATAAACGGATTCAGTCCCAGGGGCTGCCCCAAGGCCTTGCCGCGTACGCCCCGCGCCTCCAGACGTTTCGCCTGCCACAGCTGACGCACATGGCGCGTAAGCCCTGCGATAATCATCGGCAGATACGCGCCGTCGCCAATCTCCCGCTCCAAAACCGACATCGCGCGCTTTACGTTTCGTTCGCTGACCGCGTCGTGGAGCGCGAAGCCGGAAACCTCCGGCACCGACGAAAACGCCCGTTCCAAGTCTGCGCGGCTGAATCGCGGCGCGTCGGTATACAGCGCCAACTTGGAAAGTTCCCGGTCCAGAAAAGAAAGGGAGATCGTCTTCATCATGGAAACCGCGTTCATGAAATATGCCGCCGCCTCCCTATCGAAGGACCGCCCCATCTCCGCAAGCTTGCCGCGGATCCACGGCTCAATCGTCCACGGCTTCTCCGGCTCGGCGTCCAATACCGCGCCGACCTTTTCCATCGCCTTGGTGAGCTTTTTCCGCTTGTCCGCCTTTGCCTTGCTTTCAAAGATTACATAGTTCGTCTCCGGCATATCGGCAATCGCCGCCAACAGCCGCTCCAATCCTTTGTCTTTCGCCTTCCCCTTTTTCGCGTCTTCCCCGACGCTTTTTTTCTCTCGAAACAATTCCGTGCCGCGGAGCACGAACACCGCTTTTTCCGACAGGAACGGCAGCGTCGCCAACAGGTCCGCCAGTTCGTGAAGCGCAGGATCGCGCTCCAAATATTGAACCGCTGCCGTCCGTTCCGCCTCGTCCGGCAGCAGCGCGCCAAGGATCGCCGTCTCCGCCTTTTCGATATAATACGGCTCCTCCCCCGCCAACAGCATCGCGTGGGGAATTCCCTTCCGCAGTTTTGCCATAAACTCCCCGTACTTCATCGCGCCGCCCCTTTCTTCTTGCTTTATAATACAATACCGCGCCATCTTTGTCACGCCGTTTGCTCCCCATATCGACAAATTAATTGTATTTATATAAGGATAATTGTAACCATATCTTGCAAGTTGGGAAAAAAACGTGCATAATTAACTTATTCAATATGATTCATCGTAACTTAAATTTAGGAGGTATTTTCATGAAAACGAAAATGGCAACGATACTTACGGTGTTAATGATGATGTCGAGCGCGACGGCTTTTGCGATGATTCCGAGCGCAGAGATCGCACTGAGCGGCGTCGCGCCAGGTATGAGCGTTGATGAAGCTGTTGCAGTGTACGGTCAAGCAACTTATCGTGGAGACGACGCTTACTTCCAAAACGGCGTCAAAGCGGATCTTGACGACTTCAACCGCAACCTGATTGAAGAACTGAAAATCAATCGACCGGGCAGCGGCGTTACAACGCCCGCCGGAATCGGCATCAGCTCGCCGGAAAGCGCGATTGTCGAAGCCTACGGGCAGCCGGACAAAATGGAATACGATGACGGCAAGAACGAATACACCTACTATGCTTCCGACAGCCGCATGAAGCTGAAAATCGAGGCGATGAACGGCGCGGTCGTAAAGATCAAGTGCGACCTGTACGACTAACCTCATGATTATAAGAAAGAAGTTGTTGTTGAATGAAAAAGACAGTTGTCTCCACCTTTGCGGCGGCGCTTATTGCTGCCTCTGCATCCACAGCATTTGCCGCGACAAACCCCTTCGAGGATGTTCCCGCCGATCATTGGGCTTATGACGCGGTGGCGCAACTCGCTGCCGAAGGCGTGATTGAGGGCTACGGCGACGGCACTTATCGCGGCGACCAGGCAATCACGCGCTTTGAGATGGCGCAGATGGTTGCCCGCGCCATGGCGAAAGGCGGCGGAAACAAAGCACTCCTCGACAAGCTGGCGGCAGAGTTTGCCGACGAGTTGAACAGCCTCGGCGTCCGCGTGGCTGCCCTCGAAAAGAAGGTCGACAATGTGACCTGGACCGGCACAGTGCGCTATCGGTACATAACATCGCGAATCACTGAAGACAACCGAGTAACGCGGACCACAGATCAATATCTGACTCTTCGCTTGGAACCCTCCATGAAGATTAACGAGCATTGGACCGGGCACGCGCGCATCGACTACAACAGCGATATGGACTCCGCCGCCAATACGACGGGTAACACTGTAATCGGAACGAATGTCGCACCGGGAATTTGTGTCGAGCGCGTCTGGGTGCAGGGCGACTACAAGAACTTCCAAATTCTCCTCGGTAAGTTGCCATACTTGACCAATATTGACAACGGCATGATTTACGACGACAACGTGGCCGGCGGTCAGCTCACCTTCGGCAACAAGGTCAAGGCGACGCTGACGGTGGGGCGTTCCAACAGTTTCGCTGCAGCAGGCGCCGACCCGAATTTCCCCCCCGTGCAGGAGGCGGGCAAGCCTACTCCTCAAGGAAGAACGGGCAGCTATCAGGCCATCGAAATTTACAACGACCGCGCCGACAAATGGACTTGGGGCGTAGCCTTCCACCGCTGGGCAAACAAGGAGCTTATCCAATGGGAAGCCGAAGCGTCGGCCATCAATATCTGGGAGGGCGCCCTCGGCTACAAGTTCAACAAGAATCTTTCCGTCAACGGCGCGTATGCCTGGACGAACAGTCCTCGTGGCGAAATGGCGCACCCAAATGCGACGGCGCCGGGAGGAGTGGAACCTGAAGAGCCCTTGGCTGCCACTGCCAAGCGCGCTTGGAGCATCGAGTTCGACTACAAGGGTGCGAATCCCGCCGACAAAGGCTCCTGGGGCGCTTTCGTCGCGTACCGCGACCTCGGATCATGGGCCGTCATCACGCCGACCTATGACGCGATGCAGGCGGGATGGAAAGGCGTAGAGCTGGGCGTCGATTACGTCTTCGCAAAAAATATCATGGGTACGGTCAAATACTTCTTCGGCAAGAATGTGGAGGACGACATCGGCGATGAGGCTCCGCAATCTTCCGCCTACAAACTCTTCACTGAGCTGAATTTCTTCTTCTAAGTAAACCAAACGCAAAAAATCCCGACGGAAGCATTTCCGCCGGGATTTTTATCTCTATTAAGATCAGTATTCCGCCACCGTCTCGATGAAGCCGTACTTGTCCTCGACTTCTCCGATATGCAGCCCCTCGATGTAATCGTACATCTTCTGCGCAAAGGGACCGATCTTTCCGCCGCCAATGACCATGTCATGATTCTTGTAGCCGAGCACGCCCACCGGGGAAATGACTGCCGCCGTACCGGAACCGAAGACTTCTTCCAGCGCGCCGCTCTTGTACCCGTCGACAATCTCGTCGATGGAGATTTTGCGTTCTTCCGTCGGTACGCCCCATTCCTTTGCAACCGCCAGCACCGTACGGCGCGTGACGCCGTTCAGGATGCTGCCGTCCAGCTCCGGCGTGACCACCTTGCCACCAATCTTGAACAGGATGTTCATCGAGCCGACTTCCTCGATATACTTGCGCTCCACGCCGTCCAGCCAAAGCGTCTGGTCATAGCCTTTCTGATGCGCAACGAGACCCGCGTGGAGGCTCGCCGCATAGTTCGCCGGAGTCTTCGCTTCGCCGAGCCCGCCGCGTACCGCGCGCACATAGGTATCCTCCACCATGATCTTGACCGGCGCGAAGCCGTGCGCGTAGTAAGCCGCCACCGGCGAAAGGATGATCAGGAGCTTGTACGAGCCGCTGACGCTGACGCCGAGATACGGGTCGTCGGCGAAAATGAACGGACGGATATACAGGCTCTGACCCTTTTCTTTCGGAATCCAGTCCTTCTCCATAGCGACGAGCTGCTTCAACCCTTCATGTACCGTCTCCAACGGGAACTCGGGGATATCCAGCAGACGGCAGGAATTTTCCATGCGCTCCAGGTGCGTTTTCGGGCGGAAAATCACCGCGCGCTTCCCCTGCCGGTATGCCTTCAGCCCCTCGAAGACCGCCTGCCCGTAATGCAGCGTCGTGTTCGCCGGGCTGACCGCAATATCGCCGTACGGAATGATGCGGGCGTCATGCCAGCCGTCCTTTTCCGTATAGTCCATCTCGAACATGTAATCCGTGAAATGCGTGCCGAACCCGATTTTCGATACGTCCGGCTTCTCCTTCAACGAATCCGCTTTCACAAATCTGATCTCCGCCATGAAAATCCATCTCCTCGCAAACTTTTATAAGCTTTTATAATATAACGGTTTTATTTTATGCCTGTTGCCCTTCACAGTCAAGAAACGGAAAAATAAAACCTAAAAAATAACGCTGCATCATTCCCCGTTTTTCAGACGGCGCCTCGCTTCAGGCAGCTTTTCCAGGATATCACCCGCGATCAAGCCTTCCGCTTTTTCCTCCGCCGCCAAATCCCCGGCGTACCCGTGCAGGAACATTCCCAAAAGCGCCGCCGCTTCCGGCCCCGCTTCTTTTGTCATGCCCGCCACCGCGCCGGCCAGCACGTCTCCCGCGCCCGCCGTCGCCATGGAAGAATTCCCCTTCGAGGTAAAGAATACGCGCCCGTCCGGGAAAGCGACAATCGTGCACTCGCTCTTGAGCACAAGAATCGCCCGCCAATCCGCCGCCGCCTTGCGCGCGTGGGCGACAAGATTCTCCCGAAGCTGCGGCGCTTTTATCCCTAACAGCTCCGCCATCTCGCCAAGATGCGGCGTCATGATAAGCGGTGCGCCGATTCCCGGGAGCTCTTCCGTGTGCCCGCAGAAAGCATAGAGCGCGTCGGCGTCCAAAACCAGGGGCGCCTTTACGCGGGCGGCAAAACGCCGCACCATCGCCCCCGTCTCCGGCGCGCGGCCCAACCCCGGCCCAATCAGCACCGTGTCATATTTGGGCAGCATCGCCGCCAGCGCGTCCGTCGCCGTTTCGCCCAGCACGCCGCGCTGAATCTCCGGCAGCGGCTTAGTCATGACCTCCGTGAGCTTCGCCGCCAAAATATCCGCGACGCTGTCTGCCGTCGCCACCGTGGCAACGCCCGCGCCCGAACGCAGCACCGCCTTTGCTGCCATCGCCGCCGCCCCCGTCATCCCGCGGGAGCCCGCCACCACCAGCACGCATCCGCAGACGCCCTTGTGCGCGTCCGCCGGACGCGAGGGCAAAAGCGCCTGCGCCGCCGCGTCATCCAAATATTCCTGCAGGATGGCTTTATCTTCCAACAGCGCCTGCGGCAGGCTGATGGAATCCACGACGATCTTTCCTGCACAGGCCGCGCCGGGACAGAAGAAAAGCCCCGCCTTCGGCAGCCCGAAGGAAGCCGTCGTCTCCGCAAGAATCGCCGCGCCGTGCGTCATGCCCGTATCCGCGTCCACGCCGCTGGGCACGTCAATGGAGACTACATGCCGCGCCTCCTCGTTGACCATGCGGATCAGCCGGTCCTCCGTCTCCCGCAGCGGTCCCTTGACGCCGGTGCCTAAAATACCGTCCAGCACGCCGTCTGCCAAGCGCAGATAAATACGCAGCTTCTCCCAATCGCGGTCCTGCTCCAGCGCGCGAACGGGGATGCCCAATTTCCTGCATATCTCCAAATTATTTTTCGCCGCGGGCGTTAAATGCTCTGCGTTGCCCACGGCGTATATCGCAACCTTCGCGCCCCTGCTCAAGAGATGGCGGGCTGCCGCGTATGCGTCTCCGCCGTTGTTTCCGCTGCCCGCAAGCACGCAGACCGTCCTTCCGGCGACTTCACCCAAAACTCCGGTCAACGCGTCCGCCGCCGCGCGGCCCGCGTTCTCCATCAACAACAGCGTGTCAATCCCGTATGTATCCGCCGCCATCTTGTCAATGCGGCGCATTTCCTCGGCCAAGGCGATTTTCATGCCGTTACCTCCGTTTACATAAACAGGCTGCCGTTAGAAACGACAGCCTGTCTTTTTTTCCTATTGCCGTGCGACAATCGTTCCTTCCGCCATCTTAAAGGAACGCGCAATCATGATTTCGACGCGACGGTTCCGCCTCCGCCCGTCCTCCGTCTCGTTGGACGCCACCGGGCGATATTCGCTGTACCCGATAGCACTGAACCTTGCCGGATTCAGTGACGCGTTCGATGCGAAAAGCGCTTTCATAAAAGTCATGGCACGCGCCGACGAAAGTTCCCAGTTCGACGGATACTGTTCCGTTGCGATAGGCACATTATCCGTATGGCCGGAAATAATCACCCGCTCGGGAATCGCCGCCAAAAGCCCCGCCACCACAGGCACGATAAGCTGCGACTCGTTGACCAGTTCCGCAGAGCCCGACGGGAAAAGCGCCGTCTCTTTGATGCGGATCATCAGGCCTTCTTCCGTCAGCGTCGTCCGAAGCGAGTCCTTCAAATGATTCGTCGCGATGTATTGATCCATCGTCTGCTGTAAATGCTCCAGCGTTTCATTCTCCGCAAGATACGCGCGGTTTCCATGGTCCACGCCGTCGCCGCTGCCGTCCCCGTTTCCGGTTCCGTCACCGTCGCCGCCACCGCCGCCTCCCGCCTGCGGATACACCGCAAGGCCGAGACCCGGCAAAAGCCCTCCGCCGCCCATGCCGATACCGAACGCCTTCCCGAAGGCCGCGCCCATTTGCTTCGCCTTACCGCCGTCCACCTTCGACATACAGAACAGGCAGAGGAACAGCGCCAACAGCAGCGTCATCAAATCGGAATACGGAAGCAGCCAAGCCTCGCCCGCTTCTTCTTCGTGAGGCGGGCCGTGTTTTTTCTTCTTCGACATAGATTATCCCTCCGTCTTCAGACCTTCGCGCTCCGACTGCGGAATGAATACCATCAGTTTCGCCTCGATTGCCGTGGGCGAATCGCCCGCTTGCAGCGAAAGAATACCTTCAATGATCATACGTTTTTGACTGATCTCCATTTCCGAGAACACTTTCAGCTTGTTCTCGAACGGCAGCCAAAGCACGTAACCCGTATAGATACCGAGAATCGTGGCGACAAACGCCGCCGCGATCGCGTGGCCCAGCTTGTCGATATCGTTCATGTTGCCCAACGCCGCGATCAGACCAACCACGGCGCCCAAAACGCCCAGCGTCGGCGCGTAAGTACCGGCCTGCTTGAACACCGAACGGCCTTCCGCATGGCGGGCCTGCATGACCGTCAGCTCCGCGTCCATGACGTCCGAGACGAACTCCGGATCCATACCGTCGATGACCATACCGAGACCGGAACGGAAGAACGGGTCTTCAATCTCCTGCACCTTGCTTTCAAGAGCCAGGATACCTTCACGGCGGGCAATCTGTGAAAGCTCGACGAACATCTTCAACAGCTCGCCGCGATCCTTGAGCTGCGGACGATTGATAACCTTCTTGAAAAGATTCGGGATGTTCTTCATGTTCTCCATGGGGAATCCCGTGAAGAGGCAGGAAATCGTGCCGCAGATGATGATCAGGAACGCCGCCGGGTTGTTCAGCGCCGACAACGGCGCGCCCTTGATGACCATACCGACAAAAATCGAAATCAAGCCCATGATAAGACCGATTACTGTTGATGTTTCCAAAACAATTCCTCTCCTTTTCGCCGCCAAAAGCGGAATTTCACGGGGAGCGAATCCATGCACCCAAAGAACCTTGCAGATTATCTCTTAACAAAATATAGTGTATCACAACAATACTGATTTTTCTATAGTTAAATATTCTATTTCTTTATTTTCTACGCTATTTTCTGCGGCGCGAAATGGTCCGGCAGCAAAAAATCAGAAAAGCTTTTTATGGCATTGCCAAAATGTATATGTTATACTTATGAATATATAAATAAATGCCTTGCCTTGAACCGCTTGGCAGTAGAAAGGAACAGCCGGAACATCCGGCCATCCTACAGGAAAGTGTGTGAGCAAAATGAAAAGAATCCCCATGGAGCTGCGGCAGCTTGAGTATTTCCGCATGACGGCCAGGCTGCGCAATCTGACGCGCGCGGCGGCGGAGCTTGAAGTCTCTCAGCCGAACATCACCGTCGCCATCCAAAAACTCGAAAACCTGCTTGGCCTCCGTCTCTTCGACCGCAGCCAAAAGCAAGTGCTCCTGACCACCGAAGGTGAAATTTTCCTCCATCGAGTGGAACCGGCTCTCGACATTCTGCACGATGCGCTGCGGGAATTAGAGGACTACAAGAACCTCTCCAAAGGCAACATCCGCATCGGCATCCCGCCCATGATCGGCGCCTATCTGTTCCCGCGCATCTGCTCGGATTTCCAAAAAATCTACCCCCATCTCTCCATATCGCTTTACGAGGAAGGCTCCATGGCCATCCGCGAAAACCTGGAAGCGGGAGAGCTGGATTTCGGCATTATCATTTTGTCTGACATTCCCGCCGCGCTGAACACATTCCCCATGTGCACCTCCGAGCTCGTGGCCTGCGTGCCGGAAAGCTCGCCGCTGTCTTCCCGAACTTCCTTCCGATTAAAGGATTTTGACAAAGAAAACCTGATCGTGATGAAACACGGTTCTTTCATCCGCCGCATGCTCTCCGATCGTTTCGCCTCCATGGGGATTTCCCCCAACGTAGTGCTCGAATCCAACCAGATCGAGATCATCAAGCATTTGGTGGCAAACGGCATCGGACTGGCGTGTCTGCTGGACTGCGTGATCAAAGGGAACCAAAACTTCCGCGTGCTCCCCTTCAACCGGCCGATGCGCTTCGATATCGGCCTCGCCTGGAAGAAAGACCGCTACATTTCAAAAGCTGCGGCGGCGTTCATGGATTTCTGCAAAGAAACACTCCTCGATTGACGCGAAGGGTTCGGGCTCTGCCAGCGTCCGCTCCGCACGTTTTCGGTCATCAAAAAACGGCAGCCGGAAAAATCCGGTTGCCGTTTTTCGTATTTGCAGTTATTTCTTCTTTCCGACGTTCGCGCCGTTCTGCATGCTCGAAGGCCATTCCTGAAACGTCAGAAGGCCGAATTCATAGAGAGCGATTCCCTGCTGCGTCAGCTTCGGATTGTCCATCAGCATAACGCCAAAACGCCCGCCATACGCGCCGCGGAAAAACGTCCTGACCATTTGGGATTCCGCCGTCATGACCTCGTCGACCTTTCCGTCGCCGTTGGTGTCGACCTCGATTTCCTTCGCCGTCACCGCGTAAACGCCCGAACGGCCGTCTACCTCGGTCAGGCGGACAAACTCATAGGGGGAACTCTTCATGAACTTATCGATAAAGGCTTTCTGATTATCCTCCGACTGCTTTGTGATATCCGGGGGAAGCGTCGCCTCGTCGAAAGCGTCGACCATAACGATCCAGCCGTACGCAACATCATAGCCGTTGCTCCGGAAAATCAGCACGTCTCCCTTTTCCGTATTGTCCCCGAACAGAACGCTCAAAGGAACAACCGTCGGCTTGGCCGGGCAGACGATCGAGTACCCGTAACGCTTGCTCGTATATTTATATCCGCTGTCGATATATGCCTGCAAAGCTTCCTCGGGCGTCATCTGCGCCTGTTCACTGGCACTGGGCGCCTCCGCCGCGATTACCGGCTCCTCCGCCGCCGAGACCGGAGACGTCGCCGAAAAGGCCATCCATACCGAAGCCAGCGCCGCCGTCGTCATCTTTTTCCAATCCATGAAGAATCCTCCTCCAATGCAAAGTCATTGCCCATACTTTTTGATATATGCACGCAACGCCGCAAGCGCCGCCTGCGACGCGCGAAATTTTACCTGTTCCCGTCTTCCCGTGAAACGATATTTTTCCGCCGTCGTACCCTCATTGCCCGCGACGGCGATAAACACAGTGCCGACAGGCGTTTCATCCGTTCCGCCGCCCGGCCCGGCCAGCCCCGTCGTACTGACGCCGAAGTCCGCGCCCAATTTCCGCCGCACGCCTTCCGCCATGGCCCGCGCCACAGCGTCTGAAACCGCTCCCTCCCGGGTGAGCATATCGCGGTCAACCGCCAAGACGTCCGCCTTTACCTCGTTCGTGTACGAAACGACGCCGCCCTTGACATATTCACTGCTTCCGGCCACGTCGGTCAACCGGCTCGCCACAAGACCGCCCGTGCAGGACTCTGCCGTCGCCACGAAAAGCCCCCGCGATTTCAGTTCCCGTCCGACGGCTTCTTCCATCGTCTCGTCGTCCGCGCCATATACCAAATCGCCAAGACGCGATCGAATCTCTTTCTCCAACGGAGCAATCAGACGCCGCGCGGCCTCCTCGCTTTCCGCTTTCGCCGTAATACGGACGATTACGCCCGTCGGACGAACCAAAAGAGCAAGCGTCGGATTTTTCTGCGCCAGGATCAAATCGTCGAGCTTCGTTTCCAGCATCGACTCGCCGATGCCAAAGGTATGCAGCACACGTGAAACGGTGACGGCGGAAACGCCGTATTTTTCCGCAAGATACGGCAACAGGCTTCGATGGAGCATGTCCTTCATTTCCGAGGGCGGCCCCGGCAGATTTGCCAGCAGCTTCCCGTTTGCTTCCATCGCCACGCCCGGCGCCGTTCCCGCGTGATTGACGAAAACGTGCGCTCCCTCGGGAATCATGGCCTGCCGCAGATTGTTCTCCGTCATCTCTCGCCCGATACGGGCAAAATAGCTTTTGAGACGGACGGCACATTCCTCGTTCAAGGCCATGTTCCGCCCCATGACTTCAGCGGACACTTCCTTCGTAATATCGCCCCGGGTCGGACCGAGCCCGCCGGACGTGATGACGAGATCGGCGCGGGAAAGCGCATGGGAAAGAACTTCTTTCATCCGTTCCCGGTTGTCGCCTACCGTCGTCTGGAAGCAGACGTCAACGCCTATTTTATTGAGCTCCCGAGCCATATAGGCGGCGTTCGTATTGACGATCTGCCCTAAAAGTAGCTCGCTTCCCGTCGTCACAAGCTCTGCAATCATATTCTTCCTTCTCTCTGAAAAACGCGTGAAGTACAGGCCGTTTTAAGGGAATCTTAATCTTCCGGCTCGCCCACCACGTCGTATGTGAAGCCTTGAGATACGCGCACGCGCATCATATCGCCCGGCCGGACGTCTCCGCAGCCTTCAACGAAGACCTGTCCGTCCACCTCCGGCGCCTCACGATAGGAACGGCCATAGGCGACGTTTTCCTGCTCCTCCTCGCGGCCTTCGACGAGCACCTCCAGCACCTGTCCCTCCAGCGATTGATTGACTTTCTCGGAGATCTTGCATTGAATACTCATCAGCTCGTGATATCGGGCCTGCATCACATCCTCTGCGATCCGCCCGGGGAATTCCGCCGCAGGCGTTCCTTCCTCTGCCGAGTACGTAAAAATGCCCGCCTTGTCAAAGCGCTGCTCTTCGATAAACGAACGAAGCGACGCAAACTGCGCCTCCGTCTCTCCCGGAAATCCCACGATAAACGTGGAACGGATCGCAACGCCCGGAATACGGTCCCGGAGTTTGGCCAAAAGCGTCTCCATCGATGCCCGCGTATCGGCCCGATGCATTTGCCGAAGCAAACCGTCGTCCGCATGCTGCAGCGGCAAATCGACATACTTGACCAGCTTCGGTTCCGAGGCAATGACGTCGATCAGCTCGTCCGTAAAGAAGCGCGGATACGAATACAGGCAGCGTATCCAGCGCACCTCTTCGATTTTCGCCAGTTCCTTCAAAAGCCTTGGCAATTCCGCTTTTCCGTAGATATCCCGCCCATACGCCGTCGTATCCTGCGCGATGAGATTCAGTTCCTTGACGCCCTGCGCCGCCAGTGCTTTCGCCTCCGCGACGACGTCCTCCACCTTGCGGCTGCGATACCGTCCGCGAATCATCGGAATCGCGCAGAAGGAACAGCGATTGTCACAACCCTCGGCAATTTTCAGATACGCCGTATAGCCGGGCGTCGCCAAAATGCGCGGCGTTTTCGCGTCATAAATGATTTCCGATTCCCCGACCAATAGGACGCGGCGGCCGCGAAGCGTTTCCTCGACGGCTTCCATGATGCGGTTCCACGCCCCAGTGCCTACGATACCGTCCGCCTCCGGCATTTCATCCAGGAGCGTCTGCCCGTATCGCTGCCCGAGACAGCCCGCCACGATCAGCGAACGGCATTTGCCGGCAGTTTTGTACTCCGCCATGTTGAGCACCGTTGTGATGGATTCCTTCTTTGCGGTCTCAATAAATGCGCAGGTGTTGACAATTAGGATATCCGCCTCTCCCGGCTCCTTCGTCAGCTCGATCCCGCCTTTTTGCAATAAGCCGAGCATGTTCTCGGTATCCACCAAATTCTTAGCGCAGCCGAGACTGATAATACCCGCTTTCACCTAAACTCCCCCAAACAACAGAAAGCGTGCCGCTTCCTCAAAAGCGGCACACGTTTATTTGAAACGAACGTTTTGCAGCCACCGGTCCAAGAGCGCGCTTCGTTCCTCCGCCGTAAATGCCGGCGCCGCGTCGAACAGCACGACGTTTTTTCCGGCCATCTGCTTATACGCCAGCGTCCCCGGATTGGCAGGAACGAAAAACACATTTTCCCGCTGCAGGGCCAGATGCGCTTCGTCGGACAACAGCCACTCCAAAAATGCTTCCGCCGAAGGCCGCCCGTCACGCAAAAGACCGGCTCCCGTCAGCATGTACGCCGTCCCGTCCATCGGATAAACGATGCGAAGCGGATACCCGTCGGACAGATACCGGAGCGTCTCGCTCTGCACCGCCACGGCGGCGTCAACTTCTCCCATGCCCGCCATGCGAACCGGCGTGGAAAGGAATTTCACATACTGCACGACTTTCGGATGTATGGCAGAAAGCCACTGAAAAACCTCCGGCTCGCCGTAAACCGTCAGCAGCGTAAAATACAAATTGGAGGCCGCATCGGCGGCGAGAAAATCCGTCATCCCAACCCGCATGTCGGGATAAGCGGCAAATTCCGCCCAAGTTTCCGGAATCCGGGGCAGCGTGCGCATATAATCGCTGTTCACGCAGAATACGACGGGATCGTACCAAACGCCCGTCCAGGCGCCTTCCTCGTCCTTCAAGGAATCCGCCACGGAATCCGTTTCTTCCGAAAAATACGGAACGAAAGCGCCCATGGCGGCGCCTTTCCGCATGACGCTGCTGTCCGCAAGCACCATGTCCGCCTTGGGCTCGGCGCCCTCTTTTTTCAGACGCGCCGTCAGCTCGTCGCCCGTCATCGGGACGAACCGGACGCCGACCTTTTTTGTCTTTTCATATTCGGAAGCCAGAAGGCTCGCCTGCTCCGGCGGCATGGTCGTATAAACCGTCACCGTCCGCTCCGAGGCCGCCGGCGTGCGGTCGGCGTACCCGGAAAGGAACGTGACGCCGACCACCGTGCCAAGTACGAGCACGAAGGCTAAAAACAAGAGCGAAGTATATCGTTTCATGACGATTCCTCCGAGTAGCTCTGAAATAAAACAGGAAAGCGCGGCGGGATTCCCCGCCGCGCCGAAATCATCCGCCGTCTTCCACAGCGCGGCAAACCGTCGGATCAGCTGTGACGAAGCCAGTCAGGAATCGTAAGCGAATCAAAATTGCCGCCGAAAGGCGCCATCGGCTGCGGCTGCTGCGCCGGCTGTTCCTGCGTCTGGTTCCCCTGTTGGTCGGCTTCCTTGTTTTGCTGCGGCTCTACGCCGATTTTTTCTCCCTCCATGTCAAAGCCCGTGGCAATGACCGTCACTCGAACCGTATCGCCGAGCGTGTCGTCAAATGCAGCGCCGAAAATGATGTTCGCGTCGGTATGGACCATCTCCTCGATTTCCGCCGCCGCCTCGTTGACGTCGTAGATGCTCAATTTGTCCATGGACCCCGTGAAGTTCAGCAGTACGCCGTGCGCGCCCTCGATGGACGTCTCCAGGAGCGGGGACGTCACCGCCTCCCGCGCCGCGTCCGCCGCCGCGCTTTCCCCGGTTCCTTCGCCGATTCCCATCAGCGCCGTCCCGGTATCCTTCATAATGGACTGGACGTCGGCAAAGTCAAGATTGATAAGCCCCGGCACCACCAAAAGATCGGAAATTCCCTGCACGCCCTGATGCAATACGTCGTCCGCGATACGGAACGCCTCCATCATCGGCGTGTTGCGGCTGACAATCTGCAGCAGCTGATTGTTCGGAATCGTAATAATGGTATCGACGGCGTCCTTCAGATTGAGGATGCCCATTTCGGCGTTCTGCATCCGCCGCTTGCCTTCAAACTTGAACGGCTTGGTAACGACGCCCACCGTCAGAGCGCCCGCTTCCCGCGCGCACTCCGCCACGACCGGGGCCGCGCCCGTTCCGGTGCCGCCGCCCATGCCTGCGGTAATAAATACCATATCCGCGCCGCTCACCGCGGCAATGATTTCATCACGGCTTTCCTCGGCCGCGGCAGCGCCAATCTCAGGGCGCGCGCCAGCGCCAAGCCCGCGGGTCAGCTTCTCGCCGATCTGCAGCCGTTTGGGCGCCAAGGACTTCATCAGCGCCTGCGAATCCGTATTGATGGCAATAAATTCAACGCCTTTGAGGCCGGAAGAAATCATGCGGTCAATGGCGTTGGACCCGCCGCCGCCCACGCCGATGACTTTGATTTTTGCCATATCGTTGATTACCGTATCATCCAGTTCAATCACAAATACCCCTCCACGCCGAGCAAAACGCCCTACAACTGCCACGCGAGAACGCGCATGGAATCAAAATTCGTCTTTATCCCTCACATTTTACTATGAAAGCGCGTTTCATGCAAGTAGGCTTTTTATCTGCGTTTTTTCAAATAATACCTTCTGATGATGGCAAGATTCTGAAAGATTCTCAATCCGAACGCAAGCAGGGCGACATAATACAAATCAATGCCGAGGCGGTCCCCCGCATAGACGAGAAACGCCGCCAAAAGGCCGTTGACAAAAAAACCCGACATAAACACCATATTGTCGAAACGATCATCCAACGCCGAACGAAATCCGCCGAAAACAGAGTCGAGGCCGGCAAGCAGCGCCACGGAAAAAAGTTTGGAATATGTGACCGGGATTGTCAGCGGGCAAAGGCTCCCCAAAATCAGCCCGACGCCAAGACCTACCAACGCAAGAATCATGACGCCGCCTCCTCCGCTTCTTTCGCGAAGCTGAATTTCGAGGCGCCCTTATAGGCAGGAACGACAATATCCTGGGCCGCCTTAACCTCCAGCTGGATTCCCCAAACCTGCAGCGTCTCCATCACGCCGCCGCGCATCCGAAGCGCGCTCTCCAGCGTCGCGCTGTCGCCGATTGCCCGTATCTCATACGGCGGCGCCGAACGCACATTATTTACGGAAAGTGTAGGCCCCGCGCAGCGAATCTCCGAAGTCGCCATGAGCCGCTGGCCGTTGACGGAAATCGCCTCTGCGCCCGCCGCCCGGAGCTCGTTGATGACTTTCAGCAAATCATCGTCGTGGATAATGTAAAGATTTTGGTTTTCGCCAGCCTTGGACTTGATCTTGCTGTCGTCAATCGTCACGATGACGCCTGGGCCCGTCAGCGCAGTCAGGCCGGAACGCAGCCGAAGCTCCCTCAGCATTTGCTCGCCTTCCGTATTGCCGGGCGCAGGCCGCACCTGCTGAAGGCTCGCCACTTTTTCCTGCAGGGCGTCCCGTTCCTTCTCCGTCTCGATCAGCCGCGCGGACAATTCTTCCACGCGCTGGTATGGAAGGGAAGCTTTCTGGTCCATGGCGATGCGGAACTGCAGTGCCAGCATGAAGCCGAGCACCATGCAGACAAACGCAATGGAAAGATGTCCCCTCTTATACGTTATCATATTTTCAAATGCGCCTCACTTTTGCACGGGATCCTGCTTGGGGATGACCGCCTGGGTATATGTCAGGTCTATGTACTCTATCGGACGCTTCGTCGTCCGAAGGTCTTCCAGGAAGCTCGTCGTGTACTTCGCCTTTTCTTCCAACCGCTCAAGGACGCCGATCCGGATTTCCGCCGCATTCGTCGTGCGAGCCACCACATGCTCGGGATTCGACACATTCATTTCCACGATCTGCGAAAGTGTCAAATCGTCAAGGTGCGCCAAATATTCCACAGCCAAAAGCGCCTGTTCGTCCCCGATCGCATCCCCGATATAAAGGTCTCTAGCCGTCACGCCGACCAAAAGCGGCGTCGTCTGCAAGTGCCGGACACGGTAAGCGTTCAGCACCATCCCCTTGCGGTCAAGGTCGAGAAAACCGAACTCGCAGGCAACGCAGGCCACAGGCCGGCGCTCTTCCACCTCGATCACGATGCCGTTCGGAAACGTCCGCTTCACGACGGCCTGTTCAATGCGCAGATCCTTGCGGAGATTTTGCGCGGCTTTGTCGGTTTCCACCTGGAACATGTGCTGTCCCTTGTAAACGCCCGCGATGCGGCAAATATCTTCCGCAGAGATATACGTGGGATTCCCGGCGATGGAAATGTCTTCCAGCTTGAACACAGGCAGGTACATGACGGCGGCCGCAGTCACCCCTACCAACCCTAAAAAACCGACCATCTGAAACAGCCATTGCCATTTGCGCGAAGGCTCGCGCGGGCCCGCGTCTTCGAGCGCCAATTCCTGCATCTGTTCCTCGTCCATCGCCGTCGCCCCCTTTCAGTGTGGAGTGATTACATATTTAATATGCCAAAATCCCCTAACTCTACACTCCGCATTCTTTAATCGTCATTTCCATAAGCCGTTCGCAGAAATCCTCGAACGAGATACCCGCCGCGCGCGCCGCGTCCGGAACCAGCGACGTCTCCGTCATACCCGGCATCGTGTTGATGTCGATGACATACGGCACGTCCTCCGACGAAAGCATCATATCGATACGGGCGACGCCCCGACAGCCAAAAACGCGGAATGTCCGCTCCGCCGTCTCCCGCACCCGTTCCATCGCCGTCGCACTGATACGCGCCGGAATGATATGGCGGGACGCGCCGACGGTGTATTTGCTCTCGTAGTCGTAACGACCCGAAGTCGTCGTAATCTCAATCACCGGCAGGGCGTCACAGGTATCCGGCGTGCCCCAGACCGCCGCCGTCAGTTCCGGCCCGTCGATAAACTCCTCCACCAATACTTCGTCTCCGTAAGCAAACGCCTCATCCAGCGCATCGGGAAGCTCCGCCGCGTCTTTGACCACGACGACGCCGACGCTCGAACCTTGCGCCGTCGGCTTGACCACCATAGGCACAGACATCTCCCTAAGGATTCTCGCTCTGAGCCCTGCGCGGTCGGCAGTCCGATAGGCACGCGCCTTCGGCGTCGAAATGCCCGCGCCGAGCATCACGTTCTTCGCCGCCGCCTTGTCCATCGACATGGCCGACGCCAACACCCCGGACCCGGTGCAGGGAATCCCCATCAAGTCCAGCACCGCCTGCATGCGCCCGTCTTCCCCATATGCTCCGTGCATGGCGTTGAACACAATATCGGGGCGCAGTCTTTGCATATCGGCAAAAAAATTACGCGGCGAAAATTCCAGTTCTTCCGCGTTATAGCCTTTTGACTTCAGCGCGGCCAACACGGCGGCGGCGCTGCGCCGCGAGACTTCCGCTTCCGAGGACGGGCCGCCCATCACGACGACGATTTTCCGGTCTTTCATGCTTTATTATCCCTCCGTGCCGACAAGAGCGCCAGCAATTCTTCTCCCGTGCGGTATATATCCCCCGCGCCCATCGTGAGCACGAGATCTCCGTCACGGACGATGGTTTCAAGATACGGTGCAACGTCGGCACGGGATTTGACATACGTCGTTTTTTGCCTCGTGGCCGTCTTGACGGCGTTCAGTATCGTCTCGCCGTTGACGCCGGGAATCGCCGGCTCCCCCGCCGAATAAATATCCGTCAAAATCAACAGGTCGGCGTCCTCGAACGCGCCCCCGAACTCTTTCTGCAAAAGCTGCGTACGCGAATACCGATGGGGCTGGAACGCGCAAATCAGCCGCTTCGGATTCGTCTGCCGCGCCGCCTTCAGCGTCACTGCAATCTCCGTCGGGTGATGGGCGTAATCATCCACAATCCAAACGCCCGCCGCGCGCCCCTTCGTCTCGAACCGGCGCTTCGCGCCGTGGAACAGGGAAAGCGCCTCTGCCGCCTTTTCCGGCGAGATGCCGCAGAGAATGCCCGTTACGATGGAGCCTAACGCGTTCAGCACGTTGTGACGGCCGGGGATGTTCAGCCGCACGCGCGCCAGCGTCTTTCCGTCCTTCTCTACGTCAAAGGCGACGCCGGCTCCCTCCGGCGCAATATTCACCGCCCGATAGTCGGCGCCCTCCGACGTGCCGTAAAAGACGACGCGTCGGGACAGCCCTTTTGCAATTTCCCGCAAGTTCTCATTTTCCGCACAAAGCACGCAGGTCCCCGTTTTCTCGTCCGTATTTTCGAGGAACTGCCGGAACGCCTTCTTGATATTATCCATCGTGCCGTAATGGTCCATGTGGTCATTTTCCACATTAGTGACCACCGCGATATGCGGCAGGAGCTTCAGGAAGGACCCGTCGCTCTCGTCCGCCTCGGATACCAAGTATTCGCCTTTGCCGAGACGGGCGTTGCCGTCCGCCAAATAGTCCACTTGTCCGCCGATAATAATGGTGGGATCGACGCCGCCGTGCTCCAAAATCAAACCGATCATCGACGTCGTCGTAGTCTTGCCATGGGCGCCGGCGACGGCTATCCCCTTGGCCGCATTCAAGAGCGCCGCGTTGACGTCCGAGCGATGCAGACGACGCAAGCCCATATCGGCCGCCGCACGCACTTCCACATTGTCCTTGGGAATCGCGGAAGAAACCACGACCGCTTCCGCGCCCTTCACATTCGCCGCATCATGGCCCTCAAAAATCTTTGCCCCGTGCTCCGCTAATTTCTGCGCGATAACGGAAGCTTTCTGATCGGAACCGGAAACCTGATACCCTTGGTCCAACAGTATCCGGGCCAGCGCGCTCATTCCCGCGCCGCCGACGCCGATAAAATGAATTTTATGGATTCCCTGCAGCATCGCCGCTTCCTCTCCTTTTCTGTTCACTCGCTAACGGGGACGGGTGCCTTCTGCCCTTTTGCCAGCCGTATAGCCCTGCTCGCAATTTCATCCGCCGCTTGCGGGCGTCCCAACCGTTTTGCCGATTTCGCCATGCGCCGGAGTTTCGCGTCTTCGCTCAAAAGCTCCGCCAGCACCGAAAGCAGTCTCTCTGCTGTCAATTCCCGGTCAAGAATCATCCGGGCCGCGCCCGCCGCAACGATAGCCCGGGCGTTCATTTCCTGATGGTTCGCCGCCGCAAACGGATACGGAATCAGCACCGACGGCACGCCGCGCGCCGTCAGCTCCGCTATGCCGATGGCGCCCGCCCGGAACACCGCCACATCGGCACAAGCCAATGCCTGCGGCATATTGTAAAGATAAGGCTCCACAAAAAGATTACCCGAAGCAGCGACGTCCACACCCGCCTTCTGGAGCTGCGCCATCGTATCCTCATAGCCCGCTTTTCCTGTCACATGCAGGAACTGCACGCCGTCCCTGCCCGCGTAATGTGCCAGCACGCCGATCATGGCCTTATTGATGCTCCTCGCACCCCGGCTGCCTCCTGACACCAGCACCGTTTTCGCTTTCGGATCGAGCCCGAACAGTTCCCGGCCTTCGCCGCTGCGCGCCTTTAAGACTTCCTCTCGAATAGGGTTTCCTGTAAATACCCGCTTTCCCTTTGGGAAATACTGCGCTGCCTCTTTCGTTCCCATGGCAATGCAGGAAACAAAACGGGACAGGAGCCGGTTCGTGATGCCCGGCATGACGTTCTGCTCCTGAATCAGCGTCGGCACGCCCATAAGACTCGCCGCCAGCAGAATCGGACCGCAGACGTACCCGCCCGTGCCGATGGCGACGTCGGGATGGAAACGGCGCACAACGCCCATCGCTTTCATGACGCCGCCGAACGCCTGCGCGCCCCGCAGGAAATTCTCCGGCGTCAGGCTCCGCTTGAAGCCTCGGATATTCACCGTCTCGAAGGCAATCCCTTCCTTCGGTACAATATCCGCTTCGAGGCCGTCCTTTGTCCCGACGTAAAGAAACTCCGCGTCCGGTATTCTTTTCTGGATTGCCCGCACGATGGTCAGCGCCGGGTAAATATGCCCGCCGGTGCCGCCGCCGGAGACGATGATCCGCACGAAAAACGCCCCTAACTTACCTTTTTATTTTCCCGCCATACGGCGCACAATGTCCTTGAAATGCCGCCCGCGTTCCGCCATCCCCGAATACATATCGAAGCTGGCGCAGGCCGGAGAGAGCAGCACCACGTCGCCGGATTGCGCCGCCGCCCTCGCAAGCTCTACGGCTTTTTCCATCGAGTACCCCGCCTCGAAAATCGCTTCCGGTGAAATGCCCGCTTTCAGCGCCGCTTCCTTGAACCGCGCCGCCGCATTGCCGACGAGCACGAGCGCACGGCATCTTTCCTTGACGAGGTTCATGAAGTCCGTGAGATCGGTCATCTTGTCATCACCGCCCGCAAGCAGCACGACAGGCACATCGAAACTCTCCAGCGCCTTGATGGCCGAGTCCGTATTCGTAGCCTTGGAATCGTTGTAATAATCGACGCCTTCAAATTTCAAGACCGGCTCTATGCGGTGCTCGACGCCCTCGAAGGCGCGCAGCACTTCGGCGATTTTTTTCGGCTCCGCGCCAGCAAGATACGCCATCGCCATAGCCGCCAGCGCGTTTTCCACGTTATGCCCGCCGCGAATCTGAAGCTCTTTCACCGGCAAGACCGGAATATTTTTCCCCTGCCAGCGCATCGTCAACACGCCGTTCTCTACGACGGCTCCCTCTTTCAAATCTTCCGTCCGGCTGAAGAAACAAACCGTTCCGGGGGCGCGATCCGCCATACTGCGGGTTTTCGGGTCGTCGTAGTTCAGGACGAGGAAATCGTCTTTCGTCTGCTGCGCAAACATCTTTTCCTTCATCTGCTGGTACACTTCAAGATTTCCATGGCGCACGACATGGTCAGGCGTCACGTTCAGCACCGACGCCACATGCGGACGAAAATCGTCGGTCGCCTCCATCTGATAACTGGAAATCTCCGCGACGACGCAGCCGCCCTCGCCTACCCGCAGGCATTCCTCCGAAAGCGGGACGCCGATATTGCCGCCGACGCCAACCACAGGAAACGCCGTCTCCATCAGCTTACCGAGCAGCGTCGTAGTGGTCGTCTTGCCGTTCGTGCCCGTGACGGCAAGAATCGGCGACTTCGCAATATGATAGGCGAACTCGATTTCGCTCTCCACATCCATGTCCCGCTGATAGGCCTCCTGCAAAAGCGGGATGCGTACCGGTACGGCGGGAGACACGATGATATGGTCGACGCCGTCCAGGAGGTCGTTCGTCTGCGGTCCGCATTCGACGCGAATGCCTGCATCCCGAAGCTCACGGACTTCGTCGCCGAGTTTTTCTTCTTCCTTCGAATCGCTGACAACGACTTCCGCGCCGAAACGCTTTGCGAGCTTTGCCGCCGCCACGCCGCTGATACCAAGCCCGACTACCAAAACTTTTTTCCCTGACAAATCCAAGACAATACACTTCCTTAAATAATAATGACTACTTTTCATTCTATACGATTAGGCGTGCGGAGTATAACACAAGTAACACGCAAAAAACGCCTCACTTCACACCCCTGCTCCTCATTATCAAACAAGCGCCAAGGCCACAATTCCAAAAAACACGCCCGCCGCCCAAAACGTACGGACGACCTTTGTCTCCGGCCAGCCTTTGAGTTCATAATGGTGATGAATCGGGCTCATCAGAAAAATCCGCTGCCCGCCTGTCAGCTTAAAATAGGTAACCTGAATGATGACAGACAGCGCCTCGATCACGAAAACACCGCCAATGACGACAAGCAAGAGCTCCGTCTTCGTCAGGATTGCCGCCGCAGCAAGCGCGCCGCCGAGGGCCAGCGAGCCCGTATCGCCCATGAACACCTTCGCGGGGTGAGCGTTGAAACGCAGGAACGCGATACAGGCCGCCGCCACGGCAATGCAGAAGGAGGCGAGCGCCGCCTTCCCAAACATAACGCAGACGACCGCATAGCAAATCGCCGCTACAGCCACGGTTCCTGTCGCCAGACCGTCCAGACCGTCCGTCAGATTCACCGCGTTCGTCGTGCCGACGAGTACAAAGAAAATCAGAACGTAATAGAAAACGCCAAAATCCACGGTTTTATTGAAAACCGGAACCCAAAGCTCCGTCGTCACGCCGAGAAAAAACGAGCCAATCAGCGCCACGACCACCGCCATGATTACCTGCCCCAAGAATTTATGGCGCGGGCGCAGCCCAAGGTTGCGCTTCTTCACGACCTTGATATAGTCGTCGATAAATCCGATGACGCCGTGTCCCAGCGTCACAAACAACGCCAGCAGCACCGACGGCTCGAATCCCGCTGCAAAAAGCGATCCCGCCGTCAACGCGGCGAGAATCATCAGGCCGCCCATCGTTGGCGTCCCGCTTTTCGCCTGATGACTCTTCGGCCCCTCCTCGCGGATGCTCTGCCCGAATTTCAGCTTGCGAAGCTCGGGAATCACAAAAGGACCCGAAAGGAGAACCACAAGCGCAGAAATGATTGCCGCCTTTAGCGCGGCAGAAACTTCCATAAATAAAAAGCCTCCTAAGTTACAACAACCCGATGATCTTATCCATCTGCATCCCGTGCGAGCCTTTGAACAGTACCGTGTCGCCGGGCCGCAGGATTTCTTTCAGCTTCGCCGCCGCTTCCTCGTGGGAGGCGCAGCGGTATACTTCTTTCATACCCGCCGATTCCGCCCCGGCGGCGATTTCCTCGCCCAGCGGACCGCGAGTCACCAGCGCCGCCGCTCCCGACGCCGCCAGCTCCTCGCCGACGAGCCGATGCGCCGCCTTCGCGTGGTCTCCGAGTTCCAGCATATCGCCGAGCACCGCCACGCGCCGCCCATCCGCGATCTCCTTCATGGTGCGGATAGCCGCGCTCATGGAAAGCGGACTGGCGTTATACGCGTCGTTGATAATCGTATATTCGCCGCGTTTCTCGCAGGCAAACCGCGCGCCCGACATCGCGGGCGCTTCAAGACCCGCCGCCATCGTTTCCGGCGAAAGGCCAAGCGCGTAACCGACGGCAAGCGCCGCCAGTGCGTTCGACACATTGTGCCGTCCCGGAAGCGGGAGCCGGTACGGCTGCTTTTTCCCATCGGGGAAAACCGCAGTGAACCGCGACTCCATGCCATCCTGGACAATCTCCGTACCGCGCACGTCCGCTTCTTCGCTTTCCCCAAACGTCACGACGGAAACGCCGTCTCCAGCTTTTCCGCGCATCGACAATACGCGCGGGTCGTCCGCGTTCAATACCGCCGTGCCGCCCGCGGGCAGCGCCTCCACCATCTCGGACTTCGCCTTCGCGATATTCTCGATCGAGCCAAGCAGCTCGATATGCGTCTCCCCGACGTTCGTGACGACGCCGACGGTAGGAGCCGCAAAGGGCGCAAGCGCCGCAATCTGTCCAAGACCGCGCATGCCGATCTCCACCACCGCCGCCCTATGCTCCGGGCGCAAACCCAGCAGCGTCTTCGGCAGCCCGATTTCATTGTTGAAATTCGCTTCCGTACGGAGCACCGGGAAACTCGCCCCCAGCACCGATGCAGTCAAATCCTTCGTGGTCGTCTTGCCGTTGGAGCCGGTGATGGCGACGACAGGCAGGGAAAATTTCGCCCGCCACGCATGGGCGATTTCCTGATACGCTCTCAACGTGTCGGGCACGCGGAGCACAGGCACCGAAAGCCCTTCCGTCTTCTCCGGGCTGCATCCGTCGGAAACCAAGACGCCCGCCGCGCCTGCTTCCTGCGCTTTCTGCAAGAAATCCTCTCCGTTGAACCGCTCGCCCTTCAGCGCGATGAACAGCGCGCCTTTTTCAATCGCGCGCGTGTCCGTCGTCACATTGGAAAACGAGGCGTTGCCGCCGCCCGAGACGGCGGCTCCCGTCGCCCGGAGAATTTCCTCCATCGCAAAGCCCGGCATCAGCCCAAACCTCCCAACGCTTCCCGCGCCACTTCACGGTCGTCGAAATGCACCTTTTCCGTACCGATGATTTGATAATCCTCATGGCCCTTGCCCGCGATGATGACCGTATCCCCCGCGTGCGCCAGTGAAATCGCCAAATAAATCGCTTCCCGGCGGTCCGTGACTTTTTCATGCGTCTTTTTCCCGATGACTTCCGCGACGCCGGCCTCTACCTCGGCGAGAATCGCCTCGGGATCCTCCGTGCGCGGATTGTCCGAAGTCGTAATCACAATATCGGAGAGTTGGGCCGCGATGCGTCCCATGATCGGGCGTTTTGTGCGGTCGCGGTCGCCGCCGCAGCCGAACACCGTGATGATGCGGTTCTCCGTGATATCCCGGGCCGTGTGCAGGATGTTTTCCAGCCCGTCCGGCGTATGCGCGTAATCCACCACCACGTTAAAAAGCTGCCCCGCGTCCACCGTCTCAAAACGTCCCGGCACTCCGCGGAATTCCGAGACCGCTTCCCCGATGACCGCGTACGGCACATTCTCCGCCGCCGCCGCGCCCGTCGCCGAAAGCACGTTATAAATATTGAACAAACCCGCAATGTGCGTCCGAACCGGCAGCCGCCCGAACGCCCCTTGAATCGTGAACTCCGAGCCCAGCGGTCCTAACTTTATATCCACCGCCCGTAAATCCGCCGATTCATCTCCCAACGCATAAGTCAGATGGCCGCATTGGGAACGTTCCAAAATGTATTGCGCCTGCTCGTCGTCGAGATTCACCACCGCCGTCTTGTCCGGCTTGATGCCGGGGCCGCCGAGTCCCTCGAACAGCTTCGCCTTCGCGGCGAGATAATTTTCCATCGTCTTATGGTAGTCCAGATGGTCCTGCGTGAAATTCGTGAACACCGCCGTATCGAACTCGCAGCCCGCCACCCGGTTCTGCGCCAGCGCATGGGACGACACTTCCATCACCACGTACTCGATGCCGTCTTCCACCATCTGCGCCAGCAGACGCTGAAGGTCGACGATGTTCGGCGTCGTGTTCTGGCTCGGCAGGCGCTGCTCCTCAATCATCGTCTGGATGGTCCCGATCAGGCCGACTTTATGGCCCGCATGCCGCAAAATCGAGCGCAGCAAAAAGCTCGTCGTCGTCTTGCCGTTCGTCCCCGTAATGCCGATCAACCGAAGCCGCTGGGACGGAACGTCGAAAAAGAACGGCACGATGACCTGCAGCGCCTCGTCAAGATTCGGCACCTTGAGCACGACAATACCCTGCTGCGGCTCTATATCCCGCTCCGTCACAATGGCAGCCGCGCCTTTCGCCTTGACGTCGGGGATGAACTTATGCCCGTCCACATGCTCTCCCGCCACGCAGACAAACAGCGCCCCCGGCGTGACCTGCCGCGAGTCCTGTACGATATCGGTGACAAACGTATCGGCATTTCCGCGCACCTCCGCGCCGGGAACCAATGCCGCCAACTTTCCGATCTTCTTTCTCATGCCGTCTCCTCCCAAAAATCGCAACCTGCATTACAGCGCCTTCGCTCGGGGCTTGCCGCGGGCAAGGCCTTCCCTTTCGGCGCTCCGACGAGACAGACGCACGCGCACCGACCGTCGTTTGCACCTCAGTCCCGTCGACAGAGACGGGCTCTCTTTTTCCTCGTTACAAAATTATATTATACGGCTTATTTTGGATTTTTACAGCGAACATATCTTTTATTCTATAAAAAATAAAAAGCGCTGCCCCCGCAACGCTTTTTATTCGCTGTCATTTATTGCCTTCCGCGGCGAAGTAGAATTCCTTCGGTATCACCATGCCGAGCTCATTGAGCGCCCGATTCTTGATGCGTTGCGGCGCCTTCATTTCCGCGATTTTCAGCTCGATATTCTTGTTCTCCCGTTCCAGTCGCAACGCCTCCTGCCGAAGCTGTACGAGTTCATAGCCCCGCATAGCGCTTTCCTCACTCCGTATCAACGTCACCGTAGCGGTAATCGCGAAGAGTAAAAACAACATAAGCGCCTTGAACCGAAGCTCCGTATTCACCTGAGCGCGTGCGGCAAGCGCCGGGCGCCGCCTGTTGTGCCGGCGGACGACGACCTGTTGTTCTTCCGTCTCCTCCGCCCACACTCTTTTAGCTGCCTGCGGCATCTGCATTTCCCCCTTCTGCTTTGCGAAATCGTCCGGCGGCGTCCACAGGCCCGGAAAAAGCTTGGCATCGGCATGCCCAAATCCTTCTCCGGCTCCTGCGTCCCCTGCGCCGCCGAACCTCTATTTCGCCCCCGGTTCTTTTTCCGCCAGGCGGAGCTTTGCGCTCTTCGCCCGCGGATTCCCCTTCACCTCATCCGCCCCCGGCTTCCTCGCCTTCCCCAAAAGGCGCACCTCCGGCCTGTGGCCGCAAACGCAAACAGGAACACCTGGCGGACAGATGCAGCCGCGCGCCATATCGCGCAGCGTGTTCTTTGCGATTCGATCTTCCAGCGAATGAAAAGTGAGAATCGCGATGCGGCCCCCCGGCCGCAAGTGTCGGACCGCCGTCCGGATCGACGCTTCCAAAATCGAAAGCTCGTCATTCGCTTCAATGCGAATGGCCTGAAACACGCGCTTCGCCGGATGACCGGCGGCAGCTCTCCGAACGGCCTTCGGCACAGCCCGGCAGACAATGTCCACCAGCTCCGCCGTCGTCCTTACAGGGGTCTCCTTCCGCATTTCCACAATGAAGGCGGCGATGCGTTTTCCCCAACGTTCTTCGCCGTAATCGTGAAAAATGCGGGCCAACGCTTCTTCCGGATACGAATTGACAATCTCGTAAGCCGTGAGCTTTTGCCTCTCGTCCATGCGCATGTCCAGTGGCGCATCGTGCATGTAGGAAAACCCGCGCTCCGCCGTGTCGATCTGATGCGAGGACACCCCAAGATCGAACAGCACCCCGTCCACGGCGTCCGCGCCGAGCTCCCCGAGGATTGCGTCGAGGTTTCTGAAATTGTCATGCACAATACTCACCCGGCAGGGAACGTCTTTCAGCCGTTCCTTTGCCGCCGCCACCGCATCTGCGTCCCGATCGATTCCGATGAGCCAGCCGTCTGCAGAAAGCCGCGAAGCGATGCGGAGCGAATGCCCCGCGCCGCCCAGCGTACAATCTACGTAAACGCCCGCCGTCGTGGACAGGAGCCCTTCGACAGTCTCCTTCGGCATGACGCTGACGTGCTGAAACTCCGCGCCCTCCATCGGTCAAATCCCAAGATTTGCCAGCGACGCGGTGAACGCCTCCGGAGAATCGTCCTCCATCGCGTTGTAGCGTTCCCACTCGGCCTTGCTCCAAACCTCGACACGGTTTGACGCGCCGGTCAGCACTACGTCCTTTTCCAGCTTCGCGTAGGTCCTGAGATTGCCCGGCACGAGAAATCTTCCCTGCCGGTCACACTCCAGCTCGCGTCCTCCCGAGCAGAAATGGCGCACAAGCCGCCTCGCCTCCGGGCTCACCATCGGCAGGCTTTGGAGCTTCTGCTCCCATCGGGTCCACTCGTTCTCGCCGAAAATGAACAAGCATTGGTCCAACCCCTTCGTGATGAAAAAATGCTCGCCCAGCGCGACGCGGAAATCCGCCGGAAGGATCACGCGTCCCTTCGCGTCGATAGTATGCGCGTACTCGCCCATGAGCATCTTCATTCACCACCTTTCAGGATTCAGCAACCACATTCTACCACTTTTCCCCACTTTATGCATTATTTTTTTACATTTTTCCCACATAAAATCAACATTTTTAGGGAACGCACGCTCTATAACGCCATAAAAACACGCCATTTTCTCTCTCCGCACAAGTGTATTGGGACAAAATACCCTGCCCATCCCTTGCATTTTCGCATAAAAAAAGCCCCTCAAAGAACAATCCGATGTTCTTGAGGGACTTATGATTTATTTTTCTGTTGTCTATGGAATTTTAATGTTTATTCCACCCGATCTGCTCAAACAACGGCACAAATTTCAGCCGCTCCAAAAACGACGCGAAGGTGTCCGGCGTCCGGAAAATCGGCACGCGCTCGATGGCGTAAAAATTCGTGGCGCGGTCCATATTGCCGTTTCGGACGGTGAACGCGCCCTTGTAGCCCGCTTCCTTGACGAGGCTTGCAATATGCAGGTTATATGCGCCCGTCGGGTACGCCAAGAACTCCACTTCCTTGCCCAGCCGCTGCTCGATGTTGTGCTTGGATTCGGTCAGCTCGTAACGGATCTGCTCATCCGTCAGGTCGGTCAAAGAACCGTGGGTAACGGTGTGCGACTCGATGGAGACGACGCCGGAGGCGTCCATTTCCGCCGCCTGTCCCCAGGTCAGATATCCGGGATAATTCCTGTCCAGCAAATCCGTGATGACGAAAATCGTCGCCTTCACGCCGTACTTTTTCAGGATCGGATACGCGTAAGTGTAATTGTCGGCATAGCCGTCGTCAAACGTAATCAGCACCGGATTCGTCGGCAGCTCCGCGCCGTCGGTGAACGCCATGTAGAGCTCATGGGGCGTAATCGTATGGTAGCCGTTCTGCGCCAAAAACGCAATCTGCCGCTCAAATTCCGACGGCGGCACGGATAATGAAATATTCATATTGTCGACTTTATGGTAGTTGAGCACGATGACCTTCGGGCCGCCGGCGCTGTCTGCCGTTCCTGCAGCTTTCCCGCCTCCCTGCCGCAGGAAGAAGCCCGCTAACAAAAACACTGCCAAAAGCAGCGGCAGCACAATTTTTTTCCGCGCGGCAATCCGCTCCGCGATACGATGCACGTTCATTCCTCCATCTCCGTAATCCAGCTTATTGTACCCCCCTTCGCAAAAAAAAGCTACCCCGACGAAAAAAAACGTGCTATACTATACCAATCAAATCAAAATACCACGAACAGGAGGATGGGACATGACGATTACCAAGGATATGAGCATTATGGAGGTTGTCCAAAAATACCCCGACACCGTCGAGGTCTTCATGAATTCCGGCATGGGCTGCCTCGGCTGCGCCGCCGCGCATTTTGAAAACATCGAGCAGGGCGCGCTGGCTCACGGCATTGATATCGACAGCCTGATGAAAGGGCTGAACGACGTCGTTCCGCAAGCGTAAGCACAGAAGGGAAAACCGCAGGAGCAAAATCTGTTCCTGCGGTTTTTTGTGTCTATTTGCCAACATATTCTTTGATGATAATGTTTACGACTGTTTATCGTCGTGAAAAGTCAAGGGGGAGGGGCGACGCCCCGCCAAATTTATTTACGCAATGATAAGAAGTTGTAATCGTACAAACAACTGCCAAAATCTTTCGATAAAGAAATATTCCCTAAATAATTTACATTGCGTCGGTATCGAAAATCAGCGTCACCGGCCCGTCGTTGACCGACGCGACCTGCATATCCGCGCCGAACCGTCCGCGTTCGACGGCGAACCCCCGCGCCTCGCACGCCGCCATGAACCGCTCGTAAAGAGGTTCCGCCACGTCGGGCTTCGCCGCCTTGGAAAATCCGGGACGCCGGCTCTTGAGATCCGCGTACAGCGTGAACTGTGAAACGACGAGAAGCTGTCCGCCGACCGCCTCAAGGGAAAGATTCATCTTACCCGCTTCGTCCTCGAAAACACGAAGACCGCAGACTTTGTCTGCAAGCCAGTCCGCTTCTTTTTCCGTGTCGCCGGGCCCGACGCCCAGCAGCACCAAAAACCCATTGCCTATCTTCCCGCAGCATGCCCCGTCAATCGTCACCGACGCTTCGCGCACCCGCGTCACTACCGCTCTCATATCCTCGCTCCTCTCCAGTAGAATAAAACCCTTTTTTCATTCCGCTATATAGTATATGATAGAAAGAACAACGACAAGCATTTTTTATGAAAAGACAGAAAGGAGGCGCGAACGTGCATTTTCCCCGACGGCTTACGCCCGTTCTCATCATCGGAGCGGTGCTTCTCTTCACGCTGCTTTTGACGGCGCCGGAAAAAAATCGCGGCGTCGCCGTGCCTCCCGACCTGCCTCGAACGATCCGCCGCGTGCTGCTGGTGCCGCTGGACAGCCGGCCGCCCTGCGGGCGCTTCGCACAGGACGCGGCGCGAATCGCAGGCGTAGAAGTGATCCTGCCGCCCGCCGAGCTGCTCGACGAATATTTTCGTCCCGGCGATACCGCCGCCCTGCAGAAATGGACGGCGGAAAACCTTGCGGGCTGCGACGCGGCGATTTTGTCCGTCGACCAGCTCTTGCACGGCGGCCTCCTGGCTTCCCGGCAGTCGAAAAAAACGCCCGACGACGAAAAGGCGCTGCTCCTGTTTCTGCAAAACCTGCACGCCGCCCATCCTGACATCCCGCTGTACGCGTTCAGCATCCTCCCCCGCATGACGCCGCCCGACGGCCTTTGCGACTGGGAAGAGCAAAAACGGCTGATGCGATACTCGCGGCTCGTCGGACGGATTTCCCTGCAGGCGCGCCCGTCGAAAGAAGACCTTGCCGTGCTTGAAACCCTGCGCGCCTCCATTGCCCCGGACATCCTCGCCCGCTATGAGGCGCTTTTCGCAAACTATGCCGATTTCAGCGGGCGGCTGCTCAGTCTGGCCGAGGGCGGCGTCCTCCGGCGTCTCGTCATCGGACAGGATGACAGCGAGCCGTACAGCATCCCCAATCTTGTCCTGCGTCAACTTTCAGAGACGCTCGCAAAAAATAATATCGGCGAAGACCGCGTATTTCTCGTCCAAGGAGCCGACGAGCTGGCCCTGTCTATCTTAGCCGCCGACGAAGCCGCCCGGGACGGCTTCGTGCCGAGGGTCGCGTTGCGATACAACGACGCTTCGACGCCCGACCGTGTTCTCCCGTATATGGGGGCGGCGCTGCAGGACACCGCGCTGGAAAAAATCCGCTTTACCGGCGGCGTTTTCGTTCCTTCCGATAAGGACGCGGACGTCGTGCTCTATGTGTCCGCCCATGACAAGACCATGCGGGAGCAGCGGGAATCCGCCGTCCGGGAAGTCGCCGCTCTTCTGGACCGCGGGCAAAGCGTCGCCCTCGCAGACCTCTCCGAGCACCTCAACGCCGATGAGACGCTGCTGCCGCTGCTGCTCGAAGCCAAAGCGCCGATCCATGCGATGGCCGCCTACGCCGGTTGGAATACCGCCAGCAATTCCATCGGCACAGCCGTCGCCCACGCCGTTCTCCTGCAAATCGCCGAACGCCGTGCAAAAACCCCGGACGACGTCCTGCGCCTTGCCGTCGCGCACCTTTCCTTCCTCGACGGGCGCTTTTTGGAAGACAATTACTATCTGAAGAACGGCGTCAACCACATCAGCGATTCCCTCGAAAAATGCGGCGCGCAAAACGGGCGCGGCCTCGAATACAATTACAACTATCCGTTGGCCTCCCTGCTGCTCGAAAGCGCCGTCCGACATTACAGCGCGCGCCTTGCCCGCACCGACGCCTTTCAGACGCCCGTGATCTTCGACGCACCCGGCGGACCGCTCCGCCTCCGCGTCATCGGTCTTACCTGCTCCGCCCGTTACCCGTGGCCCCGCACGTTTGAGATTGACCTTCGCACGCAGGCGCAAATCGAACGCCTTCCGTAATTCGCGCACAAAAAAGCCGACGCCGGATTTTCCGGACGTCGGCTTTTTTCTTATACGTTCAGGTCGCGCCCACATACAGCGTGCGCACCATGATGTTGACTTCCTGCACCACCATGCCGGTGATGCGCTCGATCTCGGCCTTGAGCATTTCCTGCGTCTGATGAATCAACGTCGGGATGTGCTTGCCGTAGCGAAGCACGACTTCCATCGAAACCTCGATGCCCTGGTCCTCATCACCATCCTTCAAATGACGCACGCGGATATGGGCGACTTGATTGACAAAATCCTTCTCGCCCACAAAACGCTTCACGATGGTCGTAATCACCGAATCGTCGATGATGAGTTTTCCGTAATAGCTGAACACCGGGCGCACGATGGACTTCTCGCCCAGCTTGCGGCGCGGACGCGCCGAAGGCCGACGGAAAAACGACTGCAGCGGATCCACCAAGTAACCGGAAAAATGCGGCTTCAACTCGATGGTCGGCACCGGGATGATGTGCTTTCCTTCTTTCAGCCGATGGAAGGCCGCTTTTTTCATGTCGGTCTCGGAGGCGATATCCTCGATATGGATGACGCGGCTGACGGCCGGCAGACGCAAAATCTTCGCGATCTTGTGCACCATGTTTTCCGAAGTCGCCAGGATCAGCATGCGGTTCGGCTGCTCCCGCTCAATGGCGTTCCGCGCTTCCTCCGCGTGCCCGGGCAAAATGAAGATGGCCCGCCGCACCGCCATGATCCGGCTTTTCTCCTTTTTCGCCGAGCTGCCCGCAATAATCTTCCCGTCCTTGATCAGGAGCCCGTCGTCGATGATGATGTCGGCTTTGTACTGATTCGCCACCAAAAGAGCCCGATGGCTCTTCCCGGTCCCGCTGGGACCGACCAGCGCTATGACGTCCATTACATTCACCTGCCACGTTTAGGAACCGCACCGATGCGTGATTCCTGTTTTCTGTTATTGCAAACCCTGCGGCGGATGGAACAACGGCGCCGCAAGCTCGTCGGGAACAGTGAACACGCCAAGTTCCAACGGCTCGCGCTGCGGGACCGCGTGAAAATCCGAACCGCCCGTCATAAGGAGCCCCCGCTGTTCGGCCATCGCCTTATACCGGGCCGTGTCCTCAGCGTCGTGCTTCGGATAATAGACCTCCACTCCGCCGAAGTCCAGCGCCAGCATGCGTTCCACGACGGCGTCATCCTGCACCAGCTTCGGATGCGCCAGCACCGGCACGCCTCCCGCGTTCCGGATCAGCGCCACCGCTTCCTCCGGATCGATCCGGTAATGCGGCACATAACAGGGCTGTCCATGTTCCAACAGCTTGTCGAACGCCTCGTGCACGGAACCCGTCAGGCCCTTCTTCACCAATGCGCGCGCCACGTGCGCGCGTCCGATGGACTTGGACGTCCCGGCAATCTGCAGGACGTCGGATTCCGTAATCGCGTAGCCGATTTCCTGCAGTTTCTCCATCATCAGGGAGAAACGGGTCCAGCGCGATTCCGAGAGTTCCGTGATTTTATCGGCCAGATCCTGATTGTAGATGTCGAAATCGTAGCCCAAAATATGGACGTCGTGGTCGTCCACCTCGCAGCTGAATTCAATCCCCGGAATGATGTTGATCGTTTTCGACGGGTAAAGTCCCTGCTCGTACAGATGACGAATCCCGTCTACCGTGTCATGATCGGTAACCGCGATATAGGAAAGTCCCGCCTCTTTCGCCGCAGCCAGGAGTTCTTCCGGCGAAAGCTTCCCATCCGAAAAACTCGTATGGGTATGTAAGTCGCTTGCCATAAATCAACCTTCACTTCCCGTGCCATTTTGCCCGCGTCCCTGCGCTTTGAACGAAATATCAGAATATTTATTTATGTATTATACCACACCCGTCTCGTCTCCGTCAAAATCACACGCCGACGGCCGGGGCAAACCGAAGCGCCAACCCGCGAAAACGAGGCTACGCGACGTCCTCGCGTATCTGAATCCGCTCGATGTTCTCCGCCTTCCCGGTCTTTTCGTCGATGGACAGCAGCGCCGCCGAATACACGGCAGGCCCGTCGGCCACCTCAAACCGCGCAGGCATGCCCGTCGTCGTTTTCGCCAGCACCGGCTCCTTGGTAAAGCCGATGACGGAATTCCACGGCCCGACCATGCCGAGATCGGAAATGAACGCCGTGCCGCCGGGCAGGATTCGTTCGTCCGCCGTCTGCACATGAGTATGCGTTCCGACCACCGCCGTCACGCGGCCGTCCAAATACCAGCCCATGGCCATCTTCTCCGACGTCGATTCCCCGTGGAAATCAAGCAGGATCACATCGCACGCCCCGGACAGCTCCCGCAGGAGTTCCTCCACCCGCTGGAAGGGACAATCAAGATCCTGCAGGAACGCGCGCCCGGAAAGATTCATCACGCCGACATTCCTGCCCTTGAGCGGATAGACGCAGGCGCCTTTCCCCGGAACGCCCACAGGATAATTCCCCGGACGCAGCAGATACGGCTCGTCGTCGATAAACTGCAAGACTTCTTTCTTGTCCCAGATGTGGTTCCCGCTGGTCACCACGTCGGCGCCGCCCAGCATAAGCTCATCCAATGTCTTTCTCGTGACGCCCCTGCCTTCCGCAGAGTTTTCCCCGTTGACGACGACGAGATCCACCTGCTTGTCCCGCCGCAGCGTCGGCGTATATTTGGCAAAGGCCGCCCTTCCCGGGCGGCCTATCACGTCTCCAACCATCAATATGCGCAAAACAAATGCCTCTTTCTTTAGGAAGCACGGATTGAGTCAAGTCGTGGCCCTGTCGAGGGATTTTTTCGTCAGACAAGGAAGATGGCGCGAAGGCGTAGCATCGCTACGTCGAGTGCCATCTGACACAGCATGACGGAAAAAGACTCGGCAGGGGCGCAGCTGGACTCATTCAGCGCTTCCCTTATTTGTTGAATACCAAAACCCGGCCTTCCTCGCGGATGCCGATCATCCGGTTCGTGACCCGCGCGACCTTCAACGTGCCGATCATGTGATCGATGGCGTTTTCATGGGCCGCAAGATCAAACTCAAAATCGTCGGGCCGGCTGTCGGGATCGACAATCAGCGTCTTTTCAAACCGCTCCCGCATAATCGTCGAGATCATACTGATTTCCCCCTGGGAAATCGAGCGTATGTCGCGAACGACATGGAAGAACGCCGTGTGTCCCTGTCCCTCCAGATAAATCTCGATGCGGCCGTCCTCGATGCCTTCGATGCTGTGATACGTCAGTATGCTCTCGCGAATCAGCTCTCCGACGTCCTCATAGACCTGGCGCGGCGGCACTTCCTGCAGAGCAAACGAGAAATGCAGCGCCTCTTCCCGTGGCTCGAAGCTGATCGTGCCGATCTCCGGATAGCACACCAAAATGGAAACGAGGAGATTGATTCCATCCATATTCGGTTTCTTTCTTCGACCAAACTGCATGGCTGTCACTCCCCTTTCCCATGTTCCAACCCATTATTTTGCGTAATCGACAACTCGCGTCTCCCGAATGACCGTTGCCTTGATCTGCCCCGGATACTCGAGTTCCGACTCGATCTTTTTCACGATGTCATGTGCCAAAGCGACGGACGCCACATCATCCACCTTGTCCGGCTTCACCATGATACGGACCTCTCGTCCGGCTTGGATTGCATAGCAGTTATCGACGCCGTCGAAGGATTTCGCAATCTCTTCGAGACGCGTCAGACGCTTCAGATACGATTCGAGGCTCTCACGGCGCGCACCCGGCCTTGCCGCGGAAATCGCGTCGGCAGCGGCCACCAAGACCGCCTCCACCGAAGTCGCTTCCTCGTCGCCGTGATGCGCGGCAATAGCGTTGATGACCTCGGCGGACTCCCGGTATTTACGGGCGATATCCGCGCCGATGGTAACGTGCGTGCCCTCGCCCTCATGGTCGATGGCCTTGCCGATATCATGCAACAGGCCGCCGCGTTTCGCCATCATCACATCGACGCCCAGCTCGGACGCCATGATGCCTGCCAAATGCGAGACCTCGATAGAATGATTGAGCACGTTTTGTCCGTAGCTGGTACGATACTTCAAACGGCCCAGCAGCTTGATAAGCTCCGGATGCAGGCCGTGCACCCCCGTGTCGAAGGTCGCCTGCTCGCCGGCCTCTTTGATTCTCTGATCAACCTCGCGCTTCGCCTTGTCCACCATTTCCTCGATGCGCGCCGGATGAATCCGGCCGTCCGTGATGAGTTTCTCGAGTGCGATACGCGCAATCTCACGGCGCACCGGATCGAACCCGGACAAGATGACCGCTTCCGGCGTGTCGTCGATGATGAGATCGATGCCCGTCAGCGTTTCGAGCGCCCGGATATTGCGGCCCTCGCGGCCGATGATGCGGCCCTTCATCTCGTCGTTGGGCAGCGCGACCACGGAAACGGTGGTTTCCGCCACCTGATCGGCGGCGCAGCGCTGGATCGCCTGGGATACGATATCCCGGGCGCGTTTGTCCGCCTCGTCCTTTGCCTGCTGCTCGTACTCCTTGATCATCAGAGCCTTCTCATGGCGCATTTCTTCCTCTGCCTCGGCCATGAGCATCGCTTTCGCTTCCTCAGTGGTCAATTTGGAGATGCGCTCCAGTTCCGCTTTCTGCTTCTCGTGCATCTCTGCAGCATGGGCACGTTCTTCCTCCAGCGACGCGTCTTTCGCGATCAGCGCCTCTTCCTTTTTTTCCAGCGCGTCGAGCTTGCGGTCAAGGTTCTCCTCCTTCTGCTGAAGGCGGCGCTCCTGCCGCGCCAGTTCGCCCTTGCGTTCCTTCGTATCTCTGTCAAGATTTTGACGCATTTGATGGATTTCTTCTTTGGCCTCGAGCACGGCCTCTTTCTTTCTGGCCTCGCCCGCCGCCTCGGCCTTCTCCACGATGCGCCGCGCCTCTTCCTCGGCGGAGCCGATCGTTCCCTCCGCCTGCTGCCTGCGCACGTAGTAGCCGCCGCCTGCGCCAACAATCAATGCAAGTGCAGATGCTAATATCAATTCAAAGATAATATACGCCTCCTCATAAATTAAATTTTGTGCCTTCCGGCCTTTTGTTTCTGTTTACAATATAACTATGTGGCAAAGTTATACGAATTTATTTTATATTGTTTTCCGGGGAGTGTCAACTTTTCACGAAACAAAACGACGCTCCGAAAAGGAACGCCGTTTCGCCGTGCCGGTTTATTTTTTACTCTCCCGGGGCAGCGCCGCCGCCTCGTCAAAAACGAGACTCGCCGTCCCGTCGGCGTTCGCCTTCATGACTGCATGGACGCCAAATGGGATATAGCCGTTGGTCCAGATATGCCCGGCAGGCACGTTCGTAATCGCGGGCTTCCCGACAAGGCGCGCGTAAGATTCGATGACCTCCGCCGTCGACGGGTCGCCGGGGTCGTTCTGGTCGTCGCCCCCGGTGAACGCTCCGAACAAGATGCCGTTCACCCGGCGCAAGAGCCCGCTCTGCCACAGCTGATAGAGCGCCCTGTCAACCTGATAGGAAGCCATGCCCACGTCTTCCAGCAGAAGCAGCGCGCCGTCCGCCTTCAGTTCATACGGCGTCCCGATCAGGGAAAGGATCATGCTCAGATTGCCGCCGATGACGACGCCCTCCGCCTCGCCCTCCACGAGTGCTTTCATCTTCCTGCCGCCCGGCATCGAAAGCTCCCCCAACGGTCTCTCCGACGCGACGCCGCGGAAAAACTCCTTTGCCGTGTAGTCAGCCGCGCTCTTGTTTGCGAGGGTCACGAGCATCGGGCCGTGCACGGTGACTATCCCGCTCTTCTCCCCCAAGGCGACATGAAGCGCGGTATTGTCGCTGAACCCGATCAGGGGCTTTGGATGACGGGCGATCTCCGCATAATCCAGCCGATCTAAAATCCGCGCCGATCCATAGCCGCCGCACAAACAAAGAATCGCCTTCACCTCATCGTCGCGGAAAAACCGGTTGACGTCCGCAGCCCGCGCCTCGTCGGTTCCCGCAAAGAATCCATAAACCGCCGTGCAGGAAGGCGCAAGCTTCACACGATACCCCTGTCGTTTCAGGAGGCGCACCCCATCTTCCCATTCGGACCTCGCCTCCCACGAAGCGGGAGCCAGGATGCCGATGCAATCTCCCGGCTTCAGCGCGGTTCCGCGCGCGCGGGTACGGACATCCGAACGGCTCGCCGTCTGTCGATTATCGCGCCGTGCCTCCGCTGTTCCTGCCGGCGTCATGCAGACGCCGAAAATGGAAATCACTGCACAAAAAGCGATGAACGCCGCTATCCGCTTCAGGTTCATCCTGTCGCCGCCTTTCCTCTTTCATAAAATGTAAGTTTAATGTAGCATAGGCCTCCGGAAAAAACAATCCCGCCGGCGCAGGCCAAACCATCCGTCTATCCATTTCATCTGATTTTCACTTTATGTTCGATTGTTTCACGTGAAACAATTTGGTGGATTTGTATTTTCTTTTGTGAAAATTTTTTCTATGACAATGATCTTTTTGCGAAAGGTTTTGCAGTGGCTTGTACGATTGTTTTCACTCATCGTTATGGAATGGATTTGGAGGGGCGTTGCCCCTCCAACCCTCCCCACACAAGGGGAGAGCCCCTTGTGAATCCCCCAGAAAGGCCCTATGGGGCCAAGATTCCGCGGTGAAAGCTCAAATCAGCTTATCGGATAAGTTATCCCGCGACTAAGCCTCTTAGCGGCTTAAAGTTTAGCCCGTTTTACAGAATTAAGTGTTTGCGCCGCGAAAACAAAACCGACAAACATGGGCTAAAGTCAAAGTTATCAAGAGCTTTCTCGCGGGATGAACGAATCTTAAAGTTATTTTCTCCTATGACCGCGGATTCCCGGCTCCGCAGAGCCCTAAGGAGGGTTCCAAAGGGAGGAACGCCCTTTGCAGGGCGTAACAGTCCAGTGGACTGTTACGAGGGGCGGCGCCCCTGCAAATTATATTTGCAGTCGCAAATATAATTTATAACCTAAAAGAAAAAAACGAAAAATGTTTCACGTGAAACATTCGGAAACGGTTTCCATTTTTGACCCGTCGAAAAATCGCAGAGAAAAGGCGGCGCTCCGCAACGGAACGCCGCCTTTCTTATGCGATTTATGCTTGCCCTGCCAGCTTCTTGTACCCTTCGAGTCTTGCTTTCGCGTCGCGCTCGGTCTTCGCGTAAAGCTCGTCCGCGATCTCGGGGAACGCGCGCTTCAGCGAGCTGAAGCGGACTTCGCCCTGCAGGAACTCCTGGAAGCTCTCCGTCGGCTCCTTCGAGTCGAGGACGAACGGATTCTTGTCCGTGCCGACCAGCTCCGGATTGTAGCGGTAGGTCGCCCAGTAGCCGGACTTGACCGCTTTTTCCTCCTCGCGCTGGCTCTTGCCCATGCCTGCGCGGATGCCGTGGTTGATGCACGGCGCGTAGGCAATGACGAGGGACGGGCCGTGATAGGCTTCCGCTTCGCAGATAGCCTTCAGTGTCTGATTCTTGTCCGCGCCCATGGCGACCTGCGCCACATAGACGTAGCCGTAGCTCATGGCCATCATGCCGAGGTCTTTCTTCTTCGTGCGCTTGCCGCTGGCCGCGAACTGCGCGATGGCCGCCGCCGGCGTCGATTTCGATGACTGGCCGCCGGTGTTCGAATAAACCTCGGTGTCGAGCACCAGCACGTTGACGTCCTCGCCGGAAGCCAGCACATGGTCGAGGCCGCCGTAGCCGATATCGTAGCTCCAGCCGTCGCCGCCGATGATCCACTGGGAGCGTTTGACAAAGAAGTCGCGCTTGTCATAGATCTTGTTGAGGAGCGCGTCGCCGCCCTTTTCCTTTTCGAGGAGCGCGGTCAGCTTCGCCGCACGGTCGCGGGTGCCTTCGCCCTCGTTCATGTTCTCTTTCCATTCCTTCATAGCAGCCTGCAAATCAGCTGAGCCTTTGCCCGTTGCGATTGCTTCATCGACGAGCGCCGCCAGCGCGTCGCGAACGGCCTTCGTACCGAGGAACATGCCGAGACCGAATTCCGCGTCGTCCTCGAACAGCGAATTCGCCCAAGCGGGGCCCTGTCCGAGATGGTTCTTCGTGTACGGCATCGACGGAGCCGAAGCGCCCCAGATCGACGAGCAGCCGGTGGCGTTCGCAATCATCATGCGGTCGCCGAAAAGCTGGGTGACGAGCTTCACATACGGCGTCTCGCCGCAGCCAGCGCAGGCGCCGGAGAATTCCAAGAGCGGCTTCTCGAACTGGCTGCCCTTGACCGTCTTCTTATTCATCGGATTCTGCTTCGGCGCAACTTCGTTCACGCCGTAATCGAAGGTCGGCTGCTTGTGTTCCTGCGTACCAAAGGGCTTCATGACCAGCGCCTTGCCCTTCGGAGCGGGGCAGATCTCGGCGCAGTTGCCGCAGCCGAGGCAGTCCATCTGCGAAACCGCCATGGTGAAGAACATATCCTTCGCGCCGAGGGCAGGATTCGCCTGTGTCCCTTCCGGCGCTTTCGCCTTCTCGTCCGCCGTCATCAGGATCGGGCGGATTGCCGCGTGCGGGCAGACGAACGAGCACTGGTTGCACTGGATGCAAAGGTCGGGCTGCCACTCCGGCACGTCGATGGCGATGCCGCGCTTCTCATAGGCCGAGGTGCCGGACGGGAACGTACCGTCTACGACGCCGAGCTTCTCGAAGGTGCTGACGGGAAGTTTTTCGCCTTCCTGCCGGTTCATGACGTCCTGCGCCGCCGTGATGTACTCCGGCGCATCTTTCTTCGGCGCGGGCTCGTCCTTCGCGTTCGCCCAGTCCGCCGGAACCTTGACCTCGATCAGCGCCGCCGGGTCGATGCCCTTGTCAATAGCGGCGTTGTTCATGTCAATGACTTTCTGTCCCTTGTTGCCATAAGATGTGACAACGGAATCCTTCAGATACTTGACCGCCTTGTCCAGTGGGATGATGTCGGCAAGCTTGAAGAACGCCGACTGCATGATCATGTTGAAACGCCCGCCGAGGCCGAGTTCCTGCGCCGCCTCCACCGCGTTGATGATGTAGAACTTAACGTGCTTCTGCGCAATCGTGCGCTTCATGGACGCGGGCAGATGCTCGCTAAGCTCCGACTCTTTCCAAGTCGTGTTGAGCAGGAAGACGCCGCCGTCCTTGATGCCCGCCAGGAGGTCATACTGATGCACATAGGATTCCTTCGAGCAGGAAATGAAATTCGCTTTGTTGATGAGGTACGGGGAACGGATCGGCAGCTTGCCGAAGCGCAGATGGGACATCGTGATGCCGCCGGACTTCTTCGAGTCGTAGGCGAAATACGCCTGCGCGTACATATCCGTGTTGTCGCCGATGATCTTGATGGCAGACTTGTTCGCGCCCACCGTGCCGTCGGAACCGAGGCCCCAGAACTTGCAGGCCGTGGTACCCTCCGGCGTCAGGTCCACGTCGCTGTGCGCGGGAGACAGCGAAAGCTTCGTCACGTCGTCTTCGATGCCGATGGTGAAGCCGTTTTTCGGCGCGTCCTTTTTCAGCTCCTCGAATACGCCGAAAATCTGGTCCGGCGTCACATCCTTGCCGCCAAGACCGTAGCGGCCGCCAACGATGACCGGCTTCTCCGCCGCGTCGTAGTAAGCCGCCTTGACGTCGAGATAGAGCGGCTCGCCGAGAGCACCCGGCTCCTTCGTACGGTCGAGGACGGCAATCTTTTTCACCGTCTTCGGCAGCGCGGAGAGGAAATGCTTGACGGAGAAAGGACGATAGAGATGGACGGACACGACGCCGACCTTCTCGCCCTGCGATGAGAGATAATCCACGGCTTCCGCCGCCGCCTCGGTGACAGAGCCGATGGCGATAACGACGCGCTCCGCATCCTTCGCGCCATAGTAGTCGAAAATGTGATGCTCACGGCCTGTGATTTTTGCAAGCTCAGCCATCGCTTCCTCAACCATATCGGGGATTTTCGTATAATATTCGTTGACGCCCTCGCGGGTCTGGAAATAAATATCGGGATTCTGCGCCGTGCCGCGCATGACCGGATGATCCGGATTCAGCGCGCGGTGCCGGAACGCCTCTACCGCGTCCCAATCGAGCATCTTGCCGAGGTCGGCGTAATCGATGGTCTCGATTTTCTGAATCTCATGGGAAGTGCGGAAGCCGTCAAAGAAGTTGATGAACGGTACGCGCCCCTTGATCGCGACGAGATGTGCAACGGCGCCGAGGTCCATGACCTCCTGCACGCTGGCCTCGGCCAGCATCGCAACGCCCGTCTGCCGCGCCGCCATGACGTCCTGATGGTCGCCGAAGATGTTCAGCGACGAAGCTGCCAGCGCGCGGGCACTGATATGGAAGACGCCCGGCAAAAGCTCGCCGGCGATCTTATACATATTCGGGATCATCAGCAGCATGCCCTGCGACGCCGTATACGTCGTCGTCAGCGCGCCCGCCTGCAGCGAGCCATGCACCGCACCGGCCGCGCCGGCCTCGGACTGCAGCTCAATGACGCGCACCTGCTGACCGAAGAGATTCTTCTCCCCCCGCGCCGCCATCTCGTCTACATGCTCCGCCATCGGCGAAGACGGCGTGATCGGATAGATTGCCGCCACGTCGGTAAACGCGTACGAGATATACGCCGCCGCCGTGTTGCCGTCCATCGTCTTCATTTTCTTTCCCATAAACCGTGATCCCCCTCATAAAAATAAAAAATGTTTCAAAATGCCGCCCGTTGCTTGTTACACCGGAACAGAATTTTCACGATACATTTTTATATTATACACCCCACATGAACGACTGTAAATCAAAAAGTCCCTCGGAAATCTCCGAGGGACAAAATTGAAACGGATTCCGAACAAAACGCACGGCCATGTATTTTTATCGGCGGCATCCCCGTCGGTCCTTCCTCATGACGCCCGCGCCTCAGATTTCCTCGTACATATTTTCGAGCCGCGCCACCGCCAGCGTCGAGACCACGTCGCCGGTAACGTTCAGCGCAGTGTGAATCATGTCGATAGGACGAAAGATCCCGACGACCATGCCCATGATCGTCGCGGGCAGGCCCATCGTGCCGAGCAGCATGACGGTCAGCACAATGCCGCTGTTCGGGATGCCCGGCGTACCGATGGAGATCAGCGTCGTCATGAAGACGAACATCGCCTGCTGATAGAGCGTCAGGTCCACGCCGTAAATCTGCGAGACGAACAGCACCGTGACCGCATAATAGGCGGCGATTCCGTTCATGTTCACCGTGGCGCCCAGCGGCAGGGTGAAGGACGCCAGCTCGTGCTTGACGTGAAATTCCTGCTCCGTGACCCGCAGCGTCACCGGCAGCGTTCCGGAGCTGGACGTGGTGCTGAAGGCCACCCACCAGACTTCGGAAATCTTGCGGAAAAAGTCGGACAGCGGGATTTTCGCAATACCCTTGATAATGAAGAGATAAATGAAAACGACGATGGACGCCGCCGCCATATAGTGCGTGAGGATGAATTTCCCCATGACTCCGAAAACGGAAAGGCCGTACGCGCCGGTGCTGCACGCTGCCAGCGCGCAGACGCCGTAGGGTGTCGCCCGCATCACGAGGTCGGTGATCTTGAACATCACCTGCGTCGCCTCGTCGATGACGCCTTTGACGCGGGCGGCCTTTTCCCCGAGAATCGTCAGCGCCACGCCGACGAACACCGCGAAGACGATGGTCTGGATCAAGTCGCCCTTTGCGAGGGCGGCAACCGGATTCGACGGCACCATGCCGAGAATCGCCGAGCCGACGGTCATCGGCTCCGCCGCTTTGATCGGTTCGCCGGATTCCACGATGCTCGAGATGCCAAATCCGCGCCCCGGCTGCATCAGGTGCGAAACCGCAAGGCCGAGGATCGTGGAGAGGATGGTCGTCACGATATAGAATCCCATGACCTTCGCGCCGATGCGCTTCAGCTTCGCCACGTCCCCGATGCTTGCGATACCGCTGATGATCGAGCAAAAAATCAGCGGAATCACGATCATCTGGATCAGCTTCAAAAAAAGATCGCCGACAGGCTGCACGAACAGGATCTTTTCCTGGAAAAGAAGTCCCAGCACCGCGCCGAGGCCGAAGCCTAAAAAGACCTTCGCGCTCATGGAAAGTTTCTTCATTGAATATCACACCTTACTGCCAAATCAGGGAAACGCCAATGACTGACGTTCCCCTATGTTCAGGAAATCAACTCACGAAAGAATGTTTTTCGAGAAGTACCGCTCTGCACGGTCGGCGAAGACGAGCACGATATTGCCTTTCGCGCCGTCTGCCGCCAGCTTTTCCGCCGCCGCCAGCGTCGCTCCGGAGGACGAGCCTGCGAAGATACCCTCTTTCGCCGTCAGCCGTTTGACGCCCGCGAAGGCTTCGTCGTCGCTGACCTTGACCACCTGATCGACGAAGCTCATGTCCATCGTGTCGGCGACGAAGTCGTTACCGATGCCCTCGATCTCGTAGTCGCCGTGCTCGCCGCCCCCCAGCGTGGAGCCAATGGGATCGGCCAGCACGCCTTTGACGGCCGGATTCTTTTCTTTCAGATATTTCACGATGCCGGAAAATGTGCCGCCGCTGCCGGCGCCGCAGACGAGATAATCGATTTTCCCATCGAGGTCCTCGTAGAGTTCCGGCCCCGTCGTCTCGTAATGGGCGCGCGGGTTTGCCTGGTTCTTGAACTGCCGCATTGTGATCGCGCCAGGAATCGACGCCGCCAGCTCCTCCGCTTTCGCCTCCGCCATCAGCATACCGCCGGAACGCGGCGTCGAGACGATTTCCGCGCCGAGGGCCTTCATCAAAGTCTGCTTTTCCACCGAGAATTTTTCCGGCACGACGAAAATCACGCGGTAGCCTTTATTCAGCGCGGCAAACGCGATGCCGAGGCCCGTATTGCCCGCCGTGCCTTCGACGATGGTACCGCCCGGCTTCAGCCGTCCGGTCTTTTCCGCATCGGCGATCATCGAGCGACCGATGCGGTCCTTCGCGCTGCCGCCGGGATTCCAAAGCTCCAGCTTCGCGAAGAATCTCGCGCCCTCCGGCACGTTCACATGTGTCAATTCCACCAGCGGCGTATGGCCGATCAATTCCTGCATAGATGCATAGTATCGCATATCATTTTCCCTCGCTTCCTTCAATTGCCCAATCAATATCGGCAATCAGATCGTCCGCGTCTTCAATGCCGACGGACAGGCGGATCAGCCCGTCCGTGATGCCCACAGCCTCCCGCGTTTCTTTCGGGATGGCAGCGTGGGTCATAGTCGCCGGATGGCAGACGAGGCTCTCGACGCCGCCGAGGCTTTCCGCCAATGTCACGACGCGGAGCGCGGGGAAGAACTTGCGGATGTCGCGGTCAGGCGCAAGCTCGAAAGAAACCATCGCGCCGCCGTTCTTGGCCTGCTTTTTCTGCACGTCATGCCCCTGCGCCGTTTCGAGTCCCGGATAATAGACTTTCTTGACGGCGGGATGCGCGGCGAGGTGACGGGCAATCTTTTCCGCGTTCTCCGTGTGCCTGTCCATGCGAACGGCGAGGGTGCGGATGCCGCGAATCAGCAGGAACGAATCGAAGGGCGCCAGCACGCCGCCCGTGGAATTCTGTATGAAAGCGAGCCGCTCGGCAAGGGCCGCGTCCTTGACGACAACCAGCCCCGCCACGAGATCGCTGTGCCCGCCGAGGTATTTCGTCGCGCTGTGCAGCACGATATCTGCGCCGAGGTCGAGGGGGCGCTGGAGATACGGCGTCATGAAAGTATTGTCCACGACGACCATCGCGCCGTGCGCATGGGCGATTTTCGCCGTCGCCTCGATGTCCGTGACGGTCAGGAGCGGGTTCGCCGGGCTCTCGATCAATATTGCTTTCGTCTGCGGTGTGAAGGCCGCCGCAAAAGCTTCGGGGTTCGTGGTGTCCGCCAGCGAGAAGGTAATCCCGAAATGCTTGAACACTTTGTCCATCAGGCGGAACGTGCCGCCATAGACGTTTTCCGAGAGCAGGATGTGGTCGCCGCTCTCAAAAAGACTCAATACCGCGGTCTCCGCCGCCAGTCCCGAAGCAAAGGCGAAGCCAGCCGTTCCTTCCTCCAAGTCCGCAATCAGCGATTCCAACGCCGCGCGGGTCGGATTGCCCGTACGCGAATACTCCCATTTCGGCGTGCCGCCGATATTTTCCTGCGCGTAGGTCGAGGTCTGATAAATCGGCACGTTCACCGAGCCCGTGCCGCCGTCCTCATGGACGCCGCCGTGAATCAGCGCCGTCGCAAATCGCATGCCATACATGTCCGATTCCATAAAATTCCCTCCAAATATATATCAATTCATCGGTTGTTTTTCCGCCAGGATAAAATGGATATTCTCAAACGCCTGCCGCTGGCTCGTCCCGTGACCGAAGAAACGCTGCTGGACCCCGGAAGGCGGTTCATGCTCGCTGACCGCGAATCCCGCCTCGTGGAGCGCGCGCCAGATCTCGTCCAACGTGCAGCCCGGCTGCATCGGCTCGCCAAAGCTCTCCGTGATGGCCGCCAGCTCCCGCACACGCTCCGGAGCACGCTTGGAAAAGGTCGTCTCATCTGGGAAATCAAACACGAACTGATCTCCCGTCGTCGTCAGAGCGCCGATCTCGCCAAGGAAATGCGACAACACCGGATAGGAAAGATAATAGGCCACGCCCAGCATCGAGAAGAATGTGGGGGTTTTCATGGAAAAGCCCGCCGCCATCAGCCTGTCCTCAAGCTCGTCCTTGGCGAAGTCCACCGGGACGAAATGGATTTTCCCCGCCGATTTCCATGCCAACTCCTTCAGGCGTTCCTGCTTGTAGGCCTGGGTTTTAGGTAAGTCCAGCTCGAAAACGGTAATCGCGGGATTCGCGTTCCGATAGGCGAAGGTGTCCATCCCCGCGCCGCAAATCACATATTGCACGCATCCGTGGGCTTTCGCGAAATTCTCCAGCGCCTCCTCCGCAAAGGCCAGTCGTGGCAGCGTCACCGGAGTGAAACAGCGATCCAGCGCCTCAAAGAGCCAGACGTTCTCAAAACCATAGCGCGGCTTTGTGGGAAGCGCCGAAAACGCCTCGCGCAGAAGTCCGTCAAGACGCGCGTACTCGTCGCGTCCAATGATATCGTACGCCAAATAATCGTCGAATATCTTTTCCTGTCCCATCGTCGAGTGATAGGCGCGGGCAAAGGAGCAGAGCTTCGCAGTAATGCTTTCCTGCGCCGTTATCATAGTTGTTCCTCCTATCTATCTTTCACAACTTTCGTCATGGCCGCTATATTTTCCACCGGAGTTTTTGTCGACAACCCGCAGGCGGGGGAAATGATGTCGATGCCGTCGCCCAAAAGCTTTTCAGTGATTGTCCGGATGGTCTCCGGCTCCTGCAGTTGGAGCGCGAAGGTGCTGACGTTGCCCATGACCGTCAGGCCTTCGTATTCCGCCTTGATGGCTTTCAGATTCACCATCGCGTCAGTACTCACCGCGTCGCTGTGAAGCTCGGGCAAATACTTTTTCACCGCTTCCATGCGTCCACAGATATGGATGATGGCCTTCGCGCCGCGCCCGTGAATCGCGTCCGCGAGCCGGTTCAGATACGGCACCGCATAGTCGCCGAACATCTTCGGCCCGAGAATCTCTCCCGTCGCCGTCGGATCGGCAATCGTGATGACAGGAAAACCGCTTTCTATCAGCACGCCCGCATACGCCACCAGAAAATCCGTTACATAGTCGAGGACGCGGTGGGCGTTCGTCTTATCCTTCCGAAGTTCCTTCAGGAACGTCATCGGGTCAACGATGGACGCCGCCGTGGAAATCGGCCCGGTCAGGCTGCCGATGACCGGCACGTCCGGATTCTTCTCTGCAATCGTCTGTCCCGCCCGCGCAATCGCCTCGACGCGCCCCTCGCGCACGAGCTGCTTCACGTCTCGGACTTCCACATCGGCGGCGGAAGCATATCGTTCTTTCGCAATCTTCGGCTCGCAGACCGGCGTACCGAAATCGATCTCGCTGCCCAGCACCTCGGCCTCCACCGTCATACAGTACGGGATGCCGAAATTCTCGAAGCCCGTCTTTTCCTCCACTGCCGACGAGAGGCGCGTCATGGCTTCCGCGTCGGGATGAACCTTCGGGAAGGAAAGCCCAAGTCCCTCGATCACATCCACCGTCGCGCTGTTCATCATACCGCCGGGACAGATGACCGGCGCGCGGTCCACGGTCTGATTTGAAAGAACGCGGAGCAGGCGTTCCTTCGGGGAAAGGTCGTTCATGTCCGTCCCCCCTTACGCTACGAGTTCCCGGGCGAGGCGCGCCGCCTCCGCCGCGTTCACTGCGTAAACGTCCGCGCCGATCTTTTCCGCAAAGGCCGGGGAAATCGGGCCGCCGCCCACCACAACCTTGAAATTTCCGCGCTTGGCTTCTTTTTCCAGGACCTCCAAGACCTCGCGCATCGCGGGCATCGCCGTCGTCATCAGTGTGGCCAGCGCGATGATCTCCGCGTGGTGCTCTTCCGCCGCCCTGACGAACTCGGCGGCGGGAATGTCCCGCCCGAGATCGACCACGTCGAATCCCGCGCTTTCCAGCATGATCTTCACGAGGTTCTTGCCGATGTCGTGAGTGTCACCCTCTACGACGCCGATCACGACTGTGTGGCGCGTCGCGTCCTCCCGCTTCTTGATATGCGGCTTCAAAATCTCGATACCCGCGTACATCGCGTCGGAACAGAGCAACAGCTCCGGTATGAAATACTCCTCTTCCTCGTAAAGCCGCCCGACCTCCTCCATGCCAGCGGACAGTCCCTTGTCAATGGCCTCGTAAGCATCGAAGCCCTCGTCCACGACTGCCTGCGCCAATTCTTTCGCCAAATCCTCGTCCATATCCACCACGGCCTCCGACAACCCTTTGTGCAACTCTTCTTCTCTCGTCATTGCTCATCACTCCTTGTATCTTGAACAAAAAAAGAGGCTCCGAAAACGCGCGCAACGTTTTCGAAGCCTCCGTTTGTTCCGGTCAGCTCTTTTTGATGAAAGCAGTATAAATCATAAAACATAGTTTGTCAATAGGAAATTATCCATCCGATATTTTCATATACACTTCCTCATCTATCATGTCCTCGTTTTTGACCGTCAATATTTCTTCGGCGTATTGGGCTCCGGCCGATGCTCGTACTTCACGCCCGCGGCGGCGTTGAACTTCTTCAGGAGCTGCCCGGAAAGCGCTTTCCAGTCTTCAAAGATTTTCAGCGCGTTGTCGCGCAGGGCCTCGGCGAATTGTTCCTTCGAGAGACCCGCGGAGGCGTTGATCAGCCGCACGGAATTCGTCTCCGACCGCTCCACCGCATTCCTGACCATAGGCGACATAATGTTGAAATAGCCCTGTGTCAGCGCCATGACTTCATTGGAGGTCCAGTACATCTTCGAGGGATCGTAGGTATCGCGCAGCGCGCGGTATTCCGCCGGCACCTCCGATACGGCGAAGGGAACGAAAGGATTCTCATAGGGCGTGTTCATGGACATCCAGACCACCGGAGACGGGAGCGCGTCGTTGACCTGCGCGATATGGGTATAGCTGGTATTCGATGAGAGGATGGATCGCTCGCCTATCTCAGCCTCGTAATGATACGGCGAACCGTACATGCCCGCCAGCGGGCTCTTCGACTTGTCAAACTCGGTGCCCTGATAATAGTCGCGATGGATACGCGCTATATCCTCGACATTCAGCTTCTTGTCGGGACGGATCGAGAACGGGTAGGTTGTCTCGTCCCATTCCCCGACACGGGACGGAAGATTCTTCGACGGCGCGACGAGGTTCATGCCCCGCCAGACGCGGCGCTTGGAATAATATGGATGATAGAACTCCTGCGACTGCAGCGATTTCACCCAGTCCACGCGGCCTTCCCCGTCGTACGCCGCCCAGCCGGCTTCCTTCAGCATTTGCGGCAGCTTCGGATTGAATATCTGGTCCGGATCGCCCTCCCGGATGCCTCGAATCCGAAACTGGCTCGTCTCGATGAAAAAGTCCCCGTCGGGAATCTTTTCCGCGATCCAAACGCCGCCTTTGCCCGTCGGCGACATCTGCATCTCGAAAACCCAGGCCTCTTCCCTGTCGGCGACGGCCAAAGTCTCACCGGAGCCCCAGAGGCCGTATTCGTCAATCAGCGCCCCCATCAGCTCGACGGCTTCCCGGGCGGTCCTGCAGCGTTCGAGAGCCACGCGGGAGAGCTCGGAGGCGTAAAATATCCCACCGCCTTCTTTGAACGGCGCTTCGGGCAAATGCGCGGACATATCGGTGCATTCCCCCATCACCAGGCCGTGCTCGTTGGCTATGCCATAATCGGCGTCCATATAGGCATAAGTATGCTCGACTTCCGGGATATAGCCGATCGCCCGCGTGCGGGGCCTGTCGGGGAAGTCGTAGTCGTCGCTGCGCTCCGGCGCGACAAGGTTCGGCTGATCGTAAGTATTGTATTCCGGCATGGCGCCCAGCGCCGCCGCCGAAGCATATACCGGGCGCATGCTGCCCGCCGGATGATCCTTCGCGGGCACATAGGCGAGATTTACCTCCCCAGCGTACCCGTCGTTGGAGTGGGAGACCATTATGCTCCCGTCCTCCGACGCACCCTTCGTCACCACGATCACCGTGCAGGCCTCGGCGCTCGCCCCTATGAGCAAAAACATCGCCAGTCCCAAAGCCAACTTCTTCAGCAAAAGAACCGTCTCCTTTGAATCGTACGGTTTTTTCGATTCTACCGTACGGCGCAGATCCTACGCGGCGTCCGACGTTTTCATATATACTGCTTCGTCCATCATGCCCTCGTTCTTCGACAGCGCCGTCGTCACCGCGATATCGCCCATGGTGTTGATGGTGGTGCGGAACATGGAAGTCAGCGGGTCGATGCCCAGCACGATGGCCGCCGCCTCCACAGGCACGCCGAAGGAAACGATGATCGAGGTCAGGCAGACGAAGGAACCTCCCGGAACGCCCGGCGCGCCGATGGACAGGGCGACCACCGTGATGAAAAGCGCCCATATAAAAGCCGGCGTCATTTCCACGCCGTACATCTTCGCCAGCAGGATCGCCTGAATCGAGAAATAGAAGCAACCGCCGTCCATGTTGACCGTCGCACCCAGCGGAATGGAAAACGAAGACAGCCGGGGAGAGACGCCCATTTTCTCGGTGCAGAAATTCATGGTGAAGGGCATCGCCGCGCTGCTGCTGCCCATGGAAATCGCCACCGGCACAAATTCGCCGATCTTTTTCAGGAACGGCACGGGAGAGATTTTCCCCAAAATAACCATGACCACCGAATAGACGCCGACCATACACATAGAGCCGATGAACTGCCCTACCAGCACACGACCGAGGAGCAACAGCGAATCCGCGCCCACCGTGAACATCAACGCCATCATGGACAGGAACGCGATCAGCGGGATGAACTGCGCCAGGAGCGTGATGACCCGCAGGCAGAAGGTGTTGGCGGTTTCCGTGAAGTCCTTCAGCATCTGCGCTTTCTCGCCCAGCATATTCAGGGTGACGCCGAACAGTATGGAGACGAAGATGATTTGCAGCATATCGCGATTGACGATGGGCTGGATCAGGTTTTCCGGCACCACGTTCACGATCATGTCCAGCAGGGATATGCTGACGCCGCCGCCCCCCTCGGTGACCGTTCCCATTTGCGGCACGCCGCTGTGGAACATGAAGAGGCCGATGACGATGCTGAAGATCGTGGCGATCACCGTCGTGCACATATAGACGCCCACCAACTTGCCGCCGATCCGTCCGATGTCGGAGGCGTTCGAGATGCTGGTCAGGCCAGAGATGATGGAAAAGAACACCACCGGAGCGATCATCATGTTCAGGGAATTGAGGAACATCGTCCGAATACTGCCGATGACGGTCTTATTCACCATCGCGATAAGCTCCGGCGAGATCATTTCCTTTAGGATCGCACCCGCCAGGATACCCATGACCATCGCGAACAATGTGTAGCGGATCTGCTTGTTCCCCGCTTCATGCACCTTAATGGTAACGATGTTGATTCCGTTTTTGTGGGCGTAAGAAAGCTGCTCTTTCTTCGATTTGAGCACGATCGTCCGCCGGTAGTCCGGGTCGTCCTCGTTCCACTCCGTCAGCATCGAGAGCGGGTTGTACTCGCCCCCCCGTGTCTCCATGCGCAGGGAAATGTCGCCGAAACGCTTGCGCATCGTCACCTTGACAGAGACCTCGTGCCGCACCGCAAGTTGCAAAGAATAAATGTGCGTCGCCAGCTCTTTGCCGGTTTCCGCCTCTTTTTCCGAAACGCCCAGCGCTTTCAGCGTCTCGCCGATCGCCTCGACCGTCTCCCCGTAATTTTCCTTCTCCAGCGTGAAGGACCGCCATCTTTCAAACATATTTTCACTCCTTGATGCAAAACCGCGATTTTACTGTGCCGTACATATTCGACACGGCTCGGCGTTTTTCCTTTTTCACGCGCAAAAAAAGCCACACGGGCGGCAAATATTGATTTTACAATGAAAGTTTCCTATAATTGGGAACACATCAGGCCGTATTCGGTTCGCATATGCAATGAAGCGCAAAAAAGCAGATGACTTTTCAATTCACGCAAGCAGAAAAGGACGCCAGAAATGAAACCAACGTCAAACGCGGAAAAACTCGAATTCATCGAAGACAAGTCTACGGGGATAGAAGTGGTCAGCCTTGAACACACGCGCCTGTCCTATCCGCCGCATACGCATACGGGACATTATGTGCTGGGAATCGTTACGGAAGGAACCATTTCCATTCAAATCGGGGACGAACGGTTTATATGCTCTGCGGGCGAATATTTCTCGGTGTTTCCGGACGTCCGCCACGCCATTCAGCCGTTGTCCGAATCCTACTCCATGATTACCACCTGCATTCCGAGAAGAGAAGACGTTTCCAAAGAGCTAGACATCATACGGAATGAAATCCTCGGGAATCCTGCAATGGAAATCAGTGTCGCGACCATGTCGGAAAAGGTGCATATCAGTTCCTATCACATGATTCGCAAATTTGCCGAAGAAAACGGTCTCCCACCGCACAAGTTTCAGATGCAGTGCCGCGTACGAAAGGCACAGGAGCTTTTGAAGCAGGGATATAAAGTCGTTGACGTCGCCCATATGGTCGGTTTCTGCGACCAAAGCCATCTCGACCGGGTCTTCAAGGCACAGGTGGGCGTCTCCCCGAATCAATTTGCAAACTCCGCAATTTTGTCCAATGCGCAGTGAAACGTTTTTGTTATGATTGCCCCATCAAAAAGAAATGGAGGACAATCACTATGGAAAACAAAGTATTTGAGGCATTCGACACAGGAAGGCTCGCCATCCCGGGGCAAACGAAGTCATTCAAGGACGTCCTGTGGTCGAAACATCCGACGTTTGAAGGCGTGGAACTGAAACACATCCTAACGTCCAAAGAAACCGGAGGCGCATACAGCTTTCATCTTGTACGGATTGCTCCAAACAAAGCCATTCTCGACCACATCCATGACCCGCAGCTGGAAACCCATGAAGTCATTTGCGGAAGCGGCGTCTGTGTCAACGACGGGCAGGAAATCGAGTACGCGCCGGGCGTCATTTCCATCATGCCGTCCAAAGTGCATCACGAAGTCCGTGCAGGTGAAAACGGACTGTATTTATTCGCCAAATTCATGCCCGCCTTATGCTAATCACAAACGGAACTACCGCAAGAAGGCGCTCCCTCATCTTAAAACCACAAAAAGAGGCTATCAGTAAATGACAGCCCCTATCCACCGAAAAATGACCGCACGCTTAAAGCCGTGGCGGTCATTCCTTTTTATTGGCACTCACGCCGGGCAAATCGTCAACGCTGCATATTGTCGCCTCATAGACATGCGCCGAAGAAAGATGACTTTGGAGGACACCCGGCGCAAAATAATGTATAATAGCATCAGGAAGAAGGAACGAAAGTCATTGGGAGGCTGATGACATTGTTAAAACGCGGATTATTTTTCGGGACATTGTTTGCCGTATTGCTCAGTTTTCTGCTTGTCGGCTGCGGAGGTCAAAGTTCATCGAAGCAAGCGTCACAAAACAAGCCGCAAATAGATATGAAAGCGACGTATGCCGAAATCAATGAAATATTAGACTCGGATATCGTCAAAAAAGACAAGGACAGCGTGGAAAGGACGACTTATTACCGGCCGTTTACGGAATTCGGCCTATATCCTTCGTGGCAAGTGACGCAAACCGGCGATACAGTCAGAATGGACGCAATTATCGCGGACGGGACAAAATGGGGTGCGTCCAAAGGGATGGATAGTCTGGTATATTGGCATACGATCATATTTATAACGGATGAAAAGAAATTGGAATATCAAATCCCCAACTGCAACGGCAACACGGGCGGCGGAAAAGAAGTGTCCAAAAACAATACAGGAATGTATGAATACTATCAGACGCAATTCAACAACCTTTCCACGGGGTACCGCCTGTTGGTCGAAGGAACCAATCCCACGATTCGATTAAAAGGGGTAAATAAACGCAAGGATATTAAGCTGACAAAGGAAATGGTCACGGCGCTGAAAACCGGTCTGCGGTTGGATGAATTGTTCATAATGACGCGCGGGAAAATAGAACGTCCGCAATAAAGACGTTCGCATCCATTCATACATTCGCGTGCGGCAGGCTCACGAAGGCGCAGCCTCGCTTATGCAAAGCGCAGGAACGTATTCAGCGGTTTCCGCACACGGTTTCATCCATCAGCTTTCCCTGCCTGTCAACGCCGTAGTCATGGCGATATCGCCGAGAACGCTGTGCATCACGCGAATCATCGCGCAGACCGACTCGACTAAAACGATTCCCTCCCAAGCGCTTCGAAACCTGCCGCCATCCATGCGGCTCTATTCTGATGGAAACGCGCTTCTTTGTCAATCGTGCAGAAAGCCGCCCGACCGAAAAGATATCTTTTCCAGCCGGGCGGCTTTGCATTGTCGATTCTATCGCCCGCCCTACCGATAGAGGCGGGGCCGGGGTTTTCTTCGTTACAGATTTTCCACTGCGTTCTTCGACCCGAAATTCCGGCAGTGCGCGATTCCTTCCGCACTGACCGCCGACGTACCCCAGCGCTTCCTGTCCGCGCCGACGGGGCAGACGGCGGTGCAGAGGCCACATGGGTAACGGAACTCGTTCTTGATCTGCTGATGGTAGCCCGCGCATTTGAACTTGTCCATCCGCGCGACGGTTTGACCATCCGCCGGCGTGAACGCCTGCATCGGGCAGCGGCGCACGCAGGCGCGGCAGCGGATGCAAAGTTCCTTTTTCAGCATCTTGTCCGCGGGCAGCTCCGCATCGGTGATGACGGATACGAGGCGCACACGCGGGCCGTACGCCGGCGTCAGCAGCGTATGGTTCATGCCGATCGTGCCGAGTCCCGCATAGAGTCCCGCCAAGACTTGCGAAAACGCCGCTTCCGGCTTTTTCACCAGTACCGAGATATCGCCGTAGCAATCCCGCGGGAAAAAGTGCGCGCGGAAGCCCTGCTCGTTCAGCACGTTCGCGATGCGATAGGCCGCCTCATCGAGAAAGCGGTTCGTCGTGTTATACAGTTCCGAATAGACCACCGAAGGCGTCGTCTCGATCATCGACGGGAAAATCTGCACGCCCATCACGATGACGCGCCGCGCCCAGGGCCAGATCGTCTGCGGCCAGTATTCCTTCGGCGTGATCGGCGTCTTTTCCATCGTCAGCTTGTCGCTCTTCCCGTCATAGACCGGCCTCGCCTCCCACCGCTCCACATCGGCCACGCCAAAGAGATTCATGTCGAGGGCTTTCGCCCGCCGTTTCAACTTCGCCTTCAGCAAGGCCAGTTCTTTTCTTTCCACATCGCTCATCTTCTTTTCTATATTCTATTTCAGTGTCAATTTATAGATGCACCCGTTCGTCATCGGGCAGTATGTCCTTTGGATGCAGCCGTGGCCGATGCAGCGGACGTCCAGCCTCTTGATTGCCTCTAAAAGCGCCTCGCCATAGGTCAGGCCCGGCTGGGGGATGATGCGTTCCATCGTGCAGAATCCCGCCTTTTGGAACGCAACCGAGGTCTTGTTGCAGAGATGCAACACAATGTTTTCCGTCGCGGCTTCGACCGCTTTCAGCACCTCATAGGAAATCTCGCCGCAAAGGTCGGCGTAAAGCTTCGGCGAAATCAAGTCGGCCGCCACCGTGGGATCGGCGTAGGAGAGCACGTTCACGCCGTGGCGCTCCGCCTCCCGCGCATAGCGGACGAGCTGCGCAGTAATCCACGCGCTGAGTTCCCGAAGCCGTTCCTGCTGCCGGTACAGCCCCTTGTATATCTGCTTCGACGGCACTAACTGGCTCAGCACCGTAAACGGCCCCTCGATGTTCAGGATGACGGTCTCGCCCATATCGCGAAGGATTGTCGCCGCGCGTAGTACCTCACGGACACGGCCCGTGGAAAAATCCATTTCCGGGAGCGCGGGAATGTCCTCCACCCGCTCATAACGGAACCGCGCCACCGCCGGGACGCCGTACAGCGAATTCAGCGATACCTCCGCGCCGAAAGCCTCCGCCTCGATGGTCACACAAAAGGGCAACTTGCAAAACGCGTCCCGGTTCAGCTTTTTCACTTCGAGAGCCGCTTTCACCATGTCCTCGGCCTTGCTGAACACCGCCGCGTATTTTGCGCCCGCGTTCGAACAAAGCTCCTCGGTGATCGGCCGTTCCGGCTCACCCAAACATTCAAAGGTCAATTCCTTTTCCAGTTCCTCGTTCCATGTTTTTGCCGCGCCCATCATTCCACCTCGCTTTCTCGCCAAAATCTTTTTTATTCAGCATGCGGGAATTTGTCCTTCGCATGGGGAATCGCAATCGCGTCCATGAATTTCTTTTGGAAGTCCGACTCCGCCGCCGTCTCTATGAATTCCACACTGCGCGCCACCTTTGCCGCCTCACGGCGCTTCTCCGCGTCGAGGAGCGCGATGCGCGCGCCGTCCCCAGCTGCATTGCCCACGGCATGCACGCGGGAAATGTCGCAGTCCGGAAACATGCCGATGGCCATGGCGCTTTCCTTGTCGATGTAGCTGCCGAAAGCTCCCGCAAGGATTACCTCGTCCACATGATCCACGCCGAGGCGTTCCATCAGATATTGGGCGCCAACGTAGAGAGCGGCCTTCGCCAGCTGTACAGCGCGGATGTCTGCCTGCGTGATCACCACGTCTTTGCCGATGGCCGTTTCCTTCGCCCACGCCAGCACATATTCGAGTTTGCCGCTGTCGCCCCGTCGCACCCGCGACGTGTCCAGTTTCGTGTCGATACGCCCCGCCTTCGAGATGACGCCCGCTTTGTACATGGCGGCAATCGCGTCGATGACGCCGGAGCCGCAGATGCCCTGCGCGCCGATTTTTTGCACCGTCGGATGCCAGTCGTAAGGCACGGGATACCACTCGTCCTGTCCGATGACCTTGTAGTTCGGTTCATAGGTCAGCGGGTCGATTTTCACGCGCTCGATGGCACCCGGCGCGGCGCGCATCCCGAAAGCGATCTGCGCGCCCTCGAGGGCCGGCCCTGTGGCGCAGGAAGTGGAAAGCAGGCGTTCCTTGTTGCCAAGGTCGATTTCGCCGTTGGTACCGATGTCGATAATCAGCTTTACCTTGTCGCCGTTGTACGGCTCCTCCGCCAGCAGCACCGCCACGTTGTCCGCGCCGACGAAACCCGCCTCCACGGGCAGCGAATGAACATTGCCCGACGGATTGATTTTGACGCCGAGATCCCGCGCTTTCACGTCAAGAGGTTCACGCACCGCTGGGGCGAAAGGCGCGCGTCCCACATAGCGCGGATCGAGGCCCAGCGCCAGATGATGCATGGCCGTGTTATAAACCAGCACCATCTCGTCCACGTCCTCTGCGGCGAAGCCCGCCTTTTCCGTCATATCCGCCGTCAGCGCGTTCACGGCCTCGATGATGGCCGCCTGCAATTTCTCCCTGCCGTCCGGCTCCGACGCCGCATAGGAAATCCGCGCCAACACGTCCTCTCCATAGCCAATCTGCGGATTCATGCGCGACGCTTTCGCGAGCACTTCGCCGGTCGTCAGATCGCAGAGGAACGCCGCCAACGTCGTGGTGCCGATGTCGATAGCGACGCCGAGGCTTGTCTTTCGCTCACCCGGCGTGACGCGAATCACTTCTTTGTCCTGCCAGATTGTCGCCGTGACCTGCCAGTCATTTTTCCGAAGAATCTCCGGCAAATTGCGCAGCACGGGAAAATCTACCGTCAAGCCATGCAGCCCCGTTTCCTTTTCCAACGCGTCGAGCAGTCTCCGCGCGTCGTCACGGAAATCCGAAAGCGTCGCCGGCGCAAGCGTCACCGTGACATTTTTTACCGCAGGGCGAAGCTCGATTTTACGTTCCCGCCCCTTTTCCAGGATGACCTGCTTTGCGCTGCGGCTCTCCTCCGGCACGGTCACGACGAGATCGCCTGACAGGAAGGCATTGCAGGCAAGGCGATAGCCGCGTGAAAGCTCCTCCGCCGTCAGGAACTTCTTTTCCACGTCGCCGACAGGCGAAACGTGGTCGGCAGCCGACGTCAGGTTCAGCTTTTCAAAGCGCCCCGTCTCGACAATCACGCGGCACTTGCCACAGACCCGTGCGCCTCCGCAGGCTGCTTCGATGCCGACGCCCAACGTCCGCGCCGCTTCCAATACGCTTTTTCCCGCCTCAATCTCGCCGCGCCGTCCCGACGGCTGAAAAACAATCTGCACCGTATTTGCCATGACATTATCCTCATTTCACGATATTTTTTCCGTCGCCTCGACCATCGCGATCAACTGCTTCAGCGGCGTATTCGGCGCCACTGCACAATCCGGTGAAATCAGCGCCACGCCGTCCTCCGCCGACTTTTTCACCGCCGCCGCCACGTCCTCGGGCGTGCCTTCCAGCAACGCCTTGATTGGATGCACTGCGCCGAAAATCGGCGTCTTTATGCCCGCTTCGTCAAATTTTTGCCGAGCCGCAGGAATGTCCACCGCCGACTCCACACTGATCACGTCCGTGCCCGTCGCCGCGATGTCCGTCATCACCTGATCGAGCTTGCCGCAAATGTGGACAATCACCGGAATCCGCTTTGCCACCGCCGCAATCACGCGTGTTTCGTAGGGTGCGGCGAGCGCCTTATAGGTGCGCGGACTGATCATGTCGAGGGATGCCATCATGTCCTCGATTACGATTGCATCGGCTCCCGCCTCGATTACAGCATTCGCATATTGGATTGCCGTTTCCGTTGCCGCCTCGATGTAGGGCACAATGCTGTCCGGCTTCTTCAAGCTCGCCTTGAGCAGCGCCGAAATGCCCACGAGATTCGCCGCCACGCTGAACGGCCCGACGATGCTGCCCATCACGACAGCCTTGTCCCCCACTTCCCGCTTCAAAATACGAATCGCTTCGAGTATCGCCGGAATGCGTCCCTTGTTTACAAAGTCCTCCGGAATATTCGGCTCGTCGCCGATCTTGTACGGATGCTCAGCGATGCTGGGGATATGCGTCTTGCCGCCGTCCTTGATCTTCGCGCCGTAAACTTCCGCCTCGACGGTCTGACAATAGGGCACGCGCACCGCGCCGAGGCCGATGACCGTCGCGCCGCCCGCCGCCAATTTTGCCATCGGCTCCGCCTCATAGTGCGCTTCCGGCCAATAGGCTCCGGTTTTCTCCATCAATTCATAGGTAGCGTATTGGCAAACGCTTATGGCCGCAATCTGCTCCTTTTCTCCCCGCAGCGTGCCCAGCACTCTTTCCTTCTTCGTCTTTCCCATTTGTTCATCTTCCTTTCATATAAAAAGAGGCTTCAAGACAAACGCTTTCGCGTTCTCTCGAAGCCTCCGTTGTTTCCGGTCAGCTTTTTTATAATGTTGTCAAATTCCTTCGCCGTCCAATCCCGTGAAGCGGCTGCGCGTCAAACGCTCCACCTGCCGCACCGCGCCGTCCTTCATCGTAATGATGACCTGCCCGTACGGCAAATCCTGAAACGATTGGCGGATTTTTTCCGGAAGCGCCCCGTCTCCCGCAGCGCCGGATTTTCCGCTTCCCTTCGTGAAAAGCGCGTCGCCGCCGATACGCTCCTCCCGTTCCACGGAAACAAGCCGCGAATCCTGCGCGGTCAAGACGATTCGCCCGCTGCCGATTTCCGACAGCCCACGCGAAATGAACGCCATCGCCCCGCCGGGAATTTCGCCGGGACGAAGGGAACGTTTCTGCTCCATAGCCCCTTCCCCCTTCGGCATTGTTATGTTGAAGGTATTATATAGCGCGAATCATACTATGTCAATAGGGATATCCCGGCTATTTTTTATTTGTTACAGCGCCTCGTTCGTGCTCCCCGTACGGTAACCGACAAGGTCGAGGGACGTATAAGTGAAGCCAAGGTTTTTCAGCGCGTCGGCAATCTCCTCGCGACGCGCCATAATTTCCGGCAATGCAGCGGGCTCAACTTCGATTCGCGCGAGATTGCCGTGGTGACGAACGCGAATCTGTCCTTCCGCGCAGGCATGGACAATTTTTTCCGCCGCCTCGACTTGCGAGAGCCTTGCCGCCGTCAACGGCAGACCATACACCACGCGGGAAGCGAGGCAGGCGGCGCTGGGCTTTTCCGCCACGGGAAGTCCCCATGCCCGCGCCTGGGCGCGAATATCCGCCTTCGTCCAACCGCATTCCATGAACGGGGAAATCACCATGGGTGCAAGCTCCTCTATGGCCCTCATGCCGGGGCGATAGTCGCCTTTGTCATCGAGATTGCCGCCATCGGCGACATAGGCGAAACCGTTTTCCTTCGCCCATGTGCAGAGCTTTTCAAATCGACTGCGCTTGCAATAATAGCAGCGTTCTTTGTCGTTCTTGACAATATCGGGATTGTCGAGGTCATGGGCGTCCAAAATGATATGACGAATGCCCGCCGCCCGAGCCATCGCCTTGGCGTCCGTCAGCTCGTCATAAGACAAAAGCTCCGATCGTGCAGTAATAGCGACAGTTTTCTCCCCCAGCGCAAGAACCGCCGCCTTCGCCAGCGTCGAGCTGTCGACGCCGCCGGAAAGCGCCACCACAAGACTGCCGCATGTTTTTAATCGGTCAAGCAAAGCGCGCAGTTTTTCTTCCACAGGCCTCCCCCCTTTCACTCCTATTATATCATCTCATGCTTTCAACGGAAAAGACGCGCGCGGCTCAACACGCCGCCCGCGAGACACGCCGCCGCAATATTGACCGCGCTTTTTAAAAGCAAGCCCGGCGCAGACGCAAGGCCGAGGGCGAGGCTGTCGTAGAGGAACGCGCCCGCCAGCGTATAGCCCGCCGTCATAAAAAGGCACGCGGCGGCCATGCCGCCGAGAACCCGCGGCGAGGAGAATTTCGGCGCGTCGTTTCCGGCGAGAGCCGCGCGGTAGAAAATTTCCGCCATAACCGCCTTTATGATAAGCGTCGGCAGAATCCAGACCGGAAAGCCGCCCGCCAAGTCGGCCAGCACTGAGCCGAAAGCTCCGGCGAAAATGCCTGCCCTGCGCCCCGTCAGAAACACGGCGAGAAAAATCGCGCCGTCGCCGAGATGCGCGTACCCCAACGGAATCGGAATCTGCGGCACGAACGTCGCGATGAAGACGAAGGCCGCCATCAAGCCCGCCACGCATATTTCTCGCGCGGAAATACGCGAATATGGTTCTGCTCTTGTCATCAAAAACACCTCATTCCGTTTCGCCCATTACAGTCATGAGCAAGATAATGCTTACAGTTAGAATCGTACCGCAAAAGAACTCAAAATCCAAAATCATCATCCCTTAACAGCTTTGTCATTGTATCATATTCAACTTGTAGAGAAAAGATTTTCCAACCCTTTATAGAAAAGGTGCAAAGGTGCTTTATGGGAGGGTTCCCCAAAGCGCCTTTGCGGCCTTTTTCACAATTTCATGTCGCCGGTTTATTTAATCGGCAATCCCAGCTCGCGCAGCTCCGCCTTGACCTTGTTGTAAATCGCGAGGTACTCCGGCTTCGGCTGCACCGTCTCGAGATCGTAGACCGTGCGGAAATCGCCGCCCTTCGTATGGAGCGTGCGGTTGTCGATCAGCGGCTGGTACTTCGGCAGGATCTTGTTGACGAGATCGTTTGCCTGTACCCGCGTGAGCCGCGCCTCGCCCACGGCGCGCCCGACCTCCGCGGCGAAGCGCGCGCCGAGGCCGCACGCCTGATCCAGACCCGCGCTCTGGTGGCCGGTGCCGCCCGCCACGAGGAAGCCCAGCGTCGCGCTGCCAATGGCGCCCGCCGCCGTCTCCCAGAAATATTCCTCGCTTCCGATGCCCGCGGTCATCTGCCAGGCCGCGCCGACAAGAGACGGGAAGTGCGTGTGCTTCTGGAACGCCGCGCCGCCGTAGTTCGCGACATAAAGCGCGTACTTGCTGCTGTTCGAGAAATACAGCGCATCCGTCGGCCATGTGCCGAGGATTGTCGGCTCATACAGCATGACGTAAGCGAGAAGGTCCGCGACTCCGTTGACCGCCGAGGTGGCCGGACCGCCAGCCGCGCCGCCGATGTACGACTGCAGGATGCCCCAGATATTCGCGCCGTACTGATGCCAGAAATAGGCGCGGCACATCTGGTCGTAGTCGGTCTTGAGCTGCGGCATGATATAGACATGGCGCACATCGCCCTTGCCCACGCCCCAGAGCGGATTCGCCGCCGCCATCTCGGCACGGAGGTTCACCGGCGTCGAGCCGCCGTCCGAGAGACCGGGACGGTTGACGCGGCGTAGCACGTCCTTCACCGTGGCGACGTGCTGGATTTCCGCCATCATCTCAAACGGCGAGCCTGGCTTCACCGGAATACCGTTCACCTTTTCCTTGACGCCCTGGAAATGCACATAGTCGATCAGCGGCTCCTGGGCGTAGGACAACGCGACTTTCTCATAGAGGTCGTCGGAAATCGGGCCGAGGATGCGCCCCATGGTCCCCACCGGCGTGCGTCCGCTGTCGTAGTCCTCGAAGCCCCGATGGGAAATCGTGACCGCGTCCTTGCCCTCGCCCAGCGTCACCTCCGTGGGCAGGTTCTCCAGCGCCTCCTCCAGTTCGTCCTCGGTGAAGGTAATGCGCCTCTCCGTCGATACGTTCAGGATGCCCACGTCAAGCAGCAGTTCTTTGCCCGCCTGCCAGATTGCGTCCAGCTCGTCGTCGTCCGTCGGCACGACCTTGCCCGGCGCGTATTCGATGTTGTACTTCTTCGTCAGTTCCTTCAGCCGCGGCCAATAAATCTTCGTGTCAAATTCCTTCTGAAACGCAATCGGTCCCGTTTCGCCGCGGCCCCAATACTCGATGAATTTACCTTTCGCTCCATGTACGCTCATACAACTCTCCTCCATTTATCTTCTTTCATTTTATTTTCATGTTACGTTCTATTGTTCCACGTGAAACATTCGGAAATGATTTCCAAATTACGCGACGTGCAGCAGCTTTTTCGCGATTTCCACCGTGGCGATGGCGTCCTGTCCGTAGCCGTCCGCCTTGATCTCGTCAGCCCATTCCTTCGTGACCACGCCGCCGCCGACCAGCACGATGTAATTGTCTCTGACGCCTTTCGCTTCGAGGAAGTCGATCAGGTCTTTCTGTACCGGGCGCGTGGTGGACATCAGCGCGGCGACAGCAATGACCTTCGCACCGACTTTCTTCGCCTCCTCGAGGAATCTGGACGGCGCCACGTCAACGCCGAGGTCGTGCACGTCGAAACCCGCCGTCGTCAGGAACGTGGCCACCATGTCCTTGCCCACCTGATGCACATCGCCCTGGATCGTGCCGATGACCACCGGGATCGCTTTCTCGCCCTCCTTGTGGGACTTCTTCAGCTCCGGCTCCAATATCTCCAGCGCCGCCTTGAAGGCGTCGGAAGCCAACATGATTTCCGGCAGGAACACCTCCATCTTCTCAAAGGCCTCGCCCAGCTCGTTCAGCCCTTCCGCCAGCGCGCCGATGGCCTTCACCGGATCGACGCCCTCGGCCACGGCCTCCTTTGCGGCCTCCAACGCCGCGTCCTCGTCAAATTCCAGGATTGCGCCTTTCAGCTTACCTAATACATCCGCCATTTCTCATACATCCTTTCCATAAATCTGCAACTCTATTGATAGATCATTGTTTATTTTCGCATACAGTCTTCCTTTATTACAGGCCGTTTGCACGAAGTGAATTACGGCTTGCTGTATGCATAGGTCTCACAAAGCGAGTCATCGTACATATTACATCCCCCCAACTTGCTTTCCAAATTAAGAAGGCCGAACGGAAAAACAAACGATTCGTTCATTTGCTTTTCTGTCCGGCCTTCAGTCTTTCTGATCAGCCTGCGTATTCGCCTTTCATGTTTCGCATTATAGCATCTTCGCATCCCATTGAAAAATCCTTAAATCCTATCTTCAGCCATAGGGAAAACCTATATCATGCTATTTCACCTCCGCCAGCCCCATCTTTCCCGCCGTTTCCGCCAGCGACGTCATGAAAACGTGGCCCAGCTCGGATAGCCTGCGGTCGGCGTGACGAACGGTGCCGACGGTCATCGGCTCGTCCACATCCAGTGGTACGGCGACGATATCTCGTCCGTGCAGGAACGAGGGCAGCACGCCTGTGGTCACGATATAGGCGTCCAACGCCATCAAGAAATTCGCCACCGCAGCCCGGTCGGTGACGAGGACGCGCTTCTTCATCTGACGTTCGCTGCCGACTTCCTCGGCGAAGTAAAAAGGATTCTCCTCCCCCTGATCGAAGGTGACACAGGGGAATTCCCCCAAATCGGCGAAGCCGACGGACGCCCGCTTCGCCAGCGGGTGCTTCCGATAGAGGAAAACGTGCGGGCGCGCCATAAACAGCGGCGAAAAAACGAGACGGCTCTCCTTCAATAATTTCCGAAGCACCGTCTCGTTGGACCGGCTCATATAGAGAACGCCAATCTCGCTTTTGAAATTCCGCACGTTCTCGATGATTTTCCCGGTGCGCTCTTCCAAAAGCGATAATTCATAGTCGTCGCCGCTATGTTTCTTGGCCAGCTCGACAAAGGCGCTGGCAACGAAGGTATAGTGCTGGGTGGAAACGGAAAAATACCGTTTGCCGCTCTCCCCGCTGTACCGATCCTCTAAGAGCCGCATCTGTTCGACAACCTGCCGTGCGAAGCCCAGGAACTTGCGCCCCTCGTCGGTGGGCGTCACGCCCCGCGGGCCGCGCACAAAAAGCGTCTGCCGTATTTCCCGCTCCAGCGAGGAAAGAGCCTCGGTGAGACTCGGCTGCGAAATGAAAAGATTGCGCGCCGCAAGGCTCACCGAACCGTATTCGGCAATCGCCAGCATATACTTCAGTTGGAGGAACGTCATGCTTTCCCCTCCCCGGCAGGTTCCGCGCTGTTAAGCGTGGCAGGCGGCGCAGGGCGAAGAGAACTGCTCCGCGTCGTAAGCGACGCCGTTCTTGTCGTAGTAGTCCTTGACCGCCGCGCGGATTGCTTCCTCCGCCAGCACCGAGCAATGGAGCTTATGCGCCGGGAGGCCGTCGAGAGCCTCCGCTACCGCCTTGTTCGTAAGCGTCAGCGCTTCGCCGACAGGCTTCCCTTTGATCAGCTCCGTAGCCATGGAACTGGACGCGATGGCCGAGCCGCAGCCGAAAGTCTCGAATTTCACGTCGGACACCACGTCCTCGTCAATCTTCAGATAAATCTTCATGATGTCGCCGCATTTCGCGTTGCCGACCTCGCCGACGCCGTCGGCGTTCTCTATACTCCCCACGTTGCGGGGATTGCGGAAATGATCCATCACTTTTTCACTGTACAATGCCATAGCAAATGCCTCCTCATCGTATAAATCTCTTATTCCTCATGCTTCGCGGGGAAGGTCATTCCGGCAGCAGGAACGCCCGCTTACCGATTATCTTGTCCTTCCAAAGCGGAGAAATGCCGCGAAGATATTCCACGACTTCCGCCACTGCCCGCAGGATTTCCTCGATCTCCGCCTCCGTATTCTCCTCCGAGAGCGACAGGCGTAGGGAACCATGCGCGATTTCATGGGGGCGCCCGATGGCGAGCAGCACATGGCTCGGGTCGAGGGAGCCGGAAGTGCAGGCGGAACCGGAGGACGCGCAGACGCCCTTATCGTCCAGCAGCAACAGCAGGCTCTCGCCCTCAATCCCTTCAAAACAGAAATTGACGTTTCCCGGCAGCCGGTGCGTTTCGTCCCCGTTCAGCACGCTGCGGGGGATCTTCCGCAGCCCGTCGATCAACTTGTTCCGCAGCGCCGTCACCTTCGCCGTGTTCTCCGCAAGATGCGCGCAAGCCTCTTCGAGCGCCGCCGCCATGCCGACGATGGCGGGCACGTTTTCGGTGCCGCCCCGCTTGCCCCGCTCCTGCGCGCCGCCCTCGATGAGATTTTCCAGCGGAATCCCGACGCGCGCGTACAGAACTCCGACACCCTTCGGCCCATGGAATTTGTGACCGGACAGGGACAGCATATCAATATTCTGCGCCTGCACGTCAATCGGAAGATGTCCCGCCGCCTGCACCGCGTCCGTGTGGAAAATCACCTTCCGCTCCCGGCAAATCGCGCCGATTTCCGCGATGGGCAGCACCGAACCGATCTCATTGTTCGCGTACATAATCGTCACTAAAGCGGTGTCGTCGCGAATCGCCTTCGCCACCTCGCCGGGGAGCACGACGCCGTTTTCGTGAACGTCCAAAAGCTCGACCTCGAAGCCTTCTTTTTCCAATTTTTTTAATGTGTGAAGCACCGCGTGATGCTCAAAGGCCGTGGAAATGATATGCTTCTTCCCTTTTTTCGCCCCGAAGTGCGCGGCGGAAATAATTGCCTGATTGTCCGCTTCGCTGCCGCCTGCGGTGAAATAAATACCGCTCGGGCTTGCTCCGAGACAGTCGGCCACTTTCGCCCGCGCTCCTTCCAAAGCCTCCTTCGCCTTCTGTCCGAAACCGTAAAGGCTCGACGCGTTTCCCCAGTTTTCCTCGATGCAAGGCAGCATCGCCTCGACGGCCGTCCGGCTCATCTTTGTCGTCGCCGCATTGTCCGCGTATATCATGGCAAAACCTCCAATACCTGTCTGCTTTTTTGATTTCGTATATGATATTCCCTATTTCCTACTTTGTCAATAGGAAATAATTTTTCTTGTTCCTGCACAAAAAGAGGAGCCGTCACAGGAAGAATTTTTCTTCCTGTAAAAATTGTTTGCAGCCAAGAAATATTCAGTTAACCCTACAGTCCTTGATTCGCAGGCGTTTGCCCTCGGTTTCTTTCCATCAAAAAAATCTGTGGCAAGAAATTCTCACTTTCTTACCACAGATTTTTTATTGCCGCAGAATTATTTGTGCGACGCACCGTCCGTTTGGACAATGAAATTGGTCTCTTGCATGGAAACGGAATAAAAGAAGAAAACCTTTTTATCTTCACGCACGGTTCGGCGCGCGAAGGCCGACGCCGAAGCGCAGCTTTCTCAAGTCGTTTGCATTCTCCGCCCGAAGCACGCAGGAACTGCCGCAGCGTTCGCACTCCAGCACGATATAACTGCCGCGGATGTCCGCCGTCAGTTCCTCGCTGCCGCACGGACAGACGATGTCTCCGGCCTGCGCCATATCGTGGATGCGGTTCAGCGCTTCGAGCAGAATGCGCTGCTTCTCGATAAAATTCTTGCCGTCGTGCGGATGGAGCGCCTCGAATTCCTCCTGGTTGAAACGCATCAATTCCTCGATGCGCTTTGGGCGTCCAAGATAGCCCAGTTCGAAGCGGTCTGCAGCACAGTAAATCTTTTCAAGTCCGATATGGGGAAGCCGCCGCAGTTCATAGACAAAACGATTTTCCGTACCGCAGACGACGCAGGAAACGTCAATCGCGACGCGGCCGTGCGGAAGGCGAACGAGCCGCGCCTTTTCATGGCCGCAGCTCTCGCAAATGACCGCCGCCGTCCGATTGGACGAAAAGAACGGAACGTCATGGATATGAATGCTGCCGCATCGCTGGCAATAAAGAGCCACCGCGCACGCGTCCCGAATCAGCATGGCCGTTCCCTCCTTTAGCGTCGTTTCCTGTTTTGCTATTGGTATATTTCGCGACGCGCAAAAAAAATCCTGCCGTCCTACGCGCGTTTTCAAAAATATTTCCATAAAGAAAAACCGCACGGCGCGATTGATATGCTCCCCTTATGAGAGACAGTGAAAAAGAAAAACTGTCATCATGAGGGGAGTATTATTATGCCACACAAGCAAAAAGCAACGATGGAGGAAAAAGTGCAGTTAGCTCGCGCATGCAGCGAAGGAAAAATGAGCCAAAGTGAAGCAAGCCAGAAAGCAGGTGTGCATTGGTCCACCATAAGTAAATGGGTTAGCCAGTATGAAGCAGAGGGAGCCGCAGCCTTTCTCCCGCACGAACGCAACCGCGTCTATTCGCCAGAACTGAAGAGGAAAGCAGTGCAGGATTACCTGAAACGGTAGAACCAAAGCAGGAAGAAACAAGACGGGAAGAACTGAAAGCGGAGGTTCCCCAAGCAGGGGCTTCTTTGACGGAGAAATTTCCGGGCGTTCCGTTGAACCGGCGAACGATTTCTGTCATTGCGGTTGCCGTGGTACTTTTGGCTGTGGCGTTTTGGGGCTACGGCGTGTATCAAGATAAGCGTTACGCTTCCAAGTGCCAGGAGCTTGTTGTTGCCCTGACCGAGACGCAGGATACGGCAAAATCTATCGCGTCTCTTTCTCCCAACACTAATGCAGGTTATCAGAAATTGGCGAATCGGTTTGCGAAGCAAGCGGAGCAGGCGGGAGATTTGGAATCCGCTCTTTCCGGCAAGAGTGGAAGCGCCGCCAGTAAAGAACAGTATGAGCGAATAATGTTCATAGTGGCCAAAGACAGGGAAATGTTGCAAAAGGCCAGTGAAATTTTCAAGACTGTGAGTGCGGCAAAGAATAAAGAGGAGTTTGAACGGCGGGGCAAATTGCATCAAGAATTTGAGGCAGCGCGGGGGAGAATTCAGGAAATCCTTGGCGAGGTGAAAATCCCAGGGCAAAAAGCGGGGCAGACAATTTCCTATCAGGCGCTGGGCGATAATATGCGCGCCTATATGGTGAAAAAGCTAAGCCAAAACAAGCAATATCTTGCGGATAAGATGCAGCAATACCAAGACCGTCTCCGAGTGGATAATGAAACATTGAAAAGAAAATCGGAGGTTGTGTTCCTCGCAGAGAGTGTGAAAAAAGACGGAAACGACCTCCTGATTCAGGGGAAATTTTACAACGGGACGCCTGAACAAGTGGTAGGCATTGGAGAAATGCTGATAGATATCTCATTGTATCAGTTTGACGTTTCGTTGACGACCGTTACGGATTTTAAATATGAAAATCCGGGATTGGCTCGAATTGAACTTGAGCCGGGTGGCGCGGCGGGTGCCATTCATCTTCGTTTGGTTGGAAAAGCGCCGAAGGAAGAGTTCAATAATTTTATTGTCCGGTTGCATAAGATTCATTGGAAGATTCGCCGCTTAGTGAAAGGCTGACGAGGAGGCCTGACCGTGAAGAAGTTATTAGGAAGCGTACTGCTGGCGATGTTTCTTTTCGTGTCCCTGCATGGAATCGCCTGTGCCGGAAATTTCTCTCTGCTGGCTACTACGGGAATTTTACAATTGAGCAATAATCAAAAATGGGAGAAAACGTATGATACGCCTGACGGAAAATTCAAGATTCGCTTTCGGAAGCTTTGGACATCGTCAAAACAGAAAAGGTTTCATTTGATAATATGGCATAATAAAGAACGGATTGCTGACGGATATTGCCCGAAGAACGAAAACGGCTATAGTTTTAGCATTTACAGAGATAATTCCTCGGGGCGGCTTTTCGTCGCGTTGGAGACTCGGCCGCGTGTGGTTCTCATGGGTTATGAGCCTTTCAACGGACGGTTGGAGGTTTATGCTGACAGTAAGTCTTATTACAGCCCTATTCCGAACCCGCAATTGGATCTTGATGAGGATAACGATTTACGTATGTCTTTCGTCGGTTCAGGTTGGGAGAATCCAACCCGCTACAAGCTTTTTTGGGATGAACAGGCGCGTTGGTTTGGGTACAAGGATGTTACGATTCATCAGCCGGTAGAGGACGATGATGACTATGAATATTTGCCGTCTTATACGGATACTTACGACATTTCTTCCTATGATCCGGATGGTCTGACGAATGAGCAGGCGCTGTATTATGTGGAAGTGATGGAAGTGGGAAGTTAAGTGAAATGTTCTTGACAGTTCACAAGGGGTTGCCGCAAGAAGAAGTTTTCTTCCTGCGGCAACCCTTTTTGTAATCCTAGAATTTTTGCGCGGTAGCTATATGTGTATGAATTATGGAGAAAAGCCTAGGTGGGAGGTGAGGCAGATTTATTGATTGCGAGGGAAACAGTTTTTGACAAGCAGGGGCTGAAAAATTATAATAGGAAAGTAGTCTGACATTGCAGAAAAATCAAGGGCTTGCGGCGTATAAAAGATTATTTTTTACACGCAGGCATCATATTGGCCAATTTCAAAAATTATTATCGAGACAAATCAGCATAGAGAGTGGGTCGGGAGGTGTCGCTATGAGTGATTGGACTTGTAGTTGCGGGCAAGTGAATTCCGGGAATTTTTGTATCGGGTGCGGTAAGGTGCGTCCAAAATTAAATATAGCGGCAGAGTTGCAACCGCCGCCGGAAAAAAAGGAAATACCTGTCATTCATGAAAAAAAGCCCATGCCTCCGACAAATAATGCTTTTTCCGTGCCGAGCGGCTCAGCCGGTATTCCCACCGAGCCTTCGCACAAGGAAGGCCTATTGGGGAATAAGAAGCTCGTTTTCGGCGTCGTGGGCTGTGTTTTGCTGGCAGCGATATTTGCCATGTTCAGCGGCAACGATAAACCTTCAACGAGGTCGACGGGGACAAGACCAAACACGACTGCAAGCACGCAAGCAAAGCCTCAAACGCAGCAATCACAGAGACCGCAACAAACGCAGCAATCACAACGTACGCAACAAACGCAACAATCACAGCGCACACAACAAACGCAAGAACCACGGCAATTGCAACAAACGCAACAATCGTCACCAAAAAAGCAAGTCTCCAATATGTCGTCCGATCTTGGCCTTGGAGGCATTTGCATTGGGGACAGAAAAAAAGACGTCCAAGCTCTTTATGGTAAAGAACAGAAAATAACTGATCCATATAAGAACGGACATTTGCATTATTTTTATTCGGATATTGAAGTTGTTATTGCGAATGGAATTGTTACCGGTTTTGTTTCCAATTCGCCTCAAGTGCGTACGAAACGCGGTATCCATGAAGGAAGCACATTACAGGATGTTCTACAGGCATATGGAGATAGTACATCGAAATTTACGTATGGAGATGAGATAATGTATGAATATCCTTTTAAATCCATTGACAATAAAAATTGTTTACTGCGATTTGCAATAAAAAATGGGCGTGTTGACTATATCAGTGCGCGAACGCTCTAATCTATTGCATTGAGAGGTTCTATAATGAGTAATTGGACTTGCAGTTGCGGACAGGTGAATTCCGGCAATTTTTGCATCGGGTGCGGTAAAGTGCGTCCCAAATTGAATATAGCTTCGGAACTCCAACCAACGTTGCCGCAAAAACAACCAACACCGCCTGTCGGCCCTGACAAACCTCCAGCACCTCAGGCAAACAACATGTTTTCTGCGCCGAGAAAGTCTGCCAATACTGCTGCACATCCCTCGCAAGGGGAAGGACTATTGGCAAACAAAAAGCTTGTTTTCAGTGTCGTGGGTTGCGTTTTATTGGCAGCGATATTTGCCATGTTCAGCGGCAAAGATAAGAGCTCGACGAAACCGACGACGGCAAACACGACCGCCAGCACGCAAGTAAAACCCCAAACACAGCAAACACAGAAACCACAGCAATCGCAACAAACTCAACAATCGCGTCAAACATCACAGTCACAACAAACGCAACAATCGAATCAAAAACGCGAGACGTCCAATTCGAGAAACAACGTTATACCGCCCGGCGATATTCCCTCGCGGCTCAATCGATTTGAGCCACAAATCCAGGCTGCCGGCGAACGCTTCTTGGAATTTCATAAGGCGATTACCGATCGTAGGTTCAACAAAGCCTATGATTGCTATACCCGTGCAGGACAACAACAGCGCGGCGCACGGGAAAATTTCGGCAACGGATACGAAAATACACTGTCCAGTGAGATTACGTCGCTAAAAGTCGTTTCGGCGGATACAGATGAAGTCGTCTTCGATTATCGCTTAAAAGCGCGCGACCACGAAGGGGGCCGCGTCAAAGTGCAGACATTTTCCGGCACTGTCACGATGGTAAAGGAAAACGGGAAATGGGGCATTGATTCTGCGGAATCGGACAGGATAGGCAGCCGCTATGAATGATGACTAGTTCCCCAAAATGATTGGAAACGTGGAAGGATGGAAAATAATGATAGCATTACTAATTCTCGCGGGTATTTGTTACTGGGTATATAAAGATGCAAAAGAGCGAGGCAGCGAACATGCTTTGTTGTGGGCGATAGGTGTTTTTTTGCTACTGATTGTCGTGTTGCCCATGTATTTCCTTATGCGACCGCCAAAGAAAGCTCCAGAGGAAGAGATTCAGCCATCTTTTCATGCCAATACGACAACGGATTATCAATCGACACCAGTCGTGCAACCTGAGCAACAACCGATGCTGTCGTCTTCTGCGGCAAACGAATTTGCTCATTCCCCAGAGCTGCAAAACACTGCGTTTTCTCCACCTGCGGCGCAAACTCCCGCGCCGCAGGTGGAGAACTATACGTCGGAGCCTATGCACGCTAACGCGCCGCAAGCAGACTCTGTCTTATGTATTAACTGCGGGCAGTATATCGATCGGACTATAAAATTCTGCCCTTATTGCGGTACCCCGAACAAACAATAAGATTTATACAGGCAATCGGAGGGATTTACGGCAATGGCGCAACTTTCAATAACGAAAATCGCGGACAGTATAAAGGCGGCAAGGGAAGAACTGGCCAAAACCGATTTTTCCTCCGGCTCGGTAGCGGAATTGGATAGGTTGCTCGCAAATACGAAAACCCCGCTGTTGATCATGGTCATGGGCGAATTTTCCACCGGAAAATCCACTTTCATCAACGCTTTGGTCGGAAAGGCGGTTACCGTTGTCGACGACTTGCCGACGACGGCGGTTATTACATTGCTCCGCTACGGGGTGCAGGAAAGCGTCATTGTGCATTGGCGGGATGGCGAGGCAGCAGAATACAGCTCTGAGGACTTCGGAAGGCTGACGGCAGAAGCGGACGATGAATCCAACGCTTTGCACGGGAAAATCGATTATGTTGAGCGGGCAATGCCGCTGGACGTCTTGAAAGAGATTACCATAATTGACAGTCCGGGCCTCAATGCGCTAAAAGACGCGCATACGGAGGCGACGCGGCGTTTCGTGAAAGAAGCAGACACTGTGCTTTGGCTGGTATCGGCGGAAAAAGCGGCTTCCGGTACGGAATATCGAAACATTGAAAAACTGACGCCGCGGCTAAAGCCGATCGTTCTCGTCAATAAAATGGACTTGATTGACGAGGAAGAGGACGATCCGGAGGCATTTTTGGAAGATATCCGAAACAAGTTGAAAGATAGGGCGCAAACGGTAATCGGGCTTTCCGCGGCGCTTGCGTTTGAGGGGAAAACGACTGAAGACGAAGCACTCTTGGAGTCCAGCAATTTTAGTGCTTTTGAAGATGCGATTGCGGACATTATTCTGCCTAAGCGTGACGAATATAAAGCGAACTCGTTGGTCGACAGTCTCAGTGGCTGGCTCTGCAATCTGATGGGCGAAGTCAAGAACGCGGAAGCGGAAAATAAAAAACAGGAAGAAAAGGACTATCAAGCGTATGTAAAACGGAAACACCTTTTTTCTGAAGTGGAGGACGCTGCCGCTATGATTGCCGCGCCCTTGAAAGATTATTGCCAGGAATCCGTCAACAACGCTTCCGCGTTGTTATTCTTGGGTGTTCTTTATGATTACGGTCTTGTGTTGGCAGAAGATGATGAAAAAGCGGTTGCTTATTATGAAAAAGCTTCCGTAAAGGGCAACACGCTGGCGCAGGTCTTTTTAGGGGGACGCTATCTCGCGCAAAACGAGCCGGATAAGGCGGCTTATTGGCTTGAGGAAGCGGCTCAGGATGACAATATGCAGGCAAAAGCCCTTCTTGCACGTCTTTATTACAAAGGTGAAGGCGTGGGGCAAGATTACACTAAAGCGCTGGAACTATGGGAAGTGGCGGGGGATTTAAAGGACGCAGAAGATTTTTACGGCCTAGGCGATATATATCGTCATGGATATGCTGTTGAGGCAAACAAACTGCGGGCATTAGAGTGCTTCCAACTCGCGGTGGACGGGGGAAATACGGCGGCACAATGCGCGCTTGCCGACATGTTGCTGACGGGCGATGGTGTTGAAAAGGATGCTACACGCGCCGTAGCACTCTTACGAAAATCCGCCGAGATGGGTAACATGATTTCCCAAAGAACGCTGGGGCTCTGCTTTTTGCGCGGCGAAGGTGTGATTCGTGACAAATGGCAAGGTGTTGCATGGTTGGAAAAAGCTGCTGCGCAGGGCGATGTCGAATCGTTGAACCAACTCGGTTCACATTATTATGGGAACGATAATGTAAAAGCACGGACGTATTTCGTGCAATCGGCGCAACAAAACAACGCATACGGAAAGTATCGATTGGCGTTGATGTTTCTTACCGGCGTCGGCGGTCAATCAAACGTGGAACGCGCGGTGGAATTTTTGGAAACTGCCGCAAAACAAGGCTTGATCATAGCACAGGGGAAATTGGCGTCGCTTTACGATAACGGCCAATATGTCGAACAGGACGATGATGAAGCGGTCTATTGGGCGAGACAGGCGGCTGAAGGAAAGGACGAGGACGGCATGTATGTCCTCGGTACGCATCTTATTACGGGTGAGGGAACCGTGCCGAGCAGTTCTGAAGGATTACGGTTACTGAAAGAGCTTGGAAATAAAGGCCGCTTGGATGCGCAAGAAGCGTTGGGGAATTATTACCGATTTGGCCGTTATTTTCCCTCCGATCAAGACCAAGCGCTATATTGGCTGAAAAAAGCCGAGGCGCAGGGCAGTGCGGTTGCAGGCTATATGCTGGCTCGCATGTATATACAGGGTGACGGCGTAGTGCAAAACTATACGGAAAGTGCACGATATTTAGAGCGTGCAGCCGAAAATGGTTTTGTTGCCGCGAAACGGGAACTTGCTTCTCTGTGGATGGACGGTCAGGGTGTGTCGCAGGACAAAGGACGCGCGGTACAGCTTTATGCAGAGGCGGCGCAGGCTGGAGATTTAGAATCGCAGTACCAAATGGGATACATTTGTGAGTACGGCGATGGTGTTCAGCGGGATCTTGAAAAAGCGAAACAGTGGTATGAAATGGCGGCGCAGCGCGGCCATGCTGTCGCGCAAAATAATCTTTCGCTTTTGGTCAAAGATTTGTCGACCGCGATTTATTGGCAGGAGCAGGCAGTTGGGCAAACAAATGATCCTGTCATACGGACAAATTTGGCACTTTCCTATTTTAAACGCGGCTACAAACAAGGAAACCAAGAAGATTTTGCCAGAGTACGCGGCCTGTGCATTAAGTTGGAAAGTGAAGGGAACGGTTGTGACAAGACGAAAGAAATGCTTGGGGACATTTTTTACGAGGGGTTCGGCGTTCCAAAAGACGGAGAAACAGCGAAATATTGGTATTCACAAATGGGTACATGGAGTGACGAAACGTCGTTTCGGCTTGGCGAGCTGTTGATTCAAAGTAGTGATTATGCGGAGCAATATCACGGGAAAGCCTATTTAGAGCATGCAGCGAGCAGTGGACATATTAAGGCACTGTTTACATTGGGCGTTTATCTGCGTTCTTCTGGACAGCAAGAAGAACGCAATCAAGGAATGCGTTATCTGAAATTGGCAGCACAGAAGGGGTATACTGAGGCACAATATCTTATGGGAAAGATTTATGAAGGCTATGCAAATGAGTCTTTTGGAGGGAAAAGTTCAAACTATACAGATTTAGCAAAAGATATGTATCAGAAGGCTGCAAGTAAAGGGCATCGTATGGCGAAACAAAAGATACATGAATTCAAAGTTCTTGGGAAGATTGATAATTGAAATAATGGATTGAGATTTTGGTTATATTTGAACACATTTTATATAGCCGATGCAAAATGAGAGGTGTTACGATTGAATTTTGAGGCTTATGAACGAAAAAAGAAACGCCTTAACGAAATACAGTCCGCAATGTCCGGCATTTTGTCTTCGTTTTCCCTTACCCATCAAGTTCAATCCATAGAAAAAGACAAGCATCAGATGGAAAACGAGCAGTTTCACCTTGTTGTCGTCGGCGAATTTTCTCGGGGTAAGTCTACATTCGTTAACGCGATGCTTGGGCGACGGATGCTTCCTTCCAGCAAGGAACCGACAACGGCGGTTATCAGCAAAATCGTCTATGGGGAACAACCTGAATACGTGCTTCACTACAAGTCGGGCGGAGAGCAATCCATTTCCGAGGAAACCTTTTCGGATATCAAAGCCCAGTCGGAGGAAGGCGTTAACATAAAAGATACTGGTGAGAAAAGAGAGCGGCTTGCCGATATCGAGTATGTGGAAATTCGTTATCCCTTGCCTTTTTGTAAAAACCACGTCGAAGTTGTCGACACGCCGGGTACAAACGATCTTAATGCAGGCCGTGTCGAGATTACGCATAATTATTTGCGTCGAGCCGACGCCGCGATTCTTGTGCTTTGGGCGACGCAGGTGCTCACGCAGTCAGAGCTTGATTTTTTGCGGAAGCAGCTTTTGGGCAATCAGATTCACGATATTTTTGTTGTAATTAATGGTAAAGACAACTGTAAAGATGGTGACGAGAGTCGCGTCGTGGAGTATGTATTGCAACATCTTTCGAAAGAAATCACACAAGGACTTCGGGTGTTTCCCGTATCGAGCAAGCAGGCGCTGAACTGGCGACGGAAGGAGCAGGGAGAAAAGCTGCCCGCCAGTGCGCTCCGATGGACGCCGAAATCTATAGAAGAAACGGGATTCCCGGCTTTTGAAGAAGCGCTGACGCGATTTCTTGATGAAGAACAGGGGCGCGTTAAGCTGGAGAAATACGTCGCCCGTATGCAGCAGTATTTTGAAGCCGTTGAAACGCAGATTCAGAGCCAGTATGGCGCAGCCGCTCACTCAACGGATGAGTTGCGAATCCAGCTTCGTGAGCTACGCCCCAAAGTCCGAAAGGCAAAGGCGGATGCGACGCAGATTATGAAAACTATGGAAGCCTCTCTTTTTGCAAGGGAACCAGAAATAGCTAATGAGGCGCAAAAAACATTCCAACAAATGCAACAAGCTGCGTTGAAGGCTGTGGACGAATGCGCTTTGGATGCATCTGGCGGCGAGGTTCAGCATCAGGTGGATGTGGCGACGACGCCGATTCAGGAAGAATTTATCGAAAAGTGTGCTCAGCTTCAGGAAATGTGGACGAGAGAAGCTTGGAACCGGGCATTAGAAGCGCTGCGTCGAATTTGGACAGATATAGAGTTAGAGCACAATGAAAATCTGCCTGTCACGTTCCGTCACGATTTTTCGGTTCAGTTTGAAAATAATGTGACTCAGGCTCAAAGCGATTCAAAGGAAGCAGGTGTCGGAGATTGGATTAAATTAGGTGTGTGTACGGCGTTGGGAGGGGTGACGTTCCTTGCATGTATGGCAGCAGTTGTGGGGGTCTGCGCCCTTGGTGAATTCTATGGGGAACGAAAACAGCGGGAGGATGAAAAAAAGGCCATTCATAAGAAATACAATGAGCAATATCGACCGTTTATAGATAATACAAAAGAGCAATATCGAAAAACCGTATCGCAGATTTGCGCTCAACTGAGTGAAGAAGTCGAGGGCCGTTTGGACGATATGGAGCAGCAACTTGCTTCCGTCGTTCAGATGAAGGAGGCTTCGGAGGCCGATGCAGAAGCGGTTAAGGCAAAGCTGTCCGAGCGATACGATGCAGTGCAACGGCTCAAAAAAGAATTGGCGGAGGTAACGGCGTGATGGACGGACGCAAACAACAGCTATTGAGCGACATCGACCGTCTGCTGACGATGGAGTGTACAAAGGCAGCGAAGAAAACCGATGCATTACAAGAGCTGAAAGACGATATCGAGAACGATTTTTTCACGGTTGTCGTGCTTGGCGAATTCAAGCGAGGGAAATCCACATTTGTCAATGCGCTTTTAGGTAAGCGAATCCTTCCTTCCGACGTACTGCCGGAGACGGCTACTATCAACGCGATTATGTATTCCGAAACGCCGGAGCTGAGTGTTGTAATGCAGGACGGCAGCGAAGAAAAAGGCGCGGTGACGGAGGAATTTTTACGGAAATTTTCGGCGCAAAATCCGGAAGCTATCGCGGAAAAAGTCAAGTATATAAAAATCGGCTATCCAGCGGAAATTCTGAAGCCGCAAGTCGTGATTGTCGATACGCCAGGCGTTTCCGACATTAACGAATCCCGCTGCGAAGTGACCTACCGATTTTTACCAAAAGCGAATGCGATTCTGTTTCTGCTGGACGCAAACTCCCCCCTAAAAAAGACGGAGAAGGATTTTATCGATCAGCATCTTCTTCCGATGGGCGTCGATCGTATCCTGTTCCTCGCCAATAAGTACGACGATGTGGACGAAGAGGAGGACGGAGATCTTTTGGGCTCACTGGAGCGTCGGCTTCGGGAAGCGTTCAAGATGGAAACGGCGAAAGCGGAACTGAAGGAACTTTGCCTTTTACCGTTGTCGGCGCGAATGGCGCTGGAAGGAATCGAGCAAGGCGACGACGAACTTATAGGGGCGTCGGGAATTCAAGATGTAACCACGAAACTGCGAGAAACGCTTTTTTCTGGTTCCGTGGAGGCACGCAAAATCTATAACTATATTCATCGTCTCACGATTATTATTGAAAATGTCCAACATTTTCTTCAGAATGAGCGAAAGTTTCGCATGTCGGATGAAGAAACATTGCGAAATGCCGCAGAAAAAATGCAGAAAATGCTGGAAGAAGAAGGAGAAAGCAAGAAAAATATCGAAGCCTTTGTTCAGCAAGAAAAGCAGCCCATTCTCGCGATGGCGGACAAGTCACTCGCGTATTTTCAGCAGCGCATGACGGAGTCAGTCATAGACAATGTCAGGCTTTATAAAGGTGCCGATTTCAAAGAGTATGTTGAAGAACGCATATCGCACTCCATTCGGAGAGAATTGGAAGGTTGGGTTGCGGCGTATTCTCCCCATGTGGATCGTCTGCTTCAGACAATGGAAAGAGAGCTTGCGCGTGGACTGACGTACCATTTTCATCAAAATGTTCAGCTTCAGACGACTCATGGGGAAATGCAAACGGAGTCAGTTTATTTCGATGTTTCTGTATCTGATGCTTCCGGAACCAACATAAAAGCAGGCGCGCTTGCGGCTGGTGGAGCAGGGCTGATGATGATGATTGGCGCTCCCATATTGTGCCCGTTTATTAGTATGGCGGCATTTCCATTACTGCAAAAGTCACTTCTGGACTCGAAACTGGCTGAGGTGAAAAGCGAAGCAATACCGGCAATTCAAGTGCAGATTGACCGATGCGTAACGAATTTGAAACAGGAAATTCACCGTCATATCGAGGAAAGATGCAAAAATATCACCGCGAATGCCGAATATGCGTATGAAAACATTTTGGCGGATATGCAGCAGAGAATTAACGAAGAATTGCGGGTGAAAGAACAGGAACAGGCGGGAAAACGACGGGAAATTTCCGATCTTGACGGACAGCTCGGAACACTAAAGGATATATTGTCGAAGTATGGGAGGGTTTAAAATGAGCGATATGTTTGAGAATTTCGACGACGCTTACGGAGCGGGATATCACAGTGGGCTTGAAGCGCATGATGTGGGAATTGATGCGCTTCACCCTAACAGGCATGGCCTTACACTTCCCAATGGGGAAGGCGGGTTTGATCATTATGATTCCAATATGCATATGACAGCGCATACTATTCCGAACGTACATGGCGGTTTTGATATTCATGATTCCAATATGCACATGAAAGCACACATCATGCCCAACGCACATGACGGTGCTGATATTTACGATTCCAATATGCACATGAAAGCACACATCATGCCCAACGCACATGACGGTGCTGATATTTACGATTCCAACATGCACGTAAAAGCGCACACGATGCCGAATACGGAAGGCGGCTTTGATTTTTACGATTCCGATATGCATATGACGGGAAGTCTAATGCCCAACATCAGCGGCGGTGTGGATTATCTTTCCATGCACGGAAATGCGGACACAATGCTTAATTATCAGGATCCGCTGGTACATTCCGCCGAGTATCACATGAATCCGTTTAATGTAGGTGCGTTTAGATAACGAAAAAAATCAAGGCTTGTGGAAATTCTGATATGCTCCCCTTATGAGAGACAGTGAAAAAACAAAACTGTCATCATAAGGGGAGTATTATTATGCCACATAAGCAAAAAGCGACGATGAAAGAAAAGGTAAATCTAGCCCGTGCATGTATCGAAGGTAAAATGAGCCAAAGCGAGGCCAGTCGGAAAGCGGGTGTAAAGCCAGCAACCGTACAGGCATGGATCAACCGGTACAAGGCGGAAGGCGCTGACGCCTTCCGCCCGCATGAACACAACCGCGTCTATCCGCTGAATTTGAAAAGGAATGCAGTACAAGATTACCTGAAGGGTGAAGGAAGTCTTCTGGAAATCTGCCGCAAATACAAAATCCGTTCAAAGATGCAATTGCAAACATGGATCAAGGTGTATAATGCTCATGGAGACTTTGGCTTCGTAAAAGAATCGGGAGGCGGAAGCTACATGAGGAAAACACGACGCACGACCCGGAGGAACGGATACAAATCGTCAAGGAATGCCTTGCATCAGGGAAGAACTACGGCATAATCGCCCTCAAGCACAACGTAAGCTACCAACAGGTGCGGACATGGACGCTGCGCTTCGAGGAGATTGGCGAGGCAGGGCTGGAAGACCGGCGCGGCAAGCGCAAGAGGAACCAAGTGCCGCGGACGGAACTGGAAGCGGCCCAGATCGAGATTGAGCAGCTCAAGCATAAACTCTACCTTGCGGAAATGGAGCGTGACCTGCTAAAAAAATTGGAGGAAATAGAGAGGAGGGATGCCTATCGCAAGTAAGGAACATTTCGATGTACCGAGCAATCCGGGAGTGCAGCATGGAAAAAGGCTATGGCATAGACGAAGCATGCGACATCCTACACGCATCGCGCTCGGCCTACTACAAATGGGTGTCCGGCAAATGGAGCCCAAGGATCATGCAAAACGAGATGATTGCAAAAGAGGTGGAGAAGATCCACATGGAAAGCCCGGACAAGGGCTACCGGCGCATCAACGACGAACTGCGGCATAACCATCATATTCATGCCAACGACAAGCGTATCCTCCGCATCTGCCGGAAGAGGGACGTCAAGTCTACCATCCGGTACAGGAACATGGGATGCACGAGGCGGGCCAAGAATCCGCAGCACACTGCCGAGAACCTGCTGGACCGCCAGTTCCATGCGGACAGGCCGAACGAGAAATGGCTGACCGACGTCACGGAGTTCAAATACTGGGATGGGGACCGGACGCAGAAGCTCTACCTAAGCGCCATCCTTGACCTGTACGACAGGCGCATCGTCGCCCATGTCATCAGTGAACGGAATGACAATCTTCTCGTATTCAAGACATTTGACAAGGCAGTGGAAGCGAACCCGGATGCGCATCCTTTGTTCCACAGCGACAGGGGATTCCAGTACACGAACCGGACATTCCACTACAAGCTTGAAAAGGCAGGTATAACGCAGAGCATGTCCAGAGTGGCACTGCATCGACAACGGGCCTATGGAGGGGTTCTGGGGGATATTGAAACGTGAGAGGTACTACGGCAGACGTTTTGGCAGCAAGAAGGAACTGGTCCACATGATTGAAGGTTATATCCGTTATTACAACACAAGGCGTGTTCAGCGTCGGCTCGGAATCTTGACGCCGATGGAGAAACATGATCTGTATTTCACGATTGCGGCGTAAAAAAGACTGACAGCCGAAACTGTCAGTTGAAAAAACTATTATATTTTTTCATTGTCCTCTTGACGGGGAGCAGTTCAGATTGCCATGCGGTTCGATTGTGAACGAAAGATTATTTCAGGACCTGCGGCAGCCATGTGGCCAGTCCCGGAGCGAAACAGAGCAGCGCGATTTCCGCCGCCATAATCAGCGCGAAGGGCAGCGACCCGCGGATGATTTCCTGGATCTTGCTGTCGGGACTGATGCCCTTGATGACGAAAAGATTCATGCCGATCGGTGGCGAGATCAGAGCCAGTTCCATATTGATCAGCAGCACCACGTTGAACCAGATCAAATCGAAGCCGAGATGCCGCATGATCGGGTAAAGCATCGGCAGCGTGATCAGGATGATGGATACGGTTTCCAGCACGCAGCCGAGGACGAGCAGCACGAGATTGACGCCGAGGAAAATCAGCCAGCGGTTCATGCCGCTTTCCGTGACCACCGCCATCAAAGCCTGCGGAACCTGCAGCGCCGTCAGGATGAATCCGAACAGCATGGCGCCGATCATGATCGCGAAAATCATCGAGGTAGTTTTGACGCTGTCCTCCAAGATTTCCGGCAGGTCGGAGAGCTTGACGGTCCGATAGACGAAGAACGTGATGAAGAGGCTGTAGACCGTGCCGACGGCCGCGGCCTCAGTCGGCGTGAACGCGCCGGTATAAATACCGCCGACGACGAGGATCGGCAGCAGGAGCCCCCAGACCGCATGGCGGAGTATCGCCCACCGTTCCTCCCAGGAGGCGGGGGCCTGCCGCTCCATATCGCCGGACATAAAGACGACGTAGGCGATGAAGAGCAGTGTCAAGAGAGTGCCCGGGACGACGCCGGACAGGAACAGCTTGCCGACGGACTCGTCGGTGATGGCGCCGTACAGGATCATTGGGATGCTTGGCGGGATCAGGATGCCGAGAGTGCCGCCCGCCGCCACCGTGCCGAGTACGACGGTGCGCTTGTACCCCCGCGACAGCATCTCGGGGATCGCCATCGCGCCGATGGTCACGGCGGTGGCCACGCTGGAGCCGGAAATCGCCGCGAAGATCGCGCAGGCGAAGACCGTGGCGACGCCGAGGCCGCCGGGCAAATGACCGAGCCATTTGCTGCCCAGCTCGAAGAGCTCGCTGCCGACGCGCCCCTTCAGCAGGATCTGGCTCATCAGGATGTAGAGCGGCACGGCGGTCAATACAAAATCGTCGAGCGTCTTATACGCGATGACGGGAATCTGCGGAAACGCCGCCACGCCGCCGAGGAACGCGAACATCCCGAGGACGCCGGACAGCGAAAGGGCGAAAGCCACCGGCATACCCGCCACCAAGAGCAGGAGGATCAACAGAGAAAAACCGAGCAGCATCAATCATCCCGCCTTTCCGCCACGTTCGCCTGGAATTCCGAGTAGTCGCCTTTGACCAGTGCGAGCGCGTCCGCCCAGCCCTGCCGAATCAACTCCAGAAAGAGCAAGCCGAAGCCGAGCACCAAAGGAAGCTGCGGAATCCAGAGCGGGAAGCGCAGGATGGAGGGCGACAGTTTATGATACTCATAAGAGGCCAGCACGAAGTCAGTGCTCTCCGTCATGAAGATGAAAAAGATCAGCACCGCAAGCAGCGTCATCAACAGTTCCGTCACGCAGCGAACCCGCGGCGAAAACCGCTCGACGACGAAGTCCACCTGGATATGTCCCCGCCTGCGCAGCGTGACGCCAAAGCCCAGGAAGCCCGCCGCGATAATCAGATAGGTAGAAATTTCCAGCACCCACTCCGTCGGCGCGCCGAACAGTCCGCGCATGACAATCTCATAGCAGACGATGAACGCCACCGCCAAGATGCAAAGCCCCGCGACCACCGCAGCCAGCCGTGAAAGCGCCAACACCGCTCGGTCATAGACATGAAACAGTTTTTCCATTTCCATCCCTTCTCATAAAAAGAGAGTGGCGCGCGAAGCGTTCTCCACTCCACACTCCACTCTCAAAATTCCACGCTTCTTTACTTGCTCGCTTTCAGACACTCGTCGACGACCTTTTTCCCAAGCTCGCCGTTATCCTTGATGAAGTTCTCGCGCACGGACATCGTCGCCGCCTGCCACTTCGCGACATCTTCCGCCGGTACCGTGAACACTTCCATACCGGCCTGCTTCAATGCCGCCGCGGTCTTCTCATCCTCGGCCTTCGTCTCCTTGCGGATCTCATCCCGGATTTCCTTGGCGGCATCCGCCAGCGCCTTCTGCTGTTCCGGCGACAGACTGTCCCACTTCGCCTTGTTCATCGCCAGCGAGAACTCGCAGAACGCGTGATTCGTGATGGTCAGATACTTGGCGACCTCGTAGATTTTCCGCGCGAACATCGCCGTGGTGCCGGAAGTCTGCCCGTCGATGGTGCCGCGCTGGATGGCCATATAGACCTCCGCCGAGCCCATCGTGACCGGCGACGCGCCCAGCGCCTTGATGGTCTCCGCCGGGATCTGACCGTAGCCGCGAAGCTGAAGCCCGGCGAAATCCTCCGGCTTCGTCAGCGGCCGCTTGTTGTTCGCGAACTGCACATAGCCGTAATCGGCCCAAATCAGATTCTTGACGCCCTTCTTCTCGAACTCCGCCTCCAGCGTCTTGCCGAGCCCGCCGTCGATGGCCTTGGCCACCGAATCGTAATTCGGCAGCAGGAACGGAACATCGAGGACGTTCAGCGCCGGGATTACCGTGGTCCACATCGCCGTGGAGTTCAGGCCCATATCGAGGCCGCCCGACATGATCGCATCGTTCATGCTCTTATCCGTGTAAAGCTGTCCCGCCGGATACGTCTTCACGGTCAGCTTGCCGCCGGACTTTTCCTCGACGCGCTTCGCGAATTTCTCCATGCTCTTCGACAAATGATGATCGACGGGCAGATGATAGGCGAGCTTCAACTCCGTCGCGCCGCCCTTCGCCGCATCGCCGCCCGCGCTCTTCCCCGCGCCGCAGCCCGCCAGCACGACAGTCATCATCACCGCCGCGACGCAAAAAAACAGCCGCTGCCACTTTTTCGTCCAACTATTCATTTCCAATCCCCTCCAAAAACAGAAAAACCCGGCAAGACGCCGCCGGGCGCGCATATGCAGATTGTCTCCCTCACGGGAAACGAACTCTGCCTATCCAGTATATACGATACGGATTTTGATTGCAAATGTTTTTTTACAAAGGACACTCCCGTCCCTGCCTGCGGAAAATTATTCACCCTCATACGATAAAGTCTTCCTGCCGGCGACGGCGTCGTGTTCCCGTTCCTCTTCCATACAGAACCGCCCTGCCGTCTGCGTAATGCGGACTTCGCCGGCGGCTTGGCGTCCTCAGGCGGCAGGCATGTGCGCATAAAAAAAGCACCGCTCCCGCGATGCTTTGATTTGCGTGGCTGGGGTAGCTGGACTCGAACCAACGCATGCGGGATTCAGAATCCCGTGCCTTACCAACTTGGCGATACCCCAATCGGCTGTCAACGCGATAATTATATATAGTCCCATATCGTTTGTCAAGAAAAATCTTCGAAAATACGCGTTTTCGCTCAATCATGCACAGCGCGATGCCATACCGCAAAGCGCAGACAGTTTGCCGGTTCCCCTTCTCCCGTTCCTGTCTCATATCGGATATTTTCCGCACAGCCCTTGACGATACGAAGCGACAGCTCGTTATCGCTTTCCATGACGTCGAAAGGCTCCCCGTTGTACCGGACGGAAACTTCGGCGCGCTCTTCCTTCGGATCGTACTCGACGTTCCAAAGGATGCACGGCGTTTCCGGCAAGAGGGGCAGCAAAAGCTGCGTGACGATTTCCTCGAACAGCAGGAGCAGCGACTGTACGACGTCCTGCGGCGCGTCGTTTTTCCGTCCGAACGCCTCGATCTCGGTATGACAGCCAATGAAGTCGAACTCCCGCGACTCGATCGAAAGCGTCAGCACCTTCAGCTGATGAATGAACTGCCGCGTTTTCTCCCGCTTCGGGCGCTCAAAAATCTCTTCCGGCGGACCTTCCTCGTAAACGCCGCCCTCGTCCATATAGAATACACGGTTCGAAATCCTGCGAGCGAACATCATATCATGCGTGACGATCATCATCGTGGCGCCTGACTCCGCGACCTGCCGGATAACCGCCTCCACTTCTCCGACCATCGCCGGATCGAGGGCCGAAGTCGGCTCGTCGAACAGCAGGATCTCCGGCTTCATCGCCAGCGCACGGACAATCGCGATGCGCTGCTGCTGCCCGCCGGAAAGCTCGTCGGGATACGAAAACACCTTCTGCAGAAGCCCGACTTTCGCCAACAGCGCTTTTGCAGAATCATACGCTTCCTGACGGGAGAGCCCCAAAAGAGCCGTCGGCGCGGCCATGATGTTCTCAATGACCGTCAAATGGGGAAACAGATTGAATGACTGGAAAATCATGCCGATCTTCTGTCGCAGAAGGTCGGCGCGACAACCGGGCGCATTGATCTCTTCGTCCCGGAAAAAGATCTTCCCCGCCGTGGACCGCTCCATCTGATTGATCTGCCGGAGCAGCGTCGACTTGCCGCAGCCGGAAGGCCCGATAATCGCAATAACGTCGCCTTCATTCACGGAGACATTGACATCCTTGAGCGGCGTCACGCCCGGATATTCTTTTTTCAGATGCTCGATGCGAAGAAGCGCGCCGCTCATGGTTTCACCCCCCGCAAAATCTCGTCCGCCGTCCGGTTTCTCGGACTTAGCCTCGTCAATATCCAATTCGTAATCCGCTGGAACAGCCAGGTCAAAATCAGATACAGCACAGAAATAAAGATCAGCGGCAGAAACGCATCAAAGGTCCGCGCCCGAATCAGGTCTGCCACCTTCGTCAAATCCTGTACCGCTATGTAACCGACAATCGCCGTTGACTTCAGGAGATTCACGATTTCCGACCGGTACGCCGGGAAAAAGGTCAGTATTGCCTGCGGCAGCACGAATTTCCGAAACGCCTGTCGCTCCGAAAAACCGAGCGCCAGCGCCGCCTCGGTCTGTCCCTTCGGCACGCTGGCCGCGCCGCTCTTCAGCATATCAAACACCGAGAACGCGAACAAAATCGAAAACACGAGAATGGACACCAAAACGCCGCTCACTTCCACGCCGCTGAAAACGATGTAATAAAAGACCATCAGCAGCACCACCACGGGCATGCCTGCAAGGAATCGCGAAAAAGCATCCATCGCACGATTCACGAAACGATTCTGTTCCCGATGGGCAAAACAAAGGAAGAACCCCAGAATTGTCCCGAGGACTACGGAGGACAACGTGATAACAAGCGTCGTACCCATGCCGTAAACAAGCAACTTCCAACGATTTTCCCGGATAAGCGCGCGATTGATCTTGTCCTTGACGATAGCCCCAATCCCTTTCTCCGTCTCGACGTCGGCATCGGAGCGTACGACGAGCACACAGTCGTCCGTGAACGTCACCTCGGAGAAACGGAAATTCTCTGCGCGCTCCGGCGTATACTCGGCGGCGTTGATGCCGATATCGTTCTGCCCGCTGCCCACGCTGGCCAGATTTACCTCGAATGAGGCGACGGTGAATTTGTAGTCATACCCTCGCGCTTCGCAGAAACGGTGCAGAAGTTCCGCTTCGAAGCCGCCGAGCTTCCCGTCCGACAGGTAAATAATCGGCGGACAGGACCCGTCCGTAGCGATACGAAGCGTCCCGTTCTCGCCGGAAAGTCTCGGCTCTTCCGCAGACGGCGTCTCCCCGCGCATCCATCGCTCCTTCATCTCATCCAAAGAGCCGTTATCCTTCAAAGTGCGAAGAAATGCGTTGAATTCGTTCCGGAGCCGATCCCCATGCTCCGAATAAGCGAATACGAAAGCATAAGAAGTTTTCCCGATAGGATCGCCGAGCACGGCAATCTCATCCTCCCCCGAAGCCCGGAGGGCATTGTAAAAGACGCTGCTCATGGCAATCGCGTCGATTTTCTTTTGTCGAAGCGCCTCCATCATGTCGCCGATAGTCATAAGATACACATATTCGATATCGTCATGGAACGTCGCCCTGACATGCTCCTCCGACTTGGCAGGCCATCCCCCGATGCGCTTTATCTCCTGCCCGTCCACCGTCACGCCCTTCGCCGCGCAAATCCCCGTCAAAATAATCAGAGAAAGCAGAAGAACCCCTATTTTTCTTACCAATTCTCCCGCCTCCTTTCCTGCCTATATAAATGAAATTTCGACACGGACCGGAAATTTCCTTCCGTGCCGAACAGATCACAGCATAAAATAAACGACGCCCGCCAAAAAGCTCACCACGTTCGTCAAGAGCAATACGCGAAACAAATTCGCTCCTCGTTTCTCTTCCACTACATAGCCGCAAAGTGCAAATTCCAAGAGCACGACGAAAACTTCTCCCAAAAGCACGGCGGCAGGATAGGGAAAATTTCTGGGCGTCGCGCCAATAAACTCATTCAGCAAAAGGTTACTGACGATATTGACGACGAAAAACCAAACGTTCTCCACGCTCCGCCGATAGCCGCAGAGCCAAAAAATCGGCGCCTCGATAACCGCCGTCGCCAGCGCCGCGTCCCAAAGCCACGGCTCTGAAAGAACGCCGCCCGAGAGCGCGAACGCCGTTTCCGAAACGACCGGGACGATCATCTCACGCCGCCTCCTTTTCATCCAGACAGAGAACGCGTCCGGCGAAATACAGGCACAAGAATTGCAGCACAATCATCGCAGCCGAAGGAACATAAATCGCCCCCGGATAAAACGCACCCGGCAAGAGGCATCCCGCCGCCAGTCCGAATGTCAGCCCCGGACGCGCGGGCGCACAACGATGGAGAAGCCGCAGCGTCAGCGGCATCGTCAGATTGAACGCAAAGGCGAGCAGCAAGGCAAACGTCAGTCCTTCGCCCTGCAAGGCGAAAAAGCCCAACAAAAAAATCGCCAAAATCGTGCGGCGATACCCGATATGGTCGCAAAGGACGCCCCCCGCTGCCTTACCCAACGCGAATACGCAAGGAAACAACAGCGCGGGCGCGTCCGCCATGCCGCCCCCGCCGAAGCCCCTTAGCACGACACAAAAGAGCAGCGCCAACCCGCAGCCCCATAGCGCGGCAGGAAATGTCTCCCCAACACGCTGTTCCTGTTCGCAAAAATCCATTTCCGGGATTTCGCGGCCGTTCCGATAAGCCAAAAACGCCGCCGCAATATATAAAACGTAAAAGATCCATGCCGGACAAAAACCGCCGAGGCCGAGCCCAAGCCCCACAGCGCCGCTGGAAACGAAAATCCCCGGCGGGCCGAGACTATCATACCGTTTGAGCACGAATCCGCCCGCCGCCGCATGGAAAACGCAGTTCCCGACGCCGAGGCAGCACACCCAAAGCCAAACCGGAAGTGAAGACACGAGACCGACGGCAAGAAAAACCGCTGCAACCAAAAGGGCGGGCAAAATCATGCGCGGCCGTCGGTCGAAAAACCAGCCCGCACACCATTGCCCGCCGAATGCGATCAAATTATACAATCCGAAATAATAGACGATCGGTTCAAGATACGGCTCGCTGAAAGCATACGCTGCCAGCGCCGCACCGCAGACGCCGTCCACGCAGAAATGCGCAAGCGTCAATAGCGGCAAGACAACGCTCCGTCTCATCCGATTGCCTGCCAACCGCCGTCTTTGGACACGAAAATCTGCGTCCTGCCGTCCTTCGTCTCTATCAAGATTTCCCGCTCAATATCCTGCTCGTCCGGCTGGGCGCCGATTTTCTTGCCGAAGGAAGTAGGCTCGCGACGCACGATGGCGAAATGCACCGTCAAACGAAAAAGAGAGCCGTCGCCTTCCTCGGGAGCCGCATAGGGAAACTCCACCGTCACTGTCCCCGGCCTGGGATTGTTGTACGCGCCCGCCGTTCCATGAACCGGTTCTCCGGTTTTCTGATCGTAAACGCGGTACTCGTATGTGCCGATATCGGGGAATCCGAAATTGAACAGCAACGTCCCGCCGTTCTCATCCGTTTCCGAGATTGCGACGTCCACCGTCGGCTTCGGCTGTTCCACGGGCCGCTCAATCGGCGGACGGCGGGGCGGCCGATAGGGCTCTCCCGGAAACGCGACGTCGGCCGACGCAGGGGATGCTCCGCAGGCGGCGAGCAAAAACGCGGCGAGCAAAACCTTGGCTTTCATGACAGTTTTCCTCCTTCTATATCTGTTACGAAACATCTTGGGCGATAATCTCGGTTATCTTTTTCTTCACCGTCTCTACAGAAATCGACGCAAGGCAGTCGATGCCCTTGGGGCAGGCGCGCTTCCAGCACCAACGGCAGGGACGCTCGATCTCGATCGCGTTCTGCGGCTGACCGTAAGGACCGTTCCGATTCGCGTCGGTAGGGCCCATCAGCATAACCGTGGAAACGGAAAGCCCCGCCGACAGGTGCACCGGCCCCGTATCGCCGCCAACTGTAAACTTTGCGCCGCGAAGCACGGCAGCGAGCTGCTTCAGCGTCGTCTTTCCGATAACCTCCACCGGCGGGATAACCGCCTTTTCTTTGATCTCAGCCGCGATGCCTTCGTCCACTACGCCGCCCCCGATCAACACAGGAATGATTTTCTGGTTGTAAAGCCAATCCGAAAGCATCGCGTAAGATCCCGTCGGCCATCGCTTGTTCGGCCAGTTCGCCCCGACGGCTATGACCGCGTAATCCGCGCCCTCCGGCACGCCGGCTTCGGTAAGTACAACGCGGGCAATCTGCTCGTCCCGTTCCGACACTACAAGTGGAAATTTGACCGTGTTTACGCGGCAGCCGATGGCCCGCGCCACGTCCAAATACCGCTCGACGATATGGCCGTTCGCATGCGGTCCCCGGACAGGGGTGCTGATCTTATCGCTCATTTCCCGCATATTGCAGGTGCCGAGACGGCGCGGCGCGCCGGAAAAGAATGCAATCGCCGCCGACTTCCCAAGCCCCTGCAAATCCAGCGCAACGCCGAATCGGCCCGCTTTGAGCTTCGCCCGCAGCGGGCCGAAATGCTTTCGGAATCCGCTGAACGACTTGAATTTCTTCTTCTCAAACAACAAAATCTCGTCGATGTACGGATTATCCACCAACAGCTCCCGCGCCGGAGGCTCTACCGCCCAAGTCACCCGCGCCTTTGGGAACGTCTCCTTGATGGCGTAAGACACGGGCAATGCGTGAATCACATCGCCGATGGCGCTGAGCTTGACAATCAAAATATTCATGCGCCGCTCCGAATCCTCTCAATAACATTCGTCGTAGACCGCCCCTCGACAAGGGGAACAAACTCCACTCGGCCGCCATATTCCTGTACGATCTTCGCTTCCGGCAGCGTCTCCAGCGTATAATCTCCGCCCTTGACGTAAACGTCGGGACGCACCATCGAGATAAGCGCCTCCGCCGTCGGCTCGCCAAAGATCGTGACGGCGTCCACCGCACGCAGGGCGTCCAAAACTTCAGCGCGATCGTCCTCCGTATTGATGGGGCGGCCGTTTCCCTTCAGGCGGCGCACCGAATCGTCGCTGTTCAGCCCGATTACAAGGAAATCCCCCATCGCCCGCGCTTTTGTCAGATACCGTACATGCCCCGCATGCAGCACATCGAAACAGCCGTTGGTGAAAACGACGGCCGCCCCTTTCGCGCGCGCAGCGTCGCAGACGTCCCGGATATGTTCCCGAGGAATAATCATTCATCACCCCTCCTTTGGGAACTGCTTCTTTACCGCCGCCCGAAGCTCCTCCGCGCCGACCGTCGCCGTCCCCATCTTCCGAACGGCAATCCCCGACGCCACATTGGAAAGCCGCGCCGCATCCTCCGGTGACGCGCCTCCCGCTACCGCGAGGATAAAAGCAGCCACACAGGTATCCCCTGCGCCGGATACATCGAAAACCTCGCTCTTGTCCAAAACCGGGATATCCACGAAACGCCCGCCTGCAAGACAAAGCGTCATGCCCTTTTCCCCACGCGTCACCAGTACGCCTTTCGCCGAAAGTTCCTTCCGCAGCTTTTCCCCCGCCGCGCAAAACGACGCCTCGTCGGCCAACTCCTCGCCCATGGCTTCGGAGAGCTCAGCGTCATTTTGCTTCACATAATCAACGCCCACGAACCGACGAATCGAATATCTGGAATCGACGATTGTCGGCACGCCGCGCTTTTTACATGCCGCGACAATCTCTTTCGTCAAAGGCTCGGAAACCGCCGCTCCGCCGTAATCCGACAGCACGACCCCGTCCGCCCGGTCCACCGCGGCCAAAGCAGAATCCCGCAGGCGCCCGTAAACCTCCTCGGAAAGCGGCGCCCGATCCTCCTTGTCGATGCGGACAATTTGCTGACTCACCGTCGCCCTGCCTCCGGCAATGACCCGTGTCTTCGCCGTCGTAGGACGCGCCGCATCCGTCACGAGACCCGAGACGTCCACGCCTTTGCCAGAAAGGATCTCCTTCAGGCCTTCCGCCGCCGCATCCTCTCCGACGACGCCAAGCGCCGCCGCATGACCGCCCAAAGTCGCCGCGTTGTGCACCACATTCGCCGCGCCGCCTGCGACCACGCGCTCCCCCTGATGCTCCAAAACCAGTACCGGAGCTTCCCGGGAAATGCGCGCGATCTTTCCCATCAAATAAACGTCGGCGATCATATCGCCCAAAACCGCAATGCGCCTGCCGCGCATCCGGTCAATCCATTCCGCTAAATCCATCGTCTCTCTCCATCACCACGGCGTAAACGCCATCCTCACCTGCCACGAATCGCGTTTCGCCCGATATCGCAGGACAAGCTGCGCGCAATGCATATCGTGGAACCAATAATAATCGATATCCCGAACCGTATGTGCCTTCACGTCCATCGCCTGACCGAACACCACGCGGTCGCGGTTCGTCAACGCCACGCTGACGCCGTAATAAAGCTGCTTGGCATAGTCCGCGGTATTATAGGCAAACAACGAATTAGTTTTATTGCTCTCCGAATACTGATATCCGACATACGCCGTCACATCCGGTCCGAAATCCTTGATCATCGTCGCGCCGTAACTGAAACCCCGGACGTCTGAATGGTCGTAACTTTCCCTCGTAATCCCGTAGCCCACGCTCGCATTCATTCGCCACGATTTACTCCCCAATTTGATCGTATAAGGAGAAAGCGAAATTCCGTAATACGTGTGCGTCGAGTCAATCCCCTTGTTCGACCAGCGTCCGCCTTCAAAGTTCAGCGAATACGTAAAGGGAAGCCGCCCTATCCGGTTGCTGTACCGATAAATAAACGTCGGCTGCTTCTCAATCCAGTTGTCGTCGCCATCCTCAAAATAACCGTATTGCACCGTCGCATAACTTCCCGCGTTGCTCCATTCCAAGCCGTACACATTACGAAACTGATGTTTCGTATAATACTTGAGATCGACGAAAGCGTTCACGCGCCGTGCAAGATCATAATCAAGTCTCTGCTTTACCCATACGCCATCACTGTTGCTGTAGCCAACCCGCGGAAATTGCCGATCATTTTTTGCGTTAGGACTAATATCAATGCGATAATAATCCCTCGCATATACGATCTTATTCTTGATCCAGTATTTCGCCTGATAAATCAAGATCTCATGATTCGGATAAATCTCGATCAAATCGCCCGATACCCGATAATCCGGCGTCTTCGCCCCGCAGCGCGTCTGATACCCGTCAAACACAACGATTTTCTCCGGATAAAACTCAATGCGGCGGCCGTAAATATAGTAATGATTGATCTTTCCCTTGGCTTCCTCCATCTTGCCCGTTTTCTTGCCATAGTGATAGACCACACGATAGCCGTCCAGGATCGTGCGCATCTGTCCGGGCGTCATTTGCAGCATGTGCGCCTTGCCGTCAATCTGTATCTGTTCGGTCTTCAGATTTCCCCGCGCTTCCTCTGACTCGAACCGGCGCGCGTCCGCCGACGTCACGCGAACGTCGCCGCGCGCGTATACGTCCCCCGTCCGCTCGTCGTAAAACATATCGTCGCCCTCGACAGCCATCGGTGATGGTTTCGACGGATCGATCGGCTTCCGCAGATGCGCCGTCATCTCCTTCGCGTCCTCCATCAGTCGAAGCTGTTCCTCCGTCAGATAGTTCTCCCGCGCGATACGCCGGTAATTCTCAATATAGTCCAAAACATTCGCGTTCGTATCCGTGTCCGAACTGTAGCCTGCCTCCGCGGACGTCGGCACCAGCAAAAACGCGGCAACGGTCCAAGCCGCGGCCAACAAATTCCATCGTTTCCCCATCGTTTCTTCCCCTGTTCCCGAAATTTCAGATTTTTGTCTATCTTTTATAGTACAACATCCAAGCCCGTCGCGCAACAAAAAAAGCCGTCTGCTAAGCCGCAAACGGCAAAAATTTTCTCAATTCTATTCTGGACCGTTCTCCCTCGGCGGCCCTTATAACCCGCCGCGAAGATCGGCCAACACGGCTGTATTTCCTCATTGCGTATTTCTCTAACGCCCATGTAAATTCGCCCTGCATCTGTTTTTCCTCCATACGCAACGAAGGAGAGGACGCCATCCTCTCCTTCGCATCCGCCCTTCAAACGAATAGCGGCTTCAGTGGTGCCGCCTACCGTATTCCCTGCGGCAACCCTTTATTTTGCCTCTTCTGCCGGCGCCTGCGCTTCCAATCCGTAAATCGTCATGGGCGCGGCGGTTTGGATATAAAGTTCCGTACCGGCCGGAAGGTCGACATTCTTGCCTTTCACGAAAGCGCCGCCGATGATGCCGATCGGACCGAGGAGCGCGATGCCCGCGATGCTCGCCCCCGCCGCAAAAGCCATCGACTGCATTTTCTCTTTCGCTTCCTCGCCAACCATCATGGAGGCGTCAGTGCCGTCCATCGTCCGCAATACCTTGAAATCGATCTGGACTTCGGCGTCGCGTCCGAAATTGCCCGCCCGCTTGACCTTCGTAACCTCGCCGTATCCCGGCGCGCCTTTCGCAAAAAGAAGCCGTCCGTTTTCAATAACGTCTTCCTCAGACTTGAATTCAATGCGGTCGCCGACCTTGAGGTTTTTCGCATTGACCGGCGTGACAAGGCTGATCTTTGCCAGCGTGTTGGCCGGCACCTGCACCTGCGCCAACGGGATTTCCTTTTCCCCGAATGCATATCCCGCCAGCGTGGCGATGCGCGCCTTGTAGGTACCCTCCGAAGGCGCCCCCGTCATGGCGATTTCCATGTCGCTGACACGTTTTTGGATGGACTCCATGCTGACGGACTGCGTGATGCCCCACTCGATGGCGTTCATCCGCGTGACCAGCGACGGGCCGTTCTCGTTCTTGAACATCATGGCAAACAGCTTGTCAACACGCTGAGGAGCACTTTCCGTCGGCTCGTGGGTCCCCTCAAAATCCTTTTCCAGCTTGTTGATGCGGTCCATGAGCGCGCCAGTCTGCGGCGTCCCGTAAGCCGTACGCTCAACTTCCGCAAGTTTGTCCTGCATCGTAGCAGGCGCGGCAGCCATCGCCAGTCCCATCGTTTCGACCAGCAAGATTGCCGTGAGCAATACGCCCAAAAGCTTTCGTCCCCATTTTTTCATGTGCAAAACCTCCCTTATAAATCCTGATCCTGCGTCGTTCGCATTTATCCTATCAGCCCATTCTTAAAAGAACCTTAAAACGCCCGTCTTATGCCGTCCTTTTTTCAGTTCTCCTGCATCTGCTTGACCGGCACCGGTCCGCGGGACAGCGCAATCGCGCCGGTACGGGCGATCTCGACGATCTCGTATTCGGAAAGGACCTCGCAGATGGCGTTGATCTTCGATTCCTCGCCGGTCAGCTCAATGACGACATTTTCCTTCGACACGTCCACGATTTTCGCCCGGAAGATATTGACGATGTTGATGAGATCGGCACGGGCCTCCGCCGTCGCACGCACTTTGATCAGCACCAGTTCCCGCGTGATATTGTCCACCTCGGTCAGGTTCACGATCTTCACTACGTCAATGAGCTTGGAAAGCTGATGCTTGACCTGCTCCAACTCCCATTCGCTGTCCACCGACACGACGATATTGATGCGAGTCACCGATTCCTCCTCGGTGTAGCCCGCGTTGATGCTCTCGATATTGAATGCGCGGCGGCTGATGAGCCCCGCTACGTGCGTCAGGACGCCCGGTTTATTGTCCACGAGAATCGCCAGCAAAAACTTTCTCATTTCGCCGCCTCCTGTTCCAAAATCATTTCATCGAGCCGCTTGCCGCCCGGCACCATCGGCAATACGTCCGCGTCCTCCGGCACCATCACGTCGATCAGTACCGCGCCTTTACGGGAAAGCGCGTCGGAAAGCGCCTTTTCCAAATCCTCCTGCTTTTCGACGCGAACGCCGGCCACCCCCATGGCCTCCGCCAGCTTCACAAGGTCGGTATGACCGTTGAGCTGCGACTGGGAATAATGATGCTCATAGAACATGCGCTGCCATTGTGCGACCATGCCCAGCAAATGGTTATGCAGGACGACGATCTTCACGTCCACGCCGTTGTCCGCCGCCGTAGCCATTTCCTGACAGTTCATCATGATGCTGCCGTCGCCGGTGAACAGCACGACCTTCTGTTTCGGCCTGCCGATTTTCGCGCCGATGGCCGCCGGAAGGCCATATCCCATCGTGCCGAGTCCGCCCGACGTCAGAAAATGACGCGGCGCCGAGACCGGACAGAACTGCGCGGCCCACATCTGATGCTGGCCTACATCGGTGACGAAAATCGTATCGTCTCCCGAAAGCCGCGCCGCTGTCTCGATGACCTGCTGCGGCATAATGACGCCGTTCCGCTTTTGGTAGGAAAATGGATGTGACGCATGCATAGCGGCAATTTTTTCGCGCCACGAGGCGAACCGGGCAGGCAGATCGACGCCGCAGGCCGCCAATTTTTTTGCAAAGCGCGGCAGCGACCAGTTCAGGTCGCCGAGCACAGGGTAATCAACACGCACATTTTTATTAAGCTCCGCCGCGTCAATGTCGAAATGGACGATTTTCGCCTCCGGCGCGAACTCCTTGACTACGCCCGTCACACGGTCGTCAAAACGAACGCCGATGCCAATCAAAAGGTCGCAGCCCGTAATGGCCATATTCGCGGCATAGGAGCCGTGCATGCCTGCCATTCCGAGGTACGCCTCCGTGTCCGGATCGACGCATCCAAGCCCCATCAGCGTCGAGCAGACGGGAATCCCCGCTTTTTTGATGACCGCTCGGAGGTCCTCCGCCTCGTCCGCCAGCGTTACGCCGCCGCCCACAAAGGCCAGCGGGCGCTTCGCCTGCAGGAGCGCTTCCACCGCCGCGTCGATAGCGCTTTCTTCTCCTTTGAAAAGCCCGGAATAGCCTTTCAGATGCACTTCTTCCGGGTAATCAAAATCCATCTCTGCGCGGAAAACGTCGGTGGCGATGTCCACCACCACCGGTCCCGGCCGTCCCGTCCGGGCGATGAAGAACGCTTCCTTGATGGTCCGAAGCAAGTCTTCCGGCCGCTTCACCAGATAATTGTGCTTCGTGATCGGCGTCGTGATACCGCAGATGTCCGCTTCCTGGAATGAGTCCTTGCCGATAACGGAGGTCGCCACCTGGCCGGTGAAACAAACGAGCGGAATCGAATCCATATAGGCGGTGGCAATACCCGTTACAAGATTCGTGCAGCCCGGTCCCGAAGTCGAGAGACAGACGCCGACTTCACCCGTAGCGCGCGCGTAGCCGTCCGCCGCCAGCGCCGCGCCCTGCTCATGACGCACAAGGATATGCGGGAACTTCATTTTATAGATTTCATCGTACAGCGGCAGGACAACGCCGCCCGGATACCCGAAAATGACGTCTACGCCTTCCTGCTTCAGGCTTTCCAAGACTGCCTGCGCTCCATTGATACGCACTTTGATTTCCCCCTCATAAACAAATATCTTTTGTATTTTAGCACAAAACAGAGCGGAAAAGCCAGTATTTATTTAAAGGGGTTTCTCTGCATTTTTTGTTTTCTTTTGTAATGAATGTTACTTTTACGAATGGCTTAGATGTTGGATTATACGACTATTCATCATTACGAGATAGATTTGGAGGGGCGTCGCCCCTCCAATCCTCCCCACACAAGGGGAGAACCCCTTGTGAATCCCCCGGAAGGGCCCTGCGGGGCCGGGGAAGCCGCGACGAACAAGTGCGACAACTTCGACGGCTTTTTATCCCGCGATAAAGGCGGTAACGACTTATACTTTAGCCAAATTACAAAGTCAAATGTTTGCGCCGCGAAATCCAATCCCGCAAAAATGGGCTAAAGTTGAAGTTATCAAGAGCTTTATCGCGGGATAAACCGACCGATAAGTTATTCTATGCTTTCACCGCGGAATCTTGGGTCCGCAGACCCTTCGGGGGAGCCGCGAGGGAACTCCCTCGCGTGGGAGAGGATACAAAGGGGAGGGCAACGCCCTCCCCTTTGTATCCTATTTAATTTTCTTGCGCAAAATCTTCCAAAGCACCTTGTAAACCGTATCCGGCTCGACGGGCTTTGTCAGGTACTCGTCCATGCCGACGGCACGGGCGTGCTGTACGTCTTCCTCAAAGGCGTTGGCGGTCATCGCGACAATCGGAATCGTTTTCGCGTCAGGACGATTTTCCGAGGCGCGAATGGCTTCCGTCGCCGCAAAGCCGTCCATGAACGGCATGCGGATATCCATCAGGACGACGTCGTAGGTTCCTGCCTCGCTTTCGCGGAATTTTGCAACCGCTTCCTTGCCGTCCGTCACCGGATCTACGGCAAAACCTTTAGCCTCCAAAATTGCCGTCGCAATCTCGCGGTTGATCTCGTTGTCCTCGGCGAGAAGCGCACGCATGCCGGTGAAATCCGCTTCCTCTCCGTCGTCCGTCTCCTCCCCCTCGGAAAGTGAAACCACGGGGAGCGTGACCGAAACGAAAAACGTCGTCCCAACGCCTTTTTCACTTTCGACGCTAATCCTGCCGCCCATCAAATCAACGATATTCTTTGAAATGGCGAGGCCCAGTCCCGTACCGCCGTAACGCGTAGTATTACCAGCGCTCTCCTGCTCGAAAGCGTCGAAAATTTTTGGCAGGAAATCCCGGTCGATGCCGACGCCCGTATCTTTGACGGCAAACCGCAGCGAAGCCCCATCCGCGTCCCGGCTTATCATCTCCGCGATGAACGTCACGGAACCGTCCTTGGGCGTAAATTTCACCGCGTTTGACAGGATATTGACGAGCACCTGCTTCAGCTTCAGCGCGTCGAATATGCAGGCGGCCGGCAATTCCCCCTTGGACACGCGCGTGTAAAAGACGCCGCTTTCCGCCGCTCGGGCTCGCACGATGACGTCGATTCCCTCCAAGAATTCCGTCATGCCGTGGGGCGTATTGTCAAGCTGCATCTTTCCGCGCTCGATGCGGGATATGTCGAGGACGTCGTTGATGAGCCCCAAAAGGAAATGCGCCGCCGAGTCCATTTTCGACAGGCTTTCCTCGACGTACTGCGAATCCGTGATTCGGTTCTTCGCCAACGCGGTCAGACCGATAATGGCGTTCATCGGCGTGCGGATTTCATGGGACATGCGCGACAGGAAATCGCTCTTCGCACGGCTGGCTTCTTCCGCAGCCACCAACGCCTTTTGAAGTTTCTTTCGCTGTTTTTCGGCTTCGAGATACATATCGGTGATGTCGCGCTGAATGCTGATAATCATCGACTTTGTCGGGCCGAGATAAAACGTGCGCAGTTCTTTTCGGCGGCGGATGCCGTCCACTTCAAGCCAGCAGTTAAAAGTGACGACAGGCGTTTTTTCCAATTCTTCCACGAGATTCCTGACCGTGTATCGCGTAAGGAGAGCCTGCCTCTCCGCCGGATCTGGCAGGAGCTGCGCCGCATGCTGCGTGCTTCCGTCAAAATCGAAATAAGCATCCACCCCGTTCAGCGGAAGGACCTCTGCAGAAGGCTTGCGCACAAAACGCGCCTGACCGTTGGAAACATCGAGACAGGTGACGTAATCAAGTACGCCTTCCATAACGTTCGCAAAGGCAATCTCGTCCACCTTTGCCTCATGAATGTCCTGCACATAAGCGAACAGCATCCAATCCGACGTCTCCGGGTTTTCCATCAAAACCACGCGGCAGCGCACCCAGCGCAGTTCGCCGTTAGGAAAACGACGCATATATTCTATAGATTTGACTAGCTGGCCTTCACGGATTGCCCTCGAAAGCTGCCGGAGATTGGAAAATTCGCGGAATGCCTGCCGGTCCTTTTCTTCCGGCATAAAGGAAATTTCCCGCTTTACCGTCCACAAAAAGCTTTTGCCCACGGCCTCGGCGAAATTCTCGCCTTCTATAATATAATCCTGCACCTCGTCCCGCGTAATATTGATGGACACCGTCAAAAACAGGTCGTTCTCCGAGGCCTGCCGACGCAAGATCTCCTCCTGGTAACGTATTTCCTGCCGTACCTGCTCCTCTACGTCTTTCTGCGTCAACATGGCGCGGAAGGGATTGCCGTCCCTGTCGGGAATCTGGGTCAATACGACATGGGTCCAACGGAATTCGTGTCCCGGCGCGGCGCAGAAACGAACCAAGCCTTCCGCTGAAAGCTCGCCCTGTTCTATGCGGCGGAAAAGCAGGCGGTATTTTTCCGCATCCTCGGAATGAACGACGTTCTCCTTGATGACGCCTTCCGGCCCATCGTCAAAATGAAAATCACGGTCCCGGAAATATACGTCGAAATGCCTGCTGCGGATATCATAAACGCCGACGGCGATACCCGTCTGCCGGATGGTCGCCTGAAAGCGCTCTTCCAGTTCTTTGTAGGCATCCATGTCTGCCGACGTGCCGAGCACTTTCGCAACGCGGCCGTCCATATCCCGAAGCTGCGTGTACCGTATCCGCTCCCATCGATACCCGCCGGAAGGCGCACGGTGGCGGACAATCGTCTCCGCCTCGTCCTCTCCCGCCTCAACGCGGCGATGAAGCTCGAGGAACGCCTCCGCGTCGTCCGGATGGATGAATCCCCGCTTCAGCATTTCGTTTGGATAGTCGTCGACAGAAAAATCTTCCATGCCTTCTTGCGCCACGGCGATTTCCCTCGCCCGCCGCGTCGCCGGATCATAAGCCCACGCCTGCAGGCCCGAATGGGTCAGCGCTGCCTGCATCATCATCTGGCTCTCATGCAGCGCGCGATGGGCTTTCACAAAAGAATCGTTGTCGTGGAACGCGCCGTAGTAAACCCTGCGTTTCCCGTGCTGCTCGGCGAGACGCACGCGGAGATTCACCCAACGGTATTTGCCTTTTCCGTCCAGCAGTCGGAAAACGCCCTCAAAATCCCGCTCCTCCATGAAGTCTTTTTGGATTTCCGCCAAAACCGCCGGCAGGTCGTCGGGATGCACGAACTGTAAAAACTCCTTCCGCTCCGCAATGCGCTTTTCCTTATCTACGCCAAGCATGTCGTAATACCCCTGATTCAGATAGCCGCTTTTCAGTACGCCGTCCTCAAAGACATAAACGCCAAGACCCGCAGGGATATTTTCGATAAGCGCGGCAAGGCGTTCCTCTTCTTCTTTCACCTCGCGAAGAAGCATAGCGCGCCGCTGGTTGTCTGCGTAAAAGATTGCCAGCGCCGTCAAAAGCGCCGCCAGAATCGCCAGGACGAAAGCGATGCCGGCGACTTCCCTTCCTCCCGTATAATAGGCAAAGAAAAGGAGCAGACCGCTTACAGCGACGCCTGCCCACACCCACGTCCTGTTCTCGTTTTGCATTTTCGCTCCGCCTCCCGCCGAGCCGTCCCCCGCAAGGGATTTGCGGGGCGAACGTCATTCACGCTAAGGGCTCCGTTTCCCGTCTCGGCAGGAACCGTCATTCTCCCTGCTGTTCCTTTTCGCGCTGTTCTTTTTCCTTCCGCTCTTTCTCCCGCTTCTTCATTATCTTCGCGTGCCGTTTTTCTTCCTTTTGGAACTCTTCCATTTCCTCTTCCGTCAGCGTGCCTTTCGTATGTGAAAGGATTTCCGTCCGGTGGTCCTCCTCGTAAGCCAAAATCGCCCGGTAGAAAATCCCGTCCCGACTCTTTTCCGTCAAGTCGGAAATCACGACCTTCGTGCCCGGCGTCGTTTTTTCCAAAGTCCAAAAGTGACCGTCGATGAAATCCACTTCATTGATCGTCACCACGCCCGTGGGAATCTGAATGCTCAGATAGTTGGCTTCGCCCGCCAATCCCCCGAAGCCGTCAGTGGATTCCATGCGCCATGAGCGTTTCATCAGTACGTCCTCAACCTGCACATGGTCGTAAGTCTTGATGACGGGTACAATCAGCGTATCCAAATCGACGTGGCCCTTCGAGTCCACAGCATAACACATTTCCTTCTTATTGAAAAAATAATTCATGCGCTCCGAAGACTGCACCCACTGGAAAATATCCTCCGGCACCTTCGGCGGCGTGTACGCCGCTTCCGCATTTGAAAAATTCAGCGCCGCGGCCAACACTAACGCGTACATCCAATTCTTGTTCATGCAAATCCCCCTAAAATCAACGTTAAAACTTGCCCGTTCCCCGGTTCTTGATCCGGTCGAGTTCATAGGGCGTCTCCTGATAGACGTAATAGTTGAGCCAGTTCGCGAACAAAAGATTCGCCACGCTGCGCCAACGGACAACCGGCTGCCGCGTCGGGTCATCGTCCGGATAATAATTGCACGGCACATTGATGGGAAGCCCCGCCGCCGTATCCCGGTCATACTCGCTCTTCAAGGTCAGCGGGTCGTATTCCGCATGGCCTGTGATGAAAAAATGACTGTTCTCAAGGTCGGCGACGCAATAAACGCCCGCGGGGTCCTCCGCCTCCGCCATGATCGTCAGCTCCGGCACGCGCTCGATGTCCTCGCGCCGCACCTCGGTATGCCGCGAATGCGGTACGAAGAACTCGTCGTCAAAACCCCGGAACAGCTTCTCGTTCTCCACGCAGAGATGGTGGCGAAACACGCCGAACACCTTCGGCGCCACCGGGTATTTCTTTACGCCGTAGTGATAATAAAGCCCGGCCTGCGCGCCCCAGCAGATATGGAAAGAAGAAAACGCGTGGGTCTTCGACCATTCCATGATCTCACAGAGTTCGTCCCAGTATGCGACTTCCTCGAAAGGCATCTGCTCCACCGGCGCCCCCGTCATCAGGAAGCCGTCGTACTTGTTGTTCCGCACCTCCGCGAAGGTCCCGTAAAACTCGCCCAGATAATCCGCCGACGTGTGCTGGGGCAGATAGGACTCCGTATAGATGAAATCCGCCTCCACCTGCAGCGGCGTATTGCCCAGGAGGCGCAAAAGCTGCGTCTCCGTCACCGACTTTGTCGGCATCAGGTTCAGAATCAGAAGCCGGAGCGGACGAATGTCCTGCCCATAAGCGCGGTCGGCGTCCATGAAAAAAATATTTTCCCGTTCCAGCACGGTCGCCGCCGGAAGATTGTTCGGTATCTTGATTGGCATCGAAGCTCAAATTCTCCAATCTGTCTTGCTTATTTTCCCGACTTTTTCCCGTTCTCCGTCTGGGGCAAGTCGGTACGGTAACGGTTCAGCCAATACTGGTAGCCCTTGACGATGGCGCGCAGCCGTTCGAGTCCCGGATACGCCTTGTCCTCCTTCGGAATGGTCTCATACCTTCCGTCGGTTTCCATCTTCTTCCAGCCCGCCGCCGAAGTCCATTGCTCCGCCGAGATGATTTTTTCCGTGCCTTGCTCGTGATTCAGGGCTTTCTTCATGAACTTCACGTCCATGAGCTCCCCGTCCTTGTTCTTCGTTTCCTGCCATTCCCAATAAATGAGATTATTCCCCGAAAGGCGCATCGTCGAGAAATCCGCCATGGCTTCCGTGACGGCTCCGCCTGCGCTCTCCGAGGTCCAAAGCCTCCTCCAACGGTCCGCCGCGTCTTTCTGCGCGCGTTCGCCATGATGGAATACCTGATCCACCAAGGCGACGTAATAATCCTCCTCGAAGGACTGATGATTGATCTCATACTCCTTCTGAGGCTCGTACACCTTGGACCAAATGACTTTGCCATCCGCGTTGTAAAAATTTTCTTGAATGTAGGAAATCTTGCGTTCCTGCGGAATCACTTCCACCAGTGCAAGACTGTAGGAAAGCGTCCGCGGGTCGGGAATGCTCGCCTGTATGCCGTAATTTTCAATGGCTTCCTGCGCGCCCCCCGGCGTATACGCCGTTTTGATCCACGCCGAAATACAGGTTGCGACGCCGTTGACCTTGCTCTTGATCTGCACGTTCGACGGCGAGAAAAACTTCCCGTATTTCTGATCCGAAGAAATCCAGACCCACTGTTCCTTCGCCGCTTCCGCCCGCATGGTGCCGACCGGCGGCGCGTCCAAAAAAGGCGCCCCTGCCAGCAGCGTCCCCATGACCGCCAACGCCGCCGCTGCATACCGCATCTTTCGCATATGATTCCCTCCTCCAAGCCGGAGTCCGATAAAATTGCGTTATCCTGATTGATGTCTGTTAATAATTGAGGTTTTATTATTATACCACAAATGCCGAAGACTGCATATAGTTTGGAAAGGCAACTTTATCGAGGATGCCCGAAAGCTTCGCGATCAATATGCCGTAATTCGTCATCGGCACGCCGGCCGCCCGGGCCGCCTCTACCCGGGAAAGCACAAAACGGCGGTTGAACATGCAGGCGCCGCAATGCACGATGAGATCGTAGCCGGAAAGCTCCGCCGGAAAATCCGAGCCGCCCACCACGTCAATCCTGACGCCGTTCCCCAACTTCTTTCTGAGCATGGCCGGAATCTTCACCCGGCCGATATCGGCGTCAAGAGCGTTATGCGTGCAAGCTTCCGCAATCAGGATCCGCGCGTCGTTGGGAAGGCCGTCCAATTTCTCAGCCGATGCGCGGAAATAATCGATATCGCCTTTGTACGCCGCGAACAGCACAGAAAAGGAAGTCAGTTTGCTTTCCGGCGGCGTCTTCGCCCGCACTTCCGCAAAGACCTGTGAATCCGTGATAATCAATGCCGGCGGTTTTTTCAGCGAAGCAAGGGCCGTTTCCATCGTCCCGAGCGTGCAGCCGACGGCGACACAGTCAATATCGAGCAGTTCTCGAATCGTCTGCACCTGCGGCTGAATCAGCCTCCCCTTCGGCGCCTCGGCGTCCTGCGGCATGACCAGCAGCACCGTGTCGCCCGCTTCGACAAGACCCGCAAGGAGCCGTCGCTGCACGCCGCCGCGCTGAATCTCCCGCACCAACGCGTCCCGAAGCTCCGCCACACCGTCGCCGGTTTCCGCGCTGACACAAACCGCAGGAACGCCAAGCCGGGCGCCCACCGCGTTCGCCAAAAGCGCGCCTTTCTCCGGCCGGATATCCGTCTTCGCAACGACGGGGACCACCGTCGTCCCAGCCCGGCGCAGCTTTTCCGCCCAAAGGAACGCTTCGCTTGCCCCGGCCGCGTCTCCGGCGTCCTCCTCGTCAAACAAAATCAAGGCAATATCGGCACGGGCCGCCGCCGACCGCGTCCGTTCCACGCGCATCCCGCCCAGCGTCCCCGTATCATCAAATCCCGCCGTATCAATGAATACCACCGCACCCGCGCCGTGAAGCTCCATCGGCTGATAGACGGGATCCGTAGTCGTCCCCGCCACGTCGGACACCAGCGCCGCCTTCTGCCCCGTCAGCGCGTTCAAAAGCGAGGACTTCCCTGCGTTGCGCCGCCCGAATACGCCGATATGAATACGCTCTCCGCGCGCTGCCTGATTCATAAAACTTCCCCCTATTCTCCGTCAAACCTCGCCTGTATCCTATCGTTACTTCGTGAAATTTACGGGAAAACCGCCGCCACGCTCATCCGCGCAAGCCTCCGCCAAAGTATTTCATCGGGTTTTCGGGTTATGTTCGATTGTTACTGCGTCGCCTGCATAAGAACCGCTAAAAGCTGAAGCTTCCGAGCAGTTCAATCACGTGAAACATTTTTCCTTTTTATTTTTTCCGCAGCGTGAATACCGCAATCTCCGGCGGGCAGCCGAGCCGATACGGGAACCAGCTGCCGTTGCCGCTGTGGACGTATCCCATCGTCTGTCCGACATGATACACGCCGCGCATATATTTGAATACGGGCGGCACGAGAGGCACGCCGAGGATCCCGATCTGCCCGCCGTGGGTGTGCCCCGACAGGACAAGATCCACGCCCTTCTCTGCCGCGCCATCGAAAAAATCCGGATGATGCGCCAACAGCACCTTCACGGCATTTGCCGGAACGCCTTTCAAAGCCGCGTCCAGCGACGCCGCGCCATCCAGCTTGAATACGGACCGTGACCGTGGATAATCCACCCCGGCAAACCAAAGCGGCCGTACGCCGTCGAGCACCTGCCCGTTCCCGTCGCAAAGCACACGGATCCTCGTCTTCGCAAGCGCCGCGCGGGTCGCCGAGATATTGCGAAAATGCTCGTGGTTCCCATAGCAGAACCAAACGCCTTTGGGAAACCGCGGCACAAATTCATCAAGGATGCTTGCCGCTTCCGCGTTCAAATCATCGTCGTCAAACAGGTCGCCGGTAACGGCCAGCGCATCCGCTTTCATGTCCGCCGCCCTTTCCAACAGCTCGCGCCACTCCGCCAGGGAAAAAAACAGTCCAAGATGTATGTCGCTGAGCTGCGCGATCCGGAATCCGTCCAGTTTTTCGTCAATGCCGGAAACCGGCACGTCAAACTCCCGCAAGGCAAGCCGCGTCCGTCCCTCCGTTCCGCCGTAAACGCCCGCGGCCAGTGCCGCCGGAAGAATCGCCGCGCCCTTCAGAAGTTGACGCCGCTCCATATCCGCCGGCGTATCTCCGCCGGATACAAAGACAGCATGATGCACGTTTCGCGCCAAATAAACGAGCGCCGTCAACACGATCAGAACGAGCTTTGCCATCCAGTACATGGAAAACACGATCATCGCCGCGCGCAAAAACGCTTCCGGAATACCGCCGTGCCAGCGAATCAACGCGAAAAACAGCGCCACGGACACGACGTCCAGCGCCGCCGTTATAAAGCGGCCGCGCGCTGCCCACCGAGTCGGCAGCACCGTGCCCATCGCCCAATACGAAAGCCCCATCACCGCGCCCAGCACCAAAATCACAATCACCCAAAAACGAAGCATCGATACACATCCTTCCAACGAAAAGTATCATGCCAAGACACGCTGAAAAAAAGTGGAAAACTGTCCGCGTGAACACGCGCAAAAAAAATTTCTCCGCCTATTGCAAAATCAGCCGCCTTCATGTATAATAATTTACGTTGCAAATGCGCTGTTAGCTCAGTTGGTTAGAGTATCACCTTGACATGGTGGGGGTCGCAGATTCGATTTCTGCACAGCGCACCACGAAAATACGGGCTGGTTCGCCAGCCCTTCTATTATCTTTATATTCGCCCAAATAGCTCAGTTGGTTAGAGCACCATCGTCACATGGTGGGGGTCCAGCGTTCGAGTCGCTGTTTGGGCACCAGAAATATGAGGGCCGCAAGGCTCTTTTTTTGTAGACAAAAGACCGCGGCGTCGGAGAGTTTTCCGGCGCCGCGGTCTTGTCCAATTTTTATACACCGCATCGATGTGTATATGTGGATAAATGTTGTGGATAAAAAAGCCGTATGGGAATCGTTTACTCCCATACGGCTTTTTCATGCCCATTTTATTTTTTCTTATACTTTTCGATAAACTCCAGCGCCAGCTCCGCATTTCGCGCTGCCAGCCGACGAAGCTCCGCCATCAGTTCCGCATTTTTTCTGCGAAAATCCGCGCGCTCTTCCCACTTGGCGCAAATCCTTTCCATCACCGCCTCCGTCGTGACGGATTTAAGATCGCCCGCCGCCGTCTCGCCAATGGAGCCGAGGAAACGGTCAATCTTCGGGTCATAGGAAACGCCCACCATCGGCACGCCCATAACGCCCGCAAAAATCAGCGCGTGGAGCCGCACCGCCAGCAGCAGGTCGAAATTTCCAACCAGCGAAAGCAGTTCGCTGGTTGCAAACTCGTCCGTCAATACCGTCGCTTTCGCCTTCATGCGCGCGGCGATGTCCTCCGCCGTCCGCACATCCTCCGGCACCTGCATCGGGAAGAACACCACGCGGGCGTCCAATTCTTTCGAGACCCGATCCGCCGCCTCCGCAATCACCTGCTTGTAGTGCTCCCAGCCTCGCCACTCACGCACGGAAACGCCGATGACGGGCTTTGCACCGTCCGCTTTTGCCCGTTTCAAAATCCCGCGCCCAATGCCGAGATCCACAGGGTGAATCGCCAGCACCGGATCCGCCGTGACCTCCACGGGCGGACGATCAATACCAAGATTCTCGATTTCCTCGAAAGATCCGTGGTCGCGCACCGTAATCAGCGACACATCGCCCGCAATACGCCGCATCAGAGAGCGCGCAAGGCCGCCGCAGACGGGGCCGATGCCCTGCGCATAGAGCATGACAGGAACGCCGAGACGCTCCGCAAGCCAAATCACGCCGAGATAATAGTACAGGCTCCGCCCGCTGGTCACGTTCTGCAAAAGCGAGCCGCCGCCGGAAATCAAGAGATCTGCGGAGCGCAGTTCGCCTGCAATGTCCCCAAAAGAAAGCCAAGAGACGGCATGCACGCCGTGCCTTCGCATCGTGTCCTCCGGGTCAGTCGAGATGACCGTGATATTCACTTGTGGGTCCAGATCGGATAAAACTTCGATCATCGCCGCGAGCATCGCCTCGTCGCCGGCGTTTTTCGAGCCGTAATACCCGGATACCACAATCCGCTTCATACCGCCGCTTAAAACTCCTTTATCCAAACTTCCTTGCTCACCTTTTACATACGCGGACGAAAAAACTGTGCCAAAGCTCCGCCAGCACCATCAGCACGGCGCCGATGCCCGCGCCCAAAACGATGCCGCCGACGCCTCTCGCCGCAGACATCATCACCGGCGTCCGCATGTGGGCAAACGTTTCCACCATCGAGCCCTGCCCGATGGTCGCCGCCATCACCAAGGCGAAGAACACGGCCGCCGGCCATTTCCGCGCCCAAACATAAGCCGCCAGCATAAACGCCGGATGCCCGATCAAAAGTTCCTTCGACCGCGGACGCGCATACATCGCCTGCTCCAGGAACGCCCGGAAACGAAGCTCAAGCCCCGAAACCGGCATGCCCATATTATGGCCGGAACGCGCGATGAACACTACGCCTGCCAAGAGCACGAAACCAAGCACCGCCAACAGCCGCACCGTAATCGTCCTGTCCAAGATCCGCCGAATCTGCGCCAACGCGTCGTCTCCGTCCGCCAATTTCCCGTCGAAGACGTCGAACCTCTGCATGAAGCCCACAGCTACCAAAATCAGCGGCAGCACAAACGTCAGCTTGATACCGCGGAAAATATTGACCTCCAGGAAATACTCGACGTCCGAAAGCGCACCGGAAAGATACGCCGCGCCGATAAAGGACAGCGCTCCCGTGACCCAAAGCGCGGCAACCGCCATACCGATCAGGCGCGGAAGCGACCAAGCCGCATCCGGTTCCCTATCCCGGATGCGGTCGAGCATCCAGAGCATCGCGATCGACGGGAAAAGATTCGCGGAAGCGAGAGACGCAATCAGTCGAATTTTCCCGCCGTGTCCCATCAAAACGGGAACCGCCAGCAAAAGCGCGCCCGCCGCGAAAAGCAAAAGCTCTATTTTCGGGCGGCGGTTCAGCCAGGGCAGTACCAGCGAGAGATACAGCACGCCCGCCGCCGCTACGCCGATCATCACCAGCGCGCGCAAGACACGGGACGGCTCGAAGGGCTCGAACCAGGTCGCCGGTCCGAAAGAAAAACCATGGGCCGCCAACGCGTCATGCGTCGCACGGAAATACTCCATATTCGTTTCATACAACGTTTTGCCAAGCTGCGGCTTTTCAAATATCCGAAGCAAATCGACGCGGATATTGCGTTCCTCGTCCGTGTTAACCCAGCGCTCGACGGCGACGGGAACCGCAATCTTTTCCATCTCGTCCTTGGCGATGGAATAGAGCCGAGCCGCACGATAATCCAGCATCTTCGCCAGTTCCAAAAGGCCTTCCTGTTTGTAGAACTGGAGCTGTGTCGGCGCCTCGATCAGCCCCAGCGTCAAGTTTCGCGCCCTGCATTCTTCGGCTGTCGCGGAAAGCGCGTCGGGCGCGCCCAGCGCCTGCTTGTCGGAAAAAATGAGTTCTGAGACGCGGATACCGTCAAGGCGGCGAAACATTGCCGCCACGTCCTCGGGCGTCGCCTTGACATAATTGGTGGGCCGTGCGATGACGTAAAATCCCGCCTCGTTTACCGCGCGCATTTCGTCCGTCGGCATACCGAGGTGCATTTTTTCGAAAGACTTGTACTGCGCTTTGACTGCAAGCGCTTCGCGGCCGTCCGCGACAAAAGGACGCACACGGTCTTTGCCGAGCCGTCGGATCAGGTCCTCCTTGACCTCCCGATAGGTCAAAGGGTCGTGGCTCGTCACATAGACTTCCGTGCCGACAATCTCGCCGCGCTCAACCATCGCGCGCCACTCCGCGCTGGCCAGCGCGCCGCTCTCATACCGCTCCAATATCGCGGCTCCCGGCACGGCGGTCGCTTTTCCGCTGAGATTCATCTTCTTGAACGTGCGTTCATACACCGCCAGTGAAGTGAAGCCCGCCTCTTTCGCGTCCGCAAGTACCTTCGCCGGGGGAAGTCCCTCTCGCTCCGCTAATTCAAGCAACGATTCATAGTCGATGGCGAAATCCACCGTCATATTCCGCTGCTCGGCCTCGTACCGGCGCACGTTGATAAGAAGGGACGCAGCAAGCCCGATCAGAATCGCGAGACAAAGCAGACGATTGTATTGAAAATGCTTCATGCCTTGTCACCCTTTGCGCGTTTCCTGCCGTCCCCATACGTTTTTCCCAGATGGCGGCTCGCTTTCAGCAGGACGAATCCGTCCTCGTGCACTGCCTCGTCAAGCTCCACCGGCATGTTGAGCCGATTGAAATCGTAGAGGTCGATGTGGTCGAATAAATTCGCGGTCAGATCGCGCCCGAAGAAAATCTTCTTGACCTTCACGTTTGTCAGCCGCAGGCAGATCTTGTTCTCCGCGATGAAGAAAACGCCCTCGATATGCACGTCCGCGCTGCGCCCCATAATCTTCGTGGTCGCATCCGCCAGCACTTTCTCCTTCGTGATTTTGACTTTCGCGTCTTCGATTTCCTTGACGTCGTGATTCAAAAAGTCCGCAAGGTTGCCCTCGGTCACAATGCCCGTCAGCGTCAGGACGTCGGCGTCCGTGATGGCGAAATTGTTGTTCAAGAGCACATCAGAAGGCATCTGTACGCACTCGCCATGCAGCGTCAGTTTTTCCGTGGGCAGATTGCCGAGCATCCCGTGTTCCGACGCAATATCGATATCGCCAATGTGACCGAAAAGCAGCCTGCACGCGGGAATGGTCCGCGCAGATACCGTCACCTCATCGGTCTTCAGTGCCTGCTGGAGTGCACGTTCCAGCGCGCTGGAACCGAGCTTCGGCAGAAACACCTCGGCCAATCCGACCAGAAGCAAACAGCAAAGCCCGACAATCATCAGGAACTTCTTCACAAGGATTCCCCCGAATCAAATTTGATGGTTCGCCTTCGCCGCAAGGAACGACTCGATAAAAGGATCGATCTCGCCGTCCATGACGGCCTGTACGTTGCCCGTTTCCTCGCCCGTCCGATGGTCTTTCACCATCGTGTAAGGCTGGAATACATAAGAACGGATCTGGCTGCCCCACTCGATTTTCTGCTGTACGCCCTCGAGCTTCGCCCGCTCTTCTTCCTTCTTTTTCTCTTCCAGTTCAAAGAGCTTAGCGCGCAGCATCCGCAGGCACACCTCACGATTCTGAATCTGCGAGCGTTCGTTCTGGCACTGGACCACGATGCCCGTCGGCATGTGCGTCATGCGAACCGCAGACGAGGTCTTGTTGATGTGCTGGCCGCCCGCGCCGCTGGAACGATACGTATCGACGCGAACGTCGTCCATATCGATCTCAACTTCTTTCGCATCCTCCATTTCCGGCATGACGTCGCAGGCGGAAAAGGAAGTATGCCGGCGCGCGTTCGAGTCGAAGGGCGAAATGCGGACCAGGCGATGGACGCCCTTTTCCGATTTCAGATAGCCGTAAGCGTTATGCCCTTTGACAAACAGCATGACGGACTTGACGCCGGCCTCGTCGCCGGGCTGCATATCGAGAGTTTCCACCGAAAAGCCGTGCCGCTCCGCCCATCGTCCATACATACGAAGGAGCATCTGCGTCCAGTCCTGCGCCTCGGTTCCGCCCGCCCCGGCGTGCAATTCAAGATACGCGTTATTCGCGTCGTATTCGCCGGAAAGCAACAGTTCCAGTTCCAATGAACGGAGTTCATTTTTCAGCGATTCGTACTCCGCCTTAACGTCCGCCTCAACGGCTTCGTCCTTTTCCTCCATTCCCATTTCCCAAAGCGTCATCAGGTCGTCGGTCTTGGCGACAAGCGCGTTGTAGGTATCAACGCCGCCCTTCAGGTCGGCAAGCTCTTGGTTCAAAGCCTGTGCTGCTTCCGCATCGTCCCAAAAATCGGGCGCGCCCATCTTGTATTCTAATTCCGCAATCTTTTCCTCTTTGCGGGCGACGTCAAAGAGACGACCCCATTTCGCCCAGCTTTGCCTTCAAAGCCGTTATTGGTGCCTTCCATTCTTCCAGCATCGACGATTCACTTCCTATCAATGAATTACACAACAAATTACGCGGCCTTTTTCGCGCCGCCCTTGCTTTCTTCAATATGCTGCCGGATTTCACGCATGACCTTTTTGAAGCAGTCCCTCTTGGCGCGCATCTCGCTGGAGCGGGAATCGCCGTTCTGCGAAGCGCTGAAGAGATCCACCATCGTACCGTCCGCTTCCATGACGATAACTCGTGCGTTCATGGAGGTGCGGATAATGGTACCCACCCAAATATCCTTGGACTGTTCCACTACGGGCGTTCCGGTCGTCACGTAAATAATCCTGTCCAATCCGCTGTATTTTGCGAATTCGATCATTTCTTCCTTGCTCATCTTGGTCTGGTCCTCAACGAAACCTTTCTCATACCAAAAAAGCGCCAGTTTTTGCTGCAGCTCCTGCCCCAACTGATATTCCGTGCCCATTTGCTCGCTGGCCGCCCGCAGGAAATCGGCCGTCGTGAAATCCGCGCCGCCGACAATCACCACGCCCACGCCGGACTGCACCGGAGGCTTCTCCTGCGCCGCGCAGACGACGCTGAACAGCAGGCAACAAACCACGACCGACATCATCATACATACTCGCTTCATTGCAATCACTTCTTTCCCATCAAAACCATTCCATGGAGGAGCCGCCTCTTACTTCCCTTTCCCGCAGCAGTTCTTGTACTTTTTCCCGCTGCCGCAGGGACAGGGATCGTTCCTGCCGATGTGTTCGGCGCGGACCGGAGCCTTCTTGACGGGCTTCGCCTCGGCGTCCTCCACATCGCCGCCGTGGGACGCCTGCGCCGTGGCGAGACGGTCCTCGACCTGCCGGCGTTCCTCCGTAACGACGCTGACGCGGTACATGAGCTTCACAATGTCCGTTTGGATTTGATGAATCATCTCCTCGAACATATTGTAGCCCTCGATCTTGTATTCCACAAGCGGATTGCGCTGTCCGTAGGCGCGCAGATTGATGCCCTGGCGCAGCATGTCCATATGGTCGAGATGCTCCATCCACTTGTTGTCCACGACGCGGAGCATGATAACCTTTTCCAGTTCCCGCATGACGCCCGGCGTAAACTCCGCCTCGCGCGCTGCATAGTTGTCCTCTGCAATCTTCACAAGCGCTTCGCCCAGCTCGTCGCGGCTCATGGCCTCCAGCTCTTCCTTTTTCAGCGAGCCTTTCGGCGCGTAAATGCCTTCCGCATCCTCGATCAGCCCGTCCAGCGTCCATTCCTCCGGATACAGCTTCTCGTTGGCGTACTGGTTCATCTCAGACTTGATGATTTCCTTGATCATGTACATGATGCTCTCGCGAAGATCCTCGCCCTTCAGCACCTTGCGGCGCTGCGCATAGATGACCTCGCGCTGCTGGTTCATCACGTCGTCGTATTCGAGCACGTTCTTACGCATGTCGAAATTCCGCGCTTCCACTTTCTTCTGCGCGTGCTCAATAGAGCTGGTGACAATGGAATGTTCGATAGGCTCGTCTTCCTCCATGCCAAGCGTGTCCATCACCTTCGCGATGCGATCAGCAGCAAAAAGCCGCATGAGGTCGTCCTCCAGGGACAGGTAAAAACGGGATGAACCCGGGTCTCCCTGCCGGCCGGCGCGGCCTCTGAGCTGATTGTCAATGCGCCGGGACTCGTGGCGTTCCGTGCCGATAATGGCAAGACCGCCGAGATCCGCGACGCCCTCGCCCAGAATGATGTCCGTGCCGCGGCCCGCCATGTTCGTCGCGATCGTCACCGCGCCGAGCTGGCCGGCATCTTTGATGATTTCCGCTTCCTGTTCATGATATTTTGCGTTCAGCACATTATGCGGAACCTTGCGCTTTTTCAGCAGCCCGGAAAGCTCTTCCGACTGGGTGATCGACGTGGTACCGATCAGGATCGGCCGTCCCGTGGCGTGCAGTTCGTCCACCGCGTTGGCGACGGCGTTGTATTTCGCCCGTTTCGTCTTGTAAATGAGATCCGGTTCGTCCGTGCGGATGACCGACTTGTTCGTCGGCACGACCACGACGGGCAGCTTGTAAATCTTGAGGAACTCGTCTTCCTCGGTCTTTGCGGTACCCGTCATGCCCGACAGTTTTCCGTACATACGGAAATAATTCTGGAACGTGATGGTCGCCAGCGTCTGGGACTCGCGCTGGATTTTCACGCCTTCCTTCGCCTCGATTGCCTGATGCAGACCGTCCGAATAGCGGCGGCCGAACATCAACCGCCCCGTGAATTCGTCGACGATGATGACCTCGCCGTCGCGCACCACATAATCGCGGTCCCGATGCATGATCGCCTTCGCCCGGAGCGCCGCATTGAAGCAATGGGAATACTCGATATTTTCCGGCGCATAAAGGTTTTTGACGCCGAGTATCTGTTCCACCTTGTGGACGGACTCATCGCTTGGCGCGACAGTCTTCTGTTTCTCGTCCACCGTGTAGTCCTCGCCTTCGCGCAGCGTCGCCACCGCCTGCGCCATGCGCCCATAAACCTCCGTAGACTTCGCACCCGGACCGGAAATAATCAGCGGCGTCCGCGCCTCGTCAATCAGGATAGAGTCCACCTCGTCCACGATGGCAAAGTGAAGCTCCCGCTGCACCATCTGCTCGGGAGAGATGACCATATTGTCGCGCAGATAGTCAAAGCCGTATTCGTTGTTCGTGCCGAAGGTCACGTCGCAACTATAGGCATATTTCCGCGCAGGAAAGTCAAGGTCATGCTCAATCAGGCCCACCGAAAGGCCGAGGAATTTATAAAGATGCCCCATCCATTCGCTGTCGCGCCGAGCCAAATACTCGTTGACCGTGACCATGTGGACGCCCTTGCCGACCAACGCGTTCAGATACACGGGCAGCGTCGCCACCAGCGTTTTGCCTTCGCCCGTTTTCATTTCGGCAATCTTGCCTTCGTGCAAACACATGCCGCCGATCAGCTGCACGTCGAAATGACGCATGCCTAAAACGCGCCGCGACGCCTCCCGGCAGACCGCGAACGCCTCCGGCAAAATGTCGTCCAGCGTCTCGCCCGCAGCCAGCCGGTCCTTGAATTTATCCGTATGGGCGGCCAGCGACGAATCCGTCAGATTTTGCAAATCCGGTTCCATCGCGTTGATCTTGTCGACCACAAGCTGCATCCGCTTGATTTCTTTATCGTTATTGTCACCTAAAAAGCGTTTCAGGAATCCCCACAAAACCGAACCACTCCTCAAATTCTTTCTCATTGTTCTTCATAATGCAACACTAACTTCTGATTGTATCAGACAATCCCCGATAAGTCAAAACCGCCGGCGCCGTTTCCGAAATTTTTTTGAACGCAGTCATGATGTTCTTCGCAAAAAATTGACGCCGGCCTTCCCCTTCGGAAAACCGACGTCGTTTCAGCTCAATGTTTCGACAAATCATTCAGGTCCTTGTCGGGATAAATGCGCGTTCCTTTGATGGAAAGCTCCAGCGCCAGCCCTTTCGTCGTCAACTGGTACACCCAAATACCATCGGCGGCCAACGCCGCTCCCTCTATGCTACCGCCGCTGACGCCGTCGTTCGCCGCTGCCGTCGCGGAACCGCTGGCTTTCCAACCCGAGGAGCGCACAAAACCTTCCCATGCTTCCGGCGTCTCAATGACAAAAATCAGCGCGTACTCCTTCGCGCCGATGCCGAGGCCCATCTGTCCCTCCTGCATCCGCAAAAAGACCTCCTCGCCGGTCTCATTGTTCACCGCCGTACCACGCCCGTGCGCGCTGCCGAAAAGCAGTACTTTCACGCCGGTATTGTTCAGCACCGCATAGCCGTAGCTGTTCTCAATCGCGTACTGCGCCGACGGGATTTCCTCATACAGTTCCGCCAGCGTCCACTCCCGTTTCTCCTGCAGTTCCGCCCGTTCCTCATCCAAAGACTTTGCGCTGACAGACAATGTTCCCAACAAAAGAAGAGCGAGCGTCAATGCGAACAGACGGACACCTTTCATGTTCATGAATATTTTTCCTTTCAATAAAAACCCTTGGCCGCGCACAACGGCTTTAAAGAACGCCCGCCGATGTTCGGCGGGCGCTGCTGCGTAAGTATTCCCTTTACTTTTCCTGCGCGCCCGGCTGGATCAAACCGTAGTTTCCGTCGGCACGGCGATAGACCACGCTGATTTCTTCCGTCTTTGCGTCACGGAAAACATAAAAGTCGTGGTTTATCATGTTCATCTGCATGATCGCTTCCTGCTCGTCCATCGGCTTGATGGAGAAATGCTTGGTGCGGACGACGGTGTACTCGCCCGTGTCCTCCTTCTCGTCGGCGCGCACCTTGGCCGCCTTCGATTCCTCCGCCGCAAGCTCCGCCTTGAATCCACCCTCGCGGAAGCGGCGCTGCAGCTTCGTCTTGTGCTTATGAATCTGCCGTTCGAGTTTTTCCACCACGAGATCGATGGACGTATACATATCCATCGTGGCTTCCTCGCCGCGGAGCACAAACCCGTTGTCGATAGGAACCGTGACCTCTACCGTATGCCGCCCCTTCGAGACGGTCAAGAGCACCGTGATTTCCCCGACCTTGTCAAAATACTTCGCAATTTTCCCGACGCGTTTCTCGACATAATCCTTCAGCGCCGGCGTTACTTCCATATTTCTTCCTCTCACCGTGAATGTTGCCATCAGACACATCCTCCTTTTCGATACTACTGTACTTATTATTTCTGCATTTATGCTGAAAACCCTTCTTTTTTCAAAAAATTCTTCAAGAATACGTCATTTTACCCAAAAGCCTCTCTTTTCCGCTTCTTCGCAATAAGCGTCGTAAAGCGCCAGCGTCGGCTTGTGGTGCTCGCGGATATAAGCGAGCTGCTTTTCCTTTTCCGCTTCCGGGCCTTCGGTATAAGCATGTCCCGCCATTTCGAGAGCCTTCGCCGCCTCCGAGAGCGTCTTCCCGCCGACGGAAAGCGCGGTAGACTTCAGCGCGTGCACGTGGGTCGTGTAATCTTCCCAATTCCCGGCTTCGTATGCGTCGCAGATTTTTCCAAAGGTTTCTTCCTTGCGCTCGCAGAACATCTTGACGAACTCCTGGAACATCTCTTCCATGTCGCCGCAATACTGCATGCCAAGCTCCTTGTCGATCTGCTGCTCGCCCGCCGGCACTTCTGCCGGTTCCTCTACAGGAGTCTCCGGTTTCGTCTCCTCGGCCGACGCGGCCGACGCGGCCTGCGGCTCATCCTTCGCCGCAGGTGCACCGGCACTCTGTGCTACTTCTTCTTTCCCTGCTTCCGGTTCTTCCACCGACAAAACCTTGCCCTCGGGCAGATATTCCTGGATCATGCGTTCCAAGAGTTTACTGTTGATGGGCTTGGAAAGGTAATCATTGAAGCCTTTTTCGAGGAACATTTCCCTCGCGCCGGCAATGGCATTAGCGGTCAGCGCGATGAACGGCACGCCGTGACATTTACTCTCCGGCATCGCCTTAGCCCGCGCCAGCGTCTCGATGCCGTCCATTTCCGGCATCATGTGGTCGAGGAAAACGATGTCGAACCGCTGCTCGACAATCTTTTCGAGGCATTCCATACCGCTTTTCGCCATTGTGATCTTGATTTTCGTGGATTTCAGCAGGCTCTCGAACACGAAAAGGTTCATGCTGTTGTCGTCCACGACCAAAACCTGCGCGTCCGGCGCGATGAAGCTTTCCTTGTACGCCTTCTCCCCCTTGATAAAGGTTTCGACCCGCTTCTCAAAATCGCCGATGGGCGCAGGATCGTTGATTTTCTGCGGCAGCGTGACGGTGAACGTCGAGCCTTCGCCGTAAGTGCTCTCCACGTCGATCGTGCCCTTCATCATTTCCACGAGGCGCAGCGTAATGGAAAGGCCAAGGCCCGTGCCTTCGACGTTGCGGTTCTTTTCCACGTCGAGCCGCTGGAATTTCGAGAACAACTTGCCCTTGTCCTCCTCCTTGATTCCCAGCCCCGTATCAATGGAGGCAATCCGAAGCAGCACGCCGTCGTCGGTCTTTTCCCCCTGCACGTTGAAGGTCACGCTGCCTTCGGGCGTGTACTTGACCGCGTTGTTCAGGATATTGACGATGACCTGGCGGATGCGCACCTCGTCGCCGATCAGGCTGTCGGGAATCGACTCGTCCACCTTGACGGAAAACGCCAGCCCTTTCTGCTCCGCCTTGTAGCGAATCATGTTCACGACGTCGTTCAGCAGCGAGCTGAGCTGGTAAGTCGTCTCGACGATCTCCATCTTGCCGGACTCGATCTTGGAAAAATCCAAAATGTCGTTGATAAGAGAAAGTAGCGTTTCACTGGCGCTCTTGATGTTCCACGAGTATTTTCGTATCTGCTCGTCATCCGCCTCACGCCGGATCATCTCGTTCATGCCCAGCACGGCGTTGATCGGCGTACGGATTTCGTGGCTCATGCTGGCGAGGAAGGAGCTCTTCGCCTGATTCGCCCGTTCCGCTTCTTCCTTCGCTTCCTTCAGTTCCTTGCTCTCCTCGGCCTGCAATGCCGCCGTGAACGAGTAGAGCGTAAAGACGCTGAACAGGAGAATCAACAATCCGAAAACCCAGAGCACCAAGAGATGGATCTTCGCCAACCCGCCGGAAAAGAAGTCCTTGTCCGCATAGCCGACAATCATGAAGTTCCAGTTCTGCACCTCTGCGGCGCAGGGAAAGTATTCGCTTCCCAGCGAATTCGAAGTCACCACCGCGCCGCCGCTCTTCTCGACCTCCGGCATCAGGCGGTCGAGATCGATCAGCGTATGCTCGTCTTCCTTGTAGAAATGACCGGTATCCGCGCTTCCGCCATAGTCGGCGACGACGCGGCCCGTCCCCCGCTCGCAGAGGAAGATACGTCCCATGCCCTCGCGGGACGCCAACGGAAACCGATCAGCCACCATTTCACTGCGATAAAATTTATAAAGCACATAGCGGATATTCTCATTTTGCAGCACAGGCACGGTCACCAGCACGCCTTGCCCCGCGTAGTTGCGGATAGACCGCGCGCCGCGGAAGCTGTACCCGATTTGTTCGCTGGTCTCCCTGTGCATCGGAATGCCCGCCACCAGCTTGCCGCCGTATTCCACGATGCCGATGGTCGCCGACGGGTCGCGCGCCGCCAGTGCGTCGACGAACGCCGACGGACGAAGATTTTCCCGCATGAAAAGGTCGCCCGCATCCTCCAGTTCCCGCGCCACGCTGTCAAGCTGAATCGTAAGGTCATTCGCCGCGTCCACGGTCTTGTCCCGTACGAAATGTCCCGCCTCGAAATCAATCAACACGTCCATCTTCCAATGCACGAGCAAGCCGATGCCGGCAATGAGGATGACGAACACGGCAAAAGACAGGACGAGCCGCGCGGCGAAGCTGAATATGTTTTTGCCTCTGCCTGCTCCCGCTTCCTTATTCAACCTGCTCGACCCCCTTCACCAGCCAATTCATGTGCACCCGTAAATATTCGTTGCTCAGGATCTCCTTCGCATCGCACCGCTTCACGTTGTTGCTGTCGTAAATTTCCCCGCCGTAAATCAGGCGCTCTCCTTTTGCCCGATCCCGAACGGATCGGGAGATTTCTTCCCGCGCCCTCGGCGTCACCCTTTCACTGAGGGGCGCGACGGTCACGATATGCTCAAGGAAGCCCTGCCACAGATAATTGTTCGCGTTCGCCATTTTTCCCTTGCGAATGTGGCGGCTCAAAAGATTGCGATAAACCGTCCGCCAGTCCGACTGTACGGCGGTCAGGCAATGCACGTGCTCCGGGTGCACCTCATGCGCGTCGATGTAATCAATGCCCTGCCGCTCCGCGGCGTCCGCCACGGCTCGCCCGTCCTGCTGGTAGGAAAGCACGTCCACCTCTTCCATCGCCAGCGCGTCAACTGCCGCGCGTTCCCTCTCCGGCACGTCCCAGTCGTTGGACCAGGCGACCTTGATGTGCGCCGACGGATTCGCGCGCTTCACGCCGATGACAAAAGCGTTCAGCCCCCGATTGACCTCCACGCAGGAGAACGGCGCGACATAGCCCACCACGCCCGTTTTCGTCTGGTAACCGGCAATCAGTCCCGCCAGATACTGCACCTCGAAAAGCCGCGTCGAGCAGGACAGCATATTGTCCTCTGAGAACTCCGTCGTCTGCAAAATAAATTCCAAATTCGGATACTGCCGCAAAAGTTCCCGAAGCTCCGGCGGATACCGGTGCCAGGTGAAAACGATCCGATGGACGCCCTGTGAGACAAGACTGTCGATAATTTTTTTGTAATCCCCGATCGACCGGGGCGTATTCTCCTTCACGATGACGTCCATGCCGAGCTCTTTCGCCGCGTCGCGAAGTCCCTCGTACTGCACCTTATTCCAACCGTCCTGGTCTTTTGCGCCGCGCAGAATCATGCCGATTTTCGGGCGCGGCAGCTTCGGCTCCGTGTGGAATTCCGCTACCGAAACGCCGATGCAAAGGAGGACCAGCAGTGCCAGCCCCATGATGAAATGCCGCTGGCGTTTTTCCAGCCGCTTTTCTTCCGATATTTTCACGGCGCATCCTCCTTTCCGCCATGCGCCGCATCGATGCGGTTCGACACGATGACGAAAGGCGCGTAGATGAACACGTCAAGAATGAAAACGACGACATGCAGCACGCCGCCCATCAGGGAACCCGTCCCCAAGACGCCGCTCAAAACCACCGGCACCGTGCCTGCTGTGGCAAACTGAAACACCGGCACCACGCCCCAGGAAATCGCCGCCCAAGCCACCACCGTATTGGCCATCGGTGCAATCAGGAACGGCAGCAGAATTGAAGGATTCAGGACCACGGGCAAACAGAAAAAATACGGCACTGAAATATTGAACACGAGAAACGGCAGCATGAACCACGTCACGCCCCGCAGCCGCCGATTCGCGGAAAAAACCAAGACCGCCGCCGCCAGCGCTAAAACATGAACGTCCGCCGTACGGAAGAATTCACTGGTGAACACGTATCCCTCCGACTGGCCTCCCCCCATCGTAAAGGCAGACGCCGCCGCCGCCGCTTGGTTCGCCAGCTGCGCGGGCCAATAGGCGAAATCACGGAAAATCTCGATGAAACTGTCCCCGAAAAGTCCGCACCACCACAAAAACCAAGTCATGCCCTGATACAGCAGTGCGAAAACAAGCGTTTGGGACGCAGGCCGGAACACCGTCCGGATGAAATAATCAAACTCGGCATACGAAGCTACAAACAGCCGCGTCGTCACAATACTGAAAAGCAGGAACAGCACGAGCGTCATAGCCGCCGGAACGCACCGTTCCAGCGGCTTCGCCAACTTTTCCGGCAGGTCCGGCGGTACGCGCAGTCGAAGGCGCGGAAGGCGGTCAAGCCATGACAAAATACGCGCCGAAAGTATCGCGAACAGAAAAGCCGACGGCACCCGAATCGGCGGATGCCCTAATACTTCCGAAGCGCCGCTGACGAATTCCGCCTCCATCTGTGTAAACATTAAAAAGCCCCCAAGCGCGCAAAAAGCCGCCAGGGACTTATCCCCGCCCCAAATCTTCGTCAGTTGGATGGCCAGCGTCATCGTCAGGAACATCAAGAGTAAAATATAACTAAAATCGATTGCCTCTGAAAACAGATGCGCAAAACGGTAAAAAGCCGTCGCCCGGTACTCCTCTCCATAGAGTCCGCCCGTAATCGCCGCGCCGAGCCCCATACCGTTCTCACCCATGACCGGCCCCTCGGGGTCGAGCGCCGCCCATTGAACGATACGGAAAACATACAGCACGATGATGAAAGGGATCAGCCGATAAAACGTGTCGCGGATCGCCGCCATGTATTTATTGCCGGAAAACCGTCCCGCCCATGGGACAAAGGAACATTCCACCCAATCAAAAAACTGCTCCACGTTTTATCCCCCCTTTCCTGCGTCACGCACTTTCCCCGCCGCGTCGGCAGGCAAAGCTTACTTTTTCATCAGCGCCTGGCTCACCCTGTCAATCAAGTCGTTCGGCATGAACGGCTTCTTAATGTAATCGACGACGCCCATCATACCCGCCTTGATGACCGTATCCCGGTCCGAGGCCGCCGTCAGGAAAATCACGGCCACATCCTTCAGGTCCTCGCGTTTCCTTATCAGTTCCAGCGTTTTCAGACCGTTCATCACCGGCATCTGGAAATCAAGCAGGACAAGATCGACTTTTTCCCGCTGCAAGGTATCGATAGCCTTCATTCCAGAATCCGCCAGCAACACTTTGTTTTCCTTCATGTCCTTTTTTAAAATGAACTCCGCCATTTTCAGGTTCATATCATCGTCGTCCACGACAAGGATGGTTGCCATCGTACTTTCCTCCGTTTCGTGCAAAATCCATTGATAAATATTTCGCCGTGTCCGCCCGTTTTCCTTCCGCCGTGAAAAAAAATCCGAAACAACGCAAAAGCCCGGTCTCTAAAAGACCGGGCTGCACTGGCTTTATGAATTGCGAATTCTCACTTCTTAACGACGTTAGCCGCCTGCGGGCCTCTCGCGCCCTCAACGATCTCAAACTCGACTTCCTGTCCTTCCACCAAAGTCTTGAAACCCTCGTCCTGAATCGCCGAGAAATGAACAAATACGTCGCCGCCATCTTCTCGCTCAATGAATCCGTAACCTTTTTCCGCACTGAACCATTTAACTTTACCAACCATAACTGAAACTCTCCTCCTAAGTGAATGAACTGGCTTCCCTATCGAGCCTCAGTTTATTATAGGCTTGTTTTCTGACAGTGTCAATTATATTGAGAAAATGTTGCAATTATCACCCACCCCCCACGAAGATTCGAGGATAGGAAAATATACCTATCTCAGTTTCCTTTTTGCATACCGTATGATAACCTTTTGCCCGGTATCAAAGCCGTACGTCTCAAACCGCCCCTCCGGCAATCTTCTCAAATGCAGCGGCAATTTCCGCCGGAGTGATTTGCGTGATGCAGTGCGGGAAAGGCTCGTCGCAGCCGCCGTAAACGACGGCTTTCGCGCACGCCCCAAGAGCGTGCGCCGGACGCAACGAAATCGAGCGGGTTTTCCACGGGGAAAATCTTGCATATTCACTGAGAATCCCCGGCAAAATCCCCTCCTTGTCGATTGCTTCCCGGTAGAGAGCGATTACCGGGACTTGTACCGCCGCCGCCGCGTGCATCAGTCCGCTGTCATTGCCGAGATAAAGGGAGGAAAGAGAGACGACGGCCAACGACTCGGGAATCGTCGTTCTGCCCACAAGATTCAGCACGACGCCCTTCGGCAAATGTTCCGTTAAATATGTTCCATCCGCTTCCTCCGCCTTCCCTCCCAAAAGAATAAAACGAATATCCGCGTCAAATCGACCGGTAATCAGTCTTACTACTTCCAAATACTGTTCCGCCGGATATTTCCGTCCGTCGCCCCCGGCCCCTATCCCCAACACCACGGGAATACACTGCTCAGGAAGCTCGCGCAGCAGGATTTGAGCTGCCGTATCCGCCGCCTTCTCCTCCACCCAAAGCTCCGTAGAATCATCCTTCACAGAAATTCCCATAGCTTCAAGCAAATAGAAATTGCGCGCGGCCTCGTGCACAACCTCCGCCGGGCTAATTATCGCCCGCGACAAAAAAGCGTTCTCATAACGTGTCCCAACCTTCAGCGCATTGCCGCTGGCTCCCATTGCCTTGCAACAGGCAACTGCCGAAGCATCGCTGTATCCGACGCGTTCCCGCGCGCCGCTCATGTAAGCGAGCATCTCGGTCGTTCGCTTGTCGTCTCCCCATTGTGGGAGAATACAAAGATCATAATGCCTGCTGCGAAGGTTCTCTTCGCAGAATATTTCCATCTGTTCCAAATAGCGCCCCGGATTAACCTCAAACCCTCGACGCTCAAAGCCAAACGCTTCATCGCAATGCGGGCACGTTTCCAAAAATGGCAAAATCGCCGGCCCAACTACCGCCGTGATATGTGCGCCCGGATAATTGCGCCTGACTTCTCGAAACAAGCCGCTGGTAAGAATCATATCCCCCAAGACGTCAAGACGGATAATAAGAATATTATCCCGCCTATCCGAGCGCTCCCGAAACCCGTTTTCCAAAAATGCAGGTTCCAATGCATCGTACAGCTTTTGCGGCTGGAATCGTCCGGACGCCCGCAGGATATGAAAATATCGCTCAAACGCCTCATGCACCTTCATCGTTTCCTCACCGCCTATTCCACAGCCAATCGCAGTCTTACAGGATTTTGGAAAGGAATTCCTTCGTCCGTTCTCCCTTCGGGCGGCTGAAAATTTCCTCCGGCGTCCCTTCCTCCATGATGACGCCCTGATCGACGAAAAGCACGCGGTCGCCCACCTCCCGGGCAAACCCCATCTCGTGCGTCACCACCGCCATCGTCATGCCTTCCCGTGCCAGTTCCTTCATCACTTCCAGGACTTCCTTGACCATCTCCGGGTCAAGGGCGGACGTCGGCTCGTCGAAAAGCATCACCTTCGGCTTCATCGCGAGCGCCCGGGCAATCGCGACGCGCTGCTGCTGGCCGCCGGAAAGTTGTTCCGGATAGGCCTCCGCCCGATCGTAAAGGCCGACCTTCCGCAACAGACGGAACGCATCTTCCACGGCTTCATGTTCCGCAACGCCGCGCACCCTCATCGGCGCCAGCGTAATATTCTCCATCACCGTCATATGCGGGAACAGATTGAACCGCTGGAACACCATGCCGACCTCCGCGCGAACCTTGTTGATGTCCGTGCTGCCGCCCAGTGTCATGCCATCCACCGTAATCTCGCCGTCCGTCGGTTTTTCGAGATAATTCAGGCACCGTAGCAGCGTCGATTTTCCGCTGCCCGACGGGCCGATGATGACGACGACTTCCTTTTCCGAGATGTCAAGATTCACGCCTTTCAGCACCTCGACAGAACCGAAAGACTTCTTCAAATTCCTAACGCTGATCATCAATCTTGTACCTCCGTTCGAGCCACGCGACGAGCCTCGAAATCGAGACCGTCATCACGAGATAAATGATAGCGACGCAAATCCATATTTCCAGCGATGCGTAAGTCCGCGCGATAATGAGCTGGCCCCGGCGCGTCAGCTCTTCAAAACCGATGACCGACACCAATGACGAATCTTTCAAAAGTGCGATAAACTCATTTCCCAGCGGCGGGATGACACGGCGTGCGGCCTGCGGAACGATGATATAGCGCATCGTCTGCGTCCACGTCATGCCAAGGGATCGGCCAGCTTCCATCTGCCCCGCGTCAATGGACTGTATGCCCGCGCGGAAAATCTCGGCCACATACGCGCTGCTGTTGATGCTGCAGGCCGCGATGGCCGCGACGAACGGATCAATCCGCTGCCCCGTCAACACCGGAAGCGCGAAATACACGAGAAAGATTTGCACCAGCAGCGGCGTCCCCCGCAAAAAATCTACATACACAGCCGCCGCCAGATGCACGATCTTGTATGTGGAAATCCGCGCGATGCCGACAAAAAGCCCTATCAAAATACCCAAGAACACCGACAGCGCCGTAATCTTCACCGTGACGACCGCGCCTGTCAAAAGCAGCGGCATCGCCTGCACCATCAGCTCAAAATTCATTTCCAAACGTTTCACCCGCCTCGGATAATAAAAAAACTATAAATTGTATTATATTTCAACCGCATAAAATACGCAACCAAAAAGCCGCCCGCTTTCCAAATTTGGAAAACGAGCGGCTTTTCATGAATATGAAGGGACTTTGCAATGTTTTCTTCCGAAAAAATATTTGCTGTCTTACTCCGTGAACAACGGCGTGGAATAGTATCTGTCCCCGCTGTCGGGAAGTAGAGCGACAATGACCTTGCCTTTGTTTTCCGGGCGTTTCGCCAGCTCAATGGCGGCGTGCAGCGCCGCGCCCGAAGAAATGCCTACGGAAATGCCTTCCTTTTTCGCCAACAGCTTCGCAGCGGCAAAGGAATCCTCGGCAGTCGCACGGAAGACTTCGTCGTACACGTTGACGTCCAAAACCTCCGGCACGAAGCCCGCGCCGATGCCCTGAATCTTATGCGGGCCGGCTTTTCCCTCGGAGAGTACGGGTGAATCTTCCGGTTCTAACGCCACGACCTTGATGTCCGGATTCTTCTCTTTCAGATAGGCGCCCGTTCCGGTGACTGTCCCGCCGGTTCCGACGCCCGCGATGAAGATGTCCACTTTTCCGTCCGTGTCCCGCCAAATCTCAGGGCCGGTGGTCGCTTTGTGGACGGCGGGGTTCGCCGGATTCACAAACTGCCCCGGGATAAAGCTTCCCGGAATTTCCTTCGCCAGCTCGTCCGCTTTCGCGATGGCGCCTTTCATGCCTTTCGACCCGTCCGTAAGCACCAATTCCGCGCCGTAGGATTTCAAAATATTCCGGCGCTCTACGCTCATTGTCTCCGGCATGGTGAGGATAATGCGATACCCCTTGGCGGCGGCGATGGCGGCGAGGCCGATGCCCGTATTGCCGCTGGTCGGCTCGATGATGACGGAGCCCTCCTTGAGCTGCCCTTTCTCCTCCGCGTCTTCAATCATCGCTTTCGCGATGCGGTCCTTCACGCTTCCTGCCGGATTGAAATATTCCAGCTTCGCGAGTACGGTCGCTTCCAGCCGAAGCTCTTTCTCGATATTCACCACTTCCACCAGCGGCGTGTTGCCGATCAGGCCCAGCGTTCCTTTATATACGTTCGCCATGTTTTTCCCTCCTCTTATTTCGCGGCGGCAAAACCGTTCTCCAAATCGGCGAGGATGTCGTCAATATGCTCCGTTCCGATGGAAAGGCGAATCGTGTTCTGCTTGATGCCCTGCTCTAAAAGCTCCTCCGCGGAGAGCTGGGAATGGGTCGTAGTCGCCGGATGAATGACAAGGCTCTTAACGTCCGCCACGTTGGCCAGCAGGGAGAAAATCTTCAGGTTGTCGATGAATTTCCACGCTTCCTTCTGCCCGCCCTTGATTTCAAAGGTGAAAATGGACGCGCCGCCGTTGGGGAAATATTTCTTGTAAAGGGCGTGGTCCGGGTGCTTCGGCAGGGACGGATGGTTCACTTTTTCCACCTGCGGATGCTTGGAAAGGAACTGCACGACCTTCTTGGTGTTCTCCGCGTGCCGCTCCAAGCGGAGGGAAAGCGTTTCCACGCCCTGCAGGAGCAGGAATGCGTTGAACGGCGAGATGGTCGCCCCGGTGTCACGAAGCAGGATGGCCCGGATATACGTCACAAACGCCGCCGGTCCTACCGCGTCATAGAAGGATACGCCGTGATAGCTGGGATTCGGGTCGGCGATGTTCGCATATTTCCCGCTCGCCTTCCAATCAAACTTCCCGGCCTCCACGATGATGCCGCCAAGAGTCGTGCCGTGGCCGCCGAGGAATTTCGTCGCGGAATGGACGACGATATCCGCGCCGTGCTCGATGGGGCGGATGAGGTACGGCGTGCCGAACGTGTTGTCAATGACCAGCGGCAGTCCGTGCTTATGGGCGATTTTCGCGATGGCGTCGATGTCGGGGATATCGCTGTTCGGGTTGCCGAGGGTTTCGAGATAAATCGCCCGCGTGTTGTCCTTGATAGCGCCTTCCACCTCGGAAAGATTATGGGCATCCACGAAGGTCGTCTCGACACCGTACTGCGGCAGCGTATGCGCCAGCAGGTTATAGGTTCCGCCGTAAATGGTCTGCTGTGCGACGATATGTCCCCCGTTCGCAGCAAGCGCCTCAATGGTGTAAGTGATGGCCGCCGCACCGGAAGCGAGGGCAAGCGCGGCGCTTCCGCCTTCCAACGCTGCGACTCGCTTTTCCAAAACGTCCTGGGTGGAATTCGTCAGGCGACCGTAAATGTTGCCTGCATCCGCCAGTCCAAAGCGGTCAGCCGCATGCTTGCTGTTCCGAAACACATAGGAAGTGGTCTGATAAATAGGGACGGCGCGCGCGTCGGTCGCCGGATCCGGCTGCTCCTGTCCCACGTGAAGCTGCAACGTCTCAAATTTGTAATCGCTCATGATGATTCTCTCCTTTTATTATCTATTTTATATTCAACATCAAACGACAGTTGCGAATCGCATGTTTATGGCTGCATACAATACGGCGTGACGTCCGAAGGGCAGAGAAACGATGTGCTTTTGCCTTTCCTTTCGGGCCATTGCTGCGGCGCGCCAAAGCGCAGAACCGTCCGCTCCGCCGCTTTACGCGGCCTTGCATCCATCGTAGGATTGACGTCAATCATCGTTTCCACCTCCATGGAACCGACGAACAAATCCCGCCGGGCTTCTAACTTGCGCGAGGGAAACGTTCACAACGTCCCACGTCTTCGCTGCGCCTCGGCTTGGCTTGCTCGATTGTTCCCTTTCGTAAATTAGTCGCATTATAATCCTTATTTCTTACCAAGTCAATAGGAATATAAATAAAACTTTTTCACGCCGAAAAATTGCCGTGTTTTCAGGAGGAACGCCGTGCGACAAAAACCGCCCGCTTCCCGCGATGCGGGAAACGGACGGCTTCTTTCAATTCACGCGGCAATCAGGCATTGCCGAACCATTTCTTGAAGATCTTGTCGTACTCGCCGTTTTCGCGGAGTTTCTTCAGCGCGGCGTCGATTTTTTTCTTCATATCCGGATTCTTCTTCGAGGAAGCGATGCCGTAATCCTCAGAGGTCAGGAGTTCCTCGAGACGGCGGACGTCGGTGACGCCGCTCTTCGCAATATAGTAGTCGTTGACCGGACGGTCGTTGACGACGGCGTCAACGCCGCCGGCTTTCAGCTCCATAAAGGTGTCGGCGGAGCTGTTGAACTCCTTGACCGTCGCGCCGTCGATTTTCTTGACTTCCATGGCGCTGGTGGTGCCGATCTGCACGCCGACTTTCTTGCCCTTCAGGTCGGTGAACTTATTGACGGAAGTGTCGTCTTTTTTGACGATGATGGAAAGGCCGGACTTGTAATACGGCTCGGAGAAATCAACTTTCTTCTTGCGCTCGTCGTTGATCGTCATGCCCGAAATGATGACGTCGAGGTTCCCGGCCTCCAGCGCCGGAATCAGACCGTCGAAATTGATGTTCTGGATATCGGCTTTATATCCCATTTCCTTCGCGACGGCGCGAATCAGGTCCATGTCAAATCCCTGATATTCCTTGCCGCCCACGTCCTGGAACTCAAAGGGCGCAAAGTCCGCGTTCGTTCCGATGCGAAGCACCTTTTCCGCCTTCTGGTCCGCCTTGGCGTCCTTCTTGTCCCCGCCTCCGCCGCAGCCGGCCGCGAGCGTTGCCAACGCAAGAAGCGCCACCAAGCAAAGCGTTATCAGTTTTTTCATTTCATTCACCTTTCCCTTTCTTCAGCTTTATAAAATTACAGCCCGGACGAGCCGGGCTGCATTGCACAATTTTGCAGTTCTTAATTTCAAAAAACGTCAGGCACGTGCTCCGCCTCTTTGTCCGTTCTTACCGGCGATGCTTGCTGAAGCAGTCGCGGCAATAAACCGGACGATCGTCTTTCGGCTGGAAAGGAACCTGCGTTTCCTGTCCGCATTCCGCGCAGACCACCGTGAACATCTGGCGTTCCTCGCCGTTGTCACGGGTGCGGCGGCGCTTATCGCGGCAGTCGCGGCAGCGGGCGGGCTTGTTCTCGAAACCCTTCTCCGCATAAAATTCCTGTTCGCCCGCAGTGAAGATAAACTCTTTACCGCAGTCTTTGCACACTAACGTTTCGTCTTCAAAAGCCATGAAAAAAATCCCCTTACCTTTCGTCTTGCAAATCCCCGCTGTCGGTTCCGCCCGGCAACAGAAATCAAGCCATGATATCTATCGCCGTACCGAGATTGGGGTCGAGGCTGACCGGGACGTTTTCCAAAAGCTCCGCCACAGCTTCGCCGCTTGTATCCATCGCTTCCTTGAGAACGGCAATTCCGAGCTGCTGCTGTGTCTGCGCCTGCGCCAAACCGACGCTGAGCGACGCGATGCTCATATCCATGTCCAAGTATCCTCACTTCCTTTCCCGCCACGATGATATTTTCTGTATTATAACGAATCCGTCTGGAAAGTGCAAGCGTTTTCTATAGGACCCTCCAAACGCGCTAAAATACGCCGCCGCCGGGTATTTCCCGTCAGGAACCGGCGCAGTATTCTTCCCAAACGGACCGATACATTGCCTCCACATTTTTCATATAGCCTTTCGCGTCCATCAGCCTCGAGCCGCGAACGACTTCCCGAAGGCCGCCGTGGAATTTTTCCAGGATTGTCGTGGAGCCGGCGATGCTCGCGGCTTTTTTCACATATTCCGCGCTGTTGGCGGCTACCAGTTCCGGCAGCCCGGCGTTTTCCAATATACTGGTGCCGATGCGCGACGCATGCGTCTTTCCCCGCAAGGTAACGACAGGGACACCCATGACGAGCGCCTCGCAGGTAGTAAGCCCACCGGTAAACGGCGTCGTATCGAGGGCGACGTCAACGTCGTGGTATTGTTCCAAATAATCGGGACTGTAAGGACGCAAATCGACCCTTGCGGCGTCGAGGCCGACGCTGGAGAAACGCGCTTTGACTTCCGCTTCGCCGTCCGGCACGGAAGCGATTTTCCCCTTGATGAGAAGCCGCGAGCCCGGCACCGCTTCGAGGACGGCCCGCCAAAGCACCAGGGTTTCACGGCTCGCTTTCGCAAAGTTATTGAAGCTGCCGAACGTCACATAGCCGTTGCGAAGCGCGGGAGGCTCCGACGCAAGCGGCGGAAGCGCGCGCAGCATAGTCGGGTCGTAGCAGAGATGGCATCCCTGCAGCCGCACGAGACGCTCGGAAAAATCTCCCGCCTCCCGATCCGGCGGCGAGCAGTAAACGTCGCTCATGAAATAATCTATCTCACGGAGCCCGGTGGAGCCAACATCCCCGATGGCCGTCATTTGAATCGGCGCGGGACGGTAAGCGAGCGTCGCAAGGCTCGACCCTTGGGAATGGCCCGCAAAATCCACCAAGATGTCCACATGATCCCGATAAATGCGGCGGGCCGCCTCCTGCGGGGAAAGGCCCTGCAAATCTCGCCAGTTCACCGTGCTCCGCCGGAAACGCTGGGTGACGTTGTCCGGCGTACCCGTCATATAGCAAAACACGTTGAAATCGAGCTTCGCAAAGTTCCGAAAGAACGGAGACAGGAAATTCGCCACCGCATGCTCCCGAAAATCGGGAGAGATGTAACCGATCCGCATTTTCCGGTCCGGAACCGAAGACGGACGCGTGTGCGGCATCGTGACCTTCGCACCGAAAAAGCCGTTAATCCCTTCCCGGACGGACCGGTTTTGCTGTCCCTCCGAACGATAATTGGAAAGGAACAGCGCTTTGCTGTAAAGCTCCTCTTTCACCATCGGATCGTGCAGGAAGCCCGCCAACTGGAAAAGATATTCCGCCGCCTCGTCCGGCCGCGCCAAAAGATAGCAGGCGTCGGTCAGAATACGCCCCGCGCGTTCCAGGATTGCCATATCGTAGAGCGCGATCTGCCCCATGCGGGCCTGCCCCAGCGCCCAAAGACGCTTCAGCACATCGACGGCCTGGCGCATCTCAAAGCGCAGAGCATGTATCTCTCCCGCCACCAAAAGCAGCCGCCAATGATTCGGCGCGCTGTCCCACACCCGGCGAACGACCACCTCCGCCGTTTCCTCTTCCCCCAGATACAGGGACGCCTGCGCGAAAAGCGCCTGCCCGTCCACATCGTCCATGTCGTGGGCCAGGATTTCCCGGGCGCAGGCGCGCATTCCTTTGAAGTCTCCGTCATGGCAGAACCTCGCGGCCGTTTCCAGCCATTCTTCCTTATTTTGTTCTATATCCGCATCTATCCGTTCGTCCATGCCTTCCTCCATCGTTCCGCGCATATTTTCTCAATAATAAACCATTCGCCGCCGAAAAAAAAATTCCTTTTTCTTTCCTTCAAAAATGCGCGTGAAAAAATTTTTCGTCCATCCGTCCCAAAAACGATTTTTCCATTGCAATCCAAACCGCTTCGCATTATAATTATGGCAAGTATGAATTGTCTGACAAGATGCAATGTGTCTTTCGGACAACGGGAAAGCCTGCGGGTGCTCCGAGCGTATCGCTTGTCACGGACACGCAGGAATCACACGGGGGTTCTCCTGCAACTACTATTATTTTATAAGGAGTGGAATGTATGAAGAAAAAAGCACTGGCGTTATTCATGATCCTCTGCGTAGCGCTGACGACGGCTCTCGTCGCAGGCTGCGGTGGCGGGCCGAAACCGCAGTCGTCCGGTTCGGGTTCCGGTTCGGGCGCGGCGGGCGCTAAGAACAAGCTTGTGATTTACACTTCGATGAAGGAAGCCCTGATCAGCGGTATCGTCGAAGGTTTCAAGAAGAAAAACCCCGGCGTCGAAGTCGATTATCAGTCGGCTGGCGCAGGCAAGCTGATGGCGAAGATCGCCGCCGAGAAACAGAGCGGCCATATCCTCGCGGACGTCATTTGGACCAGCGAAGTTCCCGATTTCTATCAGATGAAATCCCAGGGCATGCTGGAAGTTTACAAGACCCCGATTTTCAACGAACTCCTGAACCCGTTTGACGATTACGACGGCAGCTTCACGGCAGCGCGTCTCGGCACCCTCGGTATCGTTTACAACACAGACAAGATCAAAGAAGCTCCGACCCAGTGGTCTGACCTCCTGAAGCCGGAATACAACAAGGGCTTCGGTATCGCCGACCCGGCTCTCTCCGGCACGTCCTACATGAGCGTCGCTCTCTTGGAGAAGCAGTTCGGCTGGGATTTCTTCAACAAGCTGCATGACAACGGCACGCGCATCGGCAAAGGCTCCGGCCAGGTCGTTGACGACACCTCCTCCGGCGAGCTCGTCGCCTGCCTCGGCGTCGACTACATCACCAACAGCAAGATCGCGAAAGGCGCGCATCTGAAGATGGCGTATCCGCCCGAACTGCTGATGGTTCCGAGCCCGGTCGCGATCTTCAAGGGCGCGAACAACGTCGAAGCCGCGAAGAAATTCGTCGATTACCTGTTGAGCCAGGAAGCCCAGCAGAAAGTCGCCGAAGCCGGCACGGTCCCCGTCCGCAAAGACGTCAAGATTCCCGAGAAGTACAACCTCCCCGCTCCTGAGGTCGCCCTCAAGAACGGCATCAAGGTGAGCTACACCGAAATCCTCCCGAAGAAGGAAGAGACGATCAAGAAGTTCACGGAGATCATCAAGAAGTAAGAACTATATGACGCCTCGGCGCGTCCGGTAGGCGGCGGAACACGAGCGTTCCGCCGCCTGCTTTATATCAAAACGCTTACATGAATTTTAAGGAGGAAACTCATGGATAACATGGACATTATCCGTGTGGAGAACGTGTCGAAAGGGTATCCGAATCACCCTGTGCTTCAGAACCTTTCGCTCACGCTGAAAAAGGGCGAGTGCTTCACGCTGCTCGGTCCTTCCGGCTGCGGGAAGACCGTGCTTCTGCGGCTGCTCGCCGGGTTTGAGTCCGCCGACGCGGGGAAGATTTTTATCGGCGATACGCTGGTGAACGACCCCGATGCGCGGATTGCCGTGCCGCCGGAAAACCGCGGGCTCGGCGTCGTGTTCCAGGACTACGCCGTCTGGCCGCACATGACCGTTTTCGAGAATGTGGCGTATCCTTTGAAGATCGCCGACCGTCCGAAAGACGAGATCAACGAGCGCGTCATGCGCATGATCGACATCGTCGGCATGAAGGGGCTCGACAAGCGCCTGCCGTCGGAGCTTTCCGGCGGCCAGCAGCAGCGCGTCGCATTGGCCCGCGCCCTCGTCGCCGACCCGGCCCTGCTGCTCCTCGACGAGCCGCTGTCAAACCTGGACGCGAACCTGCGCGAGGAAATGCGCTTCGAGATCAAAGAGCTGCAGCGGCAGCTCGGCGTCACGGTGCTTTACGTCACCCACGACCAGGAAATCGGCCTCGCCATTTCCGACCGCGTGGCCATCATGAACGCCGAAGGCGCGATCCAGCAGATCGGCACGCCCTGGGAAATCTTCGAGAAGCCGGTCAATCCCTTCGTGTTCAACTTCATGGGCATCGCGAATTTCATCGACGTGCGCAAAGAGAACGGCGCGTTCCTCGTCGGAAAAGGCAGCCAGCCGATTCCGTGGGAAACGCCCGCGGGCGACGCTGCGGACTGGGTAGCGGCCTTCCGTCCGTCGGACGTCAGGATCGCCCGCAGCGGCGGCGGGCTGCACGGCGTTATCCGCCGCGCGAACTTCCTCGGCGCCATGATGGACTACCTGATCGAGATCGACGGCACGCACCTTCGGACGAGCCTCGAAACCCATCACGCCATCGCGCAGGATTTGATGTTCAAGGCGGGCGACGAGTGCTCGCTGTCGTTCTTGAGCCTGCATTGGTTCGAGAAGGAATCGCTGAAGGGGGTGCTTGAGGAATGAACACGAAAAGCTCTTTCGGCGTGGCGCAGATCATCCTGTTCCTGTCCATCGCCATTCTTGTCGTCGTCGTCGCGTTCCCGGTGCTCTTGATTTTATTCAACGCATTCTGGGTCGAGGACCACTTCAACTTCTCCGGGGCCATCGAAATCCTGAAGGAGCCGGAGACGTTCAAGGCGCTGATAAACTCGCTGATCATCGCGGGCATGTCCACCATTGGCTCCACCATCGTCGGCACCTTCTTCGCGTGGCTGGTCACGCGCACCGATATGCCGCACAAGCGGTTCATGAAGAGCATGTTCCTCGTGCCGTTCATGCTGCCGTCCTTCATCGGCGCCATGGCATGGAAAATGCTGCTCTCGCCGAACGCGGGCTTCATCAACCGGTTCTTCATGGACAACCTCGGCTTTGACGGCCCGATCTTCAACCTTTACAGCTATTACGGCATTTCCGCCGTCGAAGTCATGTATCTGTTCCCCTTCGTCTTCATCCAGGTCTGCGGCGCGCTGGAGCGCATGGACCCGACGCTGGAGGAATCGGCGCGCATCTCGGGCGCGGGGCTCTTCACCATCACGAGGAAGATCACGATCCCGCTGGTACTGCCCTCGATCCTTTCCGGCGCGCTCCTGATCATGCTTTACTCCATGGCTCATTTCGGCACCGTCGCCGTCCTCGGTATCGAGAACGGCATCTACAATATCCCGGTACTGATCTATGAGCGCATCCACCAGTCGGGCGGCTCCTTCGAGTCCATCCGCACGGGCACCGTGCTGGCCACCGTGCTGGTCATCAGCGCGGCCTGCATCATCTGGGCGCAGCGCAAGATTCTCGGCTCCGGCCACTACCAGATCATCGGCGGCAAGAGCTTCCGCCCGATGGAGCTGAAGCTTCGCGGTCTCAAATACCCGCTGATGTTCTTCTGCTTCGCCTATATCGCGTTCACCATCGTATTGCCCACCGTCGTGATCTTCCTTGTCGGCGGCCTCAGTACCTACGGCCTGTCCTTCACGCCGGAAAACCTGTCGCTGGACAACTTCAAGTTCATCCTGTTTGAATACGACGTAACCCGCGACGCGATCTTCAACAGCGTCACGCTGGGCCTGACCGCCGCGATCATCACCATGTTCGCCGGCGTCATGATCTCCTACGTCATCGTCAAGATGGACGTCAAGGGCAAAGGCATCCTGGAATTCCTCGGCATGCTGCCGTTCTCGGTCCCGGGCTCGGTCATCGCCCTCGGCGTTATCCTCGCATGGAGCGGCCAGTTCGGAATCAACCTCTACAACACCGTCTGGATTATCCTCGTGGCCTACATCGCCCGCTATATGGCGTTCTCCCTGAAAGCCAACAGCGCGGCCCTCGAACAGGTCCACGACTCGCTGGTCGAGGCCTCCCGCGCCTGCGGCGCGACCATGTGGCAGTCCCTGAAGGACATCGTGCTGCCGCTGGTCAAGCCGGGCATGTTCGCGGCCTTCTTCCTGATCTTCCTGCCGTCGCTGCGCGAGCTGACCGTCTCGATCATGCTCTACGCGCCGACCACGCGCACCATCGGCGTCGCCATCTACACGCTGAACGAGGACGGCGAGACCGTCATCTCCTGCGCGCTGGCCGCCATCGCCCTGATCATCATCATCGTCGGGCAGACGGTCATCAACCATTTCACGAAAAAGGAGAGTGAGTGACGATGGCAGGCTTTGTACGTCTGATCGGCGTGACGAAACGGTTCGGCGACGTCACCGCCGTCAACAATCTGAACTACGAGATCGGCAAGGGCGAATGCTTCTCGATGCTCGGCCCCTCCGGCTGCGGCAAGACCACGACGCTCCGCATGGTGGCGGGCTTCGAGGATTTGACCGAAGGCGAGGTCTGGGTCGGCGACCAGCTCTTTTCCTCGCCGGCGAAAAACCACTACACCCCGCCGGAAAAGCGGAACTTTGGCATGGTGTTCCAGGCCTTCGCCGTCTGGCCCCACCTTTCCGTCTATGAGAACGTGGCGTTCCCGCTGCGCATCCGGAAGCTCTCGGAAAGCGAGATCGACCAGCGCACGATGGACGCGCTGAAAGCGACGAACCTTGTGGCAGCGAAGGACCAAAGCCCGGACTATCTGTCCGGCGGCGGCAAGCAGCGCGTGGCTCTCGCCCGCGCCCTCGCCATCAATCCTGACGTGATGCTCCTCGACGAGCCGCTCTCCTCCCTCGACCCGCATCTCCGCGAGGAAATGCGCTTCGAGATTAAGGATCTGCAGATGAAATACGGCTTCTCGATCATCTACGTCACCCACGACCAGTCCGAGGCCATGGCGCTGTCCGACCGGATTCTCGTCATGAAGCTCGGCGTCGTGCAGCAGATCGACACGCCGCTGAATATCTACAACAATCCCGCGAACAAATTCGTGTTCAGCTTCATCGGTCTGTCGAACTTCCTGGCGGTCAATCAGGACGGAAGCAGCGCCCAGCTGCCGGGCGGCGTATCGCTTCCGGCGGGGGTCACGGTTCCCGACCGTCTCGCGGGCGAAAGCGTCGTTTCGTGGGCGAGCCGCCCCTCCGAGATCGACTTCCTCCCCGCCGACGACCCGACAGGGCTCCACGGCGTCGTAAACCGCAAAGCGTTCCTCGGCGAGATCATCGACTACCAGATCCAGGTCGGCGAGCAGACACTCCGCGTGCAGAAAGGCCGCCGCGATCCCGGCCCGGAACCGGGCGAGAATTGTGCGCTGCGCTTCCTGCGCCCGTTCTGGTACAAAGAGGACGAGTAAGGCCACGGCAAACGAAAACGCCGTCCCGAATATGGGGCGGCGTTTTTGAAAAATTAAAACCCTGGAAAGGACGATACCGACATGGACAAGCACAGACACAATCCCGCCACGGCGGCGACTGTCAAGAAGAATGCGGAAATGTTCGGGATTCTTGATTTCGGCGACAAACAGGAAGCGGAATTCGCACGGCGCGGCCTGATCGCCGAAGTCGATTCCCTCGAAATCAAGAATGCGTCGGGCGAAATCATTTGGAGCCAGGCAGCCTCCAATTTCCTCGACGAAACGGAAACGGCCCCGGACACCGCAAACCCCAGTCTTTGGGAAAATGCAAAGAACAACCATGTCACCGGGCTGTTCGAAGTCACGGACGGCATTTACCAAGTACGCGGCTTCGACATGGCGAATATCACGCTGATTGCGGGAAACACCGGGTGGATCATCTTCGACGCGGCGATGGCAGTGGAAAGTGCGCAGGCTGCGATGGCGCTCGTCGAGAAGCACCTCGGCAAACGTCCGATCAAAGCGATGCTGATTTCCCATCCCCACATCGACCACTTCGGCGGCGTCAAGGCTTTCATGTCCGACGAAGAAGCGGCGGACGGCAGCCTCCCCATCGAAGAGCAGCTCTCCAGCGGAAAGATTCCGGTCATCGTGCCGCAAGGCTTCACGCAGCACGCCATGTCGGAAAATCTCTACGCGGGACGCGCCATGGGCCGCCGCGCGCACTACCAGTACGGCGCGCATCTGGACAAGAGTCCGGTCGGAGCGTTGGCTATCGGCATCGGCATGGGACAGACAGTTCACGGCACAGTTTCCTTTATCACACCGACTTGGGAAATCCGGGAAACGGGAGAACGTCTCGTCATTGACGGCGTGGAAATCGAGTTCCAGATGACGCCCGGCACGGAAGCCCCGGCGGAAATGAACGCCTATTTCCCGCAGAAAAAAGCGCTCTGGCTCGCCGAAAACTGCACCGCGACGCTGCACAATCTCTACACGCTGCGCGGCGCGCAGGTGCGCGACGGCAACGCCTGGGCGAATTATATCGTCGAGGCCGCCGCGCTTTACGGCGACAAAACGGAAGTCACGTTCCAGTCCCATAACTGGCCGCACTGGGGAAAAGACGTGGTCCGCGCCTACCTGATGGACACTGCGGCCGTTTACAAGTACATCAACGACGAAACTCTCGCCCTCCTGAACCTCGGCCATACCTCCAATGAAATCGCGCACACTTTGACGCTGCCGAAGGCGCTGGCGAAGAACTGGTACACGCGTCCGTATTACGGCACCGTGGCGCACGACGCAAAAGCCGTCTATCAAAAATTCATGGGCTGGTACGACGCGAATCCCGTCCACCTGAACCAGCTCCCGCCCGAGGAAAGCGCGAAAAAATGGGCGGAATACCTCGCCCTCGGCGGCACGGCAGCGGCTATGGAAAAAGCGCGGCAGGATTATGGAGCCGGAGAATATCAATGGGTCGCGGAATTCACGAATCGCCTCGTATTTGCCGACCCGAAAAACGAGGAAGCGCGAGCTCTATGTGCGGACGCGCTGGAGCAGCTGGGCTATCAAGCGGAATCCGGCCCGTGGCGCAACTGCTACCTGACGGGAGCGATGGAACTTCGCGAAGGCAACCGGGAAGCCGGTCTCGGTGAGAGACACGCCTTCGACGGCGACATGGTGAAGAACCTCACGCCGGAAATGGCCTTTGACTACATCGGCATACTGCTTGACCGCGGCAAGCTGGCGGACGAGGATTTTTCCATTCGTTTCGAGCTGACCGACAGGAAAGAGACATACATAGCCTATCTGCGTTACGGCGTACTGCTCCATGCCAAAGGCAACGGGGACGCCGACGCCGTCGTCCAATGCCCGACGCAGGCGCTCCTGCTCTTGGCGGCGGGCGCGGACAAAAAATTCCGGGGCGTGGCGAAAATCGCGGGCGACGCTTCGCGCTTCGATCTGTTGCTTGCCTCTCTTCACCGCTTCGCGGACGGCGCGGCGGGAGACTTCAATATCGTTGAACCGTAACGGCGAAAAATAGGCTGCCATAAAAAAATCTGAGGTAAGAAAGCAAGAATTTCTTACCTCAGATTTTTTATGTTGAAAATGAAACTGGAGCAAACGCTTACACAGCAGCGGCTCCAAAATGAACAGAAAAATTCCTGATTGCAAAAATTACTGCCGCAGGAAGAAACGCCTTCTCGCGGCAGCAATTTTTACGGTCTCGCTGCGGGCTCTTCCCCCGCGTGCCGCAGCGCTTCCTCGATAAACGCGCGGCAGGTCGCCTCGGAAAGCCTCGCTTCCTTTTCCTTGTTCGCTATATTCTCCCATTTCTTCCGGAGTTTTTTCGCCAGCTTCTTCGTCCGCTTTTCATCGCCCTGCCGTTTGGCCTCGAGCAGGTCGAGAGCGAGACTGTCGGCTTCGGCGAGACGTCCAAGCTGCTTCAGCTGCCGCTTGCATTCGCGGAGTATTTCCTTCGGCAGCTTGCGCCGCAAAAGCTCCGCCGCGTCTTGCAGCGCGTCGAATTTTTGCCGCAGCGACGCCGCGCGGCCGGCGACGTCCTCCCCGCTTTGCCACGCGCGCCAAAAGTCGTCCATTTCGGCGCGAAGCGCCGCGCCGTCGTTCCTGCCGATATGCGCCCAGTTGTTTTCAAGGCGCTGGCTTTGGTCGGCGAACAGCTCCATTTCCGGCGCGAGGTCACCGTATTGCTCGCGGATCGCGGCTTCCCAGGCGGTCTGCGGGTCGTAGCTTTCCGGCGCCGAAGCGCAAGCCGCCCCCGTGGCGAGGGCAATCTTCGACGTCTCCTCGAATGTCATCGGATTGAAGAACAGCGCGGGAATCTCCGCGTCCTTCGGCAGCGGTCCGACGGGGCCGAGGGCCAGCTTCGCTTCCATGTAGTCGTTGACCGGATAGTTCCACCAAACGCCGAGCCGCCGCCCGTAAAGCGCCGCCGCGCCGTCAAGCGTCTCCCGCGGCAGTCCCTCCATCGCGACGCCGTCGCCGGTGAAAAGAGGAACCGCTGTTTTGGGCAGCCCCTTGGAAAACGCCTTCGTATAGGGCTTCACCGCGCCGCCCGGTTCCCGCATGTCGGGCAGATAATATTCCGTCGGCACGGTGATGAGCGGCGAAACGTCGCCGTGCGCCGCGACGAAATGCTCGTCGAGCCAGCGCAGCAGCTCCGCCTGCCCGCTCCCGTCCTTTTCCTTGATATCGTCGAAGAAAATCGCGAAATCCCGTGCGCCGACGGCGTAAACGGCTTCCAGCTTCTCCAGGAGCTTTTCCCGGTCCTCCGCGCCGTGCAGCGGCGCATACGAGAAATCCAGCCCCGGCGACACGGCGAAGATGAATCTCACCTGACGCGTTTGCGCCTCGCGAATGAGAAACGCCAGCTTTTTCATTTTCGATTTCGGGTACGGCTCACGCCATTTCTCCCGATGATAAGGGTCGTCCTTCGGCGCGTAGATGTAAGCGTTCAGCCCGTGCGCCTCGCAAAATGCCAGCATGTCGGCGCGCTGGGCCTGCGTCCACGGCTTGCCGTAAAAGCCCTCGACCACGCCGCGAAGGGGAATCGGCGCGGCCAGCGCCGACCCCTGCACAAAAATGGCGAGCAGTACGCTCGCCAAAATGTTTTTCAGACTCATTTCTTCTTCCCTTTGACCGCATCCATCATGATCTTCTGGTTCGCCAGCGCCGCCTCGTTGTTGTCGTGGATCTCGTCCGTCACGATGAAGAAATCCTTCCACGCGGCTTCGTAATCGCCTAACTTCGCATGGGCGATGCCGATCCCGACGCGGGCGTCCGCCGACTGCGGATTCAGCGCAAGCTCCCGCTCGAAGTCCGCGATCGCGTCTTTGTAACGGTCCGCCAGCAAATAAAGATTGCCCCGATTGTACCACGGCTGCGGCATCATGGGGTCGAGCGCGATGGCCGCCGTGTAGTCGGCCTCGGCCTTCGCCAGATCATGCAGCGCCTCGTAGCAGATCGCCCGATCCAAATACGCCTCGGCGGAGGGCGAAAGCTCGATAGCCTTGTCATAATCCAAAACCGCACGCTCCGTCTCCCCCGCGTAGAACCGTGCCACGGCGCGGCGGATATAGGCGTTCGGATCGTCCGGCGCGCGGCGCACGGCCTCGGAAGCGTTCAAAAGGGACGTGGGCGAGCCGTCGGGCACCTTCGCCTGCCGCCAGAGGTTCAGGATATCCTGTCCGTAGTAAGTGCCGGGCACCGCCCATTTGCCGTTGAGCCCCGTCCACGTCTTGACGATGCCGTGGATGTCCGGGCGCTTCTCAATGACCAGCTCGTAGCGCGGATCGATGACTTCCGTCTCCGGCCTGCGGGTCGTCGTATAGACCATCAAATGCTGGATATGGGCGCGGACGCCGAGCCGAGCCGTCTCGAACCGCGCCCCCGGCTCATGGTTTCCCGTGGCGCCGAGGCCGCAATAGTTGTTCTGGTCCGCCGTCACGTCGCCGCCGTATTTGAAAAATCCCGTTTCCTTGCAGGCCTGGCACAGCGCAATGTCGGCGCGGATGCCTTCGCGGCCCGCCTCCTCGTAATAGAATCGGACGAGATCTTCCACGGTGCAGGAAATATCCGGCGTCGGGTTGCGCCGCAGGATGAAATCCACCATCTGCTTTTCCGTCGCCTCGGAACGGCCGAAAATTGTCACGTCCTCAAGGTCGCCGCTCTTCGGCAGAATCGGCGTCTGAAAGGAGCCGCCCATCGTCCACACGGCGTTGGCGAGCTTCGCCCTGTCCAGCTCTCCCGGCGGCGCGGACGGGAACTCCGGTTTCGCCTCCGCCTTCGGTTTCTTGTCATGCGCTCTCGCCCCGCAGGTCGCGCCCGGCGTATAAGCGCCGTTTCCCGCCTCCGGCGACGCGAAAAAACAGCCGAGGCAAAGGAATCCCGCCGCCGAAGCGGAAATCAAAGCCGTCTTTGAAAAAGTTCTCATCGTACTCCTCCCAGTCTGTGCGCCGTGATGACCGTATGGCTCCCGGCGTGGACGGTCAGCGTGCAGCCGCCCGACGTGATATAGATATTCTTGCCCCGACGCTCCATGACGGCGTCCGGCGCCGCAACCCGCGCCCTGCACCATGCGACCACGTCGCCCGTGTCCGGCGCGGCGTTCCGGCGAATCCGTTCCTCTCCCATGGCGGTAGTGTGGAGGTCCGCCAACAGCGCCGCCCGCTCCTCCGCCGTCATTTCAAGTATTTTTCCTCCAGCTTCGCCATCGTGCCGTCCGCGCGCAGCTCGGCGAATACGAAATTGATATAGTTCAGGAATTCCTGATCGCCCTTCATCATCAGCGCGCCGCAGGAATGGATCGTGAAGGGGCGGTCTACCATCGGCGCGGCCAGGCGCTTGTCGAGCCGCACATAATGATTCGCCTCCACCACCTCGGTAATCATGATATCGGCCTCGCCCTCGGCGATACGGGACGGGATTTCCGCGTTCTGCTGATGGACGATGAGCTTCGCGTGTTTCAGGTTCGCATGGGCGAATTTCTCGTTGGTGCCGCCCGGATTGATCATCACGCGCACGTCCGGCTTGTCGATATCCTCGAGGCTTTGGAACTTTTTCGCGTCCGCCGCGCGGCAAAGGATCGTCTTGCCGAAATAGCCGACGCCGTAACCGTCGGACATTGCCATGATCCGGGCGCGGGTGAAATTGCGGGAAATGCCGCAAAGCGCGAAATCGAACTTGTCCGCCAGCGTATCCTCGGTCAGCGTGGGCCAGCTCGTCGGCACATACTCAATCTCAACGCCCAGCGACTTCGCGATAATCTGCGAAAGCTCCGCGTCGATGCCCTCATATTCGCCCGTCTCCGGGTTCAGATACGACATCGGGCGATAATCGCCCGTGGTGCCGATGCGGATCGTGCCGCGCTCGGCGATTTCCTCCAGCCGCCCCGCGTCCGCCCGCATCGGCGCGAACAGCAGCGCCGCCAGCGCGAATACCGCCCACAGGAAAAATAACCGGCCGTTTCTCTGATTCCTCATTTTCTTTCTTCCTTTCATGACTTTCATTCCTCCGGATCGTCGAAACCCAGCGCCCACGTCGCGGCGAATCCCACGGCATAGGCGACGACGACACCCAAAAGGTACATCAAAACATGGTCCGTCGCACCCGCCAACGGCAGGCCCGAGATGCCGAGCGTCGCCGCGCCTACCGCGAAATGCGCCTGCACCGCGCCGCCCGCCGCGCCGCCAATACAGGCACCGACAAACGGCTTGCCCAGCGGCAGCGTGACGCCGTAAATCAGCGGCTCCCCGACGCCCATCAGCCCAACGGGAAGCGCCGACGCCACCGTCTTTTTCAGTCGGCGGCTCTTCGTCCGCACATAGACGGCCATCGACGCGCCCACCTGTCCCGCGCCCGCCATTGCCAGGATCGGCAGCAGCACCGTCACGCCGTAGCGGGCAATCAGGTCCACATGGATCGGCGTCATGGCCTGATGGATGCCGAGCATCACCATCGGCAGCCAAAGCCCGCCGAGCACGAAGCCCGTGACCGCGCCGCCCGACCCGACGGCCGCCGTAGCCGTCCGCCCGATCCAATCCGAAAGCACGCCGCCCAAAGGCTGCACCACGAGCACCGTCGCCGTCCCGGCCAGCAGGACCGTAAGCAGCGGCGTCAGGAACAAATCAAAAATCTCCGGCACGACGCGGTGCAGCCGTTTTTCAAGCCACACGCCCATCCCCGCCGCCAGCACAACGGAAATCACGCCGCCCCGCCCCGGCAGCAGCGGCGCATCGGAAAGCGTCACGTTCGCAAGCCCCGGATGGCTGATAACCGCCGCCAGCACGCCGCCCAAAATCGGCGTCCCGCCGAAAACCTGCGCCGCGCTCCAGCCGACGAAAAGATTCATGCCCCAGAACACCGCGTTGCCGAACACCGCAAGAAGCTTCACCAGCGGCGCGTTCGCCGCCTCCGGCGCAAGCTTCAGATACACGCCTAAAATCCCCGTGATCAGTCCGCAGGCGATGAAACCGGGAATCAGCGGCACGAAAATACTCGCGATGCGGCGGAAAAACAGCTTCACCGGCGTCGCGTTCTTCGCCTTGATTGCCTCGCGGAGCGCCTCGACCTCCACGTTCGCGCCGGACTTCTTTTTCGCCGCCGCCCGGTCGGCCGCCATAAACGACCGCACCTCGTCCGCCACCGCCTGCACGCGTCCCGGCCCCAGCACGATCTGAAACTCATCCCCGACGTCAAGGGCGCCGATTACGCCCTTGACGCCCTTGACCGCCGCCACAAGCGCCGCGTCTTTTCTCACCAGCCGTACGCGAAGCCGCGTCATGCAGTTCGTCGCCTGCAGGATATTATCCGCGCGCCCGAGCCGTTCATAAAGCTCCTGTGCGATTCTTGCCTGTTCTGCGTCAGCCATTCTGTCCTCCCAGCCTCACGCCGCGTCGTCCTCCTCATTCTCTCCGGAGAAATACGCCTCGATGCGCGCCGCCACGTTCTCCTGCAAATTCCGATAGAAGAATTGATAATCGTAAATGTGATAGACGCCCTGCGGGAAAATCGAGAGCCCCGACGGATATGCCTCCGGCGAAACGTCCGGCGCCTTCAGCGCGCCGCGCTTCATATCGATATACGCGCCCGTCAGATGCGGGATCTCCTTGACAATATTGCCGCTGACGTCGACGAAGCACGCGCCTTTGTTCAGGCTCTTGTCCGCCTCTTTCCAATCCGTGCGCCAATTCAGCGGATTAATGGCCAGCGCCCGCACCCCCTCGGGGATAATCGGCGACCATGCCAACGACGGCTCCTCGGTATTGAACGTGACGATAACGCCCGTGTCCCGCTCGCCCTCGGCAAAATGCAGATACGGCGCGGCGCGAAGCTCCTCCACCGTCACGCGCCAGCCGATCGGATATGCGGCCACGAGATTATCCTGCAGCTCCTCGTCGCGGAAAAACTCCTTCATCAGCCGCAGCACATGATCGGCGCCCTGTGAAAAGCCCGCCAGGATAAACGGCCGGCCGTCGTTGTACTTCGCGAGATAATAAAGGAACGCCGCGCGAACGTCTTTGTATGCGAGCTTCAAATACTTCTCGCCTTCCGCCTCCGGCATCTCGTAAACCGAAAGCCCCGCCATACCGTAATAAGGAGCGAAAAAGCGCGCGTCCGCATCGTAAATCCCACGCTCCATGTTCACCGCCCCGACGAAATTCGCCCGCGCCTGCGTGTCGGCGAAATCCATGTTGCGGTTCTCCGGATTGCCGAAAAGCACCAACGGGCAGACGAAGAACACGTCCACCGGCTTCTCGCTCTCGCCCGATTCGCAGTAGGCCCAATTCTCCGGCCGGCTGTAATCCGCCGCCTCTGCCCGCCAGCCCGTCGCCGCACACAAAAGCAGCGCGAGGAAAAAAACGACCGCTTTTCTCATTGCTGATTCCTCCCGTCGTAATATATACGCAATCAACTATAGTATAACATAAAAACGCCCCGCGGCACAGCACCGCGAGGCGGATAAAACACAGAACGCTTCTCTATTTCTTCTTTTGCAACAGCTTCTCATACGCCGCCCGGTAATCCTCGGCCGCCTTTTTCAAATCCTGCGTCCCGATCTCGCATTCCTTCCCCGAAATATCGTCGCAGATCGTCGTCGTTCCCGGCGCGATCTCGAGACTGAACACGTTCCCGGCGAAAGCGCCGGTCTTCTTTTTACCCGAAACGACCTCGTCCAGCGCGGCCACGATCTCCGCGCCGAAATTTCGCGCCTCCCCCACGAGGAACGTCGCCGCCAGCTCGTATTTCTTATCCGCGAAGGTCACAACGGGAATCGGATTTTCTTTGCCCTCGATTTCAATTTTATACTTCAGCATCATTTCTTCCCCCGATGAACCGGAAAGGCCGTCAGGATTTTCCGATTGTCGTCCAAATACATATCGATCTCCAGCTTGCCCGCGTGCCCGATCCAAAGCGAGCCGCGCGGATTCTGCTTATCGGCCAGCGCGTCCTTGTACGCGGTATTGATGGCGTCCACCACGTCCTGCGGCGACCAGTCCTCAGGATAGAAGGAACTGAAGCCCTCCTTCTTCACGCCGTCCACCTCGACCTTCGCCGTGAAGACGCCGTTCTCGTCCTTCTTGCCGCGCGTACCGTCAAGGATCCGGCCCTTGCTGTCCTCGACGCGGCTGTAATGGAAGCCGGTGGCCTTTCCCTTCTTATTGACCGTACCGTCGAAGATATGCTCGAGACCGTGCCGCGAGAAATTCTCCGTATTCTTGAGCCGCTTAACGTCGCTCATCGTATAGCCGGACTTCTTGTCCTTCTTGTCCTGTTTATCCTGCTTTTCCTGCTTCTGCGGCTTTTGCTGCTGCGCCTGCTGCGTCTGCGCCGAGCCGCTCCCCGAGGACGCGCCCTTGCTCCCGCCGCAGCCCGCCGCGAAAACCATCAACGCCATCACCGCGAAAACGGCAATCAGCTTCAAAAAAGTACGTTTCATACGCGATGTTCCTTTCCGTAAAGTGATAACATTCGCGTTTATTATACTCTCCCCCGGCAGGCCTGACAAGAGAAGCAATTCCAACACCTCATACAAATTGACTTTTTCATTGTTTTGCAGTACACTAAATATGCCGAAAGGGTGGAGCTTGGCATAAAAAGTGACGAAGCCCTGTATTCGGACGAGGGACGCGGATGCCCGGACAGCCCCTCCACATAGAAATACCAAAGCACCCTGCAAAGCGCAAGGTGCTTTTTCTTATTCCCAAAACTTTTATTCCACGCCCGACAACGGAGGGTGCCTTGCGTCCGCTGTTTGCCGCGATTGCGAAACCAAGGCAAAATTATTATAATATCTTGCAGAATAATATTTGCACGAAAACGGGAGGAAATTATGATTACCCCGGAAAATTTTGCCGACGCTCTGCGCGTGATGGGTTTCACCAAGAATGGAAATCTGTATGAAAAGGAATTTCCCGCCTTCGGCGCCAGCCTGAAAGCCGGCCTCAAAGCGCAAAGAAATCTTGCTTGCCCGGCACGAACAGGCGATAGAGAAGTATGTTAGGTGGGGAATTGCATAAGGGGGTCAAAAAGGAGCCCGGACAATGAAATGCCTGAAATGTGCGGCGGAAGCCGTGAAAAGCACACCACCGATGTGACGGATTTGGGGAATTGCTTAATCATTATTCGGAATGTGCCCTACTATAAATGTACGGAGTGCAATGAAATTTTATATACCGGCGATGTAATCCGCAAATTGGATGCAATAATTGCCAAGGCGAAGCAAACGCTGAACGAAATTTCGGTGATTGATTTTGCAAAAAAGGCGGCATAGCCCCATCAAAAATCTCCTCGTACAAAAACGGGGAGATTTTCTATTTTTCTCTTTGATAAATGCAAAAAAAGCCCGCGAAGCAAAGCTTCACAGGCTTCAATACAACAAAGCAGAGAGGCAATCTTATATGGATGGCGACCACCGTACGGCATTTATAGTCTCCGCCCTGTCAACCGTTCAACCCCTTTTTTATCCCAAAACATATTCTCCCAATAAAAATACGCGTCTTTTCGCTTCTTGAATATGCGATACGGCTCGTCGGTATTGTCATAAATGTGAACGATATCACATGTTTCCACGAGCGCAGGAATCAAGGAAAGTGCCGCTGTATAGCGCGATTTGATTTTTTCTTTTGGAACGTCATGCCCGCCTGCCGCGAAGCGCGACCGCACACGCATGATATTGACGGCCACGTCTGCCGTAAGAACGTAAATACAGCGAATGAAAAATCCCTTTTCTTTCGCTTTTCGCAAAAGATTCAAATTGCGCTCCGTGGACAGCACCGTTTCAAATGTGAATCCCTGCCCAAGCGCAACCTGTTTCTCTCGAAGAGCTTCCGCTTGTTTGGCCGCGTCCAAATCGTCGCATTGCGTCGTCCGTTTGATGTCGTCCGCATTGATATATGGCTCAATGATTTTTGCCATGCGCGCAATCGTCGATTTTCCGCTCCCATTCGGTCCGGCAAAAACGATGATTTCCGGCTTCTTGCCCTCAGGATTCTGCATATTCGCGTCTCCCGTCGGCATATTCCAAATATGCCTGCCGTTTTTTTACGTCATATCCGGCAATCGGTGTTCCTTTGACCCGCTTGATCTCATTGTCGATGCGAATGGACGCCTTGAAGCGTTCCGTCAGTTCATCGTCGCTGACGCCGCAAGTAAAATCCAGCTCGTTCGTTTCCTTCATCATCAATCCCTCCCTATATGGATTGTGAAATAATCATTTCGTCGATAATCCGCCTTGTCATGATAAAGATATGCCCCACGCCTTTCTTTCCGTTATATTATATATTGTTTATTCGACAGGAGCGTCAAAAAATCCTTTGCCAAAATTTTTCCCGTCGAAAAAACACCCCCTGTAACGACGCCCATTTGAAGCATACAAAAAAAGCGAGGTCAGAAAATCAGAATTTCCGAATTTCTGATTTTCTTACTTTCTGAATTTCTTACCTCAACTTTTTTCATCCGCTCGAAACGTCGTAAATACAGGCGCAAAAAAATGAGGCTGCCGCATGAAGGAAAAACTTCCGCGCGACTACCTCATTTTAGCAGCCGCCCTCTCATAAATCTTCCCGTGAAAGGACGGCTATTCATCAAATATATCTGAATGGGTTCCGGTATCGGTAAGAGTTAATGTCAAAATATCCTCCTCGACAAGATAAACCAGCAGCCAATCCGGCTGGATATGACATTCCCGAAAGCCTTCAAAATCTCCGTGTAATGCATGGTCATGATATTTCGCATCGAGTTTTTCGCCATTCCGTAAAACATCAACGACCTCATCCAAAAGATCCATATTCAGCCCGCGTCTCTTCGCACGCTTATAGCCTTTTTTGTAAGCCGTAGTAAACTTGACGCAGTACTTCATGTCTCCAACGCTCTCTTCAAGTCATCCATATTATCATAACTTGGAACTTTTGGGTCGCGAGACACACGCCGGGCTTCTGCCATCGCCTCCAATGTCTGCTTGCTGTAATGCGGCATTTCTACTGCGAAAGGCAGCCCTCCGCGCAAGACGCATTGATGAAGAAAAATATTGATTGCCCCGGACATATCCAAACCGAGATGTGAAAAAAGTGCGGCAGCCTGTCCTTTAATATCGCGATCAATCCGTATTTGCGTCGGAACCGTAGCGGACATCGCCATCCCCTCCTTTGCGATTATTATAAACCATCTCGTTTACATTGTAAACCATATAAACAACGTCGCCCTCCCACGGATTTTTCCCGTGAAAGGGCGGCTTACTGTTCTTTATTCAGTCGTTATATTTCAGCACGACTTCCCCGCGTTCGCGGGTGGCGTTCATGTCGATGACGCGCTGGTTGCGCGAGCCCCGGAAGCGAAGGGTGAGATCGCGTCCCTCCACGACAAAGGGGCCGTCCACCAGCACGTCCAGCTCATTCAGCAGGGCGTTCACGTCGGGGTCGTGCATGGCAATCAACTCGTCGAGCACGTAGCCGGTATAGCTCCAAACGTCGAGGCCCTGCGCGTGCGCTTCCCGCGCGATCTGCAGCAGGGGCGCAGGCTGGGCAAACGGCTCGCCGCCGGAGAAAGTGACGCCCTCCAAAAGAGAATTCGCCCGAATCTCGGCCATCAGGTCCTCGGTGTCCGCGTCTTTGCCACCGTCCGGATTCCAGGTCTCCGGATTGTGACAGCCGCGGCAGTGGTGCGGGCAGCCTTGGGTGAATATGGTGTAACGATATCCGTCGCCGTCCACGACGGAATCGTTGATCGTTCCGGCAATACGAAGTTTCATGCCGCGAACCTCCCGAAAAAGTGATTAGCCTTCCCCTCTGGGGAAGGTGACGCCCGAAGGGCGTCGGATGAGGTCTCATAGCGTAACATTGCAAAACCTCACCCACCGCTAACGCGGTCCCCCTCCCCAAAGGGGAGGGCTATTAAGTATAAACTGCCGAAAGAAAAGGCCCAACAGATGCTTTCGTAAAAACTGCCCCGCCGGGGAAGGCAGGGCAGAAAGGGGAAGTCCCGATGCGGGGTGCATCAGGGCTTTTGGACGTTTCCGGCCGTCTTTTGGGGAAGAAAAGCCATCCGCGTCCTATTTCAAGAGAGAGCGCTGCGCATTGCCGGGGAGGCTTTGCGAAGCTTGGGGTGCCCCCTCAGTGAAGGCCGTGTTTCACGCGGTCGTGTTCTTCGGCGCGCTTCGCGTTGTTGAAGCGGTCGAGGGTGCCGACCAGATAGCCGGTAATCCGGCGAATCCTCTGGAATTTAGGCGGACGCAGCGTGTAGTCGAGCGCTACGTTGTCTCCTTCCGCCGCCGAGATTTCCAAAGATTCAATCTCATCGCGCTGATTGTCGCGATGAATAAAATCCATATATGCAAGTATCTCTTGTTCAGAGATATTCTCTATTCCTGTAATTGTGACGTCCGTTCCGTTGACTACCATGATGCATCTTCCCTTCTTATTTTAATTTCCGCAATGAATGCGGGGAATGACTTGATGATGATGGTGCTCGGCCTCGGTCCGTCCGCAGCGCGGGCAGACGTCAATGATGAGGCCGTTATAGCCGCAGATCGGGTCGCGGTCCACGGGATGATTGACGGAACCGTAGCCGACGCCGTTGTCATGCATGCACCGAATGATGGCTTCGAAGGCTTTGACGTTCTTCGTCGGGTCGCCGTCCATCTCGACGTAGCTGATATGACCGCCGTTGGTGAGGGCATGGTAGGGACCCTCGAGACGGATTTTATCCACGGCCGCGATGGGGAAATAAACCGGCACATGGAAGCTGTTCGTGTAGTAGTCACGGTCGGTGACGCCCTCGATCTCGCCGTAACGCTGGCGGTCGATGCGCAGGAAGCGGCCGGAAAGGCCTTCCGCCGGCGTCGCAATCAAGCTCCAGTTCAGCCCGGTGCGCTTCGCCTCGTCGTCCATCCGCTGCCGCATGTACGAGACAATACGCAGGCCGAGTTTCTGCGCGTCCTCCGACTCGCCGTGATGCTTGCCCGTAAGGGACTTCAGGCACTCGGCAAGGCCGATGAAGCCCATGGTCAGCGTGCCGTGCTTCAAGACCTCCGCCACGCTGTCGTCCGGCTCCAAGCCGTCGGAGTCGATCCAAACGCCCTGCCCCATCAGGAAGGGGTAATTGCGGGCACGTTTCGTGCACTGGATCTTGAAGCGGTGCAACAGCTGACGGATGACGAGGTCGATGACGTCGTCCAGGCTGTCAAAGAACTGCTCCAGGTCGCCTTTCGCCTCGATGGCGAGACGCGGCAGGTTGATGCTGGTAAAGCTGAGGTTGCCGCGGCCGCAGGTGACTTCCCGCGAGGGATCGTGCACGTTGCCTATGACGCGCGTGCGACAGCCCATATAGGCGACTTCGTGGTTGTAGTCGCCCTCTTTGTAATACTGCTTGTTGAAGGGCGCGTCGAGGAAGCTGAAATTCGGGAACAGCCGCTTCGCCGAGACCTCCATCGCAAGCTGGAAAAGGTCGTAGTTCGGGTCCTCGGGGTTGTAGTTGATCCCCTCTTTGACCTTGAAAATCTGCACCGGGAAAATCGGCGTCTCTCCGCTGCCAAGCCCCGACCGGGTGGCAATCAGAAGGTTGCGCATGACCATGCGCGCCTCCGGCGAAGTGTCCGTGCCGTAGTTGATGGAGCTGAACGGCACCTGCGCGCCGGCGCGGGAATTCATGGTGTTCAGGTTGTGAACGAAAGCCTCCATCGCCTGGAACGTCGCGTGGTCGGTAGATTTCCAAGCCGCCTCGTTCGCAAAGTCATGAGCTTTTTTCGCCATCTCCGGCGAGATCGGCTGGAATCCGCCTTCTGCCTGATGCGCGGGCAGGAACTCCACCAATCGCTTTCCGTATTCGTCCATGGTCTCAAAACGAATCGGCGCATCCACGCACCGCTCGATTTCCTTCGCGAGCAGCCGTGCGTCGTCGAGCTTCATATTCATGAGCATCGAGAGCGCATCCCCGAGGTGGGAGAAATATTGCTTGCGGAAGGTCTTGATGACCCCCGGCTCCATGGCGTAATCAAAGTTCGGAATCGACTGGCCGCCGTGCATCTCGTTCTGGTTCGCCTGAATGGCGATGCAGGCTAACGCCGCATAGGAACGGATGTCGTTCGGCTCCCGCAGGCAACCGTGCCCGGTGGAGAAGCCGTCCTTGAACAGCTTCAGCAGATCAATCTGGCAGCAGGTCTCGGTCAGCATGTAGAAGTCCATATCGTGGATATGGATGTCGCCGTTGACGTGCGCCGCCGCGATGTCTTTCGGAAGAATCCGGTGGATGATGAAATACTTGGAGCCCTCGGAGCCGTATTTCAACATCGTGCCCATGGACGTGTCGGCGTCGATGTTCGCGTTCTCGCGCTTCAGGTCGGCGTCACGGGCGTTCTTGTAAGTCAGCTCGTCGTAAATGTCCATGAGGTCCACTTCGGCCTCGCGGATGCTGGTATGCGCCGCCCGGTACAAGATATAGGCCTTCGCGGTGGACGCGTAATTGTTCTTGATGAGAGCGCGCTCCACGGCGTCCTGGATGTACTCGACGCCCGGCGCTTTCTTGTCGGCGATGCTGCGAATGACGCTGCGCGTCAGCGCGTCCAGCTGCCGGGTGGAAAAGGTGGTATCCGTGGATTCCAGATTCGCCTTGCGAATCGCGTTTGATATCTTGCTCGCGTCAAACGGGACGATTTCGCCGTTCCGCTTCTTGATATTCTTAATGACGGGCGTAGGTGCCATCTCGTCAATGCCTTCTTTCCTGATGTTTGCGAACCTTCCGTTCTTTTCCGTGTCCGATTTCGATTATACAATATCTACCTCCCCCCGTCAAGAACAAACACAACATATAGTAAAAAATCTCTGTTTTTATCCACAATATTTTCATAAAAAAACCGCCGTTTCCGAAAAGGAACGACGGTTTTGCACAGAAAATAGGTGGATAAATTATTTTTGCCTGTGGATATCGGGGATAGTTCACTCCGTTTTTTGCTCCATGCGAACGGTGCGAATCGGGAACGGAATCACGATGTTCTCCTCCTCGAACCGCTTTTTCAGCGCCTTGATGAACTCATGACGAATCAAGTACTGGCTTCTGAAGGACGTCGTATGGAGATTGACATTGAAAAGGATCGACGAATCGCCGAAGGTGTGAAAACGAACCGCCGGCGCAGTAGACGAACCTTCATCAATGTCGAGGGAAGGATCGAGACGGGTCAGTATGTCCCGCGCCACCTCCAGCGTCACGCGCTCCACCATGTCGAGGTCGCTGTCGTAGGCAACGCCGACCGTCACGGTGAAAGCCACATCCATGACGCTGACGGACTGCATCCTGTCCGAAGCCATGTCATAGTTCGTGATGATGGCCGCCGCCAGCTTGTTGTTCGGCACGGTGATGATATTGTTCGTGACCGTATGGATCTTCGCATACCGCCACGTGATGTCGATGATTTGCCCCTCCGCGCCCCCTTCGAGCCGAATATTATCGCCGATGCGGACTTGCTTCGTCAGCAGAATATGAAGTCCCGCGAAAATGTTCGCCATTGTCTCTTGGAGGCCGAGGGCAATTGCCATGCCGCCGACGCCGAGAGCCGTAATCATCGGAGTAATGGATACGTCGAACTCGTCGAGTACGAGAATGATTCCGGTGATGTAAATGGTCGCAGTGACGAGATTCAGCAGCAGCGAGGTCGAGGCAGGGCTGCCTTCCGAGGCCATGCGCAGGCTGATGAATTGGCCGATAGCCCGCTGGAGAAACGTCATGACCGTCCAGATCAGCACTGCAAAAAGGAGGTTCACCAGCCTGCCCTGCGCGAAGGGCGGCAGCGATATCACACGGGTGGCCCAGTTCAAGCCCATCAGAAGACCCCAAACAATCGGCAGCTTGCCGACTGAACGAAGCAAAACCCCGAAAAACGTATCCTTTGCAACCCGTCCGATCTCGATCATCTTACGAAGGCGATAATGCACCGCCCAACCGATAAGCACGCCAGCCGCGACTAACGCGCAGGGGCGCAGGACTAAATCGCGCAAAGAATGCCACGTCGAAAAATCAAAGGAAAACACTCCGCCCTTCCTCCTCCAAAAGAAACTTCCTTTTTAGTATAGCATAAAATTTTTTCGCAAACAAAAACAGACGCCGCGAAGTGCAGCGTCTGCTTTTCTTTCATATTATTACAGCGTGCCGAAAATGCGGTCGCCGGCGTCGCCGAGACCGGGCACGATGTAGCCGTGGTCGTTGAGCTTTTCGTCCACCGCCGCCGTGTAAATCGGCACGTCGGGATGCTCTTTGTTCACGACGCGCACACCCTCCGGCGCGGACACGAGGCACATCAACACGAGCTTTTTTGCGCCGTGCTTTTTCAGCATGGTCAACGCCGCCGCCGAGGAGCCGCCGGTGGCCAGCATCGGATCGACGACGATGAAGATGCGGTTTTCCGGATTGGGCGGGAGCTTGCAGTAATACTCGATAGGCTTCAGCGTCTTCGGGTCGCGGTAAAGGCCGATATGGCCGACGCGGGCCGTCGGGATCAGGTTCAGCATGCCGCCCACCATGCCGAGACCGGCACGCAGGATCGGCACGAGGCCGACCTCGTTGTCGGAGAGCACCTTCGCGCGGCAGGGCGCGACGGGCGTCTCGATTTCAATTTCCTTCAGCGGGAGATCGCGGGTGATCTCGTACGCCATCAGCATGGCAATCTCTTCGAGCAGCTCGCGGAAATCCTTGTAGGACGTGTCTTTCATCCGCATCCGGGTCAGCTTGTGCTGGATCAGCGGATGATCGATAATGTGGACGTTCAGGTCTTCGGACATGGTTTGAGCCTCCTTGATTCGTATTATTCGTAAAGAGGATATTTTTTGCAGAGCGCGGCGACACGGGCGCGCGCCTGCTCACGGACGGATTCGTCGTTCGGGTTGCCCAGCGTCATCGCGATGACGTCGGCGACTTCCTTCATGTCGTCCTCCTTGAACCCCCGCGTCGTAAGCGCGGGCGAGCCGAGGCGGATGCCGCTGGTGACAAAGGGCGACAGCGGCTCGAAGGGAATCGTGTTCTTGTTCGCGGTGATGCCCACCTCGTCAAGCAGGTTCTGCGCCTCCTTGCCGGTCAGGTTCTTGCTGCGGAGATCGACGAGCATCAAATGGTTGTCGGTGCCGCCGGTGACAATGCGGAAGCCGTTTTTCATCAGCTCTTCCGCCAGCACCTTCGCGTTTTTCAGCACCTGCTTCTGGTATTCTTTGAACTCGGGCTTCAGCGCCTCGCCGAGGGCTGCGGCCTTTGCCGCGATGACGTGCATCAGGGGGCCGCCCTGGATACCGGGGAAAATCGCCTTGTTGAACTTCTTGCCGAATTCCTCGTCCTTCGAGAGAATCAGACCGCCGCGGGGACCGCGGAGCGTCTTGTGCGTCGTCGTCGTGACCACGTCGGCATAGGGAATCGGGCTCGGGTGCAGCCCCGCCGCCACGAGACCCGCGATATGCGCGATGTCCACCATCAGATAGGCGCCGACTTTTTTCGCGATGTCCGCGAGGCGCGGGAAATCAAGAATACGGGCGTACGCGGAGGCGCCAGCCACGATCAGTTTCGGTTTCCTCTCCACGGCCTGCTTCTCCAGCGCGTCGTAATCAATCGTCTCCGTCTCTTTCGACACGCCGTAGGGCACAATCTTGAAATAGGTGCCGGACATATTGACCGGGCTGCCGTGGGTCAAGTGGCCGCCATCGGTCAGGTTCATGCCCATGACCGTATCGCCGGGCGTCAAAAGTGCGAAGAACACCGCCATATTCGCCTGCGCGCCGGAGTGGGGCTGTACGTTGGCATATGCGGCGCCGAAAACTTTCTTCGCACGGTCGATGGCGATCTGCTCCACCACGTCCACGCATTCGCAGCCGCCGTAATAACGCTTGCCGGGATAGCCCTCCGCGTACTTGTTTGTCAGAACGCTGCCCTGCGCCTCCATCACCGCGCGGCTCACGATATTTTCCGAGGCAATCAGCTCCAGCTTGTTCTTCTGCCGTGAAAGCTCGCTGTCGATTGCCTTTTTGAGCTCGGGGTCCGTCGTTGCCAAAGTGTCCATCAATGCCATTTCCTTCTCCTCAACCTTTCTATTTATTTGAGCAAAGCCTCCCTCTCCGAAGGAGGTGGCACGAAGTGCCGGGGGAGTACTCCGTATCTATTATTTATTTTCTAACGCCATGATCTTTCCGACGCGCCGCGCGTGACGGCCGCCCTCGAAGTCCGTCGTGAAAAACGTCCGCACAATGTCGCCCGCAAGCTCCGGGCCGAGAACGCGGCCGCCGAGGGCCAGCACGTTCGCATCGTTGTGCGCCCGCGCCATCCGCGCCGAATAGGCCTCGCCGCAAAGCGCGCAGCGAATCCCCCTGATCTTGTTCGCGGCGATGGAAATGCCGATACCCGTGCCGCAAAGCACAACGCCGCGTTCCGCGGCGCCCGAAACCACCTTTTCGCAGACCTGCTCCGCAATATCGGGATAATCGACGGAATCCTCCGTATAGACGCCGACGTCGTCAATCTCCGCGCCAAGCTCCGCCAGAACTTTTTTGACGCATTCTTTCAGCGCCAGCGCGCCGTGATCGCAGCCGATGGCAATTTTCATTCCGATGCCGCCTTTCCACAAATCAAAAAATCCGCCCCTCCATTTTACTTCCCAAAAGACCTATCGTCAATTATAAAAACGGATTCTTCCTCCCGCCGCTTTTTTCAGGCGGTTCATGACGGCGACGCCGAGTCCCGCTTCCTCCACCGTCTCGGCGAAAAGCACGTTCGCCGCTTTGTCGTCGAAAGAACGGAGGGCCTCGTAAAGATTCGCCGCCATGGCGGAAAGGTCTCCCGCACCGCCGGTAACGGCGATGTGCTCCGACGGCACGAGGCCTGCGACTTCTTCCGCCGTCTCCTTGCTGACGATGACGCCGGGGCACTTGCCCTCCGCCGTCGCCTCGCGAACGGCGGCGCGAAACGCCGCGCCGACTTTCCCGTGCGGCGCGTCAATCAATGTCAGCGGCGCAAGCGGCGCGTAATGGACGTATTTCATGCCGGGAGCGCGGGGCGCTTCGTCCTCACGCAAAACCGGCGGCGGCGCAAGCTCGCCCAAAACTTCCGCCAGCATTTCCCGCGTCACCGCGCCGGGGCGCAAAATCTCGGCGCGCTCGCCGGTGCAGTCCACGATGGTGGATTCCACGCCAAATCTGCACGGGCCGCCGTCGAGAATCAACGGGATTTTCCCGTCCATATCGGCGAAGACCGCCGCCGCCGTCGTCGGACTGGGACGACCAGAGCGGTTCGCGCTGGGCGCGGCAATCGGCACGCCCGCCGCGCGAATCAGCGCGCGGGCAACGTCGTTGTCCGGCATCCGAATCCCGACGGTGAGAAGCCCGCCCGTCACACGTTGCGGCACTTCGTCCCGCTTCGGCAGGATGACCGTGACGGGGCCGGGGGCGAACGCCGCCAGCACCCGCTCCGCCATCGGCGTAACTTCCGCGGCGGCCTGCTTGACCATGGCATAGTCGGCGACGTGAAGAATCAGCGGGTTGTCCGAGGGACGCCCTTTCGCCTCGTAAATCTTCGCGCAGGCTTCCGCGTCGAGGCCGTTGGCGCCGAGGCCGTACACCGTTTCCGTCGGGAACGCCACAAGGCCGCCGCTTCGGATAATCTCGCCCGCCTCGTCAAAAATCTTTGAGGCTTCCTTTATATTAAATATTGTTTCAATTCTTGTACGCAATTTCTTCATGCCTTCCACAATACGACGACCCGGTCTTTATCCGCGAGGTCATGGACGATTTCCGTTCTGCCGAAGCCGCCCGTCACTGCCATTTCTGCAATCGCCCCCGCCTGCGTATCGCCGCACTCCACCGCAAGGAAACCGCTGTCCTTGAGCAGCGCCGCGCTTTCATGGACGAGGCGGCGGTAAAAGTCGAGGCCGTCCGCGCCGCCGTCGAGGGCGATTATCGGTTCAGCCCGCACCTCGCGCGGCAATCCCGCAATCTCCACGCTGGGAATATAGGGCGGATTCGACACGATTGCGTCAAATGGCTCTCCGGAAAGCGGCGCAAGCAAATCGCCCTCGCGAAATTCCACGCGCTCCGAGAGGCCGAGACTTTCGGCGTTTTCCTTTGCAATCGAAACGGCATCCGCCGAAATGTCCGTCGCCGCCACCGACGTTTCCGGCAAATAATGCGCGAGAGCCAGCGCAATCGCGCCGCTGCCCGTGCAGACGTCCGCGATTCGCGCGCCTTCTTTTCCCTTCAGCCGCTCGATTACCGCCTCCACCAGAGTCTCCGTGTCCGGCTGGGGCACCAATACGGCAGGCGTGACCTTGAACGTCAGCCTCATGAATTCCTTTTCGCCGCAGATATAGGCCACCGGTTTCCCCGCCGCGCGGCGCTTCACCATCTCCCGATACCGCGCCAGCTCTTCGGCGGTCAGCGGCTGGTCGAAATGCACGTAGAGGAAGATCCGTTTCTGCCCCAAAAGATACGAAAGCAGCACCTCGGCGTCGAGCCTCGGCGTTTCCGCGCCGTGACTGCCAAAGTACTGCTCGCTCCATTTCAATATCGATCCGATGGTCCAGACCTGTCCCTCCGCCATTTCATCCCATCCTCATTTTTATTCTTGCGTCCGTTTCAGCTTCTCCGCCCGGTCCGCCATGATCAGCGCGTCGAGAAGCTCGTCCAGTCCGCCGCCCAGCACCGATTCTAATTTATGCAGCGTCAAGCCGATGCGGTGATCGGTGACGCGGCCCTGCGGGAAATTGTAGGTACGGATGCGCTCGCTGCGGTCGCCGGAGCCGATCTGACTCTTGCGGTCCGCCGCCGCTTCCGCCGCCTGCTGCTCCTGGGCCTGCTCCAAGATTCGCGCACGTAACACGCGCATGGCTTTTTCCTTGTTTTTCAGCTGGGATTTCTCATCCTGGCACTGCACCACGATGCCCGTCGGCAAATGGGTGATGCGGATAGCCGACTCGGTCTTGTTGACATACTGGCCGCCGGCGCCGCCGGCCCGATAAGTGTCGATTTTCAAGTCCTCGTTCTTGATATCGACCTCGACTTCCTCTGCCTCCGGCAGCACCGCTACCGTCACCGCCGATGTGTGGATACGCCCCTGTGACTCCGTGGCCGGAACGCGCTGCACGCGATGGGTGCCCCGCTCGTACTTCAAGCGGCTGAACGCGCCCGCACCGTCCACCGAGAACGAGATTTCCTTGAATCCGCCCAGCTCCGTCGGATTGGAATCGATAATCGAAACGCGCCAGCCCTGCCGCTCTGCATAGCGCGTATACATGCGAAAGAGATCACCTGCGAACAGCGCGGCCTCCTCGCCGCCGACGCCGCCGCGAATCTCGACGATGACGCTCTTATCGTCGTTCGGGTCCCTCGGCAGCAGCAAGATCGGAAGCTCCTTTTCCAGCGCCGCCTTTTCCTCCCGCAGCGAAGACAGTTCCTCGGCGGCCAGCGATTTCAGCTCCGCGTCAGAGGACTCGGCCAGCACCGCCTCGTCGTCCTCGATTTCCTTCGTCACGCGCCGATAGTCGCGCACCTTTTCCACGATCGGGGAAAGCTGCGAGAGCTCCCGGTTCATTTTTTGCCATCGCTCCACGTCCGCCAGTATATCGGGGTCGCCGAGCATCGATTCCAGTTCACGATAATGATCCTCTATCGCCAAAAGCCGCTCCAGCACTTTCGCACCTCATACTTCATCGTCCCAAAAAATTTGAGGTAAGAAAATCTGATTTTCTGATTTTCCGATTTTCTGATTTTCTTACCTCAATATTTCTTGCCTCAATATTTCCCTCATGCAGAAATAAGCCGCGCCGCTAATTTGCCAGAATCGCCGCAGCGTCCTCGTCCGCCGCCGGCGCAGGGGCCTCATCCTTTTCCTGCTCCTGGGCAATCCCCATGCGCGCCCGCTCCTCTTCCGGCAACACTGCCGCCAGCGACGCGATCGCCACCTCGACCATCTCGTCCTCCGGCGGATTCGTCGTCAGCCGCTGGAGCCAAAGCCCCGGCAGCGTCAAAAGCCGCACGGCGGAATTTTCCGAGCGCGCCGCGAGACGGATGAACTCGTAAGAAATCCCCGCTACCACAGGGAGCAGCGCCACGCGGCTCACCACCCGCGTCAAGAGGTCGGGCCAGCCGAGAAACGCGAACACGAAAATGCTGACCAGCATCACAATCAAAAGGAACGACGTGCCACAGCGCGGATGGAACCGCGAGCACGCCTGCACCCGCTCGACGGTCAGCGGTCCGCCGCCCTCATAGGCGTGAATCGTCTTATGCTCGGCGCCGTGATACTGGAACACGCGGTAAATGCCCTCCATGCGCGAAATCGCCAGCAGGTAGCCGAGGAAAATCGCGAGGCGCAAGCCGCCCTCCGCCAGATTCAATGCCACGGGCGACGTAAAGACCGTATGGAAAAACCGCGTCGCCCAGGTCGGGATTGCCACGAACAGCACCGCCGCCAGCGCGAAGGCAATCGCCATCGTCCCGGCAAGCTCTCCGTCGGAAAGCTGCTCGTCCTCCTCCCCCGCCATTTTCGCGGAATAAGAAAGAGAACGAAGCCCCAGCGTCAGGGACTCCCCCAGCGACACCACACCGCGCAGAAACGGTTTTTTCAGAATCGGGAAGCGGTCCGCGATGGAATTCACGTCGCGGATTTCCGTTTCGATATGACCGTCCGAGACGCGCACCGCCGTCGCCACTTTCCCTGCGCCGCGCATCATCACGCCTTCGAGTACCGCCTGCCCGCCGACGATTAAAGGTATTTTTTCCTCCACGCGCATTGCCTCCTTTTCTCTAAAAATACAATACATAAATGAAAAAAGGCAGGGCGCTTCGCCCTGCCCCTTGCTTTTAGTCTTTCTTGTAACGCTGCTTGAAGCGCTCGATCCGGCCGCCCTTGGCCTGACCGCGCAGCCGACCCGTGAAGAACGGATGGCACTTCGAGCAGACGTCGACGCGAAGCTCCTTCTTCGTGGAACCCGTCGTGAACTTGTTGCCGCAGCCGCAAGTCACCGTCGTCTCGAAATACTCGGGATGAATTCCTTCTTTCATGCTTTACACCTCACTTTTCTCCCTAATAGGAAGCTGAGAGAAATAAAATGAAAGATATGCGCCGGATAAATTTACCTGTGCGAGGCGAAGGAGGGAGGCGCAGTGGTGCTGCTCCGACCGACGACAACAAAGCACAGGGAAATTTAGACAAGCATAGCTTCATGTTATTTCCCGAAGATTCCGCGGAACAAGATACAAGCGGCCTTTGCGCCCGCTTGGTCAAGAGAATGCGTCCCCACATCCTCCCCTGTCCCCGCATAGGGGGAACAGTGCCGAAGAAAAGACGGCGCTCCGTCAATTCCGCGCACATTATAGCACAAAGCAAAAACCCGCGCAAGCCCTCCGGACCGCCCGGCCATTTGCCCGCCGTGTTCCAAATTTCACGAAGGGAAAAAACCGCCCCCGCTTGAAAATTTTCATTTACCATTTATAATAGAGGAAGAAAAACGACGGACAGATTCATAACGGAGGAATGACTCATGGCTAAGAATACGCCTATACAGCACGTTTGCAGCTTCTGCAAGCGGCTCGTCACGATACGCGACCAGTACGACATGCCGATCTTGGACGCCCAGTCCGGCTTCGCCATTTGCAAGAACTGCATCGGGGACATCTACCATTTCATCGAGGATCATGACGCCCACAAGGCCACGGCAAACAAGAAGAATTTTGCCGCCTCGCTGGGCGCGACGCTGAAAAAGAACAAGCCCCACATCATCAAGGAATATCTGGACCAGTATATCATCGAGCAGGAGCGGGCGAAGAAAATCCTGTCCGTGGCCGTCTACAATCATTACAAGCGCATGAAGTACGGCTTCGACCACAAGAACGACGACCTCTCCATCGAGAAATCCAACGTCATCATGCTGGGCCCGTCGGGCTGCGGCAAGACGGCGCTGCTTTCCCACCTCTCCACGCTCCTTGACATCCCCTTCGCCGTGACCGACGCCTCCAGCCTCACGGAAGCCGGCTTCGTCGGCGCGGACGTGGAGGTCGCCGTCCGCAATCTCTACTACGCGGCGGACAAGGACATCGAGCGCACGGAGCACGGTATTATCTACCTGGACGAGTTCGACAAGATCGCGCGAAAATCCGGCGAGAACAACTCCATCACCGCCGACCCTGGCCACGAGGGCGTCCAGCAGGCGCTCCTCAAAATGCTGGAGGGCAGCGTCGTGGAATTCACCGCCCGGGGCCAGCGCAAGCACCCGGAAGCCCCCACCATCAAAGTGGACACGAAAAACATCCTGTTCATCGTCGGCGGCGCCTTTGTCGGCATCGACAAAATCATCGCGAAGCGGCTGCAAAAATCCGACTCGAACATCGGCTTCGGCGCGAAAGTCGAGGGCGAGAACGACAAGCCGAAATTCGACGAGCTGATCCATCAGGTCAACCCGGAAGATTTGATGAAATACGGCATCATTCCCGAAATCATCGGCCGCCTGCCGGTCATCTGCACCTTGGAAACGCTGGACGAGGACGCGCTCCTGCGCATCCTGACCGAGCCCGTCAACGCCCCCGTCCGCCAGTACGAAAAGCTGATGGAAATGGACGGCGTGGAGCTCTCCTTCGAGGAGGACGCCCTGCGGGCCGTAGCGAAGAAGGCCATCGAGCGCAAGACCGGCGCCAGAAGCCTCAAAGGCATCATCGAGGACGTGATGCTCGACGTGATGTTCGACATTCCTCGCAGCGAAGAAGCGCGCCGCGTCATCGTCACCAAAGAATGCATCACCGAGGGCGCCCAGCCGGAAATCGAGCCCCTGACGGAAAAACGCTCGGCATAAGAAGAGTCCGCCGGCAAAAACTTCTTGCCCCTGCGGGGGATTTGTGGTACACTGTGAAAGTCGATGCGGGCATAGTTCATCGGTAGAATGAAAGCTTCCCAAGCTTTAGAGGGCGGTTCGATTCCGCTTGCCCGCTCCATAAAAAAATTACGGGAACCGATTTTCGGTTCCCGTTTTTTGTTTCTTTGTTACACCGCCGGTATCGGACGCAGCACCGCTTCCCCGCCGGCCAGCGAAAGCTCGCTGTCGTGGCGCGCGAAAAGGGTGGAGCGATGGCCGACGCTGACGATGCCCGCGTTCGGAAGCTCGCTCCGCAAAAGATCGTAAAGCCGCGCTTCCCGCGCCTCATCGAGGGCGCTGGTGGCTTCGTCGAGGAAGATCCAGTCGGGGCGCGTCAGGATGACGCGGGCGAAGGCGATCCGCTGCTGCTCGCCGAGGGAAAGGATCCGGCTCCAGTCGTCCGTATCGCCGATGCGGTCGGCAAGCTGAGCCAGATCGACAAGCGAAAGCACGCGGCGGAGTTCGTCGTCCGTCGGTGCCTGCGCCTCGGGCAGCGGATAGACGATGGCGCGGCGCAGGGTGCCGAGGGGCAGATACGGGCGCTGCGGCAGGAACAGCACGCGGCTTCCCGACGGACGCTGCAATCGTCCGCCGCCGAAGGGCCAGAGTCCTGCCAGCGCGCGGAGCAGCGTGCTCTTGCCGCAGCCGGAGGGGCCGGTGACGAGCAGCCGCTTCCCGGCGGGCAGCGCAAGAGAAAACGGCGCAAGGATTTGCGCGCCGTCCGGCAGCCGCACGGCCACGTCGCTCATGACGAGGGCATGGGACGCGTCCGCCGCCGCGCCGTCCATCTCCACGGAGCCGCCCTCGACCTGCTCGACGGCAGGCGCCAGTGTGCGAACTTCCTCCAGGTGCTCGGTGAAGCCGTACAGTCGGTGAATGACGGAAACGAGCTTCGCGATGGTGTCGTATGCCTCGACGAAATAGGAAAGGCCGTCCTGCACCCGCCCGAATGCGCTGACGGTCTGCATCAATCCGCCCAGCGCCATTTCTCCGGAAAAATAGCGGGGCGCGGCTAAAATCAGCGGCGCGATGATGGCAAGCTGCATATAGGAATTGGCGTAGAAATTCAGGAATTTCGTCTGCCGCATCAGCCCGCGGAAATTTTTGATGACGAGACCGAAACGGTCTAAAAAGCCCGCGTTCTCCGCGTCCTCACCGCGATAAAAGGCGACGCTCTCGCTGTTTTCGCGCATACGCGCCATGGAGAAACGGAAATCCGCTTCGTAGCGCTGCTGCTCATAGTTCAGCGAAATGAGCTTGCGCCCGACGACGTGTGCCAACGCGGTGCCGGCGGCGGAGTAAAGCAGCGAGAACCAAAGCATATAGCCCGGAATCTCCACCGTGCCGCCGCCGATGGGAACGGTCAACACGCCGGACAGTTCCCAAAGCACGACGGCAAACGCCGCGATGGTGGTAATCTGTTTCAGCAGCCCGAGCAAAAGCTGGAGCGTCAGGCTGACGAAGAGGTCGATATCCTCCTGGATACGCTGGTCGGGGTTGTCCATGCCGCCGTTGCCGACGACCTGGAGGCGATAATGCGCCTGATCTTTCAGCCACGACGTCAGATAGCGGCCCGTCATCCACGTGCGCCATCGGATCTCCAAAAGCTGCCGCAGGTAGATGGCATAGACGGCGATGCCGATATAGATGAACGCGAGCAGGGAGAATTTCCCGATCAGTGGCCAAAACAGACTGTATTCATACGCCTGCAGGGCATTGTAAAATTCGTTGTACCATTTGTTCAGCTGCACCAGCAGATAGACCATGGCAAAATTCATGGCGACGACCACGGCCAAAAGGCCGACGGCGCGCTTCTTTTCCTCGGAGCGCCAGTAGCCCCGGAACAAACGCCAAAAGGCGCGCGCAAAAGAGATTTTCATGTGTTCTGTCCTTTCTGTGCCAACTCGCGGGCAAATTACCCGTTATTATTAATTATAAGGAACACGGCGCAGGTTTTCAAGCGGCGGGCGAATATGATAAAATAGAAGGCACGATCATAAAGAAGAGGAGGCGCGCCATGTTCCCGACGGAAGCGCTTTGGGCCGCGCTGATTGTTTTGCTGCTGTTTCTCGCGCAGCGATTTTTCCCGCGGCGAAGAATTTTCGCGATTTTTTGCGCCGTGCTCCTTTGCGCCGGCACGGCGTTCCTCGTGACGCATAAGGAAAAGGCGGAGCCGCTGACGGCGGCGCAGCGCGATCATATCGCGGAGCAGCAGATGCTGGTCGCCGACTGGCACGCGGAATACCAAGGGTTCATTGAGCAGATGGACCACAACTGGCGGCAGTATCACCGTATCCTGTCCGATTTCAGCGAGGACGTCGTCGACCTGACCACGACCCATGAACGGCTGAACGAGCTGGACGTGGAGGCCATGAAGACCTTGGACTCGCTGGAGCGGATGGAACCGCCTCTGGCGCTGGACAGCGACAATTACGATTTGGTGACGGCGGTGATCCTGAAGGCCCGCGCCTACGCCGCGGAACAGCGGCAAACCATCCGGCACACGGCGAACGTGTCCGACCCGGAGCGCCAAATTACCGAAGTGCAGGAAGAGCAGAGCCGCCGTCTGCGGGACGTGATGCGCTCGGAAAGCCCGGCGGGGCTGTTTACGGCGCAGGAAATCTCCGCGCTGCGGGAGAACGTCGATGTCAAAGAATGAACCGCTGACGATATGGAAGGACGGGCAGGCGGAATTTACGGTGCAGCGCTCGCGCTTCATCGCCTATGCAGCCGCCGTCCGAAGCGAGGAAGAGGCCCGCGCCTTCGTCGCCCGCCTGCGCAAAGAACATTACGACGCGCGGCACTGCTGCTCGGCGTGGATCTTGGGCGCGGACGGCGCGAAGCAGAAATCCAGCGACGACGGAGAGCCGGGCGGCACCGCGGGCATGCCGATCCTTGAAACGATGAAACGCCGCGGCCTCACCGACGCCGCCGTGGCCGTCGTCCGCTATTTCGGCGGCATAAAGCTCGGCGCCGGCGGGCTTGTCCGCGCATACTCCCACGCAGCGAGCATCGGCATCGACGCTGCGACGCTGGCAAGGCGCGTCACCCTTCGCCGCCTGGATGTGACTGTGGGGTACGAACTGTTCTCCGCCATCGAACGCTGGGCGCGGCAAAATAATCTCCGCACAGGCGAAGCCGCCTATGCGGAAAACGTCACGCTCCCGATTTTCGTGGAGCCGGAAGCCTGCGACGCCGCGAAGAAAGAACTGACCGACCTGACCGCGGCGAACGCCCACCTCGAAGAAGGCGACGATGAGGAAATCCTGGAGCCGGTGAAAACGGCAGAATAAAACTACGCAGCAAAAAAGAGACGGATTCGCGTTCCGTCTCTTTTTCTTTGCCCTATTGCAGTCCGAATGTTTCCCGCAGATACTTTCCGATCGCCTCGCCGATGATTTTTTTCGCCTCGGCGTCGGGATGCAGGCCGTCGGTGGTCAGTTCTTCCTTCAGGTCGCCGTCCTCGTCGGTCAGCGACGCCGCCACGTCCACCGCGTAAGGCTGCGCCATGACCCATGCGTTCAGCGCCTGCCGTTCCGCCTGCCAGTTCCATGCCGCCGTCTCGATCTCTCTCACCTGTTTCATCAGCTCCGGAGAAATGGGCGTTGCCGTCGCGAAAATCGGCGTGATTCCGTAGGCGCTGCATTTTTCCGCAATGCGCGAGAAATTTTGGATCGTAGTCTGCGCCGAGACGCCTACGCGGAAATCGTTGACGCCGCCCATGACGACGAGATATTTCGGCGCGAAGGGCAGCACGTCCGCCTCGAAACGCGCCAAAAGATCGTAGCTGCTGTCGCCGCTCCGTCCCAAATTCTTCACGGGCAGCCCTGCGTAGCTCTCCCAGCAGTACATCGACCGCGAGGGCGGAACCGTCACCGCGCCGCCGCCGTGGGTGATGCTGTCCCCGAGGGCCGCCACCGTGACGTTCGCATTTACCGCAAACGCTTCCGGCGCCGACCAGTCGCTCCACTTCCGCCCGTACCCGTCCAGGGCGCGGACGCGCCATGTATAGCGTCCCGGCGTCTTCAACGGCATTTCGTCGTAAAGGATCGTCTCGTAGGTGTAGTAATGCCGCACGCGCTCCCGGTCGCTCCCGTCCTCGCGCCACACCTCCACCTCGTAGGAGCTGGTCTTTCGTACGGGAACCCACGCATAGACGAGATAGATCGGCAGCTCCGCCATCGTGCCGTAGTCGGAATTGGGCAACGGCGCAACAGGATGCCGCTCGCCGGCAGAAAGGGGCTGCGGCGCGGAAAAATCGCCGAGAGACGCGCCGCCGTACCGCATGGGCCGGACCACCCAATACGCCGTCTCAAAAGTCGCTCCGCCCTTTCGCGCCAGCACTTCCAAATCAATCTCCGCCCCCGGCGCGGAGACCGTTTCCTCGTAAATCACATTTTGCGGCGCATACGCCGGCGCGGACAAGATTGCCACCCGATACCGGGCCGCCCCCGGCGTTATCGGCCACGTCAGCCGCACCTTGTCCTGCGCCGCCGACCGCGGCAGCTGCCGTTTCGCCGCCTCGGCCAAGCGCTCGGCCAACGTCGCGCCCGAAGACGCTTCCGCCTCCGGAAATAAACCCACGGCGCAAAAAATTGCCGCGCCGAGGGAAACGGCCCGAAACAGCCTTTTCCCGTTCATCACCGGTTCGCACGGCGATAGATGGAAAGCGCCGTCTCCCTGTCAATCGGACGGAACGCGCCGACCGTCTTTTTGCCGCCGTCGGTGCAGCTGTCAGCCAACGCCGCCAGCGCGTCCTCGGAAAGTTCTCCGATTCCAAGCTCGGTGAAGCACAGCGGCAGCCCCAGCCCGCGCCAGAATTCCTCCGTCTCGCGGATGCCCGCCCGGGCTTTTTCCTCCGTCGTGCCGACCGACGCGCCCCATACGTTTTCCGCGTACTGGGCGAAACGCTCCGACGCGTCGAGATAAACCTCCCGCGCCCACGCGGGCCACATCACCGTCAGGCTCTCGCCATGGGTCACGCCGTATTTGCCGCTGAGCTCATGGGCCAGCTTGTGGACGCTGAAATCCTTCGTGCGCCCGAGTCCCGTGAAGTCCGTATGGGACACGCTGCCGCACCACATCAGCTCGCTCATGGCCTCGTAGTCGCGATGGTTCGTCATAGCCTTCTTCCCGAAGCGCACCACGTTCTTCATCAGCGATTCCGCCACGCGGTCGGTGAAGTTGTTGCCCGTCTCCTTCGTCATATAGCGGTCGAGGGTGTGCATGAAAATATCCGCGATGCCCGCCGCGAGCTGCGCGCGTGGAATCGTGTAGGTCAGCTCCGGGTTCATGATCGCGAACGCGGGACGGTTCATCGCCGTGTTGAGGCCGCGCTTCTTGCCCGACGTCTCGTCCGTCAGCACCGCCGAATCGCTGGTCTCGCTGCCCGCCGCCGCGATGGTCAGCACCACGCCCACCGGAAGCGTGCGTTCCACCTTCGCCTTGCCGCACCAAAAATCCCAAATGTCCGTGTCGAGATTCGCCGCGCCGTGGGCAATCGCCTTCGCGGTGTCGATGACGCTGCCGCCGCCCACCGCCAGAATCAGATCCGCGCCGAAGGTCGCCGCCCGTTTCACGCCTTCCCGGGCATGGCCCAGCGTCGGATTCGGCTGGGCGCCGCCAAACTCCTCAAAGCGGATCTCCGCCGCTTCAAGCTGCTTTTCTATCGTATCGAGGAGCCCGCTCTTTTTCGCGCTGCCGCCGCCGAACACGATCAGCACGCGCCGCCCGCCGTGGCGCTTCGCCGCCGCCGCCGTCTGCTCTTCCGCGCCGCGCCCGAAAATGATTTCCGTCGGGACACAGTAAGTAAAATTGTTCATCGAATCGCCGCCTTTCCATGAACTCCCTCCGTCGCGCCATTGGCGCGCCACCTCCCGCTATGAGGGAGGCAATACTGCGTCCCTCTCTCAGAGGGGGGATGGCAGCGAAGCTGCCGGGGGGAGAACCGTTTTTAATAATTCTGCATATTTTTGTGGTAAGAAATTCTTACTTCCTTACTTTACTTACCGCAAAATTTTTTCACCGCCGCGAAACCTTTTTCCGCCGCCGCCAATGTTTTTTCAATGTCCGCGTCAGTGTGCGCGCCGCTCATGAAAATCGTCTCGAACTGCGACGGCGCGAGATAGATGCCTTCCTCCAGCATCGCGCGGAACCAGACCTTGAAGGCTTCCTGGTCCGCCGCCGCCGCCGTGGCATAGTCGTAGACCTCGTGCTCGCTGAAGAACATTCCGAACATCGAACCCGCCTGATGCACCTGCACGGGAATCCCCGCCGCCTTCGCGCGCTCCGTAAACCCAAGCACCACGGTTTTCGTTTTCAGCGACAGCTGGCGCGTATAGTCCGGTTCGCCCGGCTCCGGCTCCTCCGTCAGGATTTTCAGCGTCTCGATGCCCGCCGTCATGGCCAGCGGATTTCCGGACAGCGTGCCCGCCTGATAGACAGGACCCGCCGGGGAAACGAAGCTCATGACGTCGCGCCGTCCGCCGTAGGCCGCCACGGGCAGACCGCCGCCAATGATCTTGCCGAGGCAGGTCAGATCCGGCTTTATGCCGTAGGCTGCCTGCGCGCCGCCCAGGGACGCGCGGAAGCCGCACATCACCTCGTCGAAGATCAAAAGCGCGCCGTGCTTTTCCGTGAGCTTCCGCAGCGTGTCGAGATATCCCTGCTTCGGCAGCACGAGGCCCATATTGCCCGCCACCGGCTCCACGATGATCGCGGCGATTTCCTCGCCGTACTTGTCCATGACCGCCGTAATCGCGTCCACGTCGTTATACGGCACGGTAATCGTGTCCTGCGCTGTCGCCTTCGTGACGCCGGGGCTGGACGGCACGCCGAAGGTGGCGAGGCCGGAGCCCGCGTCCACCAAAAGACCGTCGCTGTGTCCGTGATAGCAGCCGATGAATTTCACGGTCTTGTCGCGATTCGTGAAGCCCCGTGCGAGACGCAGCGCGCTCATGGTCGCCTCGGTACCGGAATTGACCATGCGGACCAATTCCATTGACGGATAGACGCTCTTAACGAGACACGCCAGTTCCGACTCCAAAAGCGTCGGCGCTCCGTAACTCGTGCCGCGCTCCGCCGCCGCTTTCAGCGCCGCCACCACCTTCGGGTGCGCGTGGCCAACCACCATCGGCCCCCAGGAGCCGACATAGTCGATATATTCGTTGCCGTCGATATCGTAAATATGGCTGCCCTCGGCCCGCGCGATAAACGGCGGGTTGCAGTCCACGCTCCGATACGAGCGCACCGGGCTGTTCACCCCGCCCGGCATCAGATTCTTCGCCTCGGCAAACGCCTCGGCGGATTTTTCAAGATTCAGCATAAGACTCTCCTTTCACTCTATTCGTCCTTTCCTTTTCCAGCGTTTTGCTCGATAACGCTTGCGCCGGTTTCTATCATCTGCGTGACGACATGATTAAGCTCCCGCGCCGTTTTATTTGTAATCAGTGGCCTGCCCGTGCCGGCCTCAATCGCTTTTCTGGCGTCCCCCGCTACTTTGCCGCCACGTTGCGCCACGGCAACATTTTCTCTGAATCCTTTGGGATGCTCTGACTGGGAAAATTCTTTGGTCGCCGTCTCCGCAAGCATATTGAGCACAAGCTCGGCAGTGCTCATATTATCCCGCAGACTCTCCTTCTTCAGCCCCTTTAGATTTTTGTACTGCCGAGTGGACATGCCGCTCCAGGCGCGGGTCAACTCATCCGTAAGAAGGGCATATTCTTTTCCCTGCTTCACGCCACGATTTTTCCATTCGTCAGTAAGCTCTTTGCGTGCGCTGATAGCCATGAGCCGCTGGTTAATCCATTCCCGTGTGTAACCTTTGCGCTCATAAGTGGCTGCCAACCTCTCGGCAATCAGTTCCGGATCCAGTGTTTCGTCTATACGCTCCCGTCCGACCTGCGCCAACCACAGCTTGAAAGGCTCTGCTTTCTTGGAAGGGATGGACTGTATAATGCGAAGAAGCTGCTCCGTGTTTGCAACGTCAGTAAGGCGGCGTTTCCCGTCAGCAGCTTTCAACTTCAAACCGTGACAATTTGTCACGGTTTCATTTCCCTCTTCCTTCAACCGCTGTTTCAGTTTGCGCCAATATGCCGATGCGTCTTTGCTCTCCGTTAGTACGCCCACCACATCGACAATGGAAAAATACCATTCCTCTTCTGTCTCGTTCCAGGCAGTACGTATAGGCTGATCCTCGAAAAGCTGCAGATTTTCCGTGTTCATGAACCGCTTTCTACCCTTTCAGCCACTTCGCCGCGTCGATGGCATGATAAGTGATGATGATATCCGCGCCGGCGCGCTTCATGCTTGTCAGCGTTTCCAACACGATACGTTTCTCGTCAATCCAGCCGTTCTGCGCCGCCGCCTTCACCATCGCGTACTCGCCGCTGACGTTGTAGACCGCCACCGGCTGCACGATATTGTCCCGCACGAGCCGCACCACGTCGAGATACGCCAGCGCCGGCTTCACCATGATGATGTCCGCGCCCTCGGTGATGTCGAGGGAAACCTCCTTCATCGCCTCCCGCACGTTCGCCGGGTCCATCTGATAGCCGCGGCGGTCGCCGAACTGCGGCGCAGAATCCGCCGCGTCGCGGAACGGCCCGTAATAGCCCGACGCGTACTTCACCGCGTAGCTCATGATGGAGACGTTCGTCAGCCCCTTCGAGTCGAGGGCGTCGCGAATCGCCGCCACGCGCCCGTCCATCATATCCGAAGGCGCAATAATGTCCGCGCCCGCCTGTGCCTGACTCACCGCCACATTCTGCAAGAGCGGCAGCGTTCCGTCGTTGTCCACCTCATGGTCCGAGAGCCGCCCGCAATGACCGTGGGACGTGTATTGACAAAGGCAGACGTCGCCGACGATAACCAAATCCGGCTCCGCCTTCTTGATGGCGGCAATCGCCCGCTGCACCGGGCTTGCCATATCCCAGGCCGACGAGCCGATCTCGTCCTTGTACTCGGGCAGCCCGAAAACCTCCACCGACGGAATCCCCAGCGAAGCGATCTCCTTCGCCGTCTCCACCGCCTTATCCACCGACAGATGATAGCATCCCGGCATACTCGGGATCTCTTCTTTGATATTGTCTCCCGGCACCACGAAAATCGGATAGACGAAATCCTTCACTGAAAGCGAAGTCTCCCGCACCATAGCGCGAATGTTCTCGGAACGGCGCAGCCGCCGTGGACGGATTTTTAACATTGACATGGTTAGTCCTCCTTTAAAAGTAATTATTCCCTAAAAATCAATGATATTTTAAAATAATGCATAACTTATAATCTGCATACACCAAGTTGTCCCCATTTGCTTTTTATCATATAAGCAAAGACAGCATGAAAAATATCATAATGTTTCTTGCAGACAGAAATGGCGAAATAATCACGTGTTGTTCCTTTTGAAAAAGTAATCTTTTGTATCTTTTCTTTGTCTACTTCAACATTCTCTTGCAATTTGTTGTCTATATCGTCGAAATATTGTCTTTCCGGCTTTCTGCTTCTATGGTTATACACCAACACACTCTTCCCCGAATCCAAATAATCCTTCACCTCCTCATAAAAAACATACTTTATGCTTCTTGCAGATTGTTTCCCCACTGATTTTACCAATAGACCATTATCTGGGTCCATAAATACAAGATTCACACATTCAAATTTCTTCATAGCCTGCTTATGCCATTCAGAACGCCCATCAATCGTGAGGTATTCATCATAATAAACAGCATTTTGAATCAGAGATGCCTTCTGTATTGCAGTCACTGATCTGTTTTTACTTTTGGCAATCTTTGTAAGCGTATCCGCAAGAGCTGGAGCACACTCTCGTATTCCCTCTGCTATAATGTATTTTCCATCATTCTGCTTAAATGTTCCATCCGCTTTCTTCTCTATATCCAGCGCAGAAACACGATACCAATTAACCCCTATAGTAAATCCATGCTCTTGCAAACATTGCAATAATCCTATTTTTCCATAATCGCCTATATCCCCAGCATATCTATCTTGCATACAATCGCCTGTTCATGATAATTTTAATGTTAGAGATTCAACGAACTAAAATTCATATAACAAAACTTTCCTTAAGCCCACATTATGTCCAATCCTATTCCACGTTACGGAGAAACTCAACTTTCCCTCGGCCTTTTCCGCAACGCTGTGGAAATAACTTGGTTCCCTCCATATTATTGGAGTCCGTCAACTTTTTACATATTGGTCATTGTATTTGTCACTCTTTTTGATTTATAAGATAGCGCACTTTCGGCAAAAACTGCTGCGGCGCCCTGTCGATGTATTTCTTTAATGTTTCATACGGCGAGTCGGTATGGCTCTCCAAAAGAAACAACGCGTCCTCAATGACGTCGTCTTCATTTTCCGCAATCACCATTTTCTGAAGCAATTCCTTCAGCGGGTCATACAAGTCCGTCAAATCGTGTTTATAATACGGATCTATGTACCAATCAAGATAGAACAGCAGTCGTCGTTTTGCGTTCGCGTCATGACCAATCAATACGGCTTCTATCGCTTCATATCCCGATTTCACGATTTCTCTTTCGGCGTCCCCATAAACATAATCAGGCTCCATCCATCCCTCCCCCTTTTATTTCTCATCGTCTTGCTCCTATCGACAGCCGATAAATTCCTTTGACATATAACAGTATTTATTTCGACGCGCGCAATAAAAAATCCTGCCGAAAGAACGATGACATTTCGTTCTCCTCGGCAGGATTCGTTTTCTCATGCGTTTTATATGCAACGGTAAAACACGTGCCCCTTCTTCGACGTCTTGAAGTTGTACCGGTCAGGGAACGCTTCGATAAGCTGCGGCAATTTATGGTAGCCGTAAGAGCGCACGTCGAAATCCGGCCTTGCGCGCTTGATATAGCTGCCCGCCGCGCCGATGTTGACGTAGCCTTCGGCGTCCTGGTATTTGTCCCACGCCAAGCGAAGCAGCGCGTGAACTTTCTTCATGGCGTTCTTTCCGGGCTGGCGCAGTTTTTCGTCGCCGTTTTTCTGCGCAGGCTTCTGCGCGCCGCCCTTCGCGTCGTCGGCTTTCGACGCCGCCTTTTTCTCAACGCGCGCGTCCTTCGGCTCGCCTTCGTCCTCCTTGTCCGCGCCGCCCTCGTCCGGCTCGTCGTTCAGGTTTTCAAGATAGATGAAATCGTCGCAGCTGTTGCGGAACGATTCCGGCGTTTTCGCCTCTCCGACGCCGATGACATAGACGCCGGACTCGTGAAGGTCGAGGGCCAGCGGCGTATAGTCGCTGTCGCTGGCGACGATGACGAAGGCGTCGTAAATGCCGCGATAGAGAAGATGCATGGCGTCGATGACAAGCGCAATGTCGGTGGCGTTCTTCCCCGCCACATAGTCAAACTGCTGCTCCGCCTTGATGGCGAGCCGCTTCAGCTCCGTCTCCCAGTTCTTCAGCGTGTCCTTTTTCCAGTTGCCGTAGGCGCGCTTGACGATGATGCGCCCGTGCAGGGACACTTCCTCGATGACCGCCTCCAGCTTGGAAAGCTGCGTATTGTCGGCGTCCACCAAAAGCACCATTTTTTGCAGGTTCATCTTGGCGCTCCTATTCTGCCGCGAGCCGTGCCACCGCGTTCGTCAGCGCGTCGATCGTATATTCCTCCGGCATGGCCGCGACTTTGATTCCCAGTTCGCCGCAAGTTTCCGCCGTGACGGGGCCGATGGCGACGACCTTCGTCTTCGCTAAAAGAGACGCATCGCCGATGATTTTTACCAAGTTTCGCACCGTGGAGCTGCTGGCAAAGGTCGCGAAGTCGATTTCCCCGGCCGCCAGCATTTCTTTGACCTCGGCGGCGTCAACGTCCGCTTCCTTCGTTTCATAGACCGGCGCCACGTCGACAATCGCGCCGTATGCGCGCAGGCTCTCCGGCAGGATTTCCCGTGCTTCCTGCGCCCGGGGAATCAGTACGCGCTCGCCGGGGGCCAGCTCGTTTTTCAGCGCCTCGATGACGCCCTCGGCGCGATATTCCTTCGGCACGATGTCCGCCAAGATACCGTAATGTTTCAGCCGCGCTGCCGTCGCCTTCCCGATGGCAGCGAAATGAGCTTTCGTCAAGTCGCGGGCGTCCTTGTTCGCGGCATAGAGCCGGTCGAAGAAACGGTCGACGCCGTTGACGCTGGTGAAAATCAGCCAGTCGTAGGACGCGATCAGGCTGATGGCGGCGTCCACCGCCTCGTAGCCGTCCGCCGGGTCGTCGATGCGAATCGCGGGCAGTTCGACAACTCGCGCGCCCAGGCCTTCCAATTTTTCCGTCATGCGCGACGCCTGCGGGCGCGAACGCGTGACGAGCACGGTCTTGCCGAACAGCGGACGGCTGTCCGTCGCATCGAACCACGAGAGTTCATCCCGCAGCTTTACCACGTCGCCGACGATGAAAATCGCAGGCGGCTTGATTCCGTTGCGCTTCACGTCTTCCGCCGCGCTGCCCAGCGTCGTCACCAGCGTCCGCTGCTCGGGCTTCGTCCCCCAGCGAATCACCGCCGCCGGCGTGTCCGCCGCGCGCCCGTTGTCAATCAGCTGCTTCGTGATATACGGAAGATTCTCTACGCCCATCAAAAACACGAGGGTGTCCGTCGCCGTCGCCAGCTTGTCCCAGCGCATGGAGGACGAAACCTTCGTGGGGTCCTCATGGCCCGTCACCACGGCAAACGAAGTCGCCACCGCGCGGTGCGTGACTGGGATGCCCGCATAGGCGGGAACGGAAATCGCCGAAGTCACGCCCGGCACGATTTCAAAGGGCACACCCTGCGCTTTCAGAAGCAGCGCTTCCTCGCCGCCGCGCCCGAAAACGAAGGGGTCTCCGCCCTTCAGCCGCACGACGCACTTTTCTTCCTTCGCCTTGTTGGCCAGCAGTTGGTTGATGTCCCCCTGCTTCATCGTATGGTTCGCGGACGCCTTGCCGACGTAGATCATTTCCGCGTCGCTCTTCGCCCAGCGCAAAATGCGGTCGTCGGCGAGACGGTCATAAACCACCACGTCCGCCTTTTGCAGACACTCGATTGCCTTCAGCGTAATCAGCCGATAATCTCCCGGCCCCGCGCCGACAAGATACACCATCCCGGACATGAATTTTCACTCCAAACTTGATTTGTTTTCCCCAAACATCGCATAAAATAAAAACTGGAGAGTGGCATTCATACGGCAATATCTCCACTCTTCACTCTTAACTCTCCAATAACAATCCCAGCTCCTGCAAAATCTTCGCGCCGCCCTCATTGAGCAGTTTTTCCGCAAGTCCTTTGCCGAGCTTCGCCGCGTCCGCTTTCGCGCCGTTCACTGTGCCCCGATAGGAACGCCGCCCGTCGAGGGACGCGATGACCGCTTCGACCTTGAGATCGTCGCCCTCCGCCGTCGCGTAAACGCCCACCGGCACCTGGCAGCCGCCCTCGACCCGCGCAAGGAACGAACGCTCCGCCTCCGCACAGCAAATCGTTTCGTTGTCGCGCAGGAACGCCAGCATGTCCCGCGTTTCCTTGTCGTCTGCCCGCGTCTCGATGGCCAGCGCGCCCTGTCCGACGGCGGGAAGCACCATCGTCTGCGGCAATACTTCCCGGATGCGGTCGGCAAATCCGAGGCGCTTGAGCCCCGCGACAGCCAGCACGATCGCATCGTACTCGCCCTCGTCCAGCTTCCGCAGCCGCGTGTTGACGTTGCCGCGAAGGTCGATCATGGTAAGGTCGGGACGTGCGCAAAGGAGCTGCGCGCGGCGGCGCAGACTCGACGTGCCGACCCGCGCGCCCTGCGGCAATTCCGAAAACGACGAAAAGCGGTTCGACACGAGGGCGTCCCCCGGATCGAGCCGCTTCGTAACCGCCGCGATCATGAGGCCGTCAGGCACCTTCGCCGGCATATCCTTCAAACTGTGCACGGCGAGGTCTATGCTGCCGGACAGCATTTCCTCCTCTAATTCCTTCGTAAAAAGCCCTTTGCCGCCAATTTTCGCCAGCGGCACGTCCAGAATTCGGTCGCCTTTCGTGGAAATCCGCTTCTGCGTCACCTGGAGCCCCGGATATTCCTCGCGAAGCCGCTGTTCCACGTAATCGGCCTGCCAGAGGGCGAGCTTACTCCCCCGCGTACCGATGATGATTTGAGCCTTCATTGAGCGTCTCCGCCTCTCCTAAGTAATCAAGCTTGAACAGCCGCTTCATGGCGTCCACATAGAAATCTTCCCGTTCCGTGCCCGCCGCTGCGCTGATGGTCATCATCGGGAACCGGAGCAGCTTCCGCACGATCATCTTCGACATCTGGTCGAGCACCTTCTGCTGGGCTTCGTCCAGCTCCGGAAGCTTACCCAGCGCACGGCGCATTTCCCGACGGCGGATCTTGTCCGCGCGCTGGGAGAGGCGCGCCATCAAAGGCTGGAACGAAAGATACCGGAACTTGTCGAGAATGGAAATGACTTCTTCCCCGACGATTTTTTCCGCCTGATGGGCTTCCTTCTGCCGCTCTTCCCGATGCTCGTCGACGACCTCCTCCAGGTCGTCGATATTGTAAACGGTGACGCCTTCAATCTCGCCCACCTCGGGGTCCACGTCCCTCGGCACGGCAATGTCAAAGAAAAGAAGCGGACGCCCTTCGCGCTTTTTCATCGCGCGGCGCGCTTCCTTCGGATGCACGACGTAATGCGGCGCGCCGGTAGAAGTCACGACGACGCCGACGTCCGAAGCCTCTTCCAGCGCCACGTCAAAATTCACGGCTTTTCCCCCGTATTTCGAGGCCAGCTCCTCCGCTTTTTCCCGGTGGTGATTCGCGACATATACCTGCTTCACGCCGCGGCCCAAAAGATTTTCAATGGTCAGCTCCGCCATGCGCCCCGCGCCGTAAATCAACGCGCTGGTCTCGGACAGGTCACCGCCGAAAATTTCCCGTGCCAGCTCCACCGCCGCATAGCTGACCGACACCGCGCTGAACGCGATGCGCGTCTCGGTCCGCACCCGCTTGCCCGTGGCAATCGCCCGATGAAACAGCGTATTCAGCACCGTCGAAGTCGTCCCGGCGTCGTGCGCCATCGCATAGGCGTCCTTCACCTGGGAGAGGATCTGCCCTTCGCCGATGACCAGCGAATCAAGGCTCGCCGCCACGCGGAACAGATGCCGGATGGCGTCCTCATGCACGAAGCAATACAGGTACGGCTCCATATTCTCGTCGACGCCGGTCAGGTCCGCCCAAAAGTCTTTCAATGCTTCCGCACCGCCCTCGGCGTCGTCCGCCACCGCGTAAATCTCGCTGCGGTTGCAGGTGGAAAGCACCACTGCTTCATGCACGGTCTCATAGCCGGACAACGTAATCAATCCGCTGCGCACCCGCTCTTTCGGTATGGAAAAGCGCTCGCGAATTTCCACGGGCGCCGTTTTATGATTCAGTCCAACTGCGACCAACTGCATTTCTTACCAATTCCTCCGCTTGATTTAGCTTGCCTTCCTGCACCAGCGCCATCGTCTCTTCGGACAGCGCCTCGCGCCAAAACGCTTTTCGTTCTTCGCTCGACGACAGTTTTTCTTTCATTTCCTTTCGGATTGGCAGGAGCCGTTCCAGCCACGGCGCGTATATATCGCAAAGGGATTCCAGGTCTCCCCGGATGCGGCGCGAAAGTTCCGGACACGCGCCGCCCGTCGATACAGCAAACAGTAAATCACCGCGCCTCACGCTGGCGGGCACGGTGAAATCGCTAAGTTCCAACGGAGGCGCGGCCATATTGACCAGCGCGCCCATCGCCTTCGCCGCCCAGGCCGCCTGCCGATTCACGTCGGGATCGTCGGTCGCGCAGACGACAAAAGAAGCCCCTTGCAGCAGTGCGGCGGAAAACCGTTTCGGCTCCCATTGGACGAGGTTTTCCGATACGAGCTTCTTGATTTCCTTGCAAATCTCGGGCGCAATCACGATCACCTCTACGCCCGCGTTTATCAAGCCCTCCACTCTATGCAGGGCGACGCTGCCGCCGCCGATGACGCAGGCCTTCTTGCCCTGCAGCCAAAGCAATGCCGGATACGGTTTTTTCGCTTTCATTTCTCCGGAGACCTCCGTGCCAGTATAGTCGAAAGATAGTTGACCGGCTGGTTTTTCCGCGCGCGGATGTCGTCGATGCGCTCCTCGTCGGGAAGTCCGCAGCGGCTGACCATCACGGCGTGGTCAAGCATGGCGTTTTTCTCCAAAAGCTCCGCCACCTCGGGAAAATTCTTGTAAACCTTCATCAGGACGACGTTGTCCGAAACGGAAAGCGCCTTCTCTATTTTCTCCGTGCCCGCCGTCGCAGGGATGACCGAGAGCACGTCGTCGCCCTCCACGATCGGCCAGCCGAGATGACTGCCCATGGCGACGAAGGCGGGGATGCCGGGAATCGTCTCAATCGGGACGCCTTCTTTTTCCAAAAGGCGGAATACATAGATGTATGTGCTGAAAAACATCGCGTCGCCCAACGTGAGAAACGCCACGTTCTTCCCTTCCTCCAGGAAACCGAGTATCTCTTCTTTGTTCTGCTTCCACGCGGCGTCGTCCAGCGCAAATCCCTTGACCATCGGGAATACCTGATAGACGATGCGCACGTCTTCCTTCAAATACGGACGCGCGATATTGAGCGCGACGCTGCCGTCTTTTTTCTCGGTCTTCGGCGCGATGATGATATCCACTTTCTGTATCGCCTTGACCGCCTTCATTGTCAAAAGCTCTGGATCTCCGGGGCCGACGCCGATTCCGTAAAACGTGCCTTTCATGTGTGTACCTCCTCCGCCGGCTCGTCGTAATTTCTGAACATTTGTCGCAAAACCTCATTATCATGATACTATACCGAACGGCGCGAATTGTCAATCACGGGAAAGCCTTCCCGTCTATTCCAGCGAAACGATCTTGTGCTTCAGCACATAGATCAGTGCCTGTGTGCGGTCGTTGACGTTCAGCTTGCGAAAGATATTCGTCAGATGGTTTTTGACCGTCTTTTCGCTTACGAAAAGGGCCTTGGCGATGTCCTGATTGGAAAATCCCTTGGCGATGCAGGCCAACACATCCATTTCACGGGCGGTGAGCCTGTCGCCTCTGCCGTCGCGCCACATCTCCCGCGCCTTCGCCTTGACGTCGGCGCCGTCGGAAAGACCGCCAAAGATGCGCTCCGCCAGCTTCGGATAGACGAAGGTGCCGCCGTTCGCGACAACGTGAATCGCCTTGATCAGCATCGTCGGCTCCACGTCCTTCAGGATATAGCCGAGCGCGCCGTTCCGAAGCATCTCCAGCACATAGCGGTCACTGTCGTGCACGGTCAGCGCAATGATGCGCGTTTTGACCCGCGCGGCGACCAACTGCTTCGTCACTTCGATGCCGGAAAGTCCCGGCATATTGAGGTCGATCAGCAACACGTCCGGCTGCAGCACCAGCGTGCGCGACAGCGCCTCCTGGCCCTCCGAGGCCTCGCCGACGACCTCCAAATCATCCTCGAAATTGAGCACCCGTTTGATCCCTTGGCGCAACAGCGCGTGATCATCAGCGATCAGGATCTTGATTGACATGGCCCGCACCTCTCTCTTTATTATCGTCTACGACCTTCGCCGTCAGGAAAATCATGACTTCGGAATCGGTTTTGCTCGTCCGCACGTTGCGGAAAAAAACGCCTAAAATGGGCAAATCGCCTAAGAAGGGTATCTTTGACATGACCTTTGATTCTTCGCTGCCGATCAATCCGCCGATGACCATCGTTTCTCCGTCCCGCAGCCGCACCTCCGTATCCGCGGAACGTTTGTTGAAGCGATACGCCGAAAGCGCGGATACATAATGCGGCGAGCTGACCTCCGTATGCACCTTCGCCGTGATGGCGCCGTCGGGGCCGACCCGCGGCGTGCAGCGAAGGATGATGCCCGCTTCACGGTAAGTCACCGAAGTGGTCGTTGTGGAATTCGTCACCGAAACGGTAGGCACCGGCACTTCGCCGCCGATATTTATGACGGCCTCGCGCCCCTGCAAGGTCGTGATATTCGGCCTCGCCAACAGGTTCGCCTTTCCGTCGCTGATCAGCGCGTTGATCTTCGCGCCGTAGTAAAACTCAAAGGGGAAACCGCCCGGTCCGCGGCCGAAACGGATGATGCCCGGAACGGAGCCGTCGTTCCAATGGCGGGTCGTCGTTTCGTAAGGAATCTCTTCCGTCACGGTCATCGGCTTGCCGCCCGGCCCTTCGGTCGTATACGTCCGCGTCCGGTATTCAATCGAATGCTCCGGATACTGCGGGACCTTCGACCATTCCCACTCGACGCCGAGCTCCTTCGCCGCCTCCTTGTCAAGGGCGACGACTTTCGCCTCCAGCGAAACCTGCGGCGGCGGCTGGTCAAGCGCCGCAATCAGTTTTTCCGCCGCTTTCGCTTCCGAAGCCGTGCCATAGAGCACGACGCTCCCGGTCGCCGCGTCGGCGAGAATGCGTGACTCGTTCCTATTCGTACGGTCCGCGCCGTTTTTTGCGTCTTCCGCCTGGCCGTCCCGTCCCTTTGCCTGCACACGCCCGTTATGCTCGTTGTCATAGGGCATCAGGGAAAGCGACACGGCCTCGGCCACCGTATCGACCTCGGCGTACCGCACCGGAAACACATAGGGGCGGTAAAGGCCCTGGGCGCCCGTCCGTGCCGCCGTGACAATCGTCGCGCCGCCGGATTCGCCCAAGGAAAGGTCGTCCGCCGCCGCAATCATCGCAAAGGCTTCCTCCGGCTCCACCTCGTCAAGATGGATCGTGATCGTCCCCTGCACTGAATCGTCCAGCACCAGCCCGACGCCGCCCAGCTCGGCCACGGTCGCCAGCACGGCGCGGACGTCCGCATCCACGACATGCAGCGTAACAGGCCGGGCAAAGGCCAAATCGGAAAGCAGGAGCAGGAAAAAGCCGAGACATACGGCGAAAATCCGCGGGGCTCGCTTTACCGCAGCCCCCATACTCTCGCCGTCCTGCAACGTTTCCATATCCCACCTCCCCTTATTGCTCACGTCCCGTCCCCATGGACAGGACACGCACGCCCGACGGCGTCGAAACCGTCGCTGCGTCTTCCGTCAGAGAAACCAGCGTCACATCATTTTTTTCTTCACCGGCAGACAGCGTAATCTGTCGCTTCCCGACAGACAAAATCGCCCGCCGCCCCGTTTCCGAGGAGACAATCCCGACAAGCAGTATCTCTTTTTCCTCGGCGGCGGGCGCCGTCCGTCCGGGCCGGTCTCCGCCGGGTTTCTGCGCCGTTGCGGCCGTGTGCACGGCTTTTGACTGCTCCCGCACCGGGTGTTCCGGCAAAAAGGGGGAAGCAAGCGCGCCCTGCTTGTTCGGATAGACACGTACTTTATGCAATTCTTCGCTTGTCGCGCTTTCCGCCGTTTTGGGCTGTTGCTGCGGCGCCGTCACGGAAAGCTCCGCAACGGGCTCGGGAACGACCGCATAGCTCACGCCCGCCGACAATGCCACGGCGGCAGCCGCCACGCCGAAGAACGCCGCCGTCGGACGATTCACGCTTTTTTCGCTCTCGCCTTCTTGACTTCGGCGAGGCGTGGCCCCATGATGCGCTTATACGCCTCGACGCCCGGCTGATTGAACGCGTCCACGTCCGCGAATTCCCCTTCATACGCCACGGAAAGCGCCAGCATATACATCAGCTCGCCAAGATGATACGCGTTCAGCGTCGGCAGCGTGAAGCATGCGCTGTACCGCCCGTTGGACGCCAGCGCCTCCTCGTTCGAAACGCGGGCGACTTCCAAAGCCTCCGCCATCGTGACGCCTGCGATATCCGAAAGTTTCTGCGCCTCCGGGAACACGTCGGGAATCAGGCAGTCCTCGGGCCAGTCCGCGACGCGGATAAACTGCACGATTTTGTTCAGGCGGCCTTCCTGATGCTGCTGTGTCTGCGCGTGCATATCGGTGGTGCCGACGGCGACCAGCGGCGTGCGGCCGTAATAAACCTTCTTGCCCTCCCTGTCGTCCTCTTTGCCGAGGGACTCGGCGAGAAGCTGGATATACCACTCGGACAGCGATTTCAGATAATCGCCGTAGGGCATCATGACTTCGATCTCGCGTCCGTGCTCCTTTGCCGCCGCGAATTTCAGCGCCGCGTTCAGCATCGCGGGATTCTTCATCATGTCGCCGGTCTTGCAGGCCTCGTCCATGTCCCGCGCGCCCTTCAAAAACGCCTCGATATCGAATCCGACGCAGGCCGCCAGCGACAGCCCGACGTCCGAAAACACCGAGAACCGTCCGCCCACGCCGTCCGGCACCCGGAACGTCGGCCAGCCTTTTTCCGTCGCCAGCTTTTTCAAAAGCGTCGGCTTCTCCTCGTTCGGGTCGGTGACCGCGACGACCTCGGTTTCCACGTTGGCCGTCTTGGACAGTTCGTCGTAAATCACCATGAAATTCGACATGGTGTCCAACGTGCCGCCGGACTTCGAGATGACGAGCAGCAGCACGCGGAGCGCGCGCTTCCTGTGCGTCTTCGCCACCTCGGCCTTGTGGGCGAGATACTTCAGAAGGTCTTTCGTGCGGCGCGGGTCGATGTTGTTGCCGCTGAAATAGACTTCGGGCCAGCCGCCGCGCTCCTCCGGCGTCATCGCGTTCCAGAACTCGCCGCAGCCCACGTCGAACAGCACCTTGTTGCCGAGGAAAGACCCGCCGATGCCGAGGGAAACGACAATGTCGATGCGCCCCTTGACGTTCTCGCCGAACTTCTTTAGTTTTTCTATGTCGGCGGGAGAATTGAGGTTGCCGTCCTTCACATACGGGAGCTGCGGAAAAAGCACCAGCTCAGGCGTCCCGTCCTTCGACAGATGACCGCGCACTTCACCCGTTTCGCGCATATGGCAGACGGCCTTGTGCGCCGCCTTCGCGTCGGGAAGTTCCGCCGCCGTGACCTTTCCCTCGCCGAAGAGATTCGTATAATCAAAGGTAAATCCCGACGCCAATTTGATTTGGTTGCCCATGGTTTTCCCTCTCTTCCTTTTATTTCCGCTCGTCCAAAAGCGGGCCCACCGTCTTGACCAAATATTGCAGAAAGCGGTCCCGAAGCTCGGGGCGTTTCAGCGCCTGCTCCACCGTCGCCTCCAGAAAGCCTTCCTTGTCGCCGATGTCGTAGCGGCGGCCGAAGAAATTGTAGGCGTAAACTGCCTGCTGCCCGGCAAGCACGCGAATCGCGTCGGTCAGTTGGATTTCCCCGCCGCGCCCCGGCTTCGTCTTTTCAAGAATCGAAAAAATCTCCGGGTCCAGAATGTACCGTCCAAGCACCGCCAGCCGTGACGGCGCTTCCGCCGCGTCGGGCTTCTCGATTAAGTCTATGGCCTGCCAGATATTCGGCTTCACCGCCCGGGGCGTAACGATACCATAGTTCGAAACCGTCTCCGCCGGGACCTCCTGCACGCCGAGCACGCTGCCCCCGAGGTCATTGTAAACGTCGATCAATTGGGACAGGCAGGGAACCTCCGCGTCCACCAGGTCGTCGCCCAGCATGACGGCAAAAGGTTCGTAGCCGACGAACTGCTTCGCGCAGAGTACGGCGTGACCGAGACCCAGGGCCTCTTTCTGCCGGATAAAATGAATCGTGACGTCCGAGATTTCCTCAATCATCTTGAGCTGATCGTATTTGCCCTGCGCCTTGAGCTGCATCTCCAGCTCCAGCGAACGGTCGAAATGGTCCTCGATCGAGCGCTTGTTGCGTCCGGTGATGATCAGGATTTCCTCGATGCCAGAAACAATCGCTTCCTCGATGATGAACTGGATCGCCGGCTTGTCAACGATGGGCAGCATTTCCTTCGGCTGCGCCTTCGTCGCGGGCAGGAACCGCGTCCCGAGGCCCGCCGCGGGAATGATCGCCTTGCGTATCTTCTGCACGGAATACAACCCCCAACTTCCAGAGTGGAGTGTGGAGAGTGGAGATATTGCCTGTCTTATCTTCACTCTCCGCTCTTAACTCTTCACTCTTTTTACGTCCTTATCTTTGCGAGCAGCTCTTCCGTCTTCTCTTTCAAGAGCTTCTCATCGCCCTTCGTCTCCACGTTCAGGCGGATGACCGGCTCCGTATTGGACATGCGCAGGTTGAAGCGCCAGTTGTCATATTCCACCGAAAGGCCGTCCACCTCGTTGACCTTGCCTTTCGGGCCGTACTCGGCTTTGAGCTTCGCGATGACGGCCTTGGCGTCGTCCACCGTGGAATTGATTTCGCCGCTGCACGGGAATTTCGCCATGCGCTCCGCCATCAGCGTCGAAACGGACTTGCCCGCCTCGGAAACCAGCTCCATCGTCGTCAGGAACACCAGCATGCCGCTGTCGCAATAGGAGAAATTGCGGAAATAATGATGCGCGCTCATCTCGCCGCCGTAAACGGCGTCTTCTTTGCGCATCTTATCCTTGATGAACGCGTGGCCGCTCTTGCACATGACCGGTTTACCGCCCAGCGTCTCGGCAATCTCGATGGTATTCCACGTCAGCCGCGGGTCGTAAATAACCTTGCCGCCGGGATTCTTCTTCAGGAAGGACTGGGCCAGGAAGCCGACCATGTAATAGCCCTCGATAAAGCCGCCCTGCTCGTCGAACAGGAAGCAGCGGTCGAAGTCGCCGTCCCAGGCGAAGCCCATGGCCGCCTTGTTCTCGCGCACGGCTTTCGCCGTCGCGTCGCGGTTCTCCGGCAAGATCGGATTCGGCACGCCGTTCGGGAAATTGCCGTCCGGCTCGTTGTAAACCTTGACGAGCTTCACCGGGAGCTTTTTCTCCAGCTTGTCGATAATCGGGCCCGCCGCGCCGTTCCCGGCGTTCACCACCACCGTCATCGGCTTCAGCGCTTTCGCGTCGATATAGGTCAAAAGATGCTCGACGTATTCATCCGTCACGTCGTGCTTCTCGACCTTGCCCTTCGGCCCGTCGTAAGGCTTGAAATTTCCTTCGATGGCAAGATTCTCGATGTCCTTCAGTCCCGTGTCGCTGGAAATCGGGATCGCCTTCTCGCGGACCAGCTTCATGCCGTTGTAGTTCTTCGGGTTGTGGCTGGCCGTGACCATAATGCCGCCGTCCAGCTTCAAGTGGAACGTGGCGAAATAAATCATCTCGGTGCCGCACTGCCCGATATCCACCACGTCGCAGCCCGACTCCGTAAGTCCGCGAATCAGCGCTTCGCAAATGGACGGCCCGGACAGGCGGATATCATGCCCCACCGCTACGCGCTTCGCGCCCAAAAGCTGAACGAACGCCTTTCCTACGCGATAAGCAAGCTCCTCGTTAACCTCGTCGGGATAGATGCCGCGCACATCATAGGCGCCGAAACCTTTTCTACTGAGTTCCATTGAAATCCCTCCTGCAAATTCTGTGTATATATATTATTAATTCTCTATATAGGTAAAAAATCCTCCTACAAAACTTACAAAAAATTAAAAATCGTCACGTTCATTTTGCAGGCGGAGCATCGTACAGTGTTTTCCTCACCATCCCGTAGGCAATCGTCAATGGCACACACGCGCCGATCCATGCCATCGGGTTCGCGAAGCACGCGCCGAGATACCCGAACCGCTCAATCAGGAACATCGCCGCCGCCGCACGCATCAAAAGCTCCATTATGCCGGCGAAGGTCGGCACCGCCGTCTGCCCGAGTCCCTGCAGCGTGAAGCGGAAAATGAACAACAGCGACAGCACGATATAGCAAAGGCCGTTCACCACGAGGAACGTCCGTCCCATCGCCACGACCTCCGTCTCCCCCGCGCCGACGAAGCCCTCGATCACGAAACCGCCGCAAAGGATATTGAACGCCGCCGCCATGATGCTGAACGCGCCCGACATCAAAATGCAAGACCTGACGCCTTCGCGTATGCGCGAGAGCCGGCGTGCGCCGTAATTTTGCGCCGTGTAAGTCGCCATCGCCATGCCGAAGGAAATCATCGGCATCACCGCCACCGCGTCCACGCGCTGCGCCGCGGCATAGGCGGCAATCGACTGCGGGCCGAGGCCGTTCAGCGCGCCCTGCAGGATGATCGCGCCGAGAGCCACCACGGACGACTGGAATCCCATGGGAAAGCCAATCTTCGCATGTTCCCAAAGTTCTTTCTTCGTCAGCCGCCAATCCTCCCTGCGAATCCAAAGGGCAGAAATATGGCGGCGAATGTAAAAGAAACAAATCAAATTCGCGATGACCTGCGAAGCCGCCGTCGCCAAAGCCGCGCCCGGCACCCCCAGTCCGAACCCCAAAAGAAAGATCGGCTCGAAAATGATATTGACGATAAGGCCGCCGGACAGCATGATCGTCGCCAAGCGGCTGTCCCCCAGCGCGCGGATCAGGTTCGTCTGCATCGCGAACAGGCTCATCAGCGGCACGCCCGCGCAAATAATCGAAATAAACGCCGCCGCGTCGTCAAAAATCTCCGGCGGCGTGTCGAGCGCCGTCAGCACGGGGCGTATCAGCGGCAGTCCGACGGCGGTCAGCCCCGCCGCCATCGCAACGGAAAGCACCGCGCAGGCCGCCGCACTCCGCCGGACGCCCTCCGCGTCCTTTGCTCCGAACGCCTGTCCCGTCTTGATGGCCAGTCCCGTCGTCATGCCCATTACAAAGCCGATCAGAAGGAACATCAGACAGCCCGTGCAGCCCACTGCCGCCAGCGCTTTCACGCCCAGGAACCGGCCGACGATGAACGTATCGACGAACGCGTACATCTGCTGCACCATATTACCCGCAATCAGCGGAAGCGCAAAAAAGAGAATCAGCCTCGCAGGGCTGCCCTCCGTCATATCCTTCGCCATAAAACTACTCTTCCCTTTGATGTAAAACAACCTCAGAATCCCGTCATTTTTGTCACGAAAAAGCGAAGCTCTTCACGCATCACGCAAATGCTGTTATCAAGCGCATACGCCTCCGGGCCGAACCAGATATAGTGAATCTCACGCGGTTCCGCATCCGCCCGATATCCCGTGGGAAACGGCGTAACTTGAACGCCACATTTTTCAAAATTCAATACAGAACGTTTCATATGAAAAGCCGAGGTCACAAGAATCGGATGAGAAAAGCCTCTCTCTCTGAGCAGTTCCGCAGTAAATCTCGCATTTTCCCCCGTCGTTCTGCTTTTCGGTTCCAGAATTATATCTCGGCTTGGAATACCCAACCCCAAAAGAGCGCGCTGCGCATTTTCAGCTTCCGAAGGACCATCTGCGAGCACTTTTCCGCCCGTGAACAGAATGGGAATGTGCAGCCGATGATAAAGCCTCGCCGCCGTCAAAAGGCGTGCCGCCGAACCCTCACTAAGGCCGCCTTCGCCGTCTATATCCGGCGTCCCTTTCGTCGAGCCGCCGCCCAACAAAACAATCACATCCCCGGAAGGATTTTCCGGCGGCAGATATGCCGCCTCCAAATTTCGCATTAACGCAGCAGACAAATAGGGTGTCGAAATCCCGTAAAAAAGAAGCGTCACGGCAAACAGTGCCGCAGCAAGTCCCTTGTCCTGCCGTTTCCATAGCTTTACCGAAAGGAAAAGGAAAAAGAGCAGGAAAATCCCCGGCGGCAACGCGAAAGTTACGCCGAATTTCAAAAACGCTATCATAAAGCCGCCCCCTTTTGCAAAGGAGCGGCTTTATGATATGCGCATGGAAAAATTGTCTTTTTCACGATGCATCCGCCTTCTTCAAGAAATACGCATACGTCCGGCGCAGCCCTTCCTCCAGCGAAACCGCCGGTTTCCAGCCAAGCCCCCGACGCGCCCGCGCGTTCGACAGCGACGACTTGTAAATATCGCCCGGCCGCTCCGGCCCGTATTTGGGGATAATTCTACGCCCCGCCACGTTCGACAGCACGTCCACCAATTCACGCAGGCTCGTCTGCGTCTGCGTGCTGAGATTGTAAACCACATTCGCCTGCGTCGTCGTCAGCGCCGCCGCGACGCCCTCCGCAATATCCCCGGCGTAAATGAAGTCCCGCGTCTGCTCCCCGTCGCCGAAAATCGTGATCTCATTCCCCTCCGCCACGTTTCGGGCAAAGATGCTGATGACGCCGCCCTCGCCGCCGTCGCCCTGCCGCTCGCCGTACACGTTGGCGAAGCGCAGGACTACATAATCAAGGCCGAAGCACTCATGGTAAAGCTCCAAATACCGCTCCGCCGTCACCTTCGACAGCCCGTAGAACGACATCGGCGCCAGCCTGTGCGCTTCCTTGATCGGCAGATCGCGCTCCGGCACGTCGCCGTAAGCCGCCGCCGTCGAAGAGAATACCACGCGCTTCACGCCGCTCTGCCGTGCCGCCTCCAGCACGCGCACTATGCCGAGGATATTGCTGTCCGCGTCAAAAGCGGGGTCCTCCAGTGAATACGACACCAGCGTCTGCCCGGCCAAATGCACGATCGCGTCGTACTGACCTGTGGCGACTACGCCTGCCAGCCGCTCGTCCCGCACGTCCATCTCGATGAGCTCCATGCCCTCTTCGAGATTCTCCCGCCGTCCGCTGGAAAGATTGTCCAGCGCCACCGGCTCGTCGCCATGCGCCTTCAGACAACGCATCAAATGCGAGCCGATAAAGCCCGCGCCTCCCGTAACCAAAACCTTCATAAAAAGCACTCCCCGCGTTTTTGCGCGTTTTTATCTTTTATTCCCCTGCAGTTTCTAATTCCAAAAGATACCGCCGAACTGCGTCTTTCCATTCCGGCAGGCGGCGAAACCCGCCCCTGTCCAGCGACGCCTTCGACAGCCGTGAATTTTTCGGCCGTACCGCCTTCGTCGGATACATGTCCGACGACACCGGCGTCACCTTCGTCCGAAGCCCGCACAGCCGGATGGCCTCCGCCGCCAGCTCCGCCCACGAGCACACGCCCTCGTTCGTCGCGTGGTACACGCCGTACCGCCCGCTTTCCGCCATATCCGCCAAAAGCTCCGCCAAATCCGCCGTGTACGTCGGCGAGCCGATCTGGTCGTCCACCACCGTCAACGCGTCCCGCGTCCGTGCAAGCCCTAAAATCGTCCGAATGAAATTCTTGCCGTGAGCGCCGAACACCCACGACGTCCGCACGATAAAAAAACGTCCCGATTTCATCACGGACCGAAGGCTGCGTTCCCCCGCCAGCTTCGACGCGCCGTAAATGTTGCAGGGCCCTGTCTCATCGTCCGTCTCATAAAACGACTCGCCCGTGCCGGGAAACACATAATCAGTGCTGATATAGATGAGCTTCGCGCCGATCTCCTCGCAGGCGGCGGCAATCTCTCCCGTCGCCGTCCCGTTGATCGTATGGCAAAGCGATTGTTCGTCTTCCGCGCGATCCACCGCCGTATAAGCCCCGCAATGAATCACTGCGTCGGGACGCGTCTCCGACACGAACGCCCGCGCCCTCGCCGGATCGTTGAGCGGCATTTCGCTGCGCGTCGCGCCGACCGCGTTTGCGCCTCGTCCGCGAAGCACGCGCATCACGTCAAAGCCCAACTGCCCGGTCACGCCCGTCACAAGAACCTTCATAATACCAACTCCAATATTAACCATAATATTTTACCATTTGCGGAAAACGAACGCAAGGCAATAAAAAAGAAGCCGCGCTGTTTTTCGCGGCTTCCCGTTCATCAATATATATTATACGATCTTCTCCCCGTGATACAGCTCGCCCTCGATATCCGGCTTCACGCCGTAGCCGATGGCCCACTCGCACTTGTACTTGATGGCCTGCGCGTGAATAGAGTCGATGCGGTCGATCGTGCGGCGCACCTTTCCCGGCACGCCCGCCACGAGGGAATTCGGCGGAATCACTTCGTTCTGGAGAATCAGCGCTCCGGCGGCAATGATCGAGCCACGTCCGATTCGCGCCCCGTCCAGCACTGTAGCGTTCATGCCGATCAGCACATGATCCTCCACCGTGCAGGCATGCACCACCGCGCCGTGGCCGATGGTCACATAGTCGCCGATGATGCAGGGATAATTGTCGGCCACGTGCAGGCAGGTCAAATCCTGCACATTCGAGCACTCGCCGACGGAAATATAATTGACGTCCCCCCGCGCCACCACGCCGGGCCAGATACTCGCATATTTCGCGATGCGGACGTCGCCGGACAGGAACACCTGCGGCGCAACGAAAGCCTCTTCATGGATCTGCGGACTCTTCCCTTCGAACTCGCGGCTTGTAAGCGTATACATAGATGCACTCTCCTTTGCTGATTTATCGTACTTCATTCATCTATTATAATATCTTATCTGATTTTCTCAAAAATTGGAAGAGGAACGGCGCCATTTTATGATATACTTAAGGAAACACTGATTAAGTCAATTTGTGCATCTGTCGAGGGATTTTTTTCGACTGGCGAGGAAAAGACCTCGAAGGCGTAGCATCGCTACGTCGAGAGGGATTTGACAACGACAGTCGGAAAAAGACCCGGCAGAGGTGCGAAGGGACTTATTCAGTGGTTCCTTAAAGAAACAACGCGAAAGGAAGAAGTCTATGAACCGGGAAACCGCCCTCCCCATCCTGAAAGAAATCTACGAACAGGGCAACCCCTTCGTCAAGCTCTGCGGCATCGTCATCGACGACGCAGGACAGGGCATGGCGAAAAGCCACATGACCGTCACCGAGCCGTTGACGAATCTCGTCCAGCGGCTACACGGCGGCGCGCTGGCCACGCTGATCGACAATATCTTCGGCGTCACCTGCCGGACCATCGGCGCGGAAGTCGTCACCCAAAGCATCACGACGAACCTGATCCGCAACACCGAAATCGGCAAGAAGATTTACGCCGAAGCCCATATCCACCATGCGGGACGCACTACCATCGTCCTCGAAGCCGACGTTTTCACCGACGAACGTAAGCTGATGGCCCATTCCATCGCCACCATGTTCGTCAGCGGCACGGACGACCGCTTCCCGAGGAACTGGGACGAAACCTAATCCAGCCTTCCCCTCTGGGGAAGGTGGCGCGCGAAGCGCGACGGATGAGGTTTGACAATGTAACGGTTGACACAAACGTTTCGTCTGGCCCCCTTATGGGGCTATTAACTCACTCGCGCAAAACAAAGGAGAGAATTCCCTTGGACAAAGAGAAATGCCTTGCCATCATACATGAAATCTTCAGCACGAACCGCTACGTCATCCACAGCGGCATCATCATCGACGAGGTCGGCTGCGGCTGGGCGAAGCTCCACATGACCATCGACCCCGACGTCCATATCAATTTGACCGGGTTCACCCACGGCGGCGCGTTCTCGACGCTGGCGAACACCGCCGTCGGCGTCGCCTGCTGCACCGTCGGCGCGAAAACGGTCACGCTGAACATCACCACCGACTTCATCAAGAACATCCGCGCCGGCGAGACCGCCTGGGCTGAGGCGAAGGTTCTCCACCGGGGCCGAAAGACCATCGTGCTCGTCTCGAAAATCTACGACGACCACCGCGCCCTGCTGTGCCAAACCATGGCCACCATGTATGTCAAAGGTGACGACGAGCGGATTCCAAAGGAATGGTAATAAAAAACAGACTTCCGCGTTGTTCTTAGCGAAAGTCTGTGCTATAATTACAAATGGAGGATGGCTGTTAAGCGGTCACTGTTCTGCCCCCGTTCTTCGGAAAGGGGGAGATGCCTATGGAGCAGATTGTCTTGGCTTTAACCTTGATTTTTCTAATCCTTGTCGTCTTAAAACAGAAATAAACCGCCCCAGTCTCGCAAACTCGGCGGTTCATTTCTTTTGATTTAACCACTTTGAGGGGGCGACCGCTGGGCAGCCGTCCTCTTTTCCTGTCTCCATTATAGCATATTCCCCACCGTTGTCAACGACGGCTTTCTCGTCTGCTCCATAAGCGCAACGAATGAAATACCGGTACAAGAAAAAGCCCCCGCAAAAATGCGGAGGCTTTTTGAGTATCCTTGTGAAATTAGAAGTAGAAGCCAAGCTCCGTCCAAACAGCATTGACCTTGTGATCGGAAGCCAGTTCTTTGCCCTGGTAATACTGCGCCTTGCCCATGATGTTCTTGGCAAAGGTGTAGTTGAAACCAATCTCCCAGCCTTGCTCGCCGCCGTTCATCGGGCCGTTCTCACGGCAGGTCGGATGAATCGTGGACCAGTCGCCAAGATGACGCCATGCAAGGAACGCGCCCCAGGACTTCGGTTTGCTCTTGTCTGCGCCTTTGTAGTTGAGCTGGAACGCATAAGTCTGCTTGAACTTATTGGCATCCATCAAATCGCCGTTAGCATCACGCGTCAAACCGTCAGCTTCATCGCCCAGCCCCGTAGCGAACGCATAAACGCCCGTCAGTTTCAAATCCTTAGTGAACTTGTAGCCGAGACCGAGGTTCCAAACATTCAACGCATCCGCGCCAGTGGCATACCCGCCACCTGCGAGATTGTCCTTACCGCTCCGAATGTACTGCCAGCCAATACCCCAAGTAAACTTCTTCGCACGATCATTGTAGATCTCAACGCCCATATAATTGCCCGTGTTTGCAGCGCCAGCGTCAGCCAACGGGGAATTGGTCGCACCTACGTTGTCTGCCACACCACCATGTGCAAATGCTTTAGCATCAGTAAAGTTAAAGCGACCACCGCGGAGAGCAACCTGGACGTCCTTGCCGATGACAGCCTCAGCACCGGAGATGCGATAGTCCATCGTCGTCGCATAGTCAGCCTGCGTCTGCACGTTGAACTTACCGAGCTTAATCAGGAAGTTGGTATACTTACCCTCGACCCAAACGCGGTCCATCGTCAAGTTTCCCTGGTCAGCATTAAGAGCCGAGTCGAAATCATTCGCTCTGCCATAGTCCAAACGAGCCTTACCGGTCCAGTTCTTGTTGATCTGCATCTGCGGCTCAAGACGGAGCAGGAGCTGGTTCGTGTTCGCCTTGGCGCCAGCTTCGTTGCCGTTGGCGGTACGATCAGTCGAAGCCTCTTCATGGCGATTGATGTAACGATAACGAATCATGCCCTGCCACTTCACATTGTCCACTTTCTTCTCGAGAGCGGCAACGCGAACGCCGAGGTTGTTCAGCTCATCGGCGAACTCAGCGGCCAGCTTGTCGATCAGGGCCTTGTCTCCGCCGCCTTTCGCCATAGCGCGGGCAATCATCTGCGCCATTTCATAGCGGGTGATCTCCTGGTCGCCACGGTAGGTGCCGTCGCCATAACCTTCGATGACGCCGTCAGCAGCAAGCTGAGCGATAGCATCATAAGCCCAATGATCGGCAGGGACATCCTCGAACGGGTTCGCAGCAGCGAACGTCGTGGAGGCCGCGCCAACGACGAGAGCCGTCGTCAGAGCGGATACGAGAGTTTTCTTCATAACAGAACTCCTCCTTAAAAATATAAAATATTTTTCGGCGGGCATTTCCCGCCACGGCAGCCTTTGTCCGCCGCGAGGAGTCTGCGCTGAGTGTCCACGTTTCCTCACTGCGTCTTCCCTCGATGGACTCCGGCTATTTCGGAGTATAGCACAGTTATTTTCCCTGTGCAAGACATTTTTGAAAAAAATTTAAAATTTTTTCCGAGAAGGGACGGGCGCTCCCACGCGCACAAAAAATCGCGGCCGGCTTCAAACGCCGCCCGCAAAGGATTGGAATGGTCTCATTTATTTGGTTTTCTTCTATCAAATGATTTTTAAAATAACCTTATCTCACTACAAATTTTTTAAGTCCCCACAAATTTGCACGAAAGGTTTTGATAATATCTTGTGCGACTATTCATCATCCCTTATATTTGACGGGGCTTCGCCCCTTCAAACTTCCCCACAAAGGGGACTACGTCCCCTTTTGAAACCCCTCAAACGGCCTGCGGGCCGAAGATTCCGCGACGAAAGGCAAGATACACTTTGAGATTCGTATATCCCGCGCGAAAGCTCATGCCAACTTATGCTTTAGCCCATTTTTGCGGATTTGGTTTTTCAAAACGCAAACGTAATCCCAATTATGTAATTTGGCTAAAGTTCAAGTCATCATAACCTTTAGCGCGGGATATACTATCCTTAAAATTATTCTTTCATTAACACAAAGAAGATAAGGATGAAAAAATTTCTCTCGCCCGTTCTTCGTCCTTTTTGATCTGCCGGACGAGGGCCTCCGCCGAAGGAAACTTCTCTTCCCCCCGCAGCCGTTCGATGAACCGCACGACGAGGCGCAGGCCGTAAAGGTCGCCGGAAAAATCCAAAAGATGCGCCTCGATCCGCAGCGGGTCGCCGCCGAAGGTCGGATTGTCGCCGACGTTGGCGACGCCGCTCCACTCCTTCCCGTCCGGACAGAGAATCCGCACGGCGTACGCGCCGTCTGCCGGAAGTGCCTGCCCCTTCACGGGAGTAATGTTCACCGTGGGAAATCCCAATTTCCGTCCCCTCTCGTCGCCATGCTCCACGACGCCCGCGATGGCGAAGGGATGCCCCAGGAGCTTGCCCGCAGACCGCACGTTTCCCGCCGCGAGCAGCGCACGGATGCGGGTACTGGAAACCCGTTCGCCGTCCAGGAACAGAAGAGGCGCTTTCTCGACGCGGACGCCGAGCGCCTGCCCCCGCTGCGCCAAAAATTCCGGCGTTCCACGCCCGCCCGCGCCGAAGGAAAAATTCGCGCCGACTATGACCGCCCGAGGCGCGAGCCGCTCAATAAGAAGCTCCAGGAAATCGTCCGGGGAAAGCGCCGCCAATTCCTCCGTAAAGGGCTCCTCGATGACAAAATCGACGCCGAGCTTCGCGAAAACGCGGCGGCGCTCCTCCAGGGGATACAGAGAGAGGGGCTCGCGATCCGGCGCCAAAACGGACATCGGATGATTCCGGAACGTAAAGACGACGGCGGCAACGCCCGCCTCCCGCGCCAGCTCCACAGCGCGGGAAATCAGCTTTTGATGGCCTAAATGAACGCCGTCGAAGGTCCCGATGGCGACGACGCAGCCCCGTTCCCGTATATCCGCCGCGTCCGCGCTTTGTTCCAAAACCCGCATCAACCGCACTTCTCCTTTCCGTCCGCAAACGGGACTCATTCAGCGACTCCGTAAACCTTGTCCGCCGCGAGGGAGGACTCGTCCTTGTCGAAACGCCCGACGCCCAAAAACGCGCCGCCGGAAAATACCGCGATCGGCTTTTCCGCTTCCAATATTTCCTCGATGCGCGTAGGCAGCCCGTGCAAGAACGCTTTTTTCCGTGCTTCCGGCAGCTCGTACCGGAAAAGGCCGCCTAAATATTTTTCCGGCGGCTCCACCGCCGCCTCGCCCAGTGCCTGCAACTCCTCCGGCGTATGGGCGTTTTCCAGGGAAAAATCCCCGACGCGGCTCCGCACCAAAAACCGCATCGCCGCCAGCGCGCCCGTCAGCCGCCCGAGGTCGCGGCAAAGCGAGCGGATATACGTCCCTTTGGAACATTGCACGTCCAGCAGCAGCGTTTTTTCCGCTTCGCGCCGGGCCAAAACTTCCAGCCGGTAAATCTCAACTGTCCGCGCGGGAATCTCTATCGTCTCGTTTTTCCGCGCCAGGTCGCAGGCCCGCCGCCCACCGACCTTCACAGCGGAAAAAATCGGCGGCTTCTGCTCAATCCGGCCTGTCAATTTCTGCACCGCACGGGAGACAGCCGCCTCGTCCGGCATGGGCGCGCCGCTCTCCGCGACAATCGCACCCAAGTCGTCCCCGCTGTCCGTCTCCGCCCCGAAGCAAAGCTCCGCGCGGTACGTCTTGCGCCCGTCGCCTATATATTCCAAAAGGCGCGTCGCCCTTCCGACAGCAACGGGCAGCACGCCCGCCGCGCCAGGATCGAGCGTCCCCGCATGTCCCGCTTTTTTCAGGCCGAGCGCGCGCCGCACACAGTTCACCGCATCGTGGGAACTCATGCCGGGAGGCTTTAAGAAGTTGATAAAACCGTCCAACAACACGCACCGCCTTTCCTCCAGTGAGGAGATAGGAGTGAGGTGTGAGAAAATATTCCAGAATTAGATTCAATAATGCGGCAATGCGCCACTCCTAACTCCCCATTCCTAACCTTATTTCAGCGCTTCGCCCAGCGCTTCCAGCACGTCTTTCTTCGCTTCCGCCAGCGGCTTTTTCACCGAGAAGCCCGCCGCACGGATATGACCGCCGCCGCCGAATTTCATGGCAACCTTGCTGACGTCGATACCCTTCGACCGGACGCTGACGCGGCAGAAATTCTCGTCCATGCACTTGACCAGCACTGCGATATCGACGCCCTCAATAACGCGCACAAAGTCGATGAAGCCTTCGGTGCTTTCCAAGGACGCAGCCAGTTCTTTGTCAAGATACAACCCCGCCACGCGCCCGCCGTAAGAAAGTTCCATCGTCTGGAGCGCCGCCGCCTGCCCGCGCACAAGAGCTTCCGGCTTTTCCTCCAGCGCCTCGGACACCTTTTCGGGTCGCACGCCCGCCTCAAGGAGCCGCGCTGCAGCCCGCAACGTTTCCGGCCTCGTGTTGGAGAATTTGAAAAAGCCCGTGTCCGTCGCAAGCCCCGTATAGAGAGGAATGGCTATTCCCGGCGTAAATTCGCCGCCGAAACGGTCGACGATCTCAAAGACGATTTCCGCCGTCGCCGCCCGGTTGTCGTTATACAGGAAGTCCGCCTTCCCGTCGTTCGAGATGTGATGGTCTAAATTGAGCACAGGCATCCCCGCCGCCACTTTTTCAACCTCGCCGATGCGGTCAAGGCTCGTGTCCAGGATGACAAGCAGCTCGGCGTCGGATTTCCTGCCCTCCTCCGGGCGCACAATCTTGTCGCAGCCCGGCAGAAACGAAAGATTTTTCGGCAGCCGGTCGTCGATCATCACGGTCGCTTCCTTCCCCCGCCCGCGCAGGAACGCGGCAAGGGCAAGGGTAGAGCCTATGGCGTCTCCGTCGGGGTTCACATGCGCCGTAATCAAAAGCTTCTGCGCCGCCAAAAGTTTTTCCGCCGCCGCTTCCAGGGTGATTTTCATGCCGGTTCCCTGCCTTTCTCCGCTTCCTCCTTCTGCACGCGCAGCAAGAGCTCTTGAATATGCGCGCTGTACGCCATCGAATCATCGAGTTCCAACGAAAGCTCCGGCGTATACCGGAGCCTGACGCGATGACCGACCTCTCGGCGAATGAATCCCAGCGAGCGATTCAGCCCGCGCAGGGAGTTCGCCATCTGCTCGTCGCTGCCCATCAGGCTGACGAATACGCGCGCCGAACGCAGGTCGCTGGTGACGCTGACCCGCGTGACCGTCACAAAACCGACGCGCGGATCCTTGACGTCTTCCAGGATAATTTTGCTGATTTCCTGCTTCATCAGCTCCTGGACGCGTTCCATACGCAACTGTCCCATAAAATATATTTCCTTTCTGTAACACTTAACGTAAACGCAACGCTGCAAAACCTCACCCACCGGCTTCGCCGGTCCCCCCTCCCCAGAGGGGAGGGCAAGTAACGGGCGGCGGTCCCCGAAACAATCCAGTGGATTGTTTCGCAGTCCAGTGGACTGTCACGCCCCAGAGGGGAGGGCAGAGGTACAGCACAAAAAACTGCCTGCGAAACTGCGCCGCAGAAAACGGCGAAGCCTCCGCAGGCAGTCTGTCAAACTATCAGTTTTCCTTCTCCTCCGCCGCGGCGTTGACCTCGGCGATGGACGTCTCAATCTCTTCCATTTCGTAAACTTCCAGAATATCGCCTTCCTTGAAGTCGCGATAGTCTTTCAGCGTAAGTCCGCACTCATAACCCGCCGCCACTTCCTTGACGTCGTCCTTGAACCGGCGCAGGGAATCCACCTCGCCGTCGAAGACCACGATGTGGTCGCGGATGATGCGGATCTTGGAATTGTTGGCGACCTTGCCTTCCAGAACATAGCAGCCCGCTACGAGCACTTTCGAGAACTTCATGACCTGACGGATCTCGACCTTGCCGCTGACGACTTCCTTGTACTTCGGCGCGAGCATGCCGGACATCGCCGCCTTGACGTCGTTCAGCGCGTCGTAAATGACCTGATAGGTGCGGATGTCAATCTTCTCGGCGTCCGCCGCCTTCCGCGCGTTAGCGTCGGGGCGCACGTTGAAGGCGATAATCAGCGCGTTGGACGCCGCCGCCAGCATGACGTCGGACTCGCTGACCGCGCCAACGCCGGAGTGAACGATGCTCACACGCACTTCTTCGTTCTTGTTCAGCGCCAGGAGAGAGCCGGTGAGCGCCTCCACGGAGCCCTGCACGTCCGCCTTGATGACGATGTTGAGGTCCTTGATATGGCCCTCCTGTATCTGATGGAACAGATCGTCGAGGGAAACCTTCTTGGACTTCATCAGTTCCGTGCGCTGCTTCTCGATGCGCTTATCCGCGATAGCCCGGACCAGCTTCTCGTCGAGGGCAGCCAGTTCGTCGCCCGCCTCCGGCACGTCGGAAAGACCGAGCACCTCTACCGGCATGGACGGGCCGGCTTTCTTGACGTTCTCGCCGCGGTCGTTGATCATGGCGCGGACCTTGCCGAAGGTCGTACCCGCCACGATGGAATCGCCGATGCGAAGCGTACCGTTCTGCACCAGTACCGTCGCCACCGGGCCGCGCCCCTTGTCAAGCTGCGCCTCGATGATGACGCCGCGGGCCTCGCGATTCGGATTCGCCTTGAGTTCCTGCACCTCGGCGACGAGCAGTATCGTCTCCAAAAGGTCGTTGATGCCGATTTCCTTTTTCGCGGAAACGGGAACCATGATGACGTCACCGCCCCACTCCTCGGAAATCAGTTCGTGCTCGGCAAGCTGCTGCTTGACGTGATCGGGGTTCGCCCCCGGCTTGTCGATCTTATTGATGGCCACGATGATCGGCACGTTCGCCGATTTCGCGTGGTTGATGGCCTCGATGGTCTGCGGCATCACGCCGTCGTCCGCCGCGACGACGAGGATCGCGATATCCGTCACCTGCGCGCCGCGCGCACGCATCGCCGTGAAGGCTTCATGGCCCGGCGTGTCGAGGAACACGATCTTCTTGCCCTGGCAGTTGACCTGATACGCGCCGATGTGCTGGGTAATGCCGCCCGCCTCGCCGCGCGCCACGGAGCTCTTGCGAATGACGTCGAGAAGCGAGGTCTTGCCGTGATCGACGTGACCCATAACGGTAACGACCGGGGGACGGAGGACAAGCGTCTTCGGATCGTCCTCGATCTCCGGGATTTCCGTCAAATCGACCTCCGGCGGCAGCGCTTCCACCGTCACGCCGAATTCTCCTGCCACCAGCGTCGCCGTATCGAAATCAATCTCCTGATTGATGGTCGCCACCACGCCCATCAGGAAAAGCTTCTTGATGACGTCGGCCGCCGTGCAGCTCATCTTGCTCGCCAAATCGCGGACGGCAATCTCCTCGCCGATCTTGATATGCGTCGGACGCGCAATCTCCACTTTCTGCGGCTGGGGCTGCTGATTCTTGTTTTTACGGTTCTTGCGGCCCGGACGGTTCTCGTTCCGGTTGAACCCGCCGTTGTTGAAATTCCCGCTGTTGCTGTTCCTGCGGTCGTCGCGTTGGTTCTTTCCGCCGCGCTTGCCGCCGTTTCCGTTATCGCGGCGGCGGTTGCCGTCGTTCCCGTTGGCGCGGCGGTTATTGTCCCCGCCGCCGTTCCGGCGGCCCTGATTCTGGTTCTGCCCCTGCGCATTGCCTGTGTTCTGCTGCGGACGCGCCGCCACGGCTCCCTGCATATATCCGTTTCTTCCCCCTGTCGGACGATTCTCTCCGTCCTGCTGCACGGGACGGCGCTCGCCCTGTTGCTGTACAGGCCGCGGCGGCTCCTGCGCATGCTGCGGCTGACGCGGTTCGTTCTGTTCCATCGGCCGCACGACGACAGGTTCCTCGGGACGTTTTTGCGTCTCGACAGGCGTCGGCGGCTGCTGCGCCGCCTCGGCTGCCTCTCTCGCCGCACGCTCCGCCGCCTCTTTCGCCTGCGCCTCCGCTCGCGCTGCAGCTTCCGCCGCAGCACGGATATCCGCGCCGCGTGCGATACGCCTTACGGTTCCCATTACCAATGGCTTCGTCTGCACGGGAGGCCGTACGCCGGGCCGCTGTGGCGCCGGCGCAGGCCGCTGTTCTTTTGTATGGCCTTGCGCCTGCCGCGGCTGTTCCTCCTTGACAGGCGGCTTTGCCCCCTGTTTCGCCGACGGCGCGCCCTTCTCTTCCGGCTTTCCCTTCGTCATCAATTTCCGTATCAGGTCGCGTTCCGCTTCGCCTACGCTGCTCAGCGTATTCTTGACCTCATATCCGTTCTGCGTCAACAGCTGCAATACGTTCTTGCTCTCCGTATGAAATTCCTTTGCCAATTCATACACTCTGTATTTCGACATTGAACCACCTCCGAAATCCTGTCCGCCTTCCCATTCAGCTCCGAACTCTCTCGTCGAGCGTCTTCGCGAATCCTCTATCCATAAGAGCCGCTACGGCCCGATATTCCTTGCCCAGGCATCGCCCCAGCATTTCCTTTGTAAACAGATTGTAAACGGGAATCCCTTTTTGCTCCGCCTCCCGGAGCACCGTTTCCCTTGCCCGTTCCGACACATCCGCCGCCACGATCAGCGCCGCCGCTTTTCCCGACGCGATCGCCTTTTGCACCGCAAATTCCCCGGAAACTATTTTCCCGGCGCGCTGAGCCATCCCCAGCAGGCCTTCGATTTTCTGCAGATCCATGTTCACTGTCCCTCGGGAAAAAGCTCCTCCCGAAGCGCCTTCAGCACTTCCGCGCTTACCGGCCCCTGAAAGGATTTTGCGAACTGACGGCGCTTCACCGCCGCGTCGAAGCACTCCGGCTTATGGCACACATACGCGCCCCGCCCCGGCTTCTTTCCTGTCACATCCACCGAGAAAACGCCCTCGGGGCTGCGGACGATGCGCACCATTTCCTTCTTTGGCCGCACCTCTTGGCAGCCGAGACAAAGCCGCTCCGGCGTCTTCTTCCTGACCGTCATTGCGCCTCATCACCTTCTGCGGAGAACGATTCCTCCCCGGTGACTTCGACGACGGACATATTCTCGTCCGGCTCTTCCTCCGCCGCTTGGGACTCGCTCTTGATATCTATCTTCCAGCCCGTCAGCTTCGCCGCCAGCCGGGCGTTCTGCCCTTCCTTGCCGATGGCCAGGGAAAGCTGCTGGTCGGGCACCACCACGCGGGACGTCTTCTCCGCCTCGTTCACCGCCACGGACACTGCCTTCGCAGGGCTCAGCGCGTTTGCAATGTAATGCGCGGGGTCTTCGTTCCACTTGACGATGTCGATTTTCTCATTCCTGAGCTCCGTGACCACCGCCTGCACGCGCAGCCCCTTATGGCCGACGCAGGAGCCGACGGGATCGACGTCCGGGTCCTTGGAGTACACCGCGATCTTGGAGCGCATTCCCGGTTCCCGGGCCACCGATTTGATTTCCACGACGCCGTCGTGGATCTCCGGCACCTCCATCTCAAAGAGCCGCTTCAAAAGCCCCGGATGCGTGCGCGAAACGGCAATCTGCGGTCCCTTGGAAGTCCGCCGGACTTCCAGGATATACGCTTTCACCCGGTCGCCGTGCACATATGTTTCGCCTTCGATCTGCTCCGACGGCGCCAAAAGCGCTTCCGTCCTTCCGAGGTCGATATAGACATTGCGGTTCTCCACACGCTGCACCAGCCCCGTCACGATATCGCTGGACCGGCCCGAGAACTCGTCGTAGATATTCCCCCGCTCCGCCTCACGGATCCGCTGCACCACGACCTGTTTCGCCGTCTGCGCCGCGATGCGCCCGAAATTCGCCGGGGTCACCTCGATCTCCAGCACGTCGCCTTCCTCGTAATCCGGGTCCAGCGCCTGGGCGTCCTCCAACGCCATTTCCATCACCGGGTCCGTCACTTCACGCGCCACCGTTTTATGGGCATACACATGAAACTCTCCCGTCGTGCGGTCGATCTGCACATGCGCGTTCTGCTCCGAGCCGAAGTTCCGACGGTATGCGGAAATCAACGCCGCCTCGATTGCGTCGAACAGCACCTCGGGCGCGATCCCCTTTTCCTTTCCCAAGTCGTCAATGGCCATCATAAATTCCTTGGCCCGATCCAGCTCCTGCACTTTCTTTCTTCCCTTGCCCCTGCTTCTCTTGATCAAGTCTAAAATCCTCCCATACCGTATCTGATGATTTCCTAAATTATATATCTATATGCAAGCGCACCTGCGCAATTTTTTCCTTCGGAATCGGCTCCCGCCCGTCCAGCGTCAACGCCGCCCCGTCATAACCGTCCAGCGTGCCGACAATCACTTTTTCTCCGTCCAGCGGCTCGTACAGGGAAACGTCCACCTGCTTGCCGCGCTCGCGCTCAAAATCCCTCGGCTTTTTCAGCACCCGGTCCAGGCCCGGAGAAGACACTTCCAATATATATTGCTCCGGAATCACGTCCCGTTCGTCCAAGAGCTTCTCCAATTTCTCGCTGAGGCTTTGGCAGTCCTCGATGCCGACGCCTTCCGGCCTGTCGATGAACACGCGCAGGTACCAGTCTTTTTCCTTTACATACTCCACGTCTACCAGCTCGACGCCGCTTCCTTCCAGAAGGGGCTCGACCATCTCCCAGACCGTCTTTTCCACCACGCTCGCCACGCGCACATTCCTCCTCGCCGGCTTCCGAATATAAGAGTAAAGAGTGGGCTCACACCCACTCTTTTAGCTTGCATCCTATTCCATACCTTTCGTATTATAACATTCGAAAATCAGAAAGTAAACCTTCTTGTCTAACTATTTTTTTCGTCGTCCGCAGAAAAGATCGAACGAACAAAAAAAGAGCGCCCGCATTGACGCGGCCGCCCATAAAAAACTGTTTTCCTTATTATATTATCGCTCCGCCAATTTCGGAAGCCGCTCCTTGAGGATGGGCACCCGAAGTTTTTGTCCGGCACGAAGCCCGCCGTCCGACGGCAGACCGTTGACCTCGATAATCGCCTCCGCAAGATCTTTGGCGTCCTCAGATTTGGCCGTATACCGGGTGGCTATCGTCCAAACGCTGTCTTTCCGCGCGACCTCCACCGTATCGAAATCGGTGCTCCGAAGGAAAGCATTCCCAAGATGAAGGGGAGAGACTGCCGCCACTGTCAGCATCGCCAGCAGTACCATACGCACCGCGAATTTCCGAACGGCATTTTTTTTCGTGCTCTTCTTTTTTCTCACAACAATCATCCCCTATTTTTTCAAATTCCCGTTCCCGAAACATATTTTCTAAGAACTTTTGTTCTTATTATATCCTCAAGAAATATTTTGTCAATACTTTTCGAACAAATTTTCCGCAAAAGTTTGTTTCAATGTAAATTTCCCATATAACTTTCCTGTACATCCTTCACTTTTTCTTGACACGTCTCTGCCCGCGCATTATATTTTAATAAAACGATGAATGATTCATCTTTTGATTCTTGGATGCAGATTTCTTGAACAGGAGCGACAGGATATGAAAACAACTTGGAGATTTTTGGCGGCGATGATTTGCGTTCTCGTTTTGGCGGCGGCCGCCGGCTGCGGCGAAGGCGGCGCCCCCGCAGAAAAGAAAGAAGGGAACGCGGCGGGAGCCAAAGCGTTCGCTGCCATCAAGGACGACCTCGGGCGGGAGATCGTATTGGCGAAAAAACCGGAGCGCATCGTTGTGACGTCAGCGTCATTTTTGGAACCGCTGCACGCAGTGGGCGGCGACGTGGTCGGGCGGCCCGACTCAAAGTCAATGCCGGACTGGGCGAAGGGCAAAACGAGCATCGGGCGCGTTTACAATGTGGACCTCGAAAAGCTCCTGGCCTGTGCCCCCGATCTCGTCATCGCCAACAAGGGCATGAACGAAAAGCTTCTGCAGCCGTTGGAAATCAACAAGATTCCATGTCTCATCGTGGACATGAAGAATTACGAAGAAGTGAAGAATGAAGTCCGCATATTCTCGCAAGTGACGGGCGAGAAAGAAAAAGGCGACGCGCTGATTCAAAGCATGGACGACAAGATCAAGGCCATCGCAGACCGCATCCCGAAGGAAAAACGGCGCGTGGCAATCCTTCACAGCACGGCGCAGGGTCTCAGCGTGCAGCTTGACACCAGTATCGCGGGTTCCACGGCAAAGATGCTGGGCTTCGTCAATGTAGCATCGGGCATGACGGCTATGGAGGGCAACCCGGACGCCGCGCCCTACAGCATCGAGACGCTGGTGGAGCAAAACCCGGAAATCATTTTCGTCACGAGCATGGGGAAGCTCGACGAAGTAAAGCGCGGCATGGAGGAAACCATCGCTTCGAATCCCGCGTGGCAAACGATTCCCGCCGTGAAGAACGGCAAAATGTATTATCTCTCCCAGGAGCATTTTTTACTCAGCCCCGGCATCCACTACCCCGACGCCGTGGAAGAAATGGCGAAGCTGATCTATCCGGATCTTTTCCGGTGAAGAAGGGAGCCGTCCCCCGATGGAAACAAAAATCATCTATCTGACGAACGACGCCCGCCGCTACGCGGGCATGAAGAACGCCTGCCTCGCATTGCAGGACGAGGGAAAAATCTCCGACCTCTGCATGGCTGTCAAACTCGAAGGCTCCAGCGAGTGGAACTACGTCTGGGAACGCAAACTCGGCGGCGCGAGCCTCGTGGTGGCGCGGTTCTTCCGCAATATATCAAAATCGGCGTTTTGGGAAGCGTGCCGCGCTTTTTTGGCGGCGCGAAATATCCCATACCTGCTGGACGCGGTGGAAGGCGCGGCGGAAGAAAAGGACGAAACGAGCGCCGGCGTGGAACCGTCCGTGGCCGCGCGGCTCAAAGGCTACACTTTTTACGGCGGCGCGGAGAATTTCAAGAATTTCTGGCTCTATGCCTCATCGTTGACGGACGCGGCCATTCCCGCGCCGGAAGAACCGAAGCAGCGCTGCTGGGCGGGCATTTACCATCCCGAACTGTCCGACGGCTGCACCACCGACCTCGCTTCCTATCGAAAAACTTATTGCAAACCGGACAGACCGACGCTGGGGCTCCTGTTTTACCGCGACGAATGGATCTGGGACGACCTCGCCTATCCCGCCGCCTTCATCGCCGAGGCTGACCGGCAGGACTGCAACGCGATTGCCGTGTTCACGAACCAGCTCCCGGACGAGAAGCTGGGGATGCCGAGCATCCGCAAAGTGTTCGGCGACTTTTTCACAGCGGACGGAAAAACGATTATTGATACATTGGTCAGCACCATGAAATTCTCCCAGGTGGGAAACGGCAGCCTGACCGTCGGCGAGCTGGAAACGCTCGGCGTTCCGATTTTAGCGGCGTACACCCTGCTGACGACGGAAAAGGACTGGCGGGAAAATCCCGAAGGGCTGAACGCGGTGGAGACCTCCATCGCCGCCGCGCTGCCGGAGCTGGACGGCGCGATTCACGGCGTGCCCATCGCCGGGCGAAACGTTCTCCCTGACGGCGCGGTAGAGTATGCGCCGATGCCAAAGCGCCTCGCGCTGATGGTGGAGAAGGCGAAGAAATGGGCGACTCTTCGGCTCCTGAAAAATGAAGACAAGAAAATCGCGCTGATTTTTCACAACTACCCGCCGAAAAATTACAATATCGGCAGTGCTTCGGGCCTCGACAGCATGGAGAGCGCCAGGCGGCTGCTCTCACGCATGAAAGAGGACGGCTATTCGCTGGACTTTCTGCCCGGGACGTCGGAGGAACTGCTCCGCGTCATGACCTCCCACGCGACCAACGACCTCTCGCTCCTGACCGACGCGCAGGCGGAGGAATGTGAAAAACTCTCCGCCAGGGAATACAAAGCGTTTTTCAGCACATTGCCGGAAGCGGCGCGGCAAAAGATGACCGAACAATGGGGCGAGCCGCCGGGAAGCGTGATGCTTTCCGACGAGGGCAATATCCTCGTCCCCGGCACGATGAACGGCAACGTCTTCATGACGGTGCAGCCCGCAAGACAATACGGCATGGACCCGTCGCGAGCCTACCACGACCCGTCGATCGCGCCGACGCATCAATATCTGGCGTTTTACTATTGGCTGCGGGAGGTCTTCAAGGCCGACGCGGTGATCCATTTCGGCACCCACGGCAACCTCGAATGGCTGCCCGGAAAAGCGGTGGGCCTCGACGAGGAAAGCTATCCCGACATCGCCTTTGGCGCGCTGCCGAACATTTATCCGTACCTGATGACGATTTCCGGCGAGGGCATCATTGCGAAGCGGCGTTCCGCAGGCTGCCTCATCGGATATCTGCCGGCGCCCGTGGCTGAGGCAGGAGCCTTCGACGAAATCGCCGAGATGGAAAAGATGGCGGACGAGTACAGCCATTTCCAGAACAAAGACGGCGAGCAGGCGGCGGCCCTCGAAGAAAAGATCCGGCAGCTGGCGAAGGACACGAAGCTTGACGAATCGGTGCACGTCGAAGAAAACGCGCCGTTCACTGAATTCCTGTCGGAGCTTCACGCGCTGATCGAGGAACTACAGGACAGTGAAGTACACGTCGGGCTGCATGTGCTCGGCGAGCCGCCGCAGGGAGAAATACTCGTCGGCGAGGTTCTGCACCTTTTGCGCCTGTCCAACGGGAAGACGCCCGCGCTTTATGACCTCTGGGCGGAGAAATACAGGCTGGTCTTCGAGGAACTGGAGAAAAATCCGTCGGCGCTTCTCTCCAATCTCGACATGACCGGCGGCGAGGCGGCGAACCGTGTGCGACGCGAGAGCCGCGTCTTCGTCGAGAAAATCGCCGAAGGCGGCTTCACTTCGGAAGCGGCGGAGTCCGCGCTGAAAATACCCGAGGCGGCGGACGGCTCTGTCGAATGGAAAGAAAAACTCGCGGCGCTGGCAAAATTCATCGTCGAAGAAATTTACCCGCGCCTCGCACGGACATCAGACGAGATGGATCATCTGCTTTCCGCGCTTTCCGGCGGATATGTGCCGCCGGGGCCTTCCGGCTCACCCAGCGCGGGCGGCGTCGACCTCCTGCCCTCGGGCCGGAACTTCTACGGCGTCGACCCCCGCGGACTGCCTTCGCAGTCGGGATGGATTACCGGCAAAAAGCTCGGCGACCGCATGATCGAGAAATATATCGGCGACGAGGGTCATTATCCGGAAAACATCGGCATGGTGCTCTGGTCTGGACCGAACATGCGAAGCAGCGGACAGGACATCGCGGAGTTCCTGTATCTTTTGGGCGTGCGTCCCGTCTGGCAGAAAGGCAGCCTCCGCGTCACGGATATCGAGATTATCCCGCTTGCAGAGCTGAAGCGGCCGCGTATCGACGTGACGGCGCGCATCAGCGGTCTTTTCCGCGACACGCTGCCCCAGCTTGCCGAGCTGATGGACAAGGCGGTGCTGGCTGTGGCGGCGCTCGACGAGCCGGATGAGGACAATTTCGTCCGCAAGCATATCCGAGAAGACAGCGCGCTCCTGCAAAAAGACGGAGCCAGCGCGGACGACGCCTGGCGCAGCGCGGCCTTCCGCGTTTTCGGCGACGCGCCGGGCACATACGGCTCCGGTATCAACGTTGTGCTGGACGCGAAAAACTGGGAGACGGAAAAAGACCTGGCCGACGTCTATGTGCGCTGGGGCGGCCACGTCTTCGGCGGCGGCGCGCGGGGCGTCTATCAGCCGGAGCTTTTCAAGAAGCGGCTGGCCGAGACGGATCTGACGGTCAAGAACGAAGAAAATCACGACATGAACATTTTGAGTTCCGACGATTACAACGGCTTCCACGGAGGCATGATCGCAGCCATCAAGAGCTTCGGCAGCAAAGCGCCCGTTTCCTACGTTGGCGACAGTGCGAACCGCGGCGCGCCCAAGGTACGGACGGTGGCGGAGGAAATGAAGCGCGTGGTGCGGGCCGAGTCGCTGAACCCGAAGTACATCGAAGGGCTGATGCAGCACGGCTACAAGGGCGCCATGGACATGGCGAACCGTCTGAACATCAGCTTCCAATGGGACGCGACCTCCAGCGTGATGGACGACTGGATGTACGACGACTACGCGCAGAAATACGCCTTCGACCCGAAGGTCCAGCAGTGGATGAAAAAGGTCAACCCGTGGGCGCTCCAGAACATTGCGGAGACGCTTTTAGAAGCGGAGCAGCGGCAAATGTGGAACGCCGACGACGAAACGAAAGAGAAATTACAGGAACTGTATCTTTCAATCGAGGGCGAATTGGAAGACGATGAGGACGAATGACAAAGGAGAGTGAAGAGTTGAGAGTGGAGATTTGAGATGCAACCGTCTTGAATACGCAAATATCTCCACTCTTCACTTTACACTCCCCACTCTTTAGTTGCGGGATTGCTTAAAATCAGAGTTTAACAAAACGAAAGGGGCTACAACAATGAAGCGACAGGGAACGTTTCCGTTTGCCGCCATCATCGGGCAGGAAGACATGAAGAAGGCGCTGGTGCTGAACGTGGTGAATCCGCGGCTCGGCGGCGTATTGATCCAGGGCGAGAAAGGCACGGCGAAATCAACGGCAGTTCGCGCGCTGGCCGACCTTTTGCCGCCTCGTCAGTGCATCAAGGGCTGCCGCTTCCACGACGACCCGAACGACAGATCGAACTGGTGCGACGAATGCCATGAGAAATATGACAACGCGGAGCCGCCTGTCGAGGAACTGCCGATGAAGGTCGTTGAGCTTCCGGTCAGCGCCACCGAGGACCGCGTCGTCGGCACGCTGGACATCGAAGCCGCCATCAAAGAGGGCAAGCGTTCCTTCGAGACGGGCATCCTCGCCGACGCGAACCGCAACATTCTTTATGTGGACGAAATCAACCTGCTGGACGACCATGTGGTGGACGTGCTCCTAGACTCCGCCGCGATGGGCATCAACACCGTCGAGCGCGAGGGTATTTCCTATTCGCACCCGGCGCGGTTCTCCCTCGTCGGCACCATGAACCCCGAGGAAGGCGACATTCGCCCGCAGCTTTTAGACCGTTTCGCGCTGTCCGTCTACGTCGCCGGCGAGAAGGATCTCGACCGCCGCGCCGAAGTCATCAAGCGCCGCCTCGCCTATGAAGACGATCCGGAGGCGTTCATCGCCCAGTGGCAGGAAGAACAGAAAAACGAAGTGCACCGCATTCAGCGCGCGATGAAACTGCTGCCGCAGGTCACCGCCTCCAACGAAATCCTGCGCACGGCGGCACAAATCTCGATTGCGCTTGAGGTGGACGGGCACCGCGCCGACATCGTGCTGATCAAGACTGCGGAGACGCTGGCCGCCGTCGACGGCCATACGGAGGTCACGAAGGACGACCTGAAGACGGCCGCAAAGCTCGCGCTGCCGCACCGCATGCGCCGCCGGCCCTTCGAGGAACAGAAGCTCGATTGGGAAACGGTGGATAAGGTAATCGAAGCATGAAACGGCAGGGATTTCCCTTTGCCGCCGTCCTCGGCATGGAAAAGGCCAAGGAAGCCGTGACGATGGCTCTCGTAAATCCCCGCGCGGGAGGGCTGCTCATCAGCGGCGCAAAGGGAACAGGAAAATCGACGTTGGCGCGGGGAGCGCGTGAACTGACAAACGCGCCCTGGACCGAAGTGCCCGTCAGCGTCACCGAGGACCGGCTCTATGGCTCCATCGACGCCGAAGCCGCCGTGACGCTCGGCAAGCGCAAGCTCCAGCCGGGGCTGATCGACGAAGCGGACGGCGGCGTGCTCTATGTCGACGACGCGAATCTCCTGCGGGACGACATCTTGGCAGCCATCCTGACGATCCGCGAAGCAGGCGGCTACCGCCTGGAGCGCGACGGCCTTTCCGACTGGCGCGATACCGCCTACACGGTATTGGCGGTCATGACGCCAGAGAGCGGCACATTGCCCGCTTCCGCCCTCGACCGTTTCGGGCTCTTCGTCTCCATCGACGAGGAAACGGACGAAACCGCGCGGACGGAAATCGTCAGCCGAACGCTGACATTTGAAAAGGATGGCGCAGCGTTCCGGGAAACATGGAGGAAAGAGACCGAAGTCCTCGCAAAAAAGATTGCCGACGCGCGGACTATTTTGCCCGAGGTCGAAGTCTCCGACGCGATGATCCGGCTCTCGTCGGTCTATACGCTGAAAGCGAATACCGCGGGCCATCGAGCCGACATATATCTGATAGAAGCGGCCCGCGCCGAAGCGGCGCTCGCCGGACGCCGCTATGTGCTGCCGAAGGATCTGGAACGTGCCGCGGAATTCGTGCTGCCCCACCGGATGCGGGAACTGCCGCCCGCCGAGCAGTCAGAGCCGGCGCAAAGCGAGCCGCAGCAGCCGCAGGACAACCAGCAGCAACCGCCGCCCCCGCCGGAACCGGATAATCGCGACGAGCTTTTCTCACAGCCCGACGCGCCGAAACCCGAGGAAACCGACACCGAAGCCCACGAGGGCAATCCGGAAGATCATCGGGACGACGAGACGATGGCGAACCCCAACACACAGAGCGGCGACCGCATCGACGCCGCCGATTTGCGCGTTAAGCTGCCGCCGGTCTGGATCGAACCGACGAAAGGACGGCAAAAGAAATCGGGCAGCGGCAAGCGCAGCGCGACGCGCACCGACGAACGGCAGGGCCGCTACGTCCGCGCCGAGCTGCCGCGCACGAAAACAGCGGACATCGCATTCGACGCCACGCTCCGCGCCGCCGCACCCTACCAGAAATGGCGCGAGAAAAACGGCCTCGCTCTCGCGATTAGCAGCGAAGATATCCGGAGCAAGGTACGCGAAAAGCGCACCGGCAACATCTTCCTGTTCGCGGTGGACGCCAGCGGCTCCATGGGCGCGCGGGAACGCATGAAGACCGTCAAGGGCGTGATCCTGAAAATCCTGCTTGAAGCCTACCAGAAACGCGACCGCGTCGGCATGATCGCCTTCCGCAAGAATCAGGCCGAAGTACTGCTCCCCGTCACAAAGAGCGTGGACTTCGCGCAGAAAAAACTGGCCACGATGCCCACGGGCGGCAAGACGCCGCTGGCGAAAGGACTGGAAAAGGCCGAAGACGTACTCGATATGATTTACCGTCAAGACCCGATGCAGGACCCGGTGCTGATCGTCATCACCGACGGCCGCGCCACGACGCCGCTGGTCCCCGGAGGCGACGCGACGTCGGAAGCCATGAACGAGGCGGAACGCATCGCGAAGCGCAAGCTTCCCGTCGCCGTCATCGACACGGAAAACGGCTTCGTGAAGCTGGGGCTCGCGAAAAAACTCGCGCAAAAAATGGACGCGTCCTATTTCCGCGTAGACAAGCTGTCCGAAGACAGCCTGCTTCGGGTGTGGCGGAGAATGAGCGGTTAAGCCAGTGTATTGAAAAGCATACCTTCAACAACAGCAAAGCCCTCGAAGTCTCGTTTTTGCAAGGCTTCGAGGGCTTTATTATTCTGCTGTCATATTACGATTGTCGCATCTCACTTGCAAGTCCCAAGCAAATTGCGGGTGATTTCCTTCACATCCCGATGCCGGATATCTCTCGGTTCAAAGTGGATCACGTTGTAAACTATCTGCATCACGGCGCCGGCGCCGACCGTGCTGATCAGCGTCCCGACGCCTACCGCGCCGCCCAGGAGCCAACCGGCCAAAAACACGACGGCCCAAAGCAGGATCTGCACGACGCCGATGGGAACGCGGGGCAGCCGTTTTCCCAGACCGACCAAAAGCGCGTCCCGAGGGCCGCAGCATTGTCCCGCTTTCATATAAACATACATCCCCAAGGCCATGAACACGAAGCCGACCAGCATAATGACGATTCCGCGCCACAGGCTCTCATTTACGGGAAACGGGTTCACGACGTTGAACATCTGCACGAAATTTCCCGTGAGCAGCGCGTCGATGACAGTCCCGTACCCAATCCGTTCTTTGAGGGACAAGTCGACGCAGAGGATGGCGACGCCCATGACGGTCATGGCAAGACCGTAGTTCAACGGCGTGTGACGGGCGATACCCATGCCGAAGCAGTCCCAGGGCGCCAGGCCGATATTCGCGTAGATGGTCAGATGCACGCCGAAGGCAAAGACGAGCAGTCCTGCCGCGATTTGGAGCCACTGCTTGAAGATTGTCCTCCGCATCGCGCGGCGCAAAGACGTCTGCAAGAATCCGTCCCCCTTATTTCATGATGTCCTATATCCTATCACTTTACCGCCTGCGCTTCATTGCAGATTCGTCACAGCGTCCTCGACGTGGTCGTGAATCATTTTCACCGTTTCGCAGGTCTCCATTTCGGCACAGTCGCCGCAGGTGGCATAACCCTTGCCCAGCGCGCATTTTCGTATCTCGCACTGATTGCTGCAAAAGAAAGTCTTGACGCCGTCGGCGCGGCAGCCCTCGCAGTTGATCCACTCAGGCCTGATCTCCGTTTGGTTCATCTCGCTCCAGAGCTTCGCGGTCTTCTCCCGGAGCGCGTCGTCGTCCCGGATGGTCGCGAGATATGCGTCGCACCTTTCGCAATCCAGCCCGCAGCAGCCGATAATGATTTTCATGACGTCCTCCCTCTCTTCACCCACTCGTCCAAAAAATTCATCTGCTCGTCCGTGTGAAACCAATGCTCGCCGTTTTCCATCACGGTCAGCACGGCGCCGATTTTTTCCGCAAAAGCAGCTATAGTATCCCGCGCCGTCAGATTGTCCTTTCCTCCGTAAAGGATATGCGCAGGAATCCTCCACTCTATCGGATTCTCCCGCGCATAGGAGAGATACTTCCAGGACAGCGTCTCGCCAAACTCCGTGGGAATTTCTTTCCTCTGCCGCAGTTCTTCCTCCGTCACGTTCGCCCAGCGCATCATATTGAGAATCAGCTTTTCCATATCGACAATCGGAGAAATGAAAAAGGCTTTTTCCATCGGCTTGCCGCCCAACGTGCAGAGCGTGAAATACGCGCCGATGCTGTTGGCGACGACAGAAACCGACCGACGGCCGGCAGCGGCCTCGTCGTAAAAAGCGGGGAACTCTTTCCGGGCCTCCCACGGCGTTTGGGAGTGATAGTCGAAACCTATCACGTCGGCGTCGGGAAACAGTGCCCTGTAATGCTCGGCCTCTGCCGCACTTCCTCCTTTACCGTGGATATAGATAACGATTCGGTCCATAATTTATCTCCATATCGCTAATTTCTCACCGTCTCGCGCAAAATCCTCGTTGCATGTCCCTTTTGAGGTGATCCCGCGAGATTGACAAGACGCAAATGACGATTTCACAAAGTTGTCCTGTTATTTTTCGACGCCAACAGGGAAATTCCTTTTTCGATTAACGCCCATTTTTAACGAATCACACAAGAATCATGTTTGGAAATTGAACAGAAGCCTGCCGAGATTCCGGCATTTACATGGAATCGCCGCACTTCACCAAGCAGAAAATCTTGCATCAAGGACAAAATCCTTGTCAAAACGCTTCAAGCGGAATATTTTGCCTGTGGCAAAATATGAACAGATACGTTATGACAAGCCGTGTGCCACATCTTGTCGAAACGCTTCAAATGGAATATTTTGTCTATCGACAAAATCTGAACAATGGCGTTATAATGAAGCTAACTTTGAAACATTCCATCTAAATCTTCATCATATCAGGGAGTGAGACTATGGAGGAAAAAAAAGTCGGCGGGGGGATTTCGACGGGGCGGCGCGTGTTTGTACTCGCGGCGTTCGCCGTGTTTGTCGTCGTCGCCTTTTCCGCCAGCGTGACGCTCGGTTCGGTGCGGATTCCGCTGGAGGAAATCTGGCAGTCGATTTTCGGCGCCGGCGCGGGCACCCATCAGCAGATCATCATGAATATCCGCCTGCCCCGCACCATCGTCGCGGCGCTGGTCGGCATCAATCTCGCATTGTCCGGCGCGATTCTCCAGGCCGTGATGAAAAACCCGCTGGCCGATCCGCATATCATCGGCATCTCGTCGGGCGCGGGCCTTGCGGGCATCACGATGATGCTGGTCTTTCCCGGTCATGAGTATCTGATCACGCCCGTGGCGTTTGTCGGCGCCATGAGCGCGGCCATCGTCATTTACATTTTGGCGTGGAAAAACGGCATCCGTCCCGTGCGCATCATTTTAGCGGGCGTGGCCGTGTCGGCGTTCTTAGGCGCGGGCATTTCCGCGATGATGATTTTTTACAGCGACAAAGTGCACGGCGCGCTGATGTTCATGGCGGGCGGCCTCGCCGCGCGCAGCTGGCCCCACGTCACGATCATCCTCCCCTACGCGATTGCCGGCGCGCTTTTAGCGTTCCTCGGCTCGAAGCATCTGAATATCCTGCAGCTCGGCGACGAGATTGCCAAAGGTCTCGGCCTGAACGTGGAAATGACCCGGGTCGTGATGACGGCGCTCGCCGCGCTGCTTGCCGCCAGCGCCGTTTCCGTGGTCGGGCTCTTGGGCTTCGTCGGGTTGATCGTGCCGCACGCGACGCGGCTCCTGATTGGCTCCGACTATCGCTTCCTGCTCCCCGGCGCTGCCCTCTTGGGTGCGGCGGTGGTCATGGGCAGCGACACTTTCGCCCGCACCGCGTTCGCGCCGACGGAGCTGCCCGTGGGCATCCTGATGGCGGTGCTCGGCGCGCCGTTCTTCCTCTTTTTGCTGAGGAGGGAACTCTGATGGTACTGGAAACAAAAAATTTAGGCGTAACCATAGAAAACAATGAAATCCTGCGCGGCGTGAACGTCGCCTTTTCCGAGGGCAAGCGCACCTCGATCATCGGCCCCAATGGCGCGGGGAAATCGACGCTGCTGAAAGCGCTGTCGAGTCTCAACACGCGCTACGACGGACAAGTGCTTCTGGACGGCGCGGACGTCCGCGCGATGGGACGGCAGGAACTTTCCAAGAAGCTGGCGATCCTGCCGCAGGGCGCGACGGCCCCGGCGGACGTCACAGTGGGACAGTTAGTCGATTTCGGACGCTTCCCCTATCGCTCGTGGCTGCGCCCCAGCGACCCGAAGGCCGACCGCGAGGCGGTGGAGTGGGCGCTCGACCGCACGCACATGACGGGCTACAAGGACCGCCGCGTGGCGGTGCTGTCCGGCGGCGAGCGGCAGCGGGCGTGGATTGCGATGGCTCTCGCCCAGCAGCCGCAAATCCTGCTACTCGACGAGCCGACGACCTATCTCGACATCGGGCATCAGCTCGAAGTCATGAACATCGTGGACGAAATCAACCGCGACTACAAGATGACCGTCATCATGGTCCTGCACGACATCAACCATGCGCTGCAGTACTCGGACGAGATCGTCGTCGTCAAGAATCACGGAATCTTCGCCCACGGCACGCCGAAGGAGATTCTGACCGTGGATATGCTGGGCGAGGTCTTCGGCGTCAAAGCCGACATCTTCGTCAACTCGCAGGGCATTTCCGTGCTGTCGCCGGTATCGCTGGTGGAGGAGGCAGGCGCATGATTGAGATTCGCAACCTCCGAAAGACGTTCCCGCACAAGGATGCGCAAAACAAGAACGCCGAGAAAACCGCCGTGGACAGTCTTTCGCTGACCATCGAAACCGGCGAGATTTTCGGACTCTTGGGACCGAACGGCGCGGGAAAGACCACGACCATCCGGATGCTGACGATGCTGACGCGGCCTACCGAGGGTGAAATTCTCTATGACGGCAAGCGTGTCGGCGACGATGACGACGCCCTTGCCATTAAGCAGATGATCGGCGTCGTGCCGCAGAATCTGAATTTCGACCAGGACCTGACCGTCGGCGAAAACCTTGAGCTGCACGCGCGGCTCTATCACATGAGCAAAGCGGAACGGGAATCGCGCATCGCCGAACTGCTCGAATACGTAGAGCTTTCCGGCGTAATCAACGACGGCGTGCGAAAATTGTCCGGCGGCATGAAGCGGCGGCTGCTGATTGCCCGCGCGCTGATCCATCACCCGGAAATCCTGTTCCTTGACGAGCCGACGGTGGCCCTCGACCCGCAGGTGCGCTGGCGCATCTGGGAACTTGTCCGCCGCCTTGCCAACGACGGCGCGACGGTCTTGATTACCACCCATTATATCGAGGAAGCGGAAGAGCTTTGCGACCGCGTGGCCATCATGAACAAAGGAAAACTCATCGCCGTGGACACGCCGAAAAACTTCATCTCCCGGCTCGGCCGGTTCGTCGTCGAGTGGCGGGACGATGCGAAGCGCGACTTTCGCCTGTTCGACACCCGGGAAGACGCCAGCCGTTTCATCGGCACGCTGGACACGGCGGCCTCGATTCGCGAGACGAACCTTGAGGATGTTTTCATCGAGCTGACCGGACGAAAGGAGGGGCTGTAAAATGCTTGCCGACATTTGGACGGTGTTCTGGCGCGACTGGACCGTCTTGAAGCACCGCATGACCGCCTTCATCCTGTCCCGCATGGTCGCGCCGATGCTGTATCTCGTCGCCTTCGGCTGGGGACTCGGGCGCAATATCCAGCCCACGGGCGGCGGCTCCTACATCGACTTCCTCGTACCGGGCATCCTCGCGCTGAACTCGATGAACATCAGCTTCAACAGCGTCACGCCGGTGCACGCCGAGCGCGTCTACCATAAGAGCATCGAGGAATACATCATCGCGCCGATCCGGCCCTTCGCCTACGTCGTCGGCAAGGTGCTGGCGGCGGTGCTGCGGGGCATGATCTCGTCTGCGATCATCATCGCGCTGGCTTACGCCTTTGGCGCGCATTTCACCATCACGCCGCTGTTCCTCCTGGTGCTCATTTTGAACTGCGCCGTCTTCGCAGGCATCGGGTTCGCGGCGGCGATGTACCTCGGCACCTATGAGCAGATGGGACAGGTCAACACCTATATCCTGCTGCCGATGTCGTTCCTCTGCGGCACGTTCTTCTCGACGCGGGCGCTGCCCGACGCGCTGCGCGTCGCCATCGAGTGCCTGCCGCTGACCCACACCAGCTATCTCTTGCGGGGCATCGGCAGCGGCGCGGAAGTCTCCATGATCTCCGTCGCCGTCCTCGCCGCCTACCTCGTCGCGGTGCTTTCCATCAGCGGCAAGGCGTTTGTGAATCTGAAAAAGTAATTGAGCAAAGCAAAGGGGCATGGCAGTCTTGCCATGCCCCTTTGCTTTGCTCAAATATAACGTAATTGTATTTACATTTCCCTCATACTGCGTTACAATGAAAATGACTAAAGGGGGGATTCGTTATGCCGGCAATGACAAAGACTTTGAATCTTCGCGTAGATGCAAAATTAAAAGCGCAGGCGGAACAGATTTTTTCCGAGCTTGGGCTTCCCACTTCCACCGCTATCACGATGTTCTTGAAATCTGTGGTACGGTATGGCGGCTTGCCGCTCGATTTACAGCTTCGTCCCAATCGGGAGACGCGGCAGGCTATTGAAGAAATCGAGCAGGGCGTCGGCCTGTCCCGCACTTTCCATTCAACGGACGAGCTGATGGAGGATTTGCTGCACGATGCTTGATATCCAATACGGCAGGAGATTCAAAAAGGAATTAGCGTGTACAGGCAGCCACAGCGAGCTGTTCTGACGATACAACATGACGATATAATCTAATGAAAGGGGCATGGCAGTTTTGCCATGCCCCTCTGTTCTACTACCAATTTGCTTTTTTCGACGGAGGAATTGTCCAGTTGGAAATGGCCTCATTTACGTTCTCAATGTCCGGGTAAATGTCCACTGGCTGTATGTCCACAAGACGCCATTGTAAATCCACTGTTCCATACCAATTTCGCTTTGGATTGGTTGAAATAGTAACAATAAATGTTTGTCTCACTGTTAAAACATCCCTTGTTGTTTTCCCGTCTTTCGACGTTGCCGATAATTTTGTGTCTGTACCCGTCAGAATTTGGTATGTCCGATTTTGGTACTTCGTCCTTTCTGCAATGTCTCCCTTTTTATTGGAGTATTTGGAAACGTTATATGTTTTTGCGGATTTATTACTCGTAAATCCAATGCTCTCCCATGTTTTTTTCTGTTGTCGAACCAAAAGCTCATCTGCCTTTTCTTCCGCAATGCCTCGGTATTTATCAGAATACAGATCTTCCTCGGTCGGCATATGGAAAGCGGTCATGATTTCGGAGCAAACATAGAAAATCACGGCAATGACTATCAACGCAATAATACAACCGTTATTTTCCTCTACAACTTGCCATTCATTCCCAATCTTTACAAGCTTATACTTTCCCATCCGTTTTTCGCTCCCCTCCAAAGACAGAATCCCGTATCGAAATCTTTGCAATCATTCTGTTTGTGAAGCCTTGCTTTGCAGAAAAAGCTCCAATTTGTTTTCCAGAAACTTCACCTTCATTTCCTTTTCCGCTAACCTTTCCACATATTTCTGCTGAAGTGCTTCCTGTTCTTCCAACTTGGCGTCAATTTTCTGTATTTCTGCTTCACATTCCGCAATATAACCGCTCCGAACCAATGAGAAGCCTGTTTCACTTTGCAAGGCGTGAAGCCGTCTTTCAACGTCTTCACGCTCCAGCTTCAGCGCACGGATACCGTCACCCCATGCACGCGCTTCTTTCCATATTTCTGCGCTCTCCGCTTGCAATTTGCGGATGTTTTCCTTGTCTTCATCCCACATCTTCTGCGCGGTCATCAAGAGTTCACGGCACTCTGGCCAAAGCTCAAAAATCTTGTCCAATCTGGGCTGATACTGAATTTTCCACCTTGACGGCATCATGCTCTGATCTTTCTTTTTCGCCATCGCATAGAAAAACGCGGCAGGTTGGTTTCCGTGAGGAATCCCCATTTCGCTTGCCAGTGTCTTTATCATCGTCAACGCTTCAATACGCGCCTCCGATGGTCGTTCTTGCGAATCCCCGCGCCATTTTCGGGCGAGTGTTTCCTGTTCCCGCTCAAAGCTTTTGTCGCAGTCCTGTAAAAGCGCATAAATTCTTTCATGTCGATCCGTCCAACGAGCATTTGGATCCGCTCCCACCATCAAAGACAATACGCCATCACGGAAAGCTAAAATTATCTTTCGTCGATCCTCTCGCGTCGCCTGCAAATCGAAAACACCTGCTGTTGCCAACAAATACCGTTCATATATTTCCGTTTTTAAGTCACGACGCATCGGAAGGTGGGCACACATTTGCATTAAATCATCCATTTCGGAAGGAATCGGAAGCCGTTTAGACGCGACAAAAATTGCCCAGCCTAACAAATCGAACATAAAAGTTTCCCAATCTCGTATGCTTTTTAGCTTTTCACTTTGCCTTTGCAGAAAAGAAAGATCGTTTTTCTCACGGAAAGGCGCGAGAAGCATCATCAGTGTACAAGCAAGCGTCTGAATGCTTCCGTTATGTCCCTCGGCTGCTTCTCGCTTGACACTGTCAAAACAACCCCACAAGTCCCCGTCGTAAACCGCAAGGAACTCCCGCAAAAGCTCCCCTGCCTTCCCATGCAGGTGGGCAGCAGCTTTTTCCCAGTTGTCGATAATTTCCGTTGCGTCGGAAAACTTTCCCTTTTGCAAAAGATACCGCGTATATAAAACACGTACTATCGGATGACCGACGTTTGTTTCCTGTAACTTCCGCAATGTATCTTCTGCGCGTTCAAAATTGCGATGCGCGAGCATTTCCCTAACGTATTGGATCATGCCGTCCATCCTTTCAGACGCGCTTCTATCATCAGTGGCTTTCCTTAAGCGCCGTGCTTCCTCCATTCGCCGTAACTCTGCCATCTGCTCCTTGTGGCGTTCAATTTCGCGAAGCATTTCTTCTGTATAGAAATTCCCGCAGGATTTGCATACCAGCGTCTCGCCGTCGGCCGTACAAGCGCGAGAGCCGCAATTTGGGCATTCAAAAGCAATCATGAGGAAATCTCCTGTTCATTATTTTCTTCATCTACCAAATCAGACATTGGACGACAATCGTTTTTTCGTTGCTGTGTGATTGTCGCCTCGACCTTCTCGCTGTGATGGGAGACCGCAAAAGTGCAAAAAATAAGTAAAATCGCCACTCCCGTCAATACTGTGCAGACAGACAACGTAAGCCATGTCTGCGGCGGGCGATATGCCACATAAAGATGGAACGCCATTTGCAACGCCAGCCAAAGCCCTCCCAAAGTGGCAAGGGTATAGTTCAAAAAGCCTTGCCGATGCGGTAATTGGAATCGGAATAATACGCCCTGCGCCAAAAAAGATCCCATCGTAAACGCAACACAAATCCAAAAGCTATCCGTATGCTCAACAGGCAAGGAAAACAAGACGATATGGAACACCGCGCAGATCACAAGCAAGGACGCAACAAAAAAGGTATTCAGTTTCACGTTGCCGCCCCCTTGCCTATCGCGTTTCCACATTTGGGACAAAAGTGAAAGTCGTTCGCCAGTTTATGTCCGCATTGCGTACAAAAAGCTGTTTCTTCCCCTGTCGAGCTGGATTTAGTGGAACCATCTTCTTGCGAGGTGTGCGCCAATGTTTGGTTCACCATTTGGTTCATGTGGCCTCCGATAGAGCTCCCGATACCCGCCATCATTCCCAGCCCGATACCTGCGTTGGAAAAATCGCCGATGCCCGGATTGTCCGCCAATTTTTCCAACGCGTCGAAGCTGCGCTCCTCCTGATACGAATATCCTTCGATAGCGCGTTTCCTTGCAAGGCTTTCCGACTCAATCAGTCGCCGCTGGGCAAGGGCCTGTTCGTCAATCACTGAAAGCTGCTGATCGATTCTCGCGTTTTCAATATCCAGCTTCTTGCGTTCAAAGATTCGCCGCAATCCTTCATAGGCAGATTCCCCTACGGGTTTTCGCAGTCCATTGACAAGGAACTGCTCCAGCAAAAAGCCATACTGAGCGAAATCCGGCGCAATCTTTTCCTTCAACGTATCCGCCATATCCAACAAATATTGATCAACCGTGAAAATGCTAATCTGCGGTTGCATCATATATTGCGCCAAATACGTGCTGACCCGAACGTGGACGAAATTGCGGAACCATTCCATAATTCCTTCTCGCCCTATCCCGTTTTCCGTTCCCACAAGATTCAAAATCAGCTTCCTGCCATCCGTTACGCGAAAGCTCAAAACGCCGTTCGCCCCGATGTGAAGCGGCATTTTGTATTCGGGGTCGACATACTCCACTGGCTGCGCCGTCCCCCAGAGGACGTTCGTCTGCTCCGTCAGATTGACAAAATAGACTTCGCAATGGAACGGTGTTTCCCCACCCCGAAACGGAAGTTGCGCTAACTTGCGGAGCAGCGGGATATTCTGTGTGTCCATTGTGAAGCGTCCCGCACCGAAGGTTTGCAGGATATGCCCATTTTGCATCAAAACCGCTTGCTGGGACTCATGCACAATGAGCTGCGACATCGTATTGAAATCAGTCGTCGGGTGCTTGAAAACAAAAGTCTTGTTATCCCCCTCATAGGAAATAACATCTAATCCCAATTCCGAATGCATAGCTCATTCCTCGCTTCCGTCCCTGTCCTTCATTCCTTGTCGCGCAAATAATCAACAAACCTGTCAAGCAGTTTTTTGACGCCGCCTTTGATGGAATCGTGGAACCGCAGCCAGTCCGCGATGCGGGGGCTGGTCGCATAATATGTCCGAATAAACGTGCGCCCCAAAACACTCTGCCCAAGCACATTATCGCGAAAACGTCGGAGCACAAGAACTTCCGGCGCTTCGTAGTCGCCATAGACTGCTGTGGCGATAAAGCAACCACTTTTGTTTTTGGATTGAGCAAGTATTTCTTCAGTCCTTTTTTCGCTTTCTGCCTTTGCTTCTTCTATACGTGGTTTCATATATTGTGTGACATTTTCGATACTAACGCTTTGGTATCCCGGATCCTTTGTCCTTAAGTATGATTCTGCAATAGATAAAATATAGTCCATCTGGCTAATTCGTTGTGCTTCTTGATTAATGTTGACTTTAGAAATGCTAACAAAACCAAGATAGTCATTTTCACCAACAGAAATAACATTGCGATACAACGTTACAATTTGTTTAGCGTATTCTACATTAGGTGCAAGTGTAAATGCCAACCCCAAAAGATGCATGACCTCCAATGTAAGACCAATTAAGTGCTCTCCTTTTTTTTCGTCATGTTGTAAGAGTTCACATTTTTTCGTATAGTAGCCAATAGCAAACATGGCAAATTTCATCGCGATTTTAGGCAGTTCGTTTTCTGGGATTTGATTCGCAACCATCCGAATTGTTCCAATCATTTCGTTGAATCGCGGATCAGCCATTTTCGCTTTTCCTGTTACGCTAATACCTTTGATACAAGCCGCCCGCCAATTGTCCGGTTCATATTCCATTACTTTCGTACTGTACGTATAGGCTTCTTCAAAATTATCAACTTCAAAGGCATTTTCAGCTAATCGCATATAGTTTTCTACTTGAGTTGACATTGTTGTCCCTTCTTTCACAAAAATTACGAGTGATGGATGTCATTCAACTTGACTATAAACCAACCGTGGCAGGCATTTCCGTAATCAAGCACTATTTGTTTGTATCGTTCAACTGAAAATTGTGGTGCGTTTGTTTCTAAAAGCATCTGTCGTTCCATTGTGTTTATCGTCCAAAAAAAATTCTCTTGTAACTCTTTCTCATCCATTTTGTATGCACTCCTTTTTATAATAGTCGCATGGGAAGCGAGTGATTGGCATCGCCTATTCCCATCATGTTGCTTTACATTGATTCCTTATTTGCACATCCGCTTCCTGTAATCCCTCCTCATACGCCAATGTCGCGTGCTCGACCTCCTCGCAACCTGTCTCTTTGCATATCCGCCGCATAGTTTCCAATAGTCGCGCTCCTTCCGTTCCATCACATTGTTCGTTCACGCTATCACCTTCTTTATACAAGTAATTTGTTTATACAAAATTCTACACCAATTACAAGTACAATTCAATGTTTTCTTGACATTTACATTTGCTATTTATATTATAGTGAAGAAAATAGGAGGTATTGATATGAGTACCAATCAGCGGCTTCGCCAAGTACGAAAGCATTTCAATATGCAACAAAGCGACCTTGCGAAGCGGCTGGGACTTTCACAAGCGGGCGTTTCTTGGTTGGAACAAGACGGTAATACCGTCTCGGAGCAAATCATTCGCCTCCTGCACTTGGATTTCCACGTTTCCGAAGAATGGCTGCGGACGGGCGACGGGCCGATGTTTTCGGCGGAGGACGATTCGCCGTTGGAAAAGCTGTGCCGCGAATACGCGGTGTCCGACTGCGAGCGGAAAATCTTGGAGTTGTATTTCTCCTTTGAGCCAAAGCGCCGGAAAATGGTCTGTGATTTTGTGGACGAGTTTTTTAGGAAAGCAATAGAGGAGAAACAATCGGCGCAGAATCCAAGCGCGGCGAAAACGGACGAGGGAGAACGCAAAAACCCCGAAACGCCGCCGAAAAATCAAAAATCAGAGTTGCCGTAAGGAAAAAAATTCTGAGGTAAGAAAGTAGGAATTTCTTACCTCAGAATTTTTGTGTGCCTCTATTCCATAAAACGACGGTATGTTTTTAGAAGGGCCCGCATGAAAGAAACGGCCCATTTCAAAGCTTGTATATACGCGGTATAGAAAAAGCCCATGTCTGCAATTTTCGTGCAGGCATGGGCGTTTGCGTAGGTTTATTATTTCGCCGCGGTCTTTTGGAGCGCCAGCTTTGCCAGCAGGATGCGGCGGACGGATTCGTTGACGCGGCGTTCGGAGAGGCGGCCGCTCTGCAGGGCTTTCAGGAGTCCGTTGTAAACGACCTGTTCATGTCCGTATTCATGGCAGACGAGGACGAGGTCGGCTCCGGCTTCCACTGCGCGAACGCCCAATTCCTCGAAGGGATAGACGTCCGCCGCCGCCATTTCCAAGTCGTCGGTGACGACGACGCCCTGCCAGCCGAGTTCGTCGCGCAGCAGCGAGGTCATGACGGCGGGCGAAAGACTGGCGGGGAGCTTTTCGTCAAGCGCCGTGTAAACGATATGGGAAACCATCACGAAAAAGCTTTCCGGCTTTCCCTCTTTGAACATGGCGCGGAAAGGCACGAGGTCTTCCGCTTCCAACGTGTCCCTGTCCGCGTTGACGACGACGGTTTCCAGGTGGGTGTCCGCCTCGCCCTTGCCGAGGCCGGGAAAATGTTTGAGAGTGCAGAGCAGGCCCGCCTCCTCATATCCGGCGACGGCCTCGCGAACGAATGCGGCGACCTTCTCCGGGGCGTCGGAATAAAACCGCCCGCCGTCCCCTACGTCGGCGACGGGCGCAAAGTTCAGGTTGAAGCCGAAATCATGCAGCTTCTTCCCCGTTTCCCGCGCCCACTTCCGAGCCAGCGCCGCGTCGCCGCCCGCGCCGATCTCAGACTGCGCTGGGGGCGGCGGCAAAATGTCCTTCATGCGGGCGACGAGGCCGCCTTCCTCGTCGATGGCGATGAAAAGCGGGAGGTCGCCGTGCCGCGCTTCCTGCAGTTCTTTCGTGAAGGCGCGCACGCCCGCCGCCGTTTCAAGATTGCGGTCAAAAAGGATGACGCCGCTCACCGCGTACTCGGAAAGCATGAAGCGGCTGTCGGCGTTCAGCTCCGTACCGTGGACGCCGATCATCAAGAGCTGTCCGATCTTCTCGGCGGGCGTCATGCGAGCCAGGATTGCGTCCGCCCGTTCCTCCGGCGTCATGGCTTTTACAAATCCGGACCCGCTTTCCGCCGCCGTTTTTTGCGTCTGCCCGCCGCAGCCCGTCAGCACGAACAGCATGCAAAACAACGCCGCAACAAAGAATCTCATGTTATTTTGCCTCATGAAAAAGAACCTCGTTTCATAAAAATAAGGACTGCGAAAAGCAGTCCTTTATTTTCAATGTCACATCTGGCGATACACGCCGATGACCTTGCCGAGCACGATCACGTTCGTCTCATAGAACGGCTCCATCGAGTCGTTCTCCGGCTGCAGCTTGACGCGGTCTTTCTCAAAGAAAATGCGCTTGACCGTAGCTTCCTCGTTCTCCACGAGAGCAACGACGATCTCACCGTTTCTCGCCGTGTTCTGCTCCTTGACGAAAATCAGGTCGCCGTCGTAAATCCCTGCCTTTATCATGCTCTCGCCCTGCACGCGCAGCATGAAGGTGTCGTCCTGCGTGCCAAGCAGCGAGGACGGCACGTTGAAAACTTCCTCGACGTTCTCTTCGGCGGTGATGGGAACGCCCGCCGCCACGCTGCCGACCAGCGGCACGCGCAGCATGTGCTCCCACGGCTTCTCTCCTACCAGCTCAATGGCGCGGGGCTTCGTCGGGTCGCGGTGAATTTTCCCTTCGTCCTCCAGCATGTGCAGATACGAATGCACCGTGGAGCTGGAACTGAGACCGACAGCCGTGCCGATCTCGCGGACGGAGGGCGGGAAGCCCTTCTTCATCAAAAAGTCCCTGATGTATTTGTAGATTTCCGCGCAGCGCTCCGTGGAGGTTTTATTCTTTCTTGCCATTCCATCTTCCCCTTCCGAACATATGATTTATTCAAATATAACACAGGAGAAACCGACTTGTAAAGCCTTTTTTGCCGTTTTCCCCCCGTTTTTTTCGAAAAAATCAAGGATTCTCCGCGAGAAGGAAATGGAACAGCCGCTACAGAAGCGAGATTGCCCGATCGGCGTCAAGGCCGCGCATATCCTCGGCGGCACAGCGCCGCAAAAGATTGTCCGCATCCCGGCTGTGGTCGAGACGCTCCATGACGCGGCCGAGCATCGTCAGCGCCGTTTCCTCCCGCGGCGCCGCACCTTCCGCCGCCGCGGACAGGAGCAGGGAAAATTCCGCGAGCCGGAACCGCAGCGCAAACAATTTGAAATTTGTCAGCAGCCCCCCGCCGCAGGCAAAGGGATAGAGCCGGAGGAAAAATTCATTGACCGCCAGATTCTCTAACATGTCCCCGCGCCGCGCATGCAGCTCTTCCTCCGCCGCCTCCTCGATGGCCGCGACGCGGCGGGCCAGCGCCCCCAACCGGTCGGCGGGATACTCCGTCTCATACAGCGCGGCTATCAGCGCCGCCATGTACCGAAGCCGGGGCAGCGGCTCGGCGCGGGAAACCGAGGGCGCGCCGGCTTCCGCATCCGAAGCGCAGCGCCGAATCGCGTCCTCCTCCGGCGGTTGATTGCCGCAGCGCACCTCCAACGCCGCGAAGAATTTTCCCAACCGCAAAAATCTTTGCCGCAGCGAAAGTTCCCGGTTTTGCAAAACAGCGACGGCATGAAGCTGAATCGACGGCAAACACGTCTCCCATCGCAGTGCCTCCATCGGCGGACGGATCGCGGCGGCAGCGCGGCGCGCGGGAAGCGTCTGCCAGCCGACCGTCATCGGCGCGGGCGAAAGCAGGACGAGACGCGCCGCCACGGGACAGGAAACCGCCAGGGAGCGCTCGGCAAAACCGTCAAAACGATAGGCAACGCGCGGATAGGAATAGCAAATGTCGGAAAGCACGTCTTCCCCGTATTTCTTTTGCAGCCGGCAGAGTCCGTCCCCATCCAGGAACGCGCAATTCCCGTTTTCCCCGTGACGCATTCCCCATCCCCGTTCCGTCTCCGAAAGATTCCCGAAGATTTCGTCGCGGGCCGACTCCGGCAGCGACGCCCACCGTTTGCGGGTCAGCGCGTCCACGGGAATGTGCCATCTGCCGCAGCACAGGCTCCCGCAGGACGCCCCGTCGCATGTGAACTTCTGCGGATATATGGGGCCGAATACCCGCTCGACAGATTCCTCCTCCATGACGCTTCCCTCCTTTTCCCCATCTTATCCCGAAGACAGGCCGCGGTCAAGACGCGCGCCGAATCGGAAAAAATCTGCTATAATAGATATCGAATTACTGCAATCCGTTTGCTATGACATAAAGGAGGCTCATCCATGTCTCTGTTGGAAGATACCGTCGCAAAAATCCAGCCGCCCGACGAGGCGGCCGGCGCGGCCGTCCGGGCGCGTCTCGAATCCCTGCTGGGCGTAGGCCAGCCCTTGGGCGCGCTGGGCGAGCTCTTGGAAAAATACGCCGCCATCACGGGAGACGACGACCCGTCCCTGCCGAAGAAATGCACCATCGTCTGCTGCGGCGACCACGGCGTGGCGGAAATGAACGTCAGCGCGTACCCGCCCTCGACGACGGTGCAGATGACCGCAAACTACCTGATTTCGCGCGGCACCACCGCAAACGCGCTGTCGAATTTCTCCGGCTCGGATCTGCTCGTCGCCGACCTCGGCATCGCGGCGGACACGGAATGGATTCCGGGCCTGATCCAGCGAAAGATCGCCTTCGGCACGAAAAACTGCACGAAGGGACCGGCGATGACCCGTGAGGAAGCGATCCGCGCCATTGAGACGGGCATCGAGCTGACGGAAAAATGCGTGGCGGACGGATGCCGCTGCTTCCTGCCGGGAGAAATGGGCATCGCCAACACCACCTCCTCGGCCTGCGTCGTAGCGGCCGCCTGCGGCCTCACACCGGAGCAGGCCACCGGGCGGGGCACGAACATTTCCGACGAACGGCTGAAAATCAAGATCGAGGTCGTGCGGCAGGCTTTGGAAGTCAACCGCCCCGACCCGGCGGACGGCGTCGATCTCCTTGCAAAAGTCGGCGGCTTCGAGATCGGCTGCATCGCGGGAATCATCCTCGGCGCGGGCGCCCATCGCGGCTTCGTCGTGCTGGACGGTTTCAACACGGGAGCGGCGGCGCTGATCGCGCAGGCAATCTGTCCCCTCGTCCCCCATTATCTGATGGGCTCCCATTTGGCCGCGGAGCCCTCCCACCGTTTCATGCTGGAAAAATTGGGCCTGCGTCCGTACATGGATATGAAATTCCGCCTCGGCGAAGCGACCGGCTCCTCCATCGCGGTCAACCTGCTGGACGCGGTCATCACCGCCTACGGCTATCTGCACCTCGACGCGAAGGACGACTTCTTCGACCATGAGACGATGCCGCCGAAAGCCGTGCCGCTGACGAACAAGACCTTCGATTTTTACCTGGACACTTTCCCCAGCCTCTCCCACCCTGCCATGGAAGCCTGCCGCCTCCGCGTGGACAACCTGTCGAAACCGATATACTGCCTCGGCTATCTGGAAGAAATCGCGGTGGAACTGGCGGGCATCCTGGACGAGGAACGCCCCGCCCTCGATTTGGGGCGCACGCTGCTCGTCTTTGAGAACGGCGAAATGACAGACGCCCAGCATCAGCTCACGGCGGCCTTCGCGGCCCATGCCGACGCCGAGGTCAAGACGGCGCGCCTGCGTCCCGACCGCCCGCTGACCGACGCCTTTGATTTCGGGCGCGAGACGGCGGAAGACATCACCTTCTCGTCGTCTCTTTTGGCGCTGGCGCTGACGGAATCGAAGGGGAGCGACGTTTTCGGCACGAAGGCGGACCGCTTGCGCGAGGCGCTCCTGAACGAGGACGGCTCCCTCCGCTTCGAGCCGCAGGATTTTCTTTCCCACGTGCCGAAAGAACTGCAGGCGGACGCCGCCGCGCTGCTCGGCGCGATGATCGCCGGTGCGCATAACAACTCGCTGATCGTCCTCGACGACGAAGCGACGGAAATCGTCGCGCGCTACGCGGAAGCCCTTTGCCCCGCCCTCGCGCCTTACGTCCTGCACGTACAGCCCGCGCTGCTCACCCTCGGCGTGAAAGCCCCCGGCGGCGTCGTTGCCTGCCTCGGGCTGAAGCTGGTGGACGCCGCGCTCCACATGCTGAACGACATGAAGACCTTCGCCGAAGCGAAGGTCCCGGTGGCAAACGACGGTCCCGGCGCGGGGCGGCAAGTGGAATAGAAGCGGAAAAGGGAACACGCAAAAAGTTTTGCGCGGATTGCCGCTTTATACTATAATATTTTGAGATATTCTTTTTATGACAGAGGTGCACTATGGATATCGATTTTCACTATGGCACAGTCTATGTGCTCGCACGCTGGGCGAAATTCGGCAGCGGGAATGCGAACCTGATTGCCTCCGCGTCCCAGCTCGTGGACGACAATTTCGACTCGACGCCCTTTTCCGACGAGGAGGAAAAGAAGAACATCGCCGAAGGCGTCCACGTCCGCTATTCCTGCCAGAATATCTGGGGAAACGTCAGCGGCAAGGGCAACCGCGAAATCTGGATTCCGTTCCATTTCCTGCCGGGCCTCGAAGGCGACACGCAGGAGGAGCAGCTAATCTGCAAGAAGAACAGCGAGCTTTCCCACAAGCTCGGCGAACGGCTCCAGGAAACGACGCTGGACAACACGAATTTCCCCTTCCGCCTCGGCGTCGGCCTGCACGTCTTCGCCGACACCTGGGCGCATCAGGAATTCGCCGGCATCAACAACATCGTCAATAAAGTGCAGGACCTCATTTTCGTGACCTCCGGCTCCGTCGTCGAGAAGGTGCTGGACGACATCCTGGGCGCATCGGCCTTCGTCAGCAAGGTTCTCGACGAAGTCATGCCTCTCGGCCACGCCGCCGCCGTCCATTGCCCCGATATGCCCTATCTCTGGTGGAAGAGCGGCGAGCGCTTCACCGACGGGCGCAAGAACTGGGACGAGTTCATGGAGGCCGCCGAGGAAATCTTCCGCATTCTGCAGAAGGTCAGCGGCGAGGAAGTCACCGGACTGTCCGAGGAGCAGAAGAAGAAGATCATGAAGAGCTTCAAGGGCATCCAGTCCGACAACATCGAGGAGCGCTATCAGGAATGGCTGCGCCGCATCCACGAGAACTACTTCGAGATCGAGGACTTCGACGACAACGACGCGACGGCGGAATACAGCATCCCCTACATCTTCGAGGACATCGACTTCCGCCGCCAGTTCTACGACGAGATCAACAGTCATTTCGACTGGGTTCGGGACGAACTGGAAGAGCATGACATTTTCGTGCTGAAAAGTACGCCGATCTATTGACAGACGAAAAGCCCCCGCAAGCGCAGCAATGACTCGCCGCTTGCGGGGGGTTTTTCTTACTGTGCCCAGTGGACGCTTTCGAGGTTGGTCTTGTCGATGACCGCCGGTTTGCAAAGGAACGCGGGCACGTCGCGCGCGCCGTTGTTCTGGTGAATCGTCGCGGACTCGGTTTTCCCCTTTTCGATGTCGCGGATCAAACGCAGGCACTCCTTGACCGGAAGCGCGGGCGGCTTGTCGATGGTCATGACCTGACGGTCGGCGGCGACGGCGCGCACGCCTTCCGGATCGGCGTCAAGGCCCGTGATGAACGGCCATTTCCCCTGGTAGTGCAAATCCAGCGCTTCCCGGATTCCTTCCGCCAAGGCGTCGTTCGGGGACAGCACCGCGTCGAGCTGCCTGTCGTTCGCGTAAGAGAGCTGGAGAATACGGCCCATGCGCGCCTTCGCGTTTTGCGCGTTCCAGTCCGGAGTGGCCGCCTTCATAAAAGCCGTCTCGTCGGACGGAACATGAAGCCGCCCGCTGTCGAGGTAGGGCTGCAGGATTTCCATCGCGCCCTCGTAAAAAAGATGCGAGTTGTGATCTCTCGAATCGCCGGCAAAAATCTCGATATTGTCCGAGCCAGGGGTTTCTTTCAGGCGCAGCGCCTTCTCAACGGCCCGCCCCTGTATCCGGCCGATTTCCTTCGAGTCGAAGCCGACGAAGTAGGATACATGCGGGGAACCCATAATCAGGCGGTCGTATGCGATAACCGGGATATTCTGTTTCGCGGCCTCCGCCATCAAGGGCTTCAGCGGGTCCCCGTCAATGGCGCCCACGATAATCGCAAGGGGTTTCTGCTCGACGGCGTCACGGAACTGCTCTGTCTGTTCTTCCGCCGTCTGCGCAAATCGCAAATCAGCGGTAAAGCCGTTCTTTTCAAGCGTCTCCTTCAGCGCAATGCCGTTCCTTTGCCAACTGTCCGAAGAATAGGCGAAAAGCACAGAGACCGTCCGAGACGGCTTGCCGTCGGCCTTGCGGTCCCGCTGTCCGCCGCAGCCTGTCAGGACCAATATCCCCAACAAACAAAGAGCCAGCGTCAAAAGCATCGTCCATCGTTTCACAGCATTCCCCTCCTTCAGTTGTCCATCCGTTCAGCTTGGGAGCCGCCGTTTCGTCCCGCGGCTCCCATCATTCATTGCTCATACATTACGCACATGTTCGGGGAGTTTTTCTCCCTCTTTTATAAATCCTATAAATGGATTTTATATTTTTTATTAATTATACTTTAGTTGCCGCATCAAAGCAAGAGGCTTTACGCGGCGACGGCAACGGGCTTCGGCTGCGGCGCCTCCATCAGCACGACGCCGCCCTTGTCCACGGAGAGGGCGCGGAGCGCGTTCAGCACCGCCAGCACCATCACGCCGACGTCGGCGAAAATCGCCATCCACATCGTCGCATAACCCAGCGCGCCGAGGATCAGGCAGGCCGCTTTGACGCCGAGGGCCAGCACGATGTTCTGCTTGACGATGGACATCGTCTTTCGGGCGATGCGCATCGCCAGCGAAATCTGCTGCGGGTCGTCGTACATCAGCACCACGTCCGCCGCTTCGATGGCCGCGTCGGAGCCCATGGCGCCCATCGCCACGCCGATGTCGGCGCGAGCCAGCACCGGCGCGTCGTTGATGCCGTCGCCGACGAAGGCAAGCATGCCGTCGTTGTCCTTCTTCTGCGAAAGCAGCTCCTCGACCTTTTCCACCTTGTCGGCGGGCAGGAGCTCGGAACAGACCATATCGAGGCCGAGCTCCGCCGCCACCGCGTCGGCTACCGGCTTCGCGTCGCCTGTCAGCATCACCGTCTTCTTGACGCCCGCCTCGTGCAGCAGGCTGATGGCTCTCTTGGAAGTCGCTTTCACCACGTCGGAAATGACGACGTGGCCGACGTACTGCCCGTTGATCGCCACATGGATGATCGTGCCCTTGTGGTCGCAGGGATGCCAGTCCGCGCCGATGGCCTCCATCAGCTTCTCGTTGCCGACACAGACCGTGTCGCCGTTGACCAGGGCGCGGATCCCCTGCCCGGCAATCTCCTCGATATTTTCCACCTTGCAGTCGTCCGCCTCGTTCGGATACGCAGCGCGGAGCGAGTTCGCGATTGGGTGCGTCGAGTACCGCTCCACGTGGGCAGTCAGGTGCAGCAGTTCATTGGCTTCGATGACGTCAGGGTGAACGGCGGAAACGTCGAACACGCCTTTCGTCAGCGTGCCGGTCTTGTCGAACACCACCGTCTCGGCGTTCGCCAAAAGTTCCAAATAACTCGAGCCCTTGACGAGCACGCCGTTGGCCGACGCGCTGCCGATGCCCGCGAAGAACGACAGCGGAACGGAAATCACGAGCGCGCAGGGGCAGCTGATGACCAGCAGGATGAAGGCGCGCTCCACCCATACCGCCCAGTCCGGCGAAAGCCCCATCAGGCCCATGCGAACCAGCGGCACGGCGATGGCCAGCACCACCGCGAAGGCGCAGACGAACGGCGTATAGACCCGTGCGAACCGCGTGATGAAATTCTCCGAACGGGATTTTTTCATGCTGGAGTTTTCCACCAGTTCGAGGATTTTCGCCGCCGTGGACTCGTCGGCTTCCTTCGTCGTCTCGATGCGGATGACGCCGGAGAGATTGATGCAGCCCGAAAGCGCCTCGTCGCCGGTCCTCGCCTCCCGCGGCAGGCTTTCGCCGGTCAGTGCTTTCGTATCCAGCGTCGTCGTACCGTCGACGATCTTGCCGTCGATGGGGATTCTTTCGCCCGGCTGGACCACGATGATCGTACCGATTTCCACGTCGTCGGGATCGACGCGCTCCAGCTGCCCGTTCTCTCCCTCGATATTCGCGTAATCGGGACGGATATCCATCAGCGCCGAGATGTTGCCCCGGCTCTTGCCGACGGCATAGCTCTGGAACAGCTCGCCGATCTGATAGAACAGCATGACCGCCGCGCCCTCGCGGTACTCGCCCAGCACCATCGCGCCCAGCGTCGCGATCGCCATCAGGAAGCTCTCGTCGAAAAACTCGCCGTGGCTGACGCCCAAGGCCGCTTTCCGCAGAATGTCGTACCCGATGACAAGATACGGGACGACGTAGAGCGCGCCGAGCATCCATCCCTCGACGGGTACGAACTCCAGCGCGACCAGCAGCGCCGCCGCTATGAAAATTCGCACCACCATGATCTTTTGTTTTTCCGTCATAACGCCATCCCTTTCTTATAGAGCGGAGAGTTAAGAGTTGAGAGTGAAGCGATTCCGTTTTTTATCTTCACTCTTCACTCTCCACTCTCCACACTCCACTCTCAAATGAAAACTTCGCAGTCCGGCTCGACCTTCTTGCAGGCCTCGCGAACCTTCGGCATGACTACGGCGGGATCGGCGCCCTCGGCGAACTCGACGGTCATCTTCTGCGCCATGAACCCGACGGCGGCCTTCTCGACGCCCTCGATCTTCTCGGCAGCCTCCT